>JAABUK010001347.1_pt1 | contig 47259 bp, 34 predicted proteins | sample 5559141 | NCBI WGS metagenome assembly JAABUK01 (sample SAMN10711869, study PRJNA513367) | rock metagenome | isolation source: Antarctica rocks | place: Antarctica: Victoria Land, Pudding Butte nord | collected 2016-01-03 | reverse complement strand
TTATTTAAGTAGATTACCTACTTCTTTAAGAGCTCTTTTATTACCTAAATCCTTAAGATTCGCGGTATTATTAAGTTATATATAAAGAGTAATTACCTTATTATATATAAATATTATAAAGATAGGAATCTAAATCTCAATAATTAATATATATTATATTTATAAAGATAGCTTAAATTATCATTAAATTTTTTTAACTTATATAAGTATTAAATAGTAATATAATAATTATAATAATTTAATATTATCTTCTTACTTCTAAAGGCTAGTATAAATTAAATATTATTTAAAGGTTTAATATAAGTATTATATATAATATAAATATAAATACCTATATTTAAACTTAACTTCTATATTATTTATATAATAAATATAGTACTAATAAATATTTATTTATAGATAGATAGCCTTATAGGAATAAGAAGTAAGTAATCTTAAGATAAGTATAATATATAAAACTTATATTAATTATATATAAAATATAAAATAAAATCCCTACCTTAATATAAAGAGAATATATTTTAAAGTTTTTAAAATCTTAATATTAGAAGAATTAATGATAGGTAAGTAAAGAGGAATAATATTATTATTTATTAATATTAAAGGTATACGCGTAGAGCTAGGAGCTTAATTAATATTAAAAGTTAATTAATTATTAGAATTAAGATAATTAAGATTAAACTCTAATATAATAAAATTAATAATAGGTATATTATTTATATATATTTATATTATAATAAGTTAATTATACTTATATAAAGTACTAATTAACTTATAATATAAATAATACTTAAAGAGAATTATTAAGTATTAAAATTATATTATATAATAAGTAATCTTTAAGTAATATAAGTATATTAACTATATATAAGAAATAAGGATATAAAGTACTTAAGAAAATTAAGAAAATTTAATTATAATAAAAAGGAAGAAGAAGATTTTAAAGTATTATAATAATAAAGGTATTAAGGCGCTAAGCCTAATTTTATATAAATATTATTATAAAATTATATCAAAAATAATATTAAGATATAAGTTAATAGAATCCTTAAATAAGTATCCTCTTAAATTAGTTTAGAGATTTTTATTTATATATTAATTCTTTTATATCTATCCTTTTTAAACTTAAGGAGGAGTCCTATTAAAGAGGAACTAATTATTATAATTAATAATAATTTATTTATAATATATTCTTAATATACGTTATAATATTAGCTAGGTTATAAGGGGAAATAATATAGATAGCTTATATCTTCTTTTAAGGTTTTTATAGAATCCCCTTATAAGAAGACTTTTAGATTCCTTAAGAATTAATTCTACTATAAATAAGACTAATATTATATACCTATATACCTCTTATAATTAGTAATTATAACATCTATATATTAATAAATTTTAAACCTATTATTAGGCTATAGTATATATACGCCTTATATACTACTATATAACCTACTTAATAGACCTTCCTTATAAATACAAGATAATATTAGTATAATATTAGGCCGTATCTTAGCGGATATATATTATCTAGGTACTCCCCTATATTTTCCTAAGTTCCTTAGAGATTAGTTCTAATATATATACTACCTAAGATATTAATATACTATATCCTATATTAAGCTATATTACTTAACTTTATATCTTTTATATTTCTAAGTTACTAGCTTAGAGTTAATAGTACTTAGCCTTATAATTCTAATCTTTCTACCTTTTTTAAGGAAAAGGCTTAGAATTATTATAATATTAACTTCTCCTTATAATTTATATATTAACCTTAATAATAATATAGAAGAAGTCCTTTAAGATAATATTCCTATTAAATACTATTAAAGTAATATATTATAATCTAGTATAGCTACCTTAGATATTAATATTAAATATTAAAGGCTCTTTATTAATATTAGAAGAGAAAGTTATTATCTAGAGGAAGAGGATAAGTTAATTACTTTAATAGCCTATATTAATTAACTCTAAAACGCTTAGACTATTAGAGTCGTAATAATAAGTATAACTACTATCTTATTAATACTACCGCGTATATATATATACGTTCTTTAACTAGAAAAAATACGTGCCTATAAGGATATCTTTAAGGGGGAGTATATCTATTAATTTTATAAAGTTAATATTAAATTTATTATATCTATTAAATATATTATTACGTTAAAGTCCTATATAGCCTATTATATAAACTTCCTATAGGATAATTCTAAGGCTTAATAATATTCCTATTAATAAACTTATAATCTTAATAGGATTACTTTTAAGTTCTTTAAGTAATTCCTTTTAAATTTAGTTATAAATCTAGCTAGCCGCTATCTCCTTATTTATAAAAAGTAGGAGTAGGCTTACTAGTAAGCTAATTAAAAGGTCTTAAGTTTTAAGTCTTATTTAGAGGAGTTAGAGTCTAATTTATTACCTTTTAATAAAGAGTATAGGGCCTAATTTTCCTTATAAAGCTTAAAATAGAGCTAAAAAATAAGATTTTAAATACTAGTAATATCTCTAAGAGATATAAAGAGATCTTTATTTAGGCTATTATACTTAAGAATATTATAAAGCGTAGTTATTATAATAGTAGCTTAAGCTTATAAAGAAAGTCTTTAAATAATTCTAAATTAAAGTTATAAGGTAGTAAAAACCCTTTAAAAGACTATATTTTAAAGCCTAAGGATTTAAATATAAATAATTATTAATAATTATAATCTAAAAGAGATAAACTAAAGTAGAAGGCTAAAGATATTAAAGGTAATATAATAATATATTATTATTATAATAAAGAAGGCTATATCTAATCTAATTATCTTAATTATAATAAGTTATAGACCTATATAAGCTTTATTAATATAATATTAGTAAAAAAAGATTAGGCCTTATAATTACCTTAAAAGTAGGATAAGAAATTTAATTAATAGAGGTAATATCCTCTATTATAATAAAGGATTAAATAAATCTTTAAGATAATTAATATTAAGTAGTAGTACTTTTAAACTTTACATCCTATTTAAATGTAATTTTATTAAAGTTTATAATTTAATAGGATATAAAACCTTATAACGCTATCTTATTATAAGCGTAGGCGCTAAGCGGAAGTAGTATATATATCTATAAAGCCTATTAATTATACTATTAATTAATAGATAGCTAGGATTATAAAAAGGAATATATTACTCTTTTTTATATAATAAACTAATAAGGCCCTAATATTATTTTAAATATACCTAGCCTAAAGAATTAGCGTATTTTATTAGACTTAAAGGTAGAATATTAGTACTTTAAAGTTAATCCTAATATAATATAAGTTAATAAGCTCTAATTATTTACTTAAAATATTAGAAAAGAGCTAAATATATTTATTATTATATATACTAATATAATAATAGGTAAATTTATTAATAGTAATCCTAAGATCTTTAAAGAGCTTTAAGGCTTTATTAAGATCTTCTCTAATAATAAAGCGGATACTTTATCTATATTTAAGGAAGGTAACTACGCTATTAATCTTATAAAAGGTAAGGAGCTACCTTATAAGCCTCTTTATAATCTATCTTAAATTAAGCTAGCGGAATTACGGCGCTATCTTAAAGATTCTCTTTAAAAAGACCTTATGTATTACTTTATCTCCTTAATTAGAGTACCTATCCTCTTTATATTAAAGAAGGATAGTAGGCTATATCTATATATAAATTATAGGGATTTAAATATAATAACTCTAAAGATTAATTGATACCTATTACCTTGAATTATTAAGATATTAGATTACTTAAATAAATTTAAAATCTTTATAAAACTAGATCTTAAGGATACCTATTATAAGATCTATATTAAGGAAGGTAATAAATAGAAGACTATATTCTATATTTAATATAATTACTTTAAGTACTTAATTATACCTTTTAGGCTTATTAATATACTAGCTATATTTTAAGCCTATATTAATAAGGCTCTTATAGGACTTATTAATATAATATATATAATATACTTAAATAATATCCTTATTTATAGCTCTAACCTAGCGGACTATTAATAATATATTTAATAAATATTAAAATAGTTATAATAGTTCTTACTATCTATTCATCTTAAAAAGTATTAATTTAATATTAAGAGGATTAAGTTTTTAAGGTTTATTATTTTAACCTTTAATATTAAAATAAATCCTAAGCGTATAAAGATTATTAGAGAATAGCCTTAATCTAAAATCTATTAAGATATATAAGTCTTTTTAGGCTTTATAAATTTTTATTATTAATTTATTTATAATTACTCTTATATAATAGAGCTACTTATAAGCCTACTTAAAGGGAGTAAAGATAATAAAAAGATTAAGCTATTAAATTAAATAATTATTATTAAAAAGGTATTTTAAGTACTATATAATACTTTTACCTTTATATTATTTCTCTATTATTATAACCTTATAAAGGTACTCTATATAAAGATTAATACTTTAAATTTTATTATAAGGATAATTTTATTATAATAGGATAAAGATAGATATTAATAACGTATTATATTTTAATCTTAGAAATTAATTAACCTAGAATAAAATTATAAGACTTATAATTAGGAATTACTTATTATTATAATAATAATAATAAAATAGTAGTAATATTACCTAGAAGGTAGTAGGTTTATTATTAAGATATAAATTAATTATAATAACCTTAAGGGGTTTATAAAATAAAAGGAACTTAATTCTAAATAAATATAATAGGTATTAGTTAGCTACTAACTCCTAAGTATTTAAGCTATTAAAAGTGACTTATTTCATGCTAAAATCCCTTAATAGTAATAATATAGGATATTTCTACTAAACCTGCTAAAACCGACTATAAGTACTTTAAGTAGGTGAAATATTTTTATAGATGTAGTATATAATACTCTAATAACAATATAAATCCGTCTACGCGATATAATTGATTCCATGGGGACGTCCACTATATAAAGCGCGGGGTCGGGGCCTGGATGTTGTAGCACGCTAGCGGGACCTCCCTGCTCCCTATAGATCGCTGAGGTGCCGACAGCCATACAAAACGGTACCGCATGGTAGGGAAGCCAAGATACTAGAATCTGTGTCTTCACCTTCGTTGCTCTATCTTCATGGCTTCTAGTAGAACGTCTGAGCTTGTATCGATCATTGCACTGCACACAGGCAAGATAGAAGACCACCTGGCCAAGCAATGCCTACAGACTTTGTCTTTCGATGCAAAAACAAATTCCCAGCTACATCGAATGAACGAAATTACTGCTCAAAGGCACATCATCCTTGATGCCACAGAAGAGCTACATGCTTTGATGCTTGGGCCGAAAGGCATCTTGATGTCCCAACCAGTCAGTGCAGCAGCGCCCATTCCCTCGAGTGCATACAGGGTCATGCTTGAGCTGACACATTGTCCACTCGTCACAGATACATTTTTGGATGGCGATGCAGGCAATTTACCGCTTCGGTTTGGCAACAAAATTCCCAGCAGACATGGAAGAAGTGACATACGGAGAGCTTGCTGCCGCGGCGGATCTCCCGGAATGTCACATTCAGAGGCTTCTTCGCTACTCGATGACGTTCCACATTTTCCGAGAACCTCGCAAGGGAGTGGTTGCCCATACAGCAGCATCGAAATTGCTCGCGGACGATCCGTTGATGAGAGAATGGATTGGCATGGTTTCTGAGGAGATATGGCCTGCAGCTTCCAAGGTGAGGCTCGTTGCTCAAGGATTCCGCTTCCAAGGCGGTAAATCATGACTGCACAGGGAAGGCAGTTGAAGCTCTGAGAAAGTGGCCGCGATCTGAAGAGCCAAACAACTCAGTATGTCACGCGCGAATCTCGTATTCGAGCGTCGGCTGAAAGCTTCATAGGGATACAACATCGCACATCAAACCGAAAGGACCATATTTGACGAAATTCATACAGACCCTGACCGTGAGAAGCGATACGCATCTGCCATGGCTTTGTCATCGACAGGGCCCGGTCTGGAAGCCTCACATATACTGGACGGCTTTGACTGGGCTACGATTGGCGATGGTAGTGTAGTCGATATAGGAGGCTCGCACGGCTCCTTGAGCATTACCATTGCACGAAGATTTCCGAGCCTGAATTTCGTTGTTCAAGATCGGGCAGCTGTGGCAAGGGAGGGGCGCGCCAAATTGCCTACAGAACTTAAAAATCGCGTGAGCTTCATGGCTCATGATTTCTTCAACGAGCAGCCTATATTAGACGCGGATGTGTACTTGTTACGGTGGATCCTTCATGATTGGTCAGACAAATATGCCATCCGTGTCTTGCAAGCGCTCAGACCAGCGCTAAAAGATGGGGCCAGAATCTTGATCATGGAGCATGTACTGCCAGAGCCAGGAAGCCTTTCAGCTTACCAAGAAAGGGGTTCGCGGTAGGAGTGTCCTTTAGAAGAACCCTCTGCCGTTGCTAACGCGCATAACGTAGCTCTTTTGATCTTTCGATGTGGTCCATCCATAACGCTAAAGAGCGGGATATTGACGGCTGGCGCCAACTGCTCGGAAACGCCGATGCTGCTTTCGAGCTCACAGCGGTCAAACGACCTCAGGGATCGAGGCTGAGCATCCTTAACGTTACTTGGAGGCCACAGGAAATTAAGACTGTCACTACCAGTGAGAAGCTGCCCTAAAGTACTTGTAACAAAGCATAACGTTGCCTTGCAAGGGCCGGTCTGTATCATTAATATTAAAGCTAGAAGTACTGCGCTTTCCCAGCCTTTGTTTGATTTTATAAGTTTTGCCATCCATATCCTATAGACCATAATTTTCGGTCCGATATTAAACTTGCACTTTTTATCTATTACTACTATCTATAATTTCGTATCTTCCTCTAAATCCCTTATTAATGGGGATTGCGTTTATATAATCGGACTATCCCTACCACGTCAACGTCTCCCGTAGCGGAGCAATCATCAAGGCTCAGCAACTCAAAGCAAAGCGAACCTGTCCTATCTGAGTGTAATAACCCTGCGTGCATCACTTGTGCCCTCCGAGTCCTCTTGTGTTGCCCAGAGTCCCATCGTCGGATTTCGGTATTGGTTTTACGTGAGTACGGAGGAGTAATTTGAAAATTACTATTGTAGTAGCATCGGCGGACTCACCGTCTTGTTAGAATGGAGATGGCTAACTAGCAGAATCGAGTGAAAGCTTAAGGGCGCCTCGTGAGGAAACGGATTACGCATCGGAGAAATGCGAGCGACAGCAGTTGATCTTTCAGGTTATTACTCTGATACCACGACCTGGTAGCTGGGAAATCACGCCAAAGACTCTGTCAGGACTTGCGTTGCGTTACTGTGTTGTTATCGTTGCTGAAGGTGGGTGGGATCTCGAAGGCATTGTCAATGCATCCGAAGGCTACTACTATTGTACACGATAACGCTAGAGGTACGCCGAGGTTTGTGCTTTCAGACTAAAATACAAGATGAAGTGAAATCGAAACGTAAGTCCAATGCTGTTGTGCGTGCAGCTGGCGATTACTGCACGCCCTTTTCCTCATGATTACAATGTGAGAGATTATGCATCCGCTCATTGCGAAGCACTAATGATTGAGATATCACGAAGAACTAAACGACACAGTTGAGAAGCTGAAGCCTGGATCTGGAGCGTTGGCATCATACGCAAACTGTGAGATTGCGCAAGGATTTCCGTGATGCTTTTGTCTTAGTCCGTTCAAATCAGATAGGATTTTCTGCGGTCCCATATCACAAATTCGAACGATAGCAGTAGGTAGTTGGCAAGCACTACAAGCTGTGTGACCTTTCTCGGCCGAAACTTCCACTCGCGGATAGGTTTGCGGCATTGCCAGTTAAAGTTTTCAACGACGTGCCCTTCTGGTCAAGGCAAATCCACTGGGCGTTTGGGGGAATCAAAGGCGTCTGCGATAACGGCTTTGTTCTGACATAACCCTGGGTATTTCTCAAAAGCGAAGATGCAATGGGCTCACGGATCCATCGACGAAAGTCTTGCCATTCCCCTCGAGAGGATTCCAAAGTTTGGACCAAGGGTTCGCCACAATATCTCAGAAGACGGCGAATCAAGATTCTGGACCGGGGAAGCTTGTCTGCGTTGGTTCTTGTTAATTGCCTATCTGGACTGATCAAGAGAATTTTCCGGTCTTTATCTGATCGCTCTAATGATGAAGGGGTCTGATCCGAACTATTATGGTTGCTGAAGAGCAACCGTCGGACATACCAAAGGAGTTCGCGTTTGATGTCAGGACTCCTCATATGTAATCGTGCTAGGCTGACTCCAATCACCACAAGAGAACAATTGACAACTGGGGACCACTGGCCGACAGCGCTGACAGGTTCCTCTTGTGCCGTATATGCTGCAAACCACTCGTTGAATAGTATGTTAAAGAAGAAAAGTAACGGACACACGATCAGCATTAGCAGTGCGTGAACGTAGACGAATATCGCAAGAACGACGGCCAAAATCCGCCGTAGGGTTGGATAGGGCCTGATATTACGACCAGCGATAAGAGCGCACACCCGATCTCGTGCTTCGGCTGGAGTCCGCCTGTCGCTCCAGAGAGTGTACACGTACTGCAAGATCACGGCAGGTAGAAGGAATAGTGAAAGCTGTCCCATGCAAACTTTGGCATACAGCTCGGGAGGCCTGGCCCAATTGGCAAACTCTGGCTGAGTGATGGGTACCATTTGAGTTCCTGGACGCATGACCAGGTTCGGACTGAGACTGCCGCATTGAGTCGTACAGTTGTAATGATTCCACGCCTGAAAGGAAGCATGATAGGGTCTGGCTCGATGTTCATATGGTGGTTTAGAAGGGTCATCGCCCGAGACGCTAGAACAGATCACAGCAGCACCTTCCCAATACCGACTGAAACCGTTAAAATTATTCCCGCTGAGTTTGAAAATAGCACAAAGGACACCGATTGCCACGAGGAACGACCAGTATACTAGTACAGGCCGTGCATTGAGTTTCCTAAGGGTCGACGACCAGCCGAGTAAGGGTACGATGATGAACCAACCAGCGCTCAAAATGGACCAGATTGCGAGCAAATCCACGTCGCCGAATAGATAGCGATTGGTTGCAGATGAGCCTGGGACGCCGAACCGATAGACGCTCACAAGTATGATTGCATGAATAGCAGCAAAACCTCTACCCTCATGTCAGGTGTCTATTCAATCTTGACCAATCGTCAATAGACATACGCGTAAGACATTGCTGACGCTAAAGCACCAGCCACAAGCCACTCATGAGAACGTGCCTAGATAATGGTCAGCACAGTACGACCATTGGGAGCGCGTGGTACAACAGACGAATAATGCAAACATAAGTAAAGCATAATACAGTATTCTTGGGATAAATCCGTACTGCCCGCTAGTGCCAAAGGCGCACGCAGTGTAGAATTCCGTGGATGGGCCGTCTGGATCTAGAGGGTTGACGCCATTGAAGCTGGTATTGAGCCGTCTTACATCGACCGCGGAGACATTGACGTGGTAGGGATAATTCGATTGTGCAAACGCAATCCCCACTAGTAATAGAACTAAAGGAAGATACGAAATCATAAATAGTAGTAATAGATGAAAAGTGCAAGTTCAACATCGGACCCAAACTCGGATTTCATGGAAGAGTGGATGGCAGAGCTTATAAAACAAAGCAAAGGCTGAAGAGGCATAATGAATACTTAGCCTCACTTACATACATAATCAATGGGCGCTTACAAGGTGGGGGTGCGCAGTCGGGGTGACAAGGCCGAGCACATGCATAGCGCTATGTTGTGATCGAACACCTCTTAGCCTACCATGGGAAGTATTCCACTAAAACCCCAGTGATAACCAAGGCCACGCCCCGTGCAGGAGATGCCAGCGGGAAACAAATGAGTCCCATAGGATTCGGCAGCCTATAGAGTTGGGCCAGCCAAATCTCATGCTGACTCGGCTTTACGCGTATGTTGGCAGGAATCGCCGTCAGGAACTGGAATGGAGCCGGCATGACGTGGAGTTGTACTGGAAGTAAGGTATATCGAGAATAAAAGCTCTGGTGTTTCAAGTCGCCTGCGGCGGGCAGGATTTTGGCGTGCCAAGCATTGCCGAGGCCCAATTAGACCGACAGGACGAGATGCCGCTGGAACCGTGACAATATTACATTAATCCTAACTATACACTAGTAGCCTTTACGTCTCCATTTTATCTCGAAGCCGTCTGTGAAGTAGAGTCTTGCTTGGGTAACTCGACCGTGACCGAGTGGCTGACGATGCGGTTCCGCGTGCCCCTCGAAAATGGCTTGCAGAAACTTACTTCCGAAACTCGGACATTTGTTGTTCTATTTCATAGGGACTAATGCATATCCAAATCCAATCAAACGTCCTCGTGTACGCACAAAGATAATATATCACGCAGTAGCGCAGACGTCGATGTCCTTGCTAGGACGGGTAATATATCTATCCATCTTGATCATCTATTCTGGGTAAATGCGATCGGATATGATCCAGTAAGATTCTACTCAATAGACCTTCAGCTACTACGCAGCGAGTATCGGTGGGATTTGAATCGCTGATAACTTCGAGTTCAATTTGAGGAGCGTGATGAGTGGAGCTTACAAGCTGCCTGCTTTCTGCGATGGGAAACAGCCAGCGCAGGTAGTGGAAAGGTTTTACTGATGAGTGCTATGAAAATGCGTCAAATGGATCTCGGGAGCGTGGTCACACCAGCATGTTGATCGACAAGATCATTAAGTATGGCTTTGTTCCAAGTGGCTCCGTAAGAAGGCAAGCCTCTGAGCAGTATATACGATAAGGACTATGTTGAGTCATGGCGTTGCTTGAAAGGCAATCATGCTTGTGCCGAGTGACTGAGGAATCTGTTCCTTTTACTGCTGCTCGGGGACTTTTCTCTGCCAATAAAAGGTAAAACATCCGATTCGGCTATCTACCTTCCGTCAAAAGACTCACTGCGGAATCGCGAGCCCAGTCAACTATGAGCCCTACCTGCTTAACATCTCCACGAGCGTAGTCTGTACCCCGTACCGTTTACATATGTTTTCAAACTGGGCCTCGTCTTCCTTCCCCCAATGCTCAGCACTCCTATCCAAGCTTAGTGCCACGCGTTGCAAGCCTAGGCCTATCTCGCCCTGCGAGACTTCATGTTCATCCAACAGATCGTGCACGAGATCGATCCATGTCCGTGGGGCCCTTGCGTAGTATTCCCATCCCCCCATATCGTCATTCAAGCATAGCTGCCGGATCGAGTGCGGAAGCCGGGACGGAAGGCCCCGCGTGTTTTGGTAAAGGGCTCGGTGCCAATCTGAAAGCATGACGAAAGGGATTTGGAGGTGCGAAAGGCGAGCAAAGTGATAGAAGGAGTCAAGGCTCCCTTTGAAGCAGCCGTTGCTGTAGACCGGGAATTCATCCGCATCGGCTTCGAATGCGATCCGTGTTATCAGAGATTCCAGCGTGGTGTGGACATGATTCAAAGCGCGTGAGAGAGTGCCCAAGTCGAAGAAATAACCATAGTGGTGCCCGGTTTCTTCCATGCAGCTGTAGTCGTAGAGCAGTTCTTTCAAGGGAGGTTTTGTGGACAAAATTCGCTCGAGCGCGTCATCGGTCGCTCCACAGTGGGGAAGCTTTAGTGAGGTCAAGGACGCAAGGCGTGCCCGCTGCGATAGGCTAGGCCAGTAGAAGTTCTTGGGTGCGCCGATTTCAATTGTCAAGACTTCAAGGGACGGTAGGTAGAAGACGGAGTACATGTCCCGAAATCGGGAATGTACTTCCATCGGGACTTCACTCGCACTGACTGGGCCAAGGTGAACTTCGTGCAGTTGGGTAAACCGCGGAAACGTCGCAACCGTGGGTATTCCTGAGTCACGACGTAATGGCTCCTTAAATAAACATCCCAGGAAACGGCTGTTAGAGACAAAGTCGGCGCTCAAGAGCAACGAGCAGAGGTTTGGCAAGAATGCCAGCGCGAGGGAGACATGCACGTCGATATCACCACGTCCCAACGCTTCGCTCCACGTTTCTGGTGATGCTAGGCCGAAGTACTGTACCCACTGCATAGCCGCCGGGAGCTCGCTGTCAGTAAGCTTCAACGATTCTTCTGGAGCCCAGAGGGTACCAGTACTCTTGGATCTCCGATCGCTCTTGCTTCCTTGGAAATCAACATGCTCAACGTAGCCACCGATTGCGGGGTTTTCAATCAGGCTCCGTAATAGGAGATGAATCGGTGGCGAGACAACTTGCAGATGTTGTGCATCTGGTACGTCCCAATTCCATTTGATTGTCTTGTAGACGTGAGCCAATGCAATACTCCTGAGTCGTTTGCAGGTTCGGGAGAGACTGGAGGTATCCTGCTTTGGTAGCAGCGGCGGCAGCAGAAGGACGAGCTCTACGGGGATTGTTGATAATGCCATTGCCAGCTTTCCTCGAGACTGTAAGTGCAAATGCCCAGGGGGAGATTTGATCTTGGCTAGCAAAAAGTGGAGAAACTCTCCTGCCTTTGAAGGTAACTCCTTTTTCGAGATGGTAGCAAATTAGGACATAGGCTTTCGAAAGGGGAAACGCGACATGTTACGTATCGTAGTATTCTGGTACAGTTCCCCTCTAGAATTGCGTAAGGATAGGTTGATTGAGAAGTGTTCTCGGGGGTCTGGTTGTGGAAGAGAGCACGTCTTTGACAGAGGAAGCTTTTCATACAGTAGCGGAAATAGACTTAGCCGCTGCATGGCTGCGGACAAAACACTGAGGTGGCGTAGGACGGATCTTTTGTGAGGCTGAGCCTCAGGAGGTCCACTGAAACGTCTCTAACCTCGCACGCTAGTAGGCGTAATCAACAATGCCTTATTCAACGCGCAGTGACTATGAATGCAGGGGGAAAATCAAATGTAAACGTGTATCCCGCATCTGCTGGGCACTAAGCCTTATTTGGAATAGCTGCTACGTACACTGCCACCTGTTCATCACATCCTTCGAAAGTCTTTAGGCTTCTGATCTTCTACAACATAGGTAGTGCAAAATGTGAAAATTATGTGCAAAGCGCGGACAGTCAAGAGTTGAGCCAAATATGGCCCAATACTAACAATAAATTGATTGATGATTTAGGAAGACACGCTCACACGTTGCAGCCTGCCAAGGCACTATGACATGGCTGATTCAGCCGAATCCCAAACAGCCATTTCTCTTCCTGTACGTATACTTCCGGAAACCAGTCCTCTGTGCCACTCATCATATGCACACTGGGATGATTCTTGGATCAGGGCTATAAGTCTTGTCTCTGGGCCTTGTATTCTCTGGAATGACGACGAGACCCAGGTCTCGAGTGAAAGCGTTACAGCCCCAGCGATCTTGTATAGCCCCATGTCGATCGAAAAGACCGCACGGGTGCATGATGCCAATCGGACTATCCTCCGGCTGACCATATGTGATAACCTAAAGGTGTCAGAAAGAATTGTCCGTCGTATACGATTCTGTTTTCACATACCTTTGCACCGTTCAAGGACGTAAGTCCAGACTCGAATGCTAAGTGTGCCGCCATAGGTTCGCCGCAGCCGGCGATAGTTCGATGTGGTGTGTGGCCTGCAGTCTCCATCTGACACTGGATCAACGCTTCCCGGACCTTTGCAGTCGCATAAGGAGTATATGCTATACCTCCACCTCTGACCGAGGAAGCTGCATAAATCCGCTTTCCAGAAACAATGAGGGTCATCGCCACTGGGGCTTTTTTCAACTGGCGTGCTGGAATGTTGTTCCTCGGATCTCTCCACGGAGGATTGTCACTCTTGAACTCCTTCATCATGTCCTCATGGGCCAGCTTAGCCAATCCAGCGATTTCCTCGTCAGAAAAAATGTCGACTACGTTTTTATCGAATTCAGCAATCGATAACCATGCATGCTTTTGCGGAGGATTAGCGGTAGGCTCTGTTGCCAGCTGTTTATTCCACACGATTCCGAGTTTGCCGGAGTCGATGCTGAGGACGTATAATGCCAACCACGACAATAAAAAGAAGTGCCGCAGGGCTAGTACGTTGTTCCCTCTCATTGTGAAGGCGCCGGTCAAGTCTCGCTTGCAGAGAGAGTGTGCGTGTGTGTGTGTGTGTGTGTCGTTCTTGTGGGTAACGAGTGATCAGGGCAACGACTTACGGTATGACGATGGGCTGTCCTGGCAAGTTTCGTTCATGAGTTTGAAGGGCTCAAAAGGAAGCGCTGTAAGCTGTCGATGCATATAAATGCACACTTTCAGCAAGAGCAATTCTCTAAAGGGCGCATGTTGACACGTATCGCATGCAGGTCGTGCACTTGAAACATCCCTAGGACGGCAGCTCCTTAGAAATTTAAGCAGATGCAAATGTTGGAAGGCATCTTTCATGGGTCCGATGGTAGGCGGTGAAATTCCTGAGCCATTGAGCTAAGCCACCAGAATACTGGTGATCTTTGGAAAAGGTGAGTAACAGGTGGAGTCGGGCATGAGTGCCACGGCATTTGAATGAGGCGATGTGAATGGCTCAGCCAGACCTTTGACGCTAGGCGCCTACAGGATACCTTTCCTTTCCACCCTGTTGTTTGGACTTGATAGGGGAGCGGTAGATCGAAACCTCAGCTGCGGACGAGGCTGTTGGGGCGCGGAGTGTCATTTCCAGATCTTCGAAGCAAGTTTGGAGGAGGAAAAATTAGCAACGGAGTTGCAAGTTGCATCAGCATTACACGGTACGTGCTGGATAATGAAAGGCTGATATTGAGGTGCCGCGCGGCGCGCGGACCGAAGGAATCGCGTTTCGTGTTTCATGGTGTGTGCCTGTGTGGCTTTGAATCAAAGCCTCTATCCCATGAAACATCTCCTGCAGACAGCATAGGATAGGAGCCTACCGATGTTGCTCATCATCATGACATTGCTCAACGCCGTCCAAAGCGCACCAAATCCACGATTCGGCGCTATGCGCTGATGATACTTTTGTTGGGTGTGCAACCTCTGGCGCAGTGTAAATGCATCCTCAGGGCGAAGTTGTTGGAGTACAAGCCTACAAATGAGTATGGAGCAGCAACAAGTTTGCCATGCTGTATCATCTTCCCTGCTGCCTCGCCCTCGAGAGCTTTTACTGGCCACGTTGTCCTGTGCTAGTCTTCTGAAATATCAGATTAGTGGATTCGTAAGTACATATATATGTGCATCTGTATACATATATCATTTACTCGTAGGATTGACGAGCGGTGCCAGTCCATTGTCTTTTTATCTCCAACTCTTTCTATCCAGCGCCGAACACCGTTTCCTTTTGACTCTGGCTATCATTCTTGATCGGTTAATCTGCACATCAACGCTTCTCGCCGTCGCCCAAGTATTTAATGATGAGGGTCTTCAGGTTATTACTCCCACTGTCTCTCATATGTCGGTATAATCCAGCCGGGGCATACCCATCGTTGCCCCAATTCTTGGCGTTGCGAGGCAATACTCAGGATCCCACAGATCCAAGCTGGATCGAAAATTATGCTGCCATTGGAGATAGTTACGCGGCTGGTATTGGAGCGGGAGACGTATTGAGTGGAAACGGCGATGTGGCCTGTTCACGCTACGACGGAGCGTACCCTGTCCTGCTTAACAACAGCTTCGGAGCACAATCGAAATTTCAGTTCTTGGCTTGCTCAGGGGATGAGTCAACACATGTCAAGGACCAAATTAACAAACTCGACGATAATTCCCAGGACTTGATCACGGTTTCCGCCGGCGGTAATGATGTGCTCCTTTCCGACGTACTAAAAGCCTGCATCTACACGCCAGCAGGCCAGGACGAGTGCAACAAGGCAATCGCTAGGACCCGAGACGCCATCGATAAAACATTGCAGAGCAGCGTTGACGATTTGCTGCAGGCACTAGCGTCAAAGGTAAAAAAAGGAGGCATCGTTGTATACACACTTTATGCGCAGTTTTTCAACGCCGATACCGATGCTTGCAACTCCCAGTCCTGGGACTGGTTCCAAGGCATCATTCCGGGAGATTACGGACTCAAATTAAGCAAAGAATTGCGCAAGAATCTCAATGACCTAGTCGTGACTGCCAACACAAAGATCAGAGGCGCCATCGCAGGACAATCAGGTAGTACGCGTCCCTCCAGCTTGAATATAGCAATTGCGGATTGGGACGCCATCGTTGGCGAGAATCATGGCCGCTTCTGTGAGGATGGTTCCGCAGATGACCCCAATGATCCTAGCAATGCCGGACTTGTCTTTCAAAGGTTCAACGCGGCCCCAATTTATATTCCGCCAGGAAAGAACAAGGACGCTGTACAACAGCTGAACAAGCGCATCGACGACTCGATGGCAAGGGTGTTCCATCCCACGATACTTGGACAGCAGGTGATCGCTACCCATGCTTTACTCGCTTTGCTTGACGCCAAGGGTAAGCTCTATGGCGGCGAACCACCGAAGTCTTGTTCCATTCCAGTGCAGAATCCTCCATCATGCGCCGCCTCCTCGAACCAGGGTATCTCCAAAGACAGGTTCACGGAAGCACGCGACACTTGGTGTAAAGATAACACTAAGCCCATCGACCCCTCGAAGGATTACTCTAAGTATTTCAGTATGGAGTTCAAGAAGGCGGATGGTACTTGCCCCCCAAACGATTGTGTTGATACACTCAATAAAGCGTGGAACGCATGTGAGTAGCTTTGAGTACCTGAGCAGCCACTTCCACTAAATTCACTTACTTTCAGGTGCCGAATATGCCTCTCGTCCCGACGGCGATGACGGTCCTCTTAAAGGCCACAACGGACCCCTCCGTGGTCATGGTCAAGCTGAGAGCCAGTGTGGCACCTATAGCTTCACATTGACAGATGGCCCTCCAAAAGTGAATTCCGATTGCGGGCAGAAATCGGGTCAACCCGCCTGCGCAGGAGTCTATAAAGTCCACTTCGAGCAGTACCTTGGCGGGAACGACCCAGCCCCTCTGATAACGTGAGTGCATCCCATTGACATCGGCGAAAGTCTCTTCCTAATTACGTCAACAATCACTGACGGGGTTTTGTTTGCAACAGCTATAAGTCCATTGATGATGGCACCCAAATAGAACTCTCGAGTGGCTTCTCCCAGCAAGCTTCCTTCTTGGCGAGCCTAGGCGGCGACCATAGTCTCCAGGTTGATGCCAAAAATTCCCACAAGAAGGACACGCCCTTAACCTTTCAATACAAGAATCTCAATAACGGTAACAAAGGGAAGAGAGTGTACACAGATAGCGATAAGGATGGTAACGTCTTCCATTGCGACCCGCCATCGTACTCAGTGCTTGACGGTAAACCTGGTAAGTCAAGACTGATTGACTGCTGGTTCGATACCAATGAGCTGGCGAGTAGTGCGGCTGGGTAGTCACTCGGGAAATGAAGGAAAGACAAGTCGGCTCCATGTCGAGCGTTTACCACTGCAAGGACATAGGATATGCTCGTACAGTATCAGCACCGCTCCAGGGCCTTAAAATCGCCTAGAGTGATCTTCAAGGCAAGAGGGAGAGGTTTCCCGCCTTGTAAAGGCAAAAGCAAAGCGTACAACCTGTCTTTAAGTCTAGTAGAACGCTGTACAAGCTACCCAGTCCTCAGACCGGTCAGATCCAGATTCTTAGCAGCGTATCTTTGATTTCATTGAGGTACTTTTTACAGTAGCGGCAATATCGATGAGCTGGACGGGGCTTGCTCTTGCATCTGATGGTGACATCGAATCCATCGTTGGCGGTACTACAGCTGCACGTCGTCGGAAGACCTTATCTATCCCTCACAATTGATTCTGAGATATTGGGTTCGGGCGTACAGTTCACTCCTTGACTAAAAACAATTCCTCATGTCAGGCGGTCTTCCACGATTCAGGTCAATCACCTCGAGCTCTTACCTATGAAGCGAACTATATCCACGCTATGTCTCCTAGGAACTTGACATTCAATCACTGCATCCAAGACTTAGTGTTGAGTCGTCGCATAGTCACGAATGCAAGAAGAGGCCATCGGAAGAGAGTTGCAGAAATACCACGACGTGCATGGGCCGGGTACCAACGGCCCGGTTGGCTCGGCGTCAACCCCCCACACGAAAGCCCCCACGCACGGATGCGCCCCATGCATTGCACGCGGACCTCCCCCTAAAGCTTAGGATGCTCAGCCCGATCGGGGTACGGCTCAGGAGAGACCCCGCGTGGCTAATAAGAGACCCCTTAACGAGAGACCCCTTCGTATATTCTTAAATAACTATGTTAATATTGATTTTATAGATAAAGGATATATAATAAAGATATAGTCGTAGTACTTTCTTATAACTTCCTCTATATAACCTCCTTATTATACCTCGTCGTTATTGAGCTATATAAGTATCGCGCTTCCTACTAAAAGAGATAAGGTTTTAATATAACGCCTTTTATAGAATAGCTCTTCTTTTATAGTATTATAACTCTATAATGACGAGGTTTTAAGAGTTATTCTAGCGAAGTAATTTACTATTTAGAATAGTATTTATAACTTTTATACTAAAGACCTATTCGTTGGAGCCTTCATTAGGTATAGTTCGCATGGGGTCTTTCTAAAGGGTCGCTTGTTAGCCACGCGGGGTCTCTCCTGAGCCGTACCCCCCGATCGGGGCCAATTGCGCCCGGGGATCACCCTACGCCGGCCGGCCCTTTGGTATCTGGCCAGGGGCTTATGGCACGCGTACCTGTGGGTGCGATATACTTGTAGATTTGGTGCTATACTTTTGCAAAAGTGTCGTGTTTTTGCAATGGCGGTGACTCTGCATCGCACTGATGGTCCCCAACGTGTATGCCAAGCACGTCAAGATATCTACGATAGCTTGAAATTTTCACAGAATGGCCATTCATTGCTCGCAATTAATAGGAATAATTCACCTGAGGGGACTGCGGATTCAACGTATCTTGGTATCAATGATTATCCAACTGCACCACACTCCACATCCAACCCCAACAACCTTGCCTCTCCCCTCCCACTCGCCTCTCGCTCTGACCCAGTCCTCCTCGAACGCTTTCGACCCCGTACCAAGCTGACCGCATTCGCCATCCCCGGTAACCCAGACCTCTCCATCCCCAGTCAGGGCAAGGATATGTCCGGATCCAACGCCTACATCAACCACATCCACACCACCATTGATGTCCACCAACTTGACGTCCTCCCCATCTGACAGCTTTGGCAGAGATTCAATCCTCTTCGCTTCACCTGCTTGCCCGCCCCATACATAGAGGTCATTATCCTCAGACACAGCGGCGCCAATCCACCCACCGACTGCGACCTTACGAATTGGCATTCCACCCAGAAACGGAACCGGACATGGGCTGTTTGCCGGTCTGCTAGGGGTAGGAGTGCGGCCTAAGGTCTGAGGGTGCAGCGCGGACCCAAATGTTAAGACTTCACCGCTAGATGTCAAAGCAGTGAAGCTTGTCGCGGAGGCCAGTAAAGAGACGATGGAAGAGAAGATGGGAAGAGTTGATGTAGGTGGATCGGCGGATAGCAACGCTTCAAAGCAAGCAAAGCTGTGGATCTCAAGCTTTGCAGTTGGTGCTTCAAACGTGAATTGCGGGGTCTCGTCCGTCAACGCTGGTGTGCAGCCACTAGAGACTCGCTGCCTGGCACTGGTAATGATGCAGACTTCGCCGTTGTCGGCTATTGCGAGGTGGTCGATTGCTAGGTTCTGCTTGGAGATAAAGCTGTCCTCGTCGAAGTGGTACTTCTTCAATTCGGGGCCTTTGGTGACAATGGGCTCATCATAATAGACGTACAGACTGCCATCTGTAGTCAGAGCGCCAAGTACGCCACTGGTGTCCCCAAAGATGACCTTTATATTCCTTGGTGGTGGGCCTTCGATGAGCATAGGGTCCAATCCTGAAAGGCGGAATCCATTATGTATCAGTGATCCGTCATTCTCGACCACAGTGCAGCTCCAGAGGGCGCATCGTACTTGAAGATAGGGAGATCGACAAGCCTTCTGGAATTGGGTAAAGTCGTCTCTTGAGCTCCGAATAAGCTGATGGTGTGCATTAAAGCCGCAGACATACAGCTCCATCTTACCTTCCACTATATGCAGAGATTGGGGGAAGATGGCCCCAGCTTCTTCGAAATCTCATGCAGCTTTCCCCAAGGTTCTTGTCTGTTTCAGAATGTACCACACAGGATTCATATAGCCTCACTCTTGGCGAGGACGCCTCTGCTTTCCCGCTTTACATTCTTTTCGAGTCACGAGTTATTATTAAATAGCAACAAAGGATGTGAAACTGTCGAAATGCGGAGGATGTTACACACGACTGTGCAAACCATTTTGGCTAATGGGATAACTCTGAAACGCGAGGCTTAGACTATGTGGGATTTGTTGGAGGCAGGAGCTGATGCACCGAAGGGTCTAAGAAAAGAACGTTTGACTGCATGTGAAGGAGACCTTCCCCCTATAGTAGCTCGAGTATCTCCGAACCTGAAAGCCCCAAAGACCAAAGAACTCCACAATTGAGACGATGTCTTGGCCCTTGAACTAGTTCAGCCCTACGACACTGGGCCCTAGGCCAAATCTATCCTTACTTTGATGCTATATACATCAGCCACGGGAACGCAAGCCCATCGTCCAGGATATGCTCGACACAGCACAAGGAAAGTAGGACTCGTCGACTTGGCACCGAGCTGCAAACACCCCGGACGTAACGGCTGAAGCTCTTACTCCTCAGTGGACATGTTTCGTGCGGGGAATGGGATCCGGCCCAATGGGTCCTGCCCTCACCTTTATGTTCTTCCGAACTGCTGAGCATGAGCACATATTCTGCCTTGTCTCTCGTACTGTGATCTACGTCGGATGCTGCTCCTTTTCAGTTGCGGGGAAGGCCTTGGCCCCCCTCAATTCCTTATATGAAGCCATCTTTTCACCGTGAATTGGCAAGTCTGCATATTGAAACACTGACAGCAAGAGCTCCAGCAGCGCACTACATAGCTATCACCATGTCGTCCACCAAGACCGTCTCTGTCCCTCACCTCGAGGCCACAGCTGGCTATCAGATGCCCCACCCATACGATCCTTCGAAGCCCACCCTCGTCCTTGTCAATTCCTTTACTACCTCGTCTGACCTTTACCGCAGCCACTACGAAAACGTAGATCTTACCTCGAAGATGAACCTTCTAGCCATCGAATTACTCGGTCACGGCCAGACCCGTACAAAACATGAAAATTTCACATACTGGGACACTGCCATGATGAATCTGCAAGTCATGGAGGCGCTGGGCGTCAAAAAGGCGTTTGTGCTAGGCACCAGCCAAGGGGGTTGGATCACAGCAAGGATGGCGCTGCTGGCGCCTGACAGGATCGAGGGTATCGTCCCTCTAGGCACATCGATGGACTGCGAATCCGAGCGCACTCGTAGGCTGGGATGCTGGGATGGAGTCGAAGCTTGCACGGGCCCTATCAATAGCTGGACCACCACAAAAATTACACCAGATTTTGAGCCTGACGACGACTTTTGCAATTTCCTGATCGATATTGGGTTTGGCAAGAACTGTGAAAGCAACGTCCGCGACTTTTGGAAGAAGACTATCAAGTCAAATTACCAGGGTGATGAGGGAAGGAAAAGAGCTAGGATGGCGGCTATCAATTTGAGGGAGAGAGATGGCTTGCATGGGAGGCTGTTTGATATCAAGTGTCCCGTTCTGTGGCTGCATGGCACCAGCGATGCGGTCTACTCTGTTGCGAACGCCGAGGAGGAAATCAAGTTCTTTGTGCAGTCGCCCGAGGCTAAACTTGTTACTGTCAAGGACGGTCAGCACTTCCTCTCCGCAAGCCATCCGAAGGAGGTTGACAATGCTTTGATTGAATTCGTTGGTAAATGGCATAATAAGCTATAAGGCTCGGATTAATTCAAGCTTGGTTGTGCATTGTCCCATTAGGAGTTTGCAAACCGAAATGGGTCAGTTATTTGGTGGCATAGTCATGGGAGATGCTGTTGCACCACCAATTGTCACAAGCGCCTTTGCGAGGCAGTGAAATATACCACGTTAAAATACTGTAGGGCGAACACAAACAGTCTAGCGGTAAGTTAACCCCCGAAATTACGCTCAGTCGGCGACATATACCACAATCTATCATGATTTTCCTGCTTGATCCCGCCTTCTGGCCTGAAAGTGCGTGTTGGCCGTCAGCCCTTCCAGGAATCCTAGCAAGCCTTCTTCTCATCGCGATCAGCTAGAAGACGATGCTTAAATACTATCTCAGCGGTCCAGGTAAAAACAGTCTTATAAAACCGCTACCACTTCAAGTACAGCGAGGAGTTGCCGGAAAAGATATCGTAATTAGGAACAGCAGTAGAATATATAGAGCTAAGTCCTACCTCGGCTATCCGCATAAGTATCTAATCCTGTACGGATCGAAAGGTGACCATACAATCATTTACTATAGATTCCTTCCACAATTCGATCCCACCCGTCTATTTGATAGGCAGGTTCAGACCTAACAAATAGATCTTTATGATCTGGCACTGAAATTTTGTTTGCCAAACGCGTACGCATTCAATGGCATCGTGGTATCTGCTCCAACCAGGCCCTTGTACCGCAGCAATATCATGTGCTGGGATACGGCATTTTCAGCCACCAGTGGCTGCCTGTATGCTTAGCCTCCTATTGACACATCGCTGTCTCCCAATGATCATCCAAGTCTGGTGCGGCAAGAAAGCTTTCAGGTAGGTTGATCTCGTTATATGCTTTAGTCCACTCTGGGTCAAACCTAGCTCACACTGACTGCATTCCTTTATCATCCAAATATAGCTCCAGCTGCTTCCTAACGTTACACGGCACTAGCTTCAACGCCTCCGCTGCATTATAGGCAAGCGTGCCGATCAGATCCAGCCCAATTTCTATTGTCTCGGCGCCCTGAACTTGTGACAGCCCCCGCGCGGATGTTGCCAGGCATCACAATCTACCCTGGAGAACAATTCCTTAATCGCGAGTGGCAGCGATTGCTTTGGCGGGGTTTTGTGTCAGGCACAGCATGCAGTCGGTGTATATGTTTGTATCGACTGGCGTTGCTGAATTTTCTGCGTCTTTCGTATCGACAAACTGCATCAAAGGGGATTCAGCTCTCAATACTTTGCGACAGCTTGTGGCGGTTCGAGACCACATCGCGGTCTCGCTTTACCACTTCCTGCTCCACGTCCAATTCGCTATCCAACGTACGCACTGGTGCATTGATTTTCTGGATGACTACAGCCGGTCTTTCAGCGTACGGTACCTCTTGGAATCCATCCTACCGTGCAGATTCTATCGTTATCCACGTGGTCGCTCAATCTGCATCATCTCAAGATACCTATCTACCGTCGCCATGGTCTCCATACGGTACAAGATTGCTGTCAGTGTTCTTTGAATTCGTCTTATATCTCGCTCGTCACCGGACCGAATGCGCTGGATGATATTGGGTAGACCACTATCATCACTGGAGTCACCGGTAGGTATGTGAGATGCAAGGTGTTTTGTCCCAAGACTTGAGACATAGTGTCCTGGATGGTTTTCTTCAACTGGTCAAACTTGACAACATTAGCCATAGGGTTATCCGCAGCCTGTGAACCACTCGGCCAGATCTCATGGGTCAAGGTTAGAATATTTTCTTTCCTTGGGCCTGCGAGGTTGTACTGTGCTCTGATGTTCTTGAACGCCCTCTGAAGCTGACAGATTTCCAAGAGACGCAGTTCATGTCGGCACCTGATCAAGGCTCTCCGCGTCAAGTACCACCTTACGTTCTTTGTAAGGGTTGTCGAATGGTCAGCTTTCCCAAGGCTTTGTTCAGTGCACCTTGATCGTTGCAATTTCTGGCACTAGGCCTCTCGATCTCAGAGAAGTTGATATTTAGGAATGATTGGAATGTATATATATATGTATGAAAATTCTTTGACCAAATCCAAAGACTGTTACAGAGTAATGGAACTCTATTGGAAGATCTAGTACTAGAACTCTGCGGCAAGGAAAAGTTTTGGGAGAGTGGGAGAAAAATGCAGAATAAGTACTCTTGCCCAGGGTCACAATTGGGCAGTCACTCCTTTAGCCAGTCTTCACGCTTTGTTGATCACTCTGCTCAGCATTCACCTCGTTCAGATGACGCTCTCGTGAACATTCACGCGAAATCTTTCTCGAAATTCAAAGCTTGTGAAGAGAGCAAATCCACTATGAGTGACTCATGCTTGGCGAAAAGTGTCTAAATCCGCATGGCAGTGCCACCGGAAGTTTACACCCCACTAAAAAAAAAACTTTCAGAAACGCAGTAGAAGCTTGAGTGACACTTTCATCGAGAAGAGTATTTCCCTCGTTCAATAAACATTCGACAGCTGTTGGGATGATTGCGTACAAAGGATCGGTCTCCATGATGGGCGAGTCGTTGGAGAGGAGATACAGAGGAGTTAAAGAGGAGATATACCCGAGAAAGAGATGAGAAAGGTAGACTTTGGAATGAATATATCCGTTGAAGATGGTGTAGTGAGATCATGGGAAAGAGGGGACTTTGTAAATGAGTGTATCCTTGGGGATGGCGTAGTGAAGTTGTAGGAGGGGTAGGTGATATAGATATGAGCTTTTGTGTTTTCGAAGAGGCGTATGATAGAGTCATTCAATAATCTATGAGTTCTTGAACTACACACCTTTGGAAGCATCGCTGTACGGGCTTGGAAAGAGAAGACTATGGCTCCGGATCCGGGTCCTGATGAATTGCACATAATTGACAAAGAGTGATAAGACAACAAGTTCCGGGAGGCGGAGGCTATAGATGAGAAGAGGGGACTTTGGAAATGAATACATCCTTTGAAGGTGGCGTAGTGAAGTTGTAGGAAGGGAGTTGACACAAATTTTCGAGATATCGACGCAGGGGTTTTTGAAAAGGCGTAGGATGATGTTCTCAATTATCTATAAGTGAATTGAGCTGCACACCTTTGAGTGTGTGGGTGAACGAGCTTTGAGAGAGAAAAGACTGTGGGGTCCTAAGCAATCGGATCAAACGACCAGAAGTGTCGAGGAAATTTAATCCGGGAGGAGGTGATTGTTCACGTAGTATGATAATAGAGGCGAATGAACGTTCAGTATCTCTCACCCAATCCCAAATTCTTTCCAGAGTATCTCGAAATTCTGTAACCCAAAGCTCTGCCGCTCACCTGGATGCAGCTAGACGGTACGAATATCCCAAATCCTGATTGCGTGTACTTTCCAGAGGTCATCCAAGGTCGACCAAGCAGTTTTTCATGCAATTTTCCAGGACATGGGATAGCGATCTCGGCTTAGGCTCGACCCAACACATAATAGCTGTCCAAAGTGCTGCCACAGCAGAACGTCCATCGATTCCTAACAGGCATTTTTCAATGTAATGAATCACGCCCTTCGAACCCCTCAGATCTCCGCATCTCACGAAGAGCAAGCTCAATTCATACTGATTCCCGGGTCAGACGCCGCGGACCTTCGGTGAATCTTCCAATCAGCAGCCAGTGTATGATCTCCGGGAATCTTTTCGCTGCGTTCAAAACATTTATTGTCGAGCCGTCCTTCATAAAGGTGGTGCGAGCGCCTCTTGAGATCAAGAGCTTGACCGCTAAGAGCCGGCCGATGGTACAAGCCGCAATCAGAGCCGTGCCGTAAGGTCCGCCATCCTGGTTCAAGTGAGCGCCGGCATCAAGCAGTAAATTGATAATATCAGTTTCTCTACGCGCATCAGTCTGAGTGCAAGCAGCGTATAGTGGTGTGCCCCCTGCGTGAGCTCGATGATTTAGGATCAAGGTGAAGAGCTCGGAGGGTATCCTCTTCAGCAGCATCTTGACGTTTTGAATTGTCATGAACTTGTTTTGTATCGCAGCCGTTAGAACATTCAATTTCCGAGGCGTATAAGCTCGTGGGCTAGGTACTAAATTCATCAAAGAACCTATCCCATCCCTGCTGGCTCTGCATGCTAATATTAGGACTGTGTAGCCTAACGCACACTCTGATTCGAGATCGTAGTCCTTGGTTGTGGTCATAATATGCATAAGAACTTCCGTCCTGCTCGAACGTGCGGCAAGATGTAAGATTGTTTGTTGCGTGCAGTCTCGTACTGTGAGGTCGATGCCACTTTTCAAAAAGGGACGCAGAACTCCTAATTGGCCTGCGGCAGCAGCTACCATAGGAGGAGTTCTTCCGTCCTTGGTTTGACCGTAAGCCTGGGCACCAGAGGCTAGCAGGAGCTCGGTCATATCGTCATCACCCTTATCGGCCGCGATGTGTAATGCAGTCCAGTACGTGGAAGTCACTGCATTGATAAGGCTACCCTCTCCCAATAAAATTCTCGCACAAGCGTAATTTCCAACGTGAGTGGCTAAGTGTAAAGGTGTGTATGAAGAAAGATTGGAAAGAGAATAACGTCCGGCACGATAAGTCTCCCAGCCATGATCGAGGATCTCGCCAATGGGTACGTTTGCCAGATATGCCGCCGGAGTCTTCTCAAGAAGCGCTGGAGCATGGTATCTTGGCAGAAGATTGACACGCCGAGCAGGTGCGCGAGTATATAAAACGCTCCCCGAGTCAGGGGGAAATTCTCGATATCTATGGTGTAGCATTAGCTCAACACAATCCGTGGCAGATGCGAGAATAGCGATGTGAATAGGATGCACAGGTGCCACGTTTTGGAGCAACTGCGATGATTGTTTCTCTAATAGAGTCTCGAGAAGGCCGAAGTTATTGCAACCAGCTGCGTAATGAAAGAGGCTAAATCCCTGACCACGGAAAGGTTTGCGGGCTACGTCCATGTTAGATGCTCCCTTCAAAACGAGGAATTTCGCGATCTCGGGCTCCTCCATTTTCACACAATACGAGAGGGGCGTGTAGCCATCGGAATCTGGAAGGTAAGCTTCATAATTGACTCCAATGGCAAGAGCTCTTTTACAGAGACTAAGATCTCCGCGCTCGATGGCCAGCTTAAGCATTCGTAAGGGTTTCTTCGCGTGAGGATCCTTGGAAAACGAAGCTGGATTTTGCCCCTGGGCTTTGTCGTCCATACAATTAGTGACCGAGTATGCTTTTTGAGAGAATGCTATAGTAGCCTTTGGTAGAGACGAGTGTTTCTTACCTATATCGGAGGCGATTCCCTCTGCCAATTCGTGGTGGCCATACCTCAACGCTAACATTTCACAGTCGAATCCATTTTGGTCTGGCATCGCCAGATCGCACCCGTGAGATCTGAATAAAGAGTACATCTTCAGCTTACCATATCTAATCACACAATGTAGAGGGGACGCTCCGAATGACATGATACTCGTCATAACATTCTTGGAAAGTAGCAAAGCCACACTGTCAAAGCGATCTGCCCAAACTGCAAGGTATAGAGGCGTCAGTCCGTCCGAGGTGGTGCAATTCAAATCTTGCGCAAGATCCTCGTCAATCAGGTACTTCAGAAAGGTGCCATTTGCATGGAAAGCTGCCAAATGAAGCAAGGAAACGTCATTGGAAGCAACTCCTTTGAACGCTGCAGGAACTTTACTCCGCCAAGCTATGTCTGTTGTCCTTAGAAGACGCATTACTTCCAAGCTTCCGGATCTGCAAGCATGGTGCGCTGCATTCCAACCATCCTGATCAACAGCTTTGACGTCACCTCCATGCTCAATCAGCCACGCCACCATCTGAGCGTGGCCACTCTCGGCGGACTGCATGACAGGAGTTTCGCCACGTATGGAGCGGCTGTTGGGATTGAGTCCGGCTTTGAGGAGGATCTCCGCTAGATCCATACGATTTGCGCCACTAACGCTTGCGAAAAGCTTTGTAGCATTGGTTTGATCCAACAAAGCTTTCGACCTGTCCAAGAGGCTATTGAATAAGTCGTCACTGCATGGCCATGCGCACGCAGCTCCTATTGGGGACCATTCTTGATCATCAAAAAAACTCGTACAATCAACGTTGGGGGATGATTCAAGCAATCTCCTTGCTAAATCCTCGTCGCCAGATATCATTGCTGAAAGAAGAGGGCTTGAAAGGTCACATCCTAGATCAACAAGGACCTCGGCAGGGATGTAATCTAACGCCGTGCGTATGATCATAGTTGGTTTGTTAACAGCTGATCGAAAGTTTTGAACCTCTTCGTAACTCAGTCTGAAGAATTGTGCTGCCAAGCACATAGTAGGACGCCAAAGGTCGTTTTACCCGCTTCGTTCGTCCTTAGAAGGTCTGCGCCATTGTCGAGCAGTATCTTGAGCGCGGTTGATAGCCATAGAGATTGACTAACGAGCTCAAGTTGGCATAGTCTGAGCAATGGTTGTGACAGGTCCACATCCACTGGTCGATCAGGGGGTTTCCAATCAATGAGGGTTTGTAGTACTTTCCCTATGACATTCAAACTGAGGTCTCCAGAGCCTCCCTCTATCACGATATCAATCGAAGTAAGACCGTCGCGACGAGCCAGGAAAGGGTCCGAACCTTTGCTAATTAAATAGGCCACAACTCCAACTTTCTTCGAGCTCCTGGCGGCTACTGCATAGTGTAGTGGGCTAGAGCCATCTTCGGTAAGTGAGGATACATCTGAGCCATTCTCGACGAGGAATCGGATGCTCTCCAATGAGTAGGCCTGTGCAGCATGATGAAGCGGTGTAAGCCCACCAGTGTCCAAGTCACGGAGCCCACATCCGGCACTGATCAGGAGTGACATCAGATCTAACGATGTTCTTCTAGCAGCCATGGCTAGAGGCGACCTTGGTGGAGTCAGGATATCCGGCGTTGGTGATGCTCGATATCTGCCCCTCTTTATGAGAAGTTTGAGCGCTTCGATGTTATTTCTTTCGATAGTTAAATGCCATGGGGTCATACCATGGTTGTCAGGCAGATTGATCTGTGGGTCATTTTCAGTAAGAATCGAAGACAGATACAGCCTGATCGTCTGATACTGCGGTGAAGCGCAGTTCTGCCCATGTTGTCGGCGGCAGCCATACTAGCTCCCCGATTCATGAGGGCTTTGGTAATCTCCAAGTGATCATTAGCTACTGCAAGGTGTAATGCCGTCTCACGGGTACCTTCGCGAGCCGTATCTACGGGAACGTGATGCTGATCTAGTAGTTGTACCATCAATTCTAGCTGGCCAATTTCAGCGGCAGTCCTCATCGATGTCTCGAATTGAGCTCCCTCCATGACTTCCATCTCCTCAACAAGTGATTTGCGGGGCTGCTGGGTTCTCAGATCCCTTATTTTATTCCCTGCTATCTCTGCCAGTGCTCGCTTCAAGATCATCTGTTGTCCATCGTACTTCGTATCGATTATGAACATTTTCTGCGCTAGTAGACGGAAGCATTGCTCCACCTGCTGATAATCATGTTCAGTCTTGCACACATGCAGGATATGTCGCAAATCTTTCTCGTTGAGATATGAGCCTTTTTCAAGTAATCTTACGCCTAGCGTACAAGGGATCGTGGTCTGCAACGCGAGCGAGAGAGTCGTTAGCTGTTCGATACCCGTATCAAAGGTGTTGTTTGGGTTCGACCGAGCGCGCAAGAGCACATCCACTGTTGATAATTGGTTGTCCCTGTCTAGAGGCACAAACCTGACATGAAAATCCTCATTTCCCCACAGATCGTAGTGGGAGAACTCTCTCAGGCCTTTCAGGGTGACAATGGCACATTGAAGAGGGGTACCAAAAGCGCTCCATCGGTTCACATCACATCCGTTCTCAATCAGCCATTCACAGATTTCAGGAATACATAGCATGGCAGCATAATGCAAAGCCGTCGCTTCCTTGACTCCGGCTCCGATCATCGCAATAGCTGTACTGTGGTCGCTTACGTCATATGGGAACAACACTTCTTGGGCCCAAGACACCAATGTACTCGGTTTTGCCGGATGGAGTAATCTTTTAAGGAGCTCGATAAGCTCGACATCATTCCAATCTTGCACATGATCTGGCCATTTGCGGTTGGCATAGAATCGGAAAGGATGCTTCTCTCTCCGAGCGCGATAGGTCTCTTCATTGATCTCCTGATACTGATCAAAGTCGTGCATATTAATGTATGTGAGGCAAACTTTTGCCAGTTCGTTATCGACATTGTTAGCACTGATCACAAAAGCCGCGAATTCACTATCTTTTGTGGCATCCAATTGTGATAAGAATTCCTTGACCGTAAAGTGGGCAAACTCAACCGCTCGACCGTCTGCAGATGTACGTACCAGACTGCTACAGTGATGGAGGATATCCGACACGTCAGGAATAGCCTCAACGTTGATGTTTACGTCTCCAGCATTTATGGCTACCGCCTGGCAGAGCTGTCCAGTCCTGAGGGTGCCTTTCTGGAGAAGAAGCCAATTCAAGGTCCTTCGAGCTAGTCTCTGCACTTCAGGACCTTTTTGGTTAATCCTGCTCAGTATTCTTTCGTATGTCAGAGTAAGCCCTCGTGGTAGGTCTTGTAGCGCTTTCCGACGAGCAGCATCGCTCGGCAATTCGCATAGACGATCTATTTGACTATTTCCGTTTAGTTAGCAAACATTCTCTTTAGACAATGTTCCCTGGCTGTATAGCGGCAGTTGAGGAGATTGCAAAAGGTTCCGAGAGGCATCAGCATGAATATCATGTCTGAGCCAACGTCAATGAACCAGAGCAGGTATCGTCACCACCACGTACCAAGTAACCCAGCGGAACCTATATCGAGATTCGGCGATCAGCCTCGTACTTGTCATATAGAGCTTGGATATCCATAGAAACGTACATTCCCTCTGCGCCGTTTGTCAAGCGTTCCACTATCTGTTCTTTGAGTGATGGAGATTTAATTCTGAGCTGATTCTTTCGCATTCTCTCCTCAATTTCGTAACCGACATAGAGTCTGAGATCGCGATTTTCTGCGGCAATAGATATCCGAGGGTTCGTATCAAGGAATTCCCTAATCTCGAATTCATCCCTACGAAGCAACAACAGCTTTACATTCGCTTCTCCAGTGGTTTCGCCTAAGCTCGTCAGTAGTTCAGTCACATCCCGCACGTTTCCCATGCATTCATCTAGTGCGTCTATGATGATGGTGGTACTATCGTAATTGGTGACCATATCTTTGATAAGATTGCGCAATAGTGTGGGATCGTATGGTACAGGCTCCCTACGACCCTGACCATGATTCTCGTAGAATTCTCGAAGTTTCTCAAAACTCTGCTCGTCTTGCTTGGATATTTGTTGTGCCAAGCTACCCAGTATACCGTGTGGCTGCTGGGTCATCTGATCTTTGTAGTCACAATAAAAGTATGCCACTGCATCGTTCGGTGTACTTTTTGGCAATACTTCGTCAATGACCAATGATGCTAGGACAGTTTTTCCGGCACCTGGAATACCGTATAGCCAGAGACAACCATTTGCGGAGTGCAGCCAATGCTGGAATTTCGGGCTCTCCGTCAACCATATTCCTGTACCAGGGTGGCGTAACTTTCGGTTCATGTCATGACTCCTACGGGTATCGATTTTACCAAAGGTCCTGAGGATGTTTTCGCGTGACTCATTCAGAATGACTCGTGTTTCGATCTCACGCCTGATGCAAAGCTGATTCTCAATGTTTTTCAGACCGGACAGAACCTGGAGTAAGCCGGCGATTCCATCAGCTTCCAAGGCCAGCCCTAGAGTCTCCTTATGCCGTTCGATGTCACCTAGGAGAGACTTGACTTCGGAAGACTTGAATGGCCAACGCAGTTTCCGTTTCATTGTCTCCCAGGGTTCATCCTGAAGCAACGATGTCTCGTCTCTATCCAGAATACCTTGGACCTCCTCCAACGTCTTTTGGCATGAATTGATACAGCGTAACCGCGCTGCAGTTTCTAACGCCTCGCCCTCTAGTTGTGTAGAGATTGAGCGTACACTGCAAAGGACACCATAAAGAGCGCTAAGCTCGGAAGACAGAGCCGAGATTTCTTTCGATGCATTCTTGACGGCTCTGACATATCTGTACGTCCGGGAAAACGCGACATCAGCCAGAGTCACTAAGCCAGCGATGCTAGCGCTGATAGAAAGAGGGTCTGCCATCATCAACGAAGGACAGACAACGAGGCTATTCTCCGATCACCGGACAAATGCCAATTGGTTTGCAATATTATGTCTAGTTTGGAGACACCAGACCGAAAGTCTACTTTTTGTCTTGGATGCGTAAGCGTAAAGCGGGGCCAACATATGATGCGCTGCTGGCCTGATATCTTCAATTTGGGATACACGCAGGAAAATGACTCAACTAGGGACGAGCCGTCGAATCAGGAGTCATATCATATGAACTTCTCGAGAGACATCATTCTCGGACTGGCCAGAGGCTTAGCGGTCGATTTCAGCTCAAGGACGATGAAAAAAAGGAGTTGGATGTGGGTGGGGTTATTGACGAAATGGGGATCCGTGAGGTTGACAACTTATGAAGTTGTGACGATTGCTGATGAAGCCTCCGCGTCCGAGTGTTGTTACTTGTCATCTAGATGAGTAGCTTGAACGTCAAAAGGAGCATTTGAGCGGCTCATCAACGCGGCGATTAAGATAGCCGGATGGTAGCCTTCTGTTGATGTCGGACGCTGTTCGGCCAATGCGCTTTGATCGAACGTTGTGGCCCAATGATGCTTCTCGTAAGCTGCCCCGTCGTTATTGGAGCCCTGTGCGTCTTGACTGCTCAATGCATACCCGGAGATAATAGGCGGGGATAGAACTAAGAGCCTCCCAGACGCGTCAACAACTGATCGTGACTCGCCTCCACTCCTCGCCCACCCCTTCACACTTCCAACCATGTACATTATATGCAACATCTGCGCCTGCATAAATGCCTGAGTGTACGGAGGAAAGACCATGAGCAGCTGAACGCGGTAATTTTTTGTTGACACAATCAAATGTTCCATGGCAAAGATCTGAGGAAGATGATTCAAGCAGATGCTGATCTCCAGCTTCTATACGCCGTTGGCCCCGCCAGTATCCGGCTCCACCATGAAACATGTCAGCTCTCATCAGTCGTTTCAGCCTCATTCGCTATCACAGGCATCATTCCGGAAACGAAGTCGAAGTGTCCCCTTTCTTCACATTTGCCTACTTCACGAGACATGCTTGTCAGACCAAGTATGCATTTCTCCTTACGCGGTCTTACCTTCCAAGTGAGAATGCTGAGAGTCCCGAGCCGTTAAAACTGTCTACCTCAAACCAAAGTGCTCATCCATGAGTGCCTCCCTGTTATGAGTGAACTGCTGGCAAACCTGGCAAAAGTCTGACTGCTGTTGTTGCTGTCACTCAGTACACTAGCCCTTAAGGTTCACTAACACTAGCAATACCACCTCTCAACTCTGCTCTCCATTTCCATTCTCTCCTTCCTCTTGAACGCGATCCATCCTATTCGATTACTCATTCTCCTTACCCGTGACCGGACTCGGAGTTTGCCAGCTCGTGGGAAGAAAGCTAGGTGATCATTATCGACTTCCTTGGCAACTTCAGCATCTACATCAAATCCGGTGCTGATGCCCAAGGCACGTTAGCACTTTACTAGCACCGCGATCCTACGTTCAGAAGGGCTGAGGTGAGAGCTTGAGGGAGTATGCGGTGAACAAGACGTATTCCGTCAGATACGAGTTGAAGCTGGGAGATGTGCACGAGTACTTGGCTATCGTTCAGTAGTGGGGACAGCCGAGGTTCTCATTATGTGCAGCTCTTCAGCCAAATCGAAGCCGGGAAGGAAGGGGGGAGAAAAGGATATCGTCTTCAATCTACAATCCACCGAATCTCTCCCCTCGCGCCTCTCCTTTGGCTACACCCCTCCTAGCGCCGATAGCTACGAGATCCCCTGGACGACCTTCTCAGTTGTCGGTCAATAAGACACAAAATGTGGTGATGGCGTGGGATACCGTTTTCGACGGCAAGGACGAGTTGCAGATATAGCTTCGGGAATGGCAATTTGTATCCACAATGGGTTATCTACAGGGATGACAAAGGGAACCATGACAGGGCGGGGAGAGCAATTTTTTCGACCGCTGGGCCTATAAGTGCAGCATGTTCGTTCAAGTCTGGATGGGGTGGCTGCCTCGAGCGGGATGGAGGGGAGCGGAAACAGTAGTAGGATTAGTGGGAGTGCTGCCAGGGGTCAGTCGACAAGCACAGATATTGTGAAGAGGGATCGACGCTTTTCATCAGTCCAATGAGCACCCAACCGTACTGTATGGGCTGCGGGCCTGCTCTTTCACTTTTGGTTTTGGGAGTAGATACCTAGATGAAGAAACGCTGGCTTCGTGCTAAAAGCCTAGGAACATTGAAAAAATGGAGGTTGTCGAATGTCATAGCAAGTTTCTGATTGCCAAAGCTTTCGTCATGAAGCATTGTTTAATCCCTTCCCAGAGACTCGAAACCCTCTACTTCGCAGTTTGCCTGGCCAGTGAGCTGATGCTATCCATAACATCCTTGAAGGTCTGCTTGTTTTCGTCGGTTAGGTTGCTGATTGATTGAGCGCCATCCACCTCCTCGCCGTTGTCCCATTGCAACTCGAACGTGGTGAGGGTGATGTGTGTATCGAAACCATAGATGTCCTCATTGGGGTTGCTTGGAAGGCCTTCGAGCTGCTTCACTAGGGACAGTAGCTCATTGACATCGTCGCTGGTGGCAATGTTAGTGGAGCGATATCAAAACGTACCAGTAGGAGCACGTCTTTCGAGAAGGGGGTTTTAAATCAATCAGATGTAGGGTTTTGAGTGATTTGCAAAGTCGAACATACATGTTCCACAAATAGTAGCTGCCCCAAAAGAAGACGCCTTGAAGTGCAAAGGAGAGACGTCCACGAGCGAGCAAGCTTTGACTAGGACTTACGCTTGGATCTGGCCGGTTTTCTCATTGATGTTCTGAAGATCCTTCCCAGTGTGATTCGTGATTTTGACATTGGATGGACGGTTGGGTTCACCAATGAACTCGATCTTCTGCGTCGTGTTTCCCCCTATATAATGGCAAATCTTAGCTTTAGCACGGTGATGTTACTTGAGAGCACACGAACCGAAAGGCTTTTTAAGGACGATTGAGAATTCGCCCGAAGGAGGGGGGGCCATTGATCGGGGCATATTGGGCTAGTTGACTAGAAGATTGCGGATCGTGATTCAATATCTGTTAGGATATTCAAGGATAACGTTGCCGTGTTTGTTGAAAATGATTTTTGAACATGTCTGACATCATCAAACAATACCGATGTCATGCTTGGAGGCTAGTCCTAAACCACTATAGGTAGCGTCCGGAACCTTCGTATGTGCCTTTCCAATCATTGCCCGGGGCTTGTCCAAAAAGCATGTCAAACGATGACAACAAGTCCTTGGACAGCGAATGATGCAGTCCTCATCTTCTGGCATACGCTATGGTAATAAACCCCGGTCGACGCCAATCTGCGGCGGCTGATTGCCAGCAAGCGGCCGGAGAAAACGGGCGCTATTAGCGGACGTTAACCATTAAATCCGGGCTGAAATCTGGGGTCAATGGCAGTGACTCAAGATCGGTCAGCTTCTCTTCAATGCTATATAGCTGTGGTTGAATCGCCTCCGCTCAGTGGACTACTTGCCAGCAACCCCAATTTCCAGCGGCCATCTCATACCTTCACAGCACAGCTTCAGAAAATTCAATTTGACAATGGAATACACGAGACTAGGCGACTCGGGCCTCAAGATCTCGAAAGTGATCTTGGGGGCAATGTCTTACGGTACGCCAGAATGGCAAGAATGGGTTCTCGATGAAGAGAAGTCGCTGCCACTCCTCGAACACGCCTACAAAGTTGGCTTGAATACCTGGGACACCGTATACCTCCCAATGCACCATCAACCCTCCACCTTCGCTGACGCCTCTACATAGGCCGACGTCTACTCCAACGGTCGCTCCGAAGAAATCATCGGCAAAGCCATCCAAAAGTATAACATCCCTCGCCAAAAGCTCGTCATTCTCTCCAAATGCTACTTCGGCGTCGACCAGTCCGGCGCCCAACCACGCATCGCCGCCATGTCCACCAATGATGGCGAAATGGCAAACCAAGTGGGCCTGAGCCGCAAACATATTTTCGATGCCGTGGATGCAAGTGTGAAGAGGTTAGGGACATACATTGACGTTTTGCAAATCCATCGACTGGATCGCGAAACGCCGAAGAAGGAAATCATGAAGGCGCTGAACGATGTGGTGGAGAGCGGAAAGGTGCGATACATCGGTGCGAGCTCGATGGCGGCCTGGGAGTTCCAGATGCTGCAGAACATCGCTGAGCAGAATGGATGGTAAGGCTTCACAAACGGGTTTGCGAGCTTCTCTAACGGTGGCACAGGCACAAGTTCATTTCCATGCAGAATTACCATAACCTCATCTACAGAGAGGAAGAACGGGAAATGATCCCTTACTGCCGCGCCGCTGGTGTTGGCTGCATCCCCTGGTCTCCCGTTGCTCGAGGTGTTCTGACACGACCCTGGGGCGAACGAACCACAACCCGCGAGAAATCCGACAACTTCCTCAAATCGCTAATCCGGAGTCGAGAAACGGAAACGGACAAGGCAATTGTGGATCGATTGGAAGAGGTGGCGAAGAAGAGAAATGTCAGCATGGCACTGGTGGCCATGGCATGGAGTCTTAAGCAAAAGGGTGTCAATCCGATTGTGGGTTTGGGGAGCAAGGACCGGATCGATCAAGCGGTAGAGGCTGTGAAGTTTGAGCTGAGTGACGAGGATGCCAAATATCTGGAGGAGCCTTATATGCCGAAGGCGATCCAGGGGCACTAGAATAAGGTGGAGCAATTGATACGAAAAAATAATGATGTGGCAGAAGGCGCTGGGAAAGCCAGCTCACTTGTGAATCGGGCAATGAGAGGGCACCATGATTCGAGATGTTCCAGGCCGAATCTGTCATCGGTAGACCGAAAAGTAGCCGTATGATTCGAACGAGCAAGCAAAGGAATACAGAATCATATTGATCGTCCGAACTCCGCAAACGCCTACTTGAACTTGCTATAAATCACCGCGACGATCAAAATAACCAACACCGTTATAATCGCAACCGTTATAATCCGATTTGTAGCCATCCTACCCCATCATTAGCCTTCAATATCGCACAGACTGGTGAAATAGGAGCAAATACCTACGAGCCATCCCCCTCAGCGTCTTCACACTCCGGTCCACATACCCCTCACTCTTCAAAATCGTCGTTCTCGTATGCTGAATAGTCTCCCTCTGCAACTGCAAATCCGCCAGCGTCCCTCGCCCAATATCCTCCGTCTCATTCGCTACACGCTGGCTATCCCTCAGCCGCTGGCTACTCCTATCCAGTCGATCTGTGCCCGAGAGCAGCTGCTGGCGCTGCTCCAATTGGTGGTCTTCGCCGCCTTCATCGTCGCGGTAGCGGTTGTCGAAGAGTGCTTTTCGATCATCGGAGAGGGATTTGAGTTTGCGTTTTGCGGCGTCGATGTCGGTTTCGTAGTTGCGGAAACGGGGGTTTAGGAGGGAGCGGGTGGAGGAGGGGATATTTTGTTTTTCGATGCGCATTTGGTCGAGCTGGTGGGGTTGGTTAGCGATAGGTCTGGTTTGCATGAGCGATGAGCGAGGGGGAATTTACCAGCTCGTTGGCTTCCTCTAATGATCGCTCTGCTAACCGCACTGCGGATTTCCTGGGTTCGCCGGATAGTTCTGTGATCTGGTCGAGTTTCTGATTGAGATCTGCTTGGACGAGCTTGAGTTCGGCTTCATAGCTGCTGAAGAGCTCGGAGCCGGCGTCTGTATCTAATGGGTTCGACATTGCCAGGGGTGGTTATTGGTTGCCTAAACGGCGTGGTTGTTGTACGATGAGTGTCGTCGCAGGATGGATACAAACAGACTGAAGATCTTCAGATCAAGCTTAGAAGCGACAGGATTGGGGAAGAGCCGAGGGGGATGATAGTGGAATGTATTGTTTGGAGATGCGCAGGAGGATGTCGTCGCTTCCTCTTGGCACAGGTCGGGCGGTCTTTATTCCGCGGATCCCTGCCACGCGTGCCAAGCAATTTAATCTCATCATCGGGAGGCTTTTGGGAACGAATACGACATATAGAACATTATTGGTAGTATATTTTCGGATATATGACGAAGAAGGCATCTCCAGCTATGGTGCCACATTTCTTTCAATTATGCCAGCTTTTCAGTCCATTCTGCTGAGCAGTAGAACTACTTCGTGCTTTCGATGACCTTGGTAGTGCATCACGAGTGACATCTTCGTCTCTTCCTCTTTCATTAGCCTTGAAAATCGTTCAAGATGCAGGGCAGAAAGAGGGTGGCCATTGTCGGTAGCGGTTGTACTGGTATTGCGGCTCTATGGGCTCTCAAAAGCACCAACCATGAGGTTCATCTCTACGAATCACAAGACCGTCTTGGGGGTCATACCAATACTGTTTCCTTCAAGCATGGTGATCGGACTACCAATGTCGATACTGGCTTCATCGTCATGAATAGCGCTACCTACCGTTAGTCCAGTGGTCATGGTTTCAGCATAGTACCTGACTCACTGTTACAGCGAATTTCATCGCCTTCTTGAAAGAGATTGGCATACCACCTGTGCCAACAGATATGACATTCGGTGTGTCGCGCGACCAAGGCTTGTTCGAATGGGCTGGCACATCTCTATCGTCTATTTTCGCTCAGAAATCCAATATCTTTCGCCCGCGGATGTGGCAAATGATCTTTGATATTATCCGTTTCAACCAATTTGCCTTGGATCTGCTCTCACATGAAGACGAAAGCGAAGAAGATATCAGTGGAGCCAATGGGTCAACAGCCAACGGTTCAGCCAAGCCTAGTGTGAAGCGGCCCAAGCAGCAAAGCATTGGAGAATATTTGGATCAAGAAAGTTACTCAGAAGCCTTCCGCAATGACTACTTGATACCTATGACTGCATCTGTCTGGAGTACGAGCCCAGATAAAGCCTCACTAGAGTTTCCTGCAATTACTTTGATTCGGTTCATGTGGAACCATCATCTTCTGACTACCGTGGCTGCTCGGCCAACCTGGATGACGATCACGGGCGGATCGAAGCAGTACATTGACGCTGTGATGGCCGACTTTCCTAAAGATCGCATTCATCTGCGCACCACAGTCAATTCATTACGAATACAAAATAACGACCAGATCCGCATTGGTAATATTGATGGGAAGGAAGAGATCTTTGACCATGTCATTCTTGCCACCCATGGGGATCAGGCTATGGACATTGTCCGCGAGATAGCCACGCCCCAAGAAAAAGATATCATGTCTGGCTTTAAAACAAGCAAAAACACAGCCTCACTTCATTCAGATCTCTCAGTAAGTCAATCTCTTGTTCCTTGCGATCTCTACTTCCGTATGGTCTCGGGTTTGGTTATCGAACATTCCTCCCCCAATACTGATTTCCGTCCAGCTAATGCCAACTCGCCGAATCGCTTGGTCATCTTGGAATTACATCACAACTTCACCCTCGCCAACCACCGCTCCATCAGTCTGCCTCACTTATTGTATGAACCTTCTACAACACATACCCGAAGATATTTACGGCCCAGTGCTCGTGACGCTTAATCCGCTACATCCACCTGATCCTTCTCTGACGCAAGGCACCTGGACTTACCACCATCCACTTTACAATGCCACATCCATACGCTCCCAGAAGCTGCTGCCTCGCATACAGAATACAAGGGGGATAAGCTATGCTGGCGCCTGGACGAAGTATGGCTTCCATGAAGATGGCTTTTCGAGCGGATTAAAGGTGGCTGTGGAGCAGCTGGGAGCAAAGCTGCCGTTTGAATTCGTGGACTCCACTTTCTCGAGGGGGAGGAGACCTGTGCTTGGGTGGATGGATTATGGTGTCAGAGCTTTTGTGTACCTGGTACAGTTTCTGTTGTTCTTCATCGGTGTGATAATTGGTAGGATACCTGGCACGACTAGACTGGTGTCCGAGGGTCGAAAGACACAGTAGCTTCTCTCACGTTAGACCATCCACTTACTCGAAACGCTGACATGAGCGGCGAACGGACGGAAGGATAACCCAAAAGGTACAGATGTTAAAAGGCTCTGATGTCAAAGAAGTTTGACACAAGTGTAAGACGTTACTGAATCGAAGCAAGAGACTTCTCGAGTCGCGTCCCAGGTTGGTCCTAACGCAAGATGGGTTACCTTGACTTGGGATTTCGAAGCAAACATAGATTTGGAAATGTAATTTAGACAGTAATCATATGCCGATGAGGTCTCGGATGCATCAGCGATGCCGAGTTGGCCGACGTTTGAATATCGCTCGCTCACTCAGCCTTACACAGAAAGTAAGAACACGTCTAAATCGGCAAGCCGGACTATGAAACGCTCCGATTGGTTGCACGTCCCGCCCGCTGACCCCTCAGTTACTGACTGAGCGTTCTCGCAGTACTTTCAACGTACATACCTCCTCCTAAACGAGATATATCGATCATCGTTTCGCGTGTGGAAACCATCCTACCGGATGCAGAATGACGCTTTGAACATGGAGCCAGTGTCATAGGGATGCGGTATTTCCAAGCGGAACCCAGCAAACTTTCCGACCTTGAGAGCTGGGAACGGCTAGAAAGTTCAGCCTCTCGTAACTCGCTACGATTTCGTGGTTGTCATCTTTCGATCTCTATGCTGACTGGGACACATGGACCTTGCAATCCCGAGACCTGCTTCTGATTGAGGCTGCCCGGGAATGGGATCGAGTGAATATGCGCCTCGGTATTCTATTGTTCCCGACTCCGTGCTAGGACGCCGTACGGAGTATCTTTGTAGGATCTGACCTTCATGCCCCTTCGTCCCCTTCATCTCCCTCCCACTCGCCGTTCCTTTGTCCATTCGCTACCTAGCATTCCTAAGCCACCATCTTAGGGAATCTTTCATTTGGAAATCCCGCATGCGCAATGCTCTCATATCTTGGCAGTGCAGCTGAAATTGCTCACTGCCACGAGCACAAACAGATTCCGCATATCTGTTCTACTTTCTGTCCCATGACACTGTCTATGAGTTACATTGCCAACTCACTTACTTCAAGACCCAAGTCCGCCAGCTCCATGCTCTCCTTCACAAGTACCCAAGCATCATCGGTGCTTGAGGTGTCCACTCCAGAAGAGTTGTCCGACGGAGAATTTCCTTTTAATAACACTCGTGCGACCTCTGTCACTACCGCATCCGGATCCAAGAGGATAAGCTCGTCCAGCGCCACAAGCAGACCCAAGACTGTCTTCCATCTTGCACATCCACCACCTGTTAGCATACATAAACAGCATCTTCACATTCGCCCAAGGGTACTACTGCAGCTACAAAGCATCACAGAGACCGCCCGTCCCACCCCAGTACTCGAAGTACTCCCCTCCTTCGTATTCGCGTCCAGGCTTGCAAGAAGATTCCCTCGTGCCTTCAAGGGCAAAGCCGGATTGGGCGCGGATGACTTGGTAATTGTTAGCAGTGAGAGCTATAAATTGGACGGATCGGGGGCTGGAGAATCGAATGGCATATTCGAGGCTGACAAATGGGATGAACGGGAGTTTGTAGCAGCGATCTGTCAACTGGCCAAGGATGAAGTGGACGGCCAAGGGAAGACGCAGATATGCTTGAACAACGGGTCACTGTGGACAGCATCTCGCCTGGCAAGTGGAGCATATGAATTCGTGACGGTGGACGAACATGGGCTTCGAACTGTTGCACGATGGGTACCCAAGCAGCCAAGGACCCTTCAGCGAACCGCCGCCTTGGGAAGAGAGCGGTCCACTTCTGAGGAGAAGAAGTTCAATTTCAGCTTACTCAATCCGAGCTCGCGCCGTCATGCTATCATTGCCAGCATGGACCGCCATTCAATTGACGTCTCCGCCCAGTATACTGACCCGCCCGTGTCCCCCAAGGGTCCACCTTCTTCCACACCAACAACCTCATCCTCCTCAACATCGGAAGAATGTCCACCCAACGTCCCAGTAGAGGTTAGCCAGTCTTTGAGGACTCTCATCACTGTCACTGGCATCTGTGTTGCGTTTCAAGAGGGGTTTTCAACGCATTTCAGGCATAGCGACAACGCACCGGCCTCTCCCAATTTGGGAACGAAACAGCACCGTCGAAGTTTAACCCAGAGCAGCAATGACTTTGGCACCGAGCAGCCTCCAAGTCCTGCGCGGTCTTCTTTTGGCCAAGGACAACGAGCTCGAGCTAGCCTGCAACACACCAACTCAAGCTCAGCAGTGCCGCTCTCGCCCCGGAGTAGTCAATTAGATACATCACTACGGCGCACCATGTCTACAAGTGGAGCGTTCTTGCAACGGATCAGAAATCGGAATGTCTCAAGGAGCAATTCTAACCAATTGAGCCCTATTGGGGATTACGATGGTAGTGATACCGAGGACAACCCGACTAAAAAGGACAGTCGCCGTGCCTCGGGCGTATCTTCTCTTCACAGTAGCGCTACAAGCTCCAAGGTGGAGGAGAATTCCCTTTTAGAGACTATTACCGGCAGTGGTCTAGATGTAGAGGAGGAAACATCAGCACTGGCTTTGGGAGCGACTAAAAGGCCGAGAAGACTGTCGAGACTGTTTGGCTTGCCTCGAAGAACGAGTAGGACTCCATCTTGAAATAGACTAGCAATGAATGATACCCTTAGAGTCCATGAAGTATTACACAGCATCAATCACTATCATCATTTAGTCATTCCCGAAACCAAGTGATCTCTCAGGTCTAGGAAGCTCTCTTAGGATTGGTCGACGTAGCGAACGTTTCTACTAGTAGTTGATGCATCACCTTCGTCTCGGTTCGTCTGCTGATCCGTGCTTGGCGTCTATTCTAGATCTCGTGTCGCTGGAACTCACCTAAAATCTCTAATATCTCCTCAATTCAACTCGCGTTCATTACGAACGTGAGTGACAGTGTGACAGGCCTTGGCTTGAGAGATTACAACATTAGGGACGTTAGAGAGCGTTGAGCTGTGAGTGAGGGCTAATTAAGGATTACGGAATTATCAACAAAGAACCAGACTGCCGGGACTTGGAATCGCTAATCGGAGCCACCGACACGCTTCGCCATCTATATTACATTTTGAAAGACTCTCGCAAACTATCGAATTGATAAGCTGGAAGGTCGTATAGGCATACCTCAGATTGGATCTTTGCGCTGCAATGGGAAGACGTACCGCTGCATGAAGACAAGAGGCTTTGAGCATGGCTCAAAATTTCAACAACAGCCATGGAGCGCCGCATGGATCTCCACCATTCCGCCAACCAAACGGATATGAAGACCTCATGGGTTCTCTCAAATCGCCAGGGCTCGCCGGGCCTGCAGCGCCTTTTCAACCACCGGGTTTCGCACCTCCACAGTGGCCAATGATGAATTGGCAGCAGAATCCATCGCAGGGAAACTTCGCATACAGCATGCCTTCGCAGATGTCGCCTGTAAATCAGATGTCCTGGACACAGAATGGTCAAGAAGGGTATGTCCCATTCCCCCAAGAGGAGGACGATGATGAGCTATTCACGGTTGACGATACCGAGCTGGTGGGGCAAAATGGCCAACAACACTCGATTCAAAACGTTGGTACCTCGGGTAATATGCAGATTCCACAGAGTCGACAACAGGTACAACCAGGACAGCTTGCCAGCCTATCTTCGTCCACGCCACTGACCTTGCCTCCCCCGCAAGTGCAAGCAGGTATGGCTCCTGGACCGCCACCAGTCCCAGTATCCCCAAAGACGAATAATGCCGCTACCACTGCTCGTGCCGCAGAGCTCAGAGCCAAATTACTTGCGAGTCGGGGTCCGAAAGCAGCCTCAAGGCAGGCAAGTCCAGCTTTCAAAAGCAACGAAATCAGCGATACCAACAAGGCCGAGCTCATGAATACGACTAAGCAAGCAAATGGGAAGCCACAATCGGAAATCGCACACCAGGCGGCTTCTGCAGCCTCAACACATACGTTGACAGGCAACAAGCCTAGCCTGCACCCACTCATAACGTCCCCAACAAACACTGCCACAAGTCTTAATGGCGCAATTGACACTCTTATGGCTGATGCCAGGAGCGCGGTGGATGCCCCCAAACAGGAGGCTCCTCTGACGAACGGCAAACATGCAAGATTACAGAGCAATGGAAATTCGGCACAGGCTACTAACATTGTCAAACAGACAGGGGGTATGACCATGGAGCCAACTCTAGCCATGAGCAGAATTCGCTCGGCTTCCGAATTGTCGGAACCTGGGGAAATCCGGAGTGGTGCAGCCACACCAACGCCTGCTGAACAACCCGAGTCATCTACCATAAGTGACAGCAGCAGAGCCATGCAGGACAATCAAGACAAGGAAGAGAAACTTGCGCGTCAGAACGAGGTCAACAAGGCATACCAGCCTCTCAAGAAGCCCAAAGCACACAAACCCGAACAAAAGGGCTCCCAAGCAAAAGCATCGCCGCCACCCAAGCAAATGCCAGCCCAACCGCAAAAGCAGAATAGAAAGGCCAGCTTGGAAAAGAGGGTCGGGGACTACGAGCGACCTCCAATCCCTGAAGAGTCACGTCGGGAGGAGCACCGGGAGCGAGCCAAAGATTACGACCGTAGAGACGAGTACCGAGACTCGCGCCGAACATCGATCTCTGAAGCGTATCCCAGCACATACGATCTTGAGCGTGACGTTGCGGCTCGAAGGCAAAAGCTTACAGAGGATAATGCGAGGAGAGCAGCCGAATACAAAAGGGAACTGGGCGCTCAACGAGCCCGTCAGTCGGCCTTGGACAAAAGCAAGTCGTCGAAAGAGAAACAAACTCGAGAAAATGAATCTAAAAGACAGCTACAGTCTGCTGCAGCAGACGCAGATCGCAAAGGTTCGATCATGTCTGAGGCTCTGACCAACACCGAGATGCAAACTAACGACTCCGGAGATGGTCGACAAGGTGTCGATACCGTCATGCTTTCTCCTCGAGCACAAACCGTCGAAGGCAACGAGGACGTCAATGATTGGCTTGAGTTGACCGAATTCTATGACGAGGAGTATCGCGAGAAACGACTTGAGCTTTTCCGAAAGAAAAAGGCGTTGGACATCCAGCGAGAAGAAATCGAGCGCGAGGAGCATATGCAACTTCAAGAGAGGACCATGCGGAGTCGAGCCCCGTCAATCATACCTACCGCTACTTCTTCGCCGGCGACGCGTCGTCCTTCCACGGTCAACGTTCGGATGCCGCCCCCACCACTGCCGCTGAGGCAAGCTAACAATGATCCTGGTATCAAGATCAAGAATTCAGCGTTGTCAGCAAGTTTACCCGCATCCCAAACATCATCACCCACATTGAAGAGGCAGCATGCTGAAGATGATACAGAGACAAGTCGAACGCAGTCCATGGACAAGCGGGCTCGCGTCGACGTTCACGGGCTTCCACCAGATGAGCGACCACTGACAAGCCCTGCAAGCGCGAGAGGAGAGAGAGCCTCCGTCAAGGGCGAACCGGTGCCACTGGAGAGCCGGATATCGAGATATGACGACTGGCCTCCACCTCGTGGACGACCTCGAAGCAGATCCCCTGATTTTCGCCGTCGTAGTTTGAGTCCTCGCCGACGCCGCTACTCGCAAGACTACTCACCCGGTCCTCCACCCGGTCGCTTCCGGGACTACTCGGCTGGCCCAAGAAGACCCAACGACCCACGCACATGCTTCAATTGTGGCCAACAGGGCCACTATCACGGCCAGTGTCCGGAGCCTCGCCGAGACGGTAGAGATTGGCAACAGGCACCGAGACGTTACGAGCAATACAAACCGCCCACCTATATCTCGCCCAATTACCTCGGGAAGAACCCGCAGGCGAACCCACCCAAGAGTCGGGTGAACTCCGTTTCGAAGATCGAAGAGGTGTGATTCTTTGATCTCAAGCACAGGCCACCAATCTCAACGATGGATGATCTCTATGCGTTGTTTTTTCAGCTTTGCCAATCATACAATCATTTTCAAATAACATGCCCACTTTATCCTGGCTACAGAGTTTGTAATTTGATAGATACCAGATACTGCATTACCAAAAGCCGGATTATCATTTCAACTTGCAAATCGCATCTCATTGTACATTCTTTCCGACATATCTTCTTTCTACCTTACTATCAAAAAATACTTCCTGCCCCTGGCCCCCAACGACCCCTCCATACACCTCACCCATTCTTCATACAAACGACGCGATTCACGCGCTTGTTTGGCACGAGTATATGTCACGTACATTTTGCACTCTGCTTCCGTGCATATATCACGTACAACCTCCACTCTCCATCCATCCATCAAACCTATCCAACCATCCATCGCGACTCCCCGCACCGTTTCTTATATCACAACTCCCCACTAGGCGCGCTTTCCACGCCATCAATACCCTGAATACCCAAAACCACCGTTGTACTTTTCATATATCTCTCGGCTTTCGAACTCGCCGTTGGCGCGACTGAAGGAAAACCGCGAAAATGACGCGTACCGTCACGCTGGATGGCTTCTGCGCTGCTTTGCGCTGTTGTGTCAATTTCCACCAGTTAGCGCTGGCGGTGGGTTTTTTTTGCTTTTTCTGGTCATTATTTTGAAGATTGTGTCTCTGATTCGAAGGTATTGCCTCGTTCTTCTGTGGGACCTTCATGACTATTCCCCTTATCCCCCCTCCACCTCAACTCCGTCCGTTTCTCAGCATCTCCTTTTCCCTCTTCCATCCTCACATCCATCTCCTCTACTACCAACGTGGTTGGTGTAATCATACATTTCATTCTCTATTCTACTACTATCTGCATCTTTCTCAACTTTTGCGGTTTGTGGCTGGGGTGGGGTCGTATATATTCTACTTCCACGCCTGAGAAGATTGCTTGTGCGGGTTTGGATTGCTATTGGGGTGGGGGGAATGGGGTGTATGGGGATTGTGTGCGCTAGGTGCGCTGGGTGATTGGGGTGGTAGGATGGGTGGTATGGGTGGTGGTATGGATGAGAGTATGGGTGGTGATTTGAGTGTGGTTTCTAACTTACTGAGGGGGTATGGTAGGTGTTTTGATAGCAGAGCTGCGCAGGTGTATGGATGGTGTGGCTTTGGTCCCTGCTGTTGGGTTGGCTTAGACAGCGTTCGGAACTAAAATAAGTATCACATCCCACCTACAACCCTCTAAAGCCACAACCTCACTACTTATCCAACGCTCTATTCTTTATCCTCTATTCTACAACCCCCAAAGTGCTCTGGCACCAGCTACACTCCTCCATGGCTCTCAAGGTTGGAAACCACTCCATAGCATCGTTTTCGAAGTTGTATTTGATGTGGGGAGTGGATTTTGAGGAAGGAGGTAACTTGGGAGATGGGATAGTGTGTTTTTTTACTGAGGTTGAAAGGTTGTCGAGTGGTAGATGGGGTAGTTTGGGGGATGGAGGA
>JAABUK010001345.1_pt1 | contig 47319 bp, 63 predicted proteins | sample 5559141 | NCBI WGS metagenome assembly JAABUK01 (sample SAMN10711869, study PRJNA513367) | rock metagenome | isolation source: Antarctica rocks | place: Antarctica: Victoria Land, Pudding Butte nord | collected 2016-01-03 | reverse complement strand
TCAACCGCAGTCTCAAGTGCAGTATCAAACTCTTTGGCTACGGTCTTGATTGCCTCAAATCTGTTCTTCGCCTTCGCGCCCTCTTCTGGTATGTTGTACATAACCAGATTCAAACTCTTGTGGTCTCTGCTGATCTCCTCAAACTTGCGATCGTAAGCTTTGCTTGTCTTCTCCAGTTTGATCAACCGTTCATCGCACTCCCTCTGTTTGCGATCCATATCATCAGGTGAACGTTGTGCAGCTTTGCTGTATGCATATGACAAGCGCTGTGGCAGGTCTTCAGCTGGCTGTGAGACTGTTGGAGGGAAGTTTTCTTCCTGTTGACTGTTGGAGGCTGTCGAAGGTGTTTTGCTGTGAACAGCAAAGGGAACTGGAGGGCACATATGCTGACGATAATCGCCATAGCGTTCTATAAAGAACCTTTGTAAGTCTTTCCTTGATGCTGGCTCATAGCCATCAGGATCGAGCTCTTTCCAAACTGCAAGAAGCTGTGGCTTCGTGTAGTCTAGGATCTGATCTGAATGAAGCACTTTGTCGCCTCTGTTGGCGCTGTATGCCGCTTGCGGCGTCATCGCTGTTTAGCTGTTTTTGAACTAACAGTCCATACATGTGCAAAAGGGAAAGCAAACAAAGTCTGCATGAATGTTTGAACTGTATAGTCAAGATATGTCACACATGAGCAATGTATGCAGACTTTCACTTGTATATGCACAAGCTTGTCATGCATTACTGACATAGTGGTCATGACAGTGGTATTTGGTATCTGTTTACATGCTAAAAGGCTTTTGTTTGCAGCACATTTGGTTTGTCTTCACACACAGTGACAGCTTATTTTATTTTGACAGTTTCTTGATGATGCTCTTTTTGTTTGTCTATGTCACTTGTTTGTCTGTCTCGTTTTCTGATGAAGAATCGCAATTTAGTCAAATGGGCTAGCTGGCCCCAACGACTGTAAAATCCATGAATGAGTGAATGAATGAATGCTGTTGAGGTTCTAAAACTCGCTTGCAGCATCAATCTTCTTCGCCATAGTTTCTGCAAAGATATTCGTCATAATCATGTGCACATGCGTGCACGCGACCGCACAAGACGAGTCCTTCACCCGTGCTTCCGTTCTGTTTTTGCACTCTCTTCGACCTGACGACTCAGCTGCTCGCAGTTTTCGGAGAGGCTCAACTGTAATCCGACATCGACAGGCCAGGTTGGTCAAACAACTTGTCATGGCACCACAGCTGCCAGTAAGAAGCTTAGGACGTCAGGGCCTAAAGGCTTCCGCTCAGGGCCTAGGTATAATCACTGGCAGTTGCATGTGCGTAACCTTCTTGTCAATGACATCATTGCTTGTCGTCTACTGCATGGGAATGTCGACAGCTTACAAAGACATAGCGACTCCCGTCACCGACGACGAAAGCATCGCTGTAATACATCAGGTTCTGCAGCTAGGCGTGACCTTCCTGGACACTTCAGATGTGTATGGCCCGTTCACGAACGAAGAGCTCGTAGGTGAAGTAGTGCTGCTGATCAGCGTTATCGAGTTGCTCCTGAGGTGTGAGTGACCTTGAAGTGATGAACAGCAACACTCACCGTTGACATTTGCGATTGCACAGGAAAAGCAATCAAAGGCAGCCGGGAGAAGTACGTGATTGCCACCAAATTTGGCAATAAACGTTTGTCAGACGGGTCCAGGGTTGTGGATGGCTCACCCAAATATGTGCAGGAAGCCTGTGAGGCATCACTCAAGAGACTACAGATAGACTACATTGACTTGTACTACCAGCACAGAGTTGACAGACATGTAGGAATCGAAACCACTGTCAGGGAGATGAAGGTGATGGTCCTCTTCAAGTCCAATTTTATGTTGAATCTCAAATGTTCAACACCTCACTGAGCATGCTTACACATGCATTACATTGTCTGGTGATGCTTGCCCCTGCATATCTTTTGAAAGTATTCATACCAGCACACAGGTAACTGGAAATGTACTGGAGTCAGCAACAATGAAACAACCTTGTGCATTTGTTTGCAACATTTCGCACCAAGCTGACAGGTTACTGGTACAGAAACTGGTGGAGCAAGGCAAGGTGAGGTACCTTGGCCTATCTGAGGCCACAGCAGATGAGATCAGGCTTGCACATGCCATACACCCCATCTCAGCAGTGCAACTGGAATGGTCCCTGTGGACCAGAAATGTAGAGGTAATCCAGCAAAGCTTCTGACTCAACCAATCAAGATGCATTCAGTGCACTGGTGACGTCACGATGTCAAGTATTTGTTGCTCTAGCTACGGCATGTACCTGTTCAAACACACCACTAATATGAACGCTGCAGACCTTAGTGTAGCTAATGCCTTTCGGAGGACTTGTTAATACTTCTCCAACCCGGTTTCCCCTTGTTAGCAACTGCGCAGCAAAGCTTGCGTCAACAACTGCTCGCAGGCTGAGGTGATCCCCACCTGCCGTGAGCTGGGGATTGCCATTGTGCCTTACAGTCCTCAGGCTTCCTCACAGGCAATATCAGGAGCCTCAAAAACCTGCATGAGTCAGATGTCAGATTCACAATCTCACCCAGGTTTCAGGGTGAAAATCTTGAGAAGGTGGTATTGCTGCAGCTTCCAAGGCCTGTTGCCACCCTTGCCTGCAAGAGTATCACTTGTGCCTGTACACAAGAGGACAAGGATGAGCAGAACTTCTGCTGCTTTTTGCTGAAGTTGTGACCTGCATGAGCCACTCTGCAGTGAGTAGAAGCTCAGAATGATCATTAATTTGATGGCTTCAGAGTAGCGTCTGGCAGCGTCACTGGTGTGCTGTGCTGTCTGGTGCAACCTGACAGCAACACACCGCAAAATCAGCCAGTGGATAGTCTGCAATGTGTGATTGGCATGAACCTGGTTGCTGCTTGACTAAACACCAGGAGTTTCCTTGCTCTGTGCTGGCATTGATGGCCTGTGATGATTGGTGCTGGATAAACCTGCTTGCTAAGCCTGTTGAGCAATCTGTGATTTGCACTAGTCTGTAACCTGTACTGTGTGGTCTGTAACCTGTACTGTGTGGTCTGTAACCTGTACTGTGTGGTCTGTGACCTGTACTGTGTGGTCTGTATCCTGTACTGTGAGGTCTGTAACCTGTAATGTCTGGTCTGATGCAGAACTTGGCTTTGGTAGAGAAGGTGGATGAGCTGGCCAAAGCCAAGGGCATTAAGCCTGGCCAGCTTGCACTGGCTTGGGTCCATGCTCAGGCACTCCCCTCACTGCTCCATAGGTGTTCTCTTGATGCTCACCTCATCTTGCGGCTGCCAGACACTGGCAGACGCACAAGCCTGAAATGCCTCAAGCCCCCACAGCTGCAAAAGCAAGTGCAAACTCAGTGTTGATGATGGTTTGTGTGCTGGGTTCCGTTGCATCTGTGCATGAGCAAGCAGATGTTGCTGATCTGCCAACTTTGAAGATTGCTATTGTCAATGTACATTCTGGACAGCAATGTGTATCTTGCTTTAGACTCCTAATGGGTTGTTGTTAGGCTGCTGAGTGGCAGCTGCTGGGGTGTGCCACATTTTGCTGAAACGTATTGTGCATTCACTGATACAGCTGGCAAAGATGCATTACCTTTTCTTGTCTGTTCTGCCTGTGCAGGGGGAGGATGTTTTCCCAATTCCAGGTACCAAAAGACTAATGTGCTTGGAGGAGAACGTGGCAGCCTTCCACATCAAGCTGACTGCTGAGGACAAGCAGCAGCTTGAGGCAGTCTTTGCTGCTGACCAGGTCACCTCCTGCATGCTTCAACATGTGCAACATGTGCCACCTGTCGTCAAGTGTCACAGTTGATTTGCTGTGCTGTTGTATCAAGCATGCAGAACATGAGACCCTGAGAGTTTTGCCAATGGCATCAAGGAGGTCATACAGTAGGCTGTCTGCTGAACCTGCTGCTGCTGCGATTGTGCTTTTAGTAAGCATATGCACAGCTCCCCCTGAGTTTATTTGCTGTATGTGTCCGTCCATGCAGCAGTACAGTGGGATGTACACCAAGTCACGCCTCCAGTGTCTTTGAGCATGGGCAATCAAAAGAATAGCTGGTTGGTTTCTGGCTGATCAGGAGCCAAACATGCAGGTTTTTGGTGAGAGATCAAGTGAGGAACACAGGAAGAGAGCGCATGAGGGCGGCCTCACTCAGTAGGACAGCCACTTTTGTGTAAGAAAATCAGAGCCATACTCAAAGATGGCAGTACAAGGCAATATGCAATCATAGCAGTGAGATTCCCAACTTACAATCAGCTCTGAGAATCGACAATCATCGAGCGGACACCATTGTTGCGTGCACATTTAGCATGTACAGCCAACTACCTTGATTGGCCAGGCAGAAGTGCTCCTATCTGGTATCTGGGCCATGGGGTATAGTTTAATGCGCTTGCAGTTTGTGGTAGCCAATGGTCTCTGTGTGCACAGTCCCTGAATATTGAAGAAGCTGTAACTACAAGTAAACCAGTCCCAAAGAGTCCACCAGCGTGATTATTACAGCTTGTTCAGGGTAGTGGTACACAGCAACACTTGATCAGGCCCAGGTGTCAAGAAATGGCTTTAGAGTGCTGCATTTTTGGCAGCTTGTACAGCACATGTTAGAGTGGCATCTGTTCCTTTGAGCCAGGGTGTAACAGTGCAGGAAATGAGCCTCCTGACATGCTAGCAATGCGTTTTTTACGTCAGCCCTGCTACACATGGTCCTTATTTGGCAAGCAATCCATTTTTTCTACCTCGCCAATACATTGATGTTATAGTTGGTGATTAGAAATACACATATATATATATATCTACTACACTACACTATATAGGGAGTATTGGGGACAGTCCATGTGTGACACTGCAGTTCACATGACGCAGCTACACCAGCATACTTGGATGGTCAATCGTGGTGATTGGATGAATCTTGTCCTTGCACAGCTGCAGATCAGGCAATGGATTTGCAACAGTGCGCAAGAATGCGGATTCGACATACCTGACGCCACAGCCTGAACAATGACTGGCAGAGTTTTGTCCATGGAATGCATTTGTGCATGATTCAACTCTCTATATGCAGCTCTGTCTCTACAGCCAACTCTGTTATTGTACAGTATGTAGTGTGCCGGTACCTTACAGTAATGTTGGTGCTAGACAGATACTACAAGCTGTTGTGTACAGTTTGTGGACAATCGATACAAGTCATTATGTAAGAAATGTCTGTACAGATGTCATTATTTTTTTCAATGAAAAGGCAACTGCTTCTAGTCAAGCTTTTGTGATCAATGTAACGAATGCATCTTGTACCTGTCAGCAGACTGAACTAGTACTGCAGTCTTCTTCGCCATGTTTTCTGCTGCACTTGGTCATCATGTGCACATGCATGCATAAACATCGCACGAGAGCGCAGTACGCGTAACTGCAAGTAAGTATGCCAGCAATTTGGCTTTCAGCACAGACATCATGGAGTCTTAGCCCACACCTGTAGTCGTACGCACCCTACAACGAGCTTATTGAACTGTATAACGCTTGATCATGGCACCGCAGCTACCCGTACGCAATGTTGGACGGCAGGGTTTAAAGGCCTCCGTCCAGGGTCTGGGTAATGCAGAGTCAGCCATACACTGTGCATGACAACGCATACGTCACATCAAACTCACCTGTGATCCGCCCTGCAACAGGATGCATGGGAATGTCTATGGCTTACAAAGACCTGTCAAGCCCTGTTACCGACGAGGACAGCATAGCCACAATATACAAGGCCTTGGAGCTAGGCGTGACGTTCCTGGACACTTCAGACGTGTATGGACCCTTCACTAACGAAGAGCTTGTAGGTGCAGTACTGTCACTGCAGGCAACTCTATACTTCACCTGGCTTGTGCTCAAAGCATAGTGTCCACCAGATGGTGGACATCTATACATTACTGTGCAGGAAAAGCTATCAAAGGCAAACGGGAGAAGTATGTGATTGCAACCAAATTTGGCAATAAATTGCAGCCAAATGGGCCCATGGTTGTAGACGGCTCAGCCAAGTATGTGCATGAAGCCTGTGAGGCATCGCTGAAGAGATTGCAGATTGACTACATTGACCTGTACTACCAGCACCGGATTGACAGGAAAGTGGGGATTGAGACTACAGTCACGGAGATGAAAGTACGTGCTGCATATGGCTCCTCTGCGATGAAGTTGTACGTTAGCACATTGCACTTGTATCATGTCACCTAACCTTGTGTCTGTATGCATCACATTTCCTTGGCTTCAAGTAATTGCTCAGGGCCCTGCAGGTTTTGAGTTCAAATGCCAATGCCCAGCATTGACCACCACACACCATACATATGCACATGCACACCAAAGTTGTGGTCGTTACACCATATACATGACATGTGTAGACTCCCAGCAGGAAAGCGTATGACAAGTGCGTGTTTCTGAGTGTGAATTGATGAGAGAAACATCGGCTTGTCCCCATTTGGATTGGGTCTGCTTGTGCACCAAAACTTCACTGCAAAGCTCATTTGCAACTTGCGATAGAGCAAATGGGCTGTTGGTGCAGAAACTGGTGGAGTCAGGCAAGGTGAGGTACCTAGGCCTGTCTGAGGCCACCCCAGATGAGATCAGGCGTGCACATGCCATACACCCCATCTCAGCAGTGCAACTGGAATGGTCCTTGTGGACCAGAAATGCAGAGGTACATCCTACACACCTTTGACAGACAGATTGTGTTGTACAAGGAGTTGTGTTTGTAATTGCACTAAAGCCAGATTGCAAAATGACCTGCATTGACTGCTAACACTGCTGGGAGCCTTAGAGGCAGGACACAAGAGTCATGCTGCATGTTTGAGCACCTCTGCAGCTAGCCAAGCGCTTGGCTTCGAAAGAGCATCAGCTGTTGTCAAGTTGGTGATCATTGTGCAGGCTGAGGTGATCCCCACCTGCCGTGAGCTGGGGATTGCCATTGTGCCTTACAGTCCCCTAGGCCGTGGCTTCCTCACAGGCAATATCAGGAGCCTCAAAAACCTGCACGAGTCTGATGTCAGGTTCAAAATCTCTCCCAGATTTCAGGGTGAAAATCTTGAAAAGGTAGGCTGGAAACTAGAACCTGCTTGGACTGTGTTGCAGCACTTGTATTTGATGTGCACATGCTGCTACTGTCACACGAGCTACCAGGCACTGAAGTGCATATACTTTGCTGTACAGACCATGTATGTGCTGTGATAAGAGCAGTGAGCATGATTGGGATCCGCACATAAGCAGCACACTCAACCATCAAGTGCTTCAATTCACTCTGCTAATCTTGATGTGTGAGGCTTTTTGTCCTGTCTGCACAGTGACATATATGCTTGGTATCACATGCAACTTCGGTCTCAGCTTGCTTATGAAGCAAGTGCGTCTCACCTCACAGCTGCTGCTCTGCCCTGCCCTCCTTGAGTGCTGTGCTGTGCTGTGCTGTGCTGTGCTGTGCTGTGCTGTGCTGTGCTGTGCTGTGCTGTGCTGTGCTGTGCTGTGCTGTGCTGTGCTGTGCTGTGCTGTGCTGTGCTGTGCTGTGCTGTGCTGTGCTGCGATGCGATGCGCTGCGGTGTGATGCTACCAACTCTGATGCAGAACTTGGCATTGGTGGAGAAGGTGGATGAGCTGGCCAGGGCCAAGGGCGTCAAGCCTGGCCAGCTTGCACTGGCTTGGGTCCACGCTCAAGTACGTTCCTCATTGCCCTCATCTCATATAGCTCTGCACACAACGCTCATCTCTGCGCTATGCTGTTGTCCTTTTGGCTATATTTCATTCTTGACGTTGACAAGCACTCCTTCAGAATGCTACTTGTCACAATTTGCTCTGGTATTTTGCCATTATTTGTTTGGGTGACCTTGATGTGTGACTCACAAGTGCCAGTTCCTGACTGCTGGCGGCTGGCTCCTTCATGACAGCTGCTCATGCCTGTCACAAATGCCCCAATGTCAAGACTGCTGATGTTTGAAAACTTGAATTTCAAGTGAGAGCTGACGATGACTGCAACATTGCGCGTGTGCAGGGGGAGGATGTCTTCCCTATCCCCGGGACCAAGAGAATCCATTACCTGGAGGAGAACGTGGCAGCTTTCCACATCAAGCTGACTGCTGAGGACAAGCAGCAGCTTGAGGCGGTCTTTGCTGCTGACCAGGTCACCTCCTGCATGCTCATCAGTTTTCAGCGTTGCTTTGCATCACGCTGTGTATCTGTGACTTGAACTAATCAACGCGATGGAGTCCACATACAGGCATGGACGTGCACACAGTACCTACTAGAGAAAGCATCAACACGCTATTGCCACAGAACAGTGCAGTTCGTCGTATGCACCATGCGATTTTATACTTACTCGGATTTGTCCTTCATAATCTGCTTGCATGCCTGTGTAGATGGGTGCTGACACATGGTGCACATGGCCAGAGAGCATTATGGCGCCAACAAAGCTTTCAGCAGCCGTGTAGCAGTGAGGTTTTCTTTAGAGCATGTGTATGACATAGACTTATGATCTAGCAGGGTCTGCACCAAGTCAGCAACTGGTCAGAACATGTCATGCCTGGTGCATATTGTCAGGGCAATGTTGACTTTGCGGTGGGTCTGCAGGTATCTGGTGAAAGGTACAATGCTGCAATGAAGAAGCTGGCACATGAGGGAGCATTGTAATTTTTGTTTTGCCAGCTTGGCATTATGAGTAAAGTTTCTCAGCTTTGGCTCAAACACCAACCTGCAAATGCAGAGAAGATCAACAGCCAGATATACCTGCATGCCAGTTGCAAGCTGCACCTGGTATATATGCTTGTTGGTCGCTTGCAATGTATATCAGACCGCGATTCACTCAGCAACCTTAGACAGCCATGCATTGGCTAACTCAACTTGGCTAGCTCAACTTGGGAGGAACCAGCTGCTGTTGCACCATACTTGTGGCAGCCCAAAGTGATCATCAACAGTATGAACAGCACAGTCTTCCTGTTCAAGTTGGGAATTTTTGTTTGGTGTGTCACACTTGACATGCTGTTAAAGAGTGCCCAATAACACTCGTGGCTTCTCCAGGCAAGCAAATGGGCCCACGATTTATTTCTTGCTTTCCCTTGTTGCTCAGGATGAAATAACAATGGACTCTCTCACTGGTCTGTTCTGCTTTATGGCCAAGTGTGGCAATATGTTGTGCGATAAACTTAATAGGTTACATTTGCGTTTGCTGTATGACAGAGCCTTTCAGGACAGGTGGGTACAAAAGTGATCATACTTGGCAGATCTCTTGCTGAGAAGCCAGCCACTAAACTGTGGAATAAAAGCTGTCTAGAGGTTGCATTCTCGTGAACACCTACAGCTGTAAGCAGGCAGTGTTGTTTTACCACTGCAATATATCTATGTGTCGTAAATGAGCTGAAGATGCAGTGAAGGCCATCTGTCTCTGGCCATATTGGACATCGACACATTGATTGTCTGGTCAGTACCAACCCCAAGCTTGAGTGTCTGCAATGCAGGCCACTTACGCATGCAGATGTCAAGGACTTCCATATGTTCAAAATAGCCAACTAAAGTCAGATTCTGGACATTTGGCCAGTGTGCTTGCACAAGAAGCAGCATGTGTTCGTCTGTGATGTCAGAGGACTCAAAGATAACAGTATGTAGCATTGGCCACTGGCCTGTGACCAGATGTCTCATTCCCTCAAAAGATGCACTAACACCTATCAGCTCCAGTTTGCTCAGCAAAGGCCATTGGGCTTGAGCTAATATGGCAAGATCCTTACCCTCTGTGTACCAGACAGAATTCACAAAACACAGCTCTTGAAGCTGGGGGAGGTGCGCTTGGATAAGACTGTACATGCCACTTGGAGTGATTTGGGCAAAGTTGACACGCAATCGCTGCAGCGTGCTCCATGGCAAATCAGCCAAGTATTCAAGCCCTCCACTCATTTCATTTTGTAGAGACAAATCCTTGAGCTCTGGCCAATTGCCCTTCATCAAGGCAGGAATGGCATCGTCCAAAGGCTCAATGCATAAAGTCTGCAGAAGCGGCCAGTCTATTTCAGTCAGCGCTATCACTTGAGCAATGTCCATTCTGTGCATTGAGACTGTGAGGCTCTTCAGCAAAGGCCATTTGCCCTTGAACTGCCGAAAGACATCTGCACTGCAGGTAGACAGGTCACTGAAGGTCCTGCCTCTGGCAAGTGTCAGACTTTGTAGCAGTGGCCATGGCCCATTGCTCAGCTGAGCAGCAGTAGCAGCCTTCATGTAGCTTTTTTACAAATCCAGGCACCTCAGCTGAGACCAACCACCCTGGGTGAGGTGGTGAACTTGCTCTGGCTGCATTACCTCAGTAATCTTGATGCACGTTACCATGTGCTGAACTTGCCTGCGTACCTCTTTGTTGACGCTCAGCAAGACATTCCAGTACCTGCTGGGCGTGAAGTCCCATAACCTTGGCACTTCATAAAGAAGATCACTGAGCGAGACACAACTTGGGTTGTTTGAGGCTGGGCAAGCTCTGCAAGAAGGCACGAACAGTGTCTTCTGACGTCAAAGATGCAGCAGCTTAGCTATGTGCGTTCATTGCGCGCAGAGCTCACCTGGTGGCCATCGTTGAGGTCGTTACTGCACGACCTGGTCTTGTCGGCCTTCACGCCATGGTCGTGTCAGGAACACGTCTTTGGCAAAGCTGATGCACAAAGTGACACAGCTTCGTTGTTGAGCTTCAAACCCTGTGCGATGACTTCGGCAGCGCCAACCTGCCACAAAACTTCCGACCGTTTCATGTTCTCATAGCTTTATGTCGGTACCCTGGTCAAAAACAGATGTGCCAGGGTTGTCAGTAGCCCAGTCAAAAGCATCAGGAATAAGGCATGACATTGGTTGGAGGAATCATGCACAAACACGTGGTCTGTGCCACAGGATCAGCTTTGGTTCTTTAATTCGACTTTATTGTGCTTATCACACATCCTCCATGTCGTCATATTGCATCTCTGCCACTTCAAGACAGCATGCAATGTATGCCATGATTCCTACTGACACGTTCCATGTGTTCTCGTCTGGAGAAACAGCATCACAGAGAGCAATCACAAGTGCATCTGTTTCGCCGCTGAAGGTGTGCACACACAGACTGACAAAGTCTTGCCGGTTCCACTGCTCTGTTCTTCTGTGTGGGCTGTTCTCCACTTTCTGCAGAGCAGCATAATAGTATGGATAATAATAATAACAATACTAACAACAATAATAATAATAATAATAACAACGCTTTCCAGCTCATGATGAGCTAGGTACGTGCAGAGCAGCATCATGACTTACAAAAGGGCTGCTGCATGTGTGTCACAGCAGGCGCTCGATGAGGCATTCCAAACCCTGATGGATCTTGTCAGCAAAACAATACTGCAGAGCAGGCAGTTGATGAGGCATTACAAGCCCTGATAGATGTTATCAGCAAAACAATACTGCAGAGCAGTGCATGCAAGCCTCATTTCATGTCAAGTGTGACGGCAACCAGGCAAGTGTCTGGACCCCAACTCACATTCATGAGTTTGCATTGACCACACACGTATACTCTACCCACACATACTGATGTATCATAGGCCAACTGGCTGCACAGAACTGCATTGATCCTACTTCAGCAGTTGCACCAGTTATAGAACATGAGAATCTGACCTCGCTCCATTTCCTGTGTCGCAGCTCCTGGCCTGTGAACACTTGCTCCAGAATCAGCTCCACCAGCTGCATCTTCAGTGCCTCTGGTGACAGATGGCTGCCCACCAGCCCTGGGGCTACACTGGCCAGCTCCTCTGGCAGGGCGTCTGGGTACAGCCCTCGAAGAAGAGGCAAGGCGCTGGTCGTAGGCTCTTGTGCCATTATGATGCGGTTTATGTTGGTACAGTACTGCCGGACTGGCTCAGGAAGCAGACCTGCTAGTGCATGTATCCGGGCTGTCAACACCTTGTTTTGTCCCTGCAGCAGTAACACCATGTCAGGCATATTGCATTGCAACTTGCAACAACACTGCTGTTCAGAAGCAAAATTGGCACACACAGATCTAGCATCTGTGTAATTATGATAGTGGATGTGCAACAGACTGCCTCCGTCTTGTTCACAATGCACAAAATTGTAGATTACCCCATACCTTCAGAATGTACATGTGAAATGTCTGCTGCTTTGTTGCTACAGCACAGAGCAGCTCAAACACATATACAAACAAGTTGTCGAGCTCATGATCATGTCAAGGAACCATGCATTTGCTGTGTGTCAGTATACGCAGATGACCACTGTTCAGGACTCACCATATACTCATCAAAGGCCATCATGCAGCCATGCGCAACATGTGATGCCAGGTGGCCACAGCCATATGCCTCTTCCAGATAGCGAAAGAAGTGATCCACCAGACTCTCCTCACATAGCACCTGCTCATCCAGTTGCTTCTCCCTCACCCAGCATGCCAACAGAGAAATCAACTGGCTCATACTCATCCTGTGCAGCGCAAACTCAGCTTTGGAGTGTCATTTGCAGAGACCAGGGTCTTGACACAACACATTACTTGTTCACTTGCTCCTCTGTTGCCCCAACAAGCTAACAACACAGGCACTGTCATGCTTATACCGGCTCTGCACAGATCAAACATTTGAGTGCTGATTGCCAGTGATGCACCAGATCACCGGTCATATGGTGTCATCGTAAAGCAGCCTGAAGGACAGTGCTGGAATGTTGCAATGCAATTGTTGCTGTGCTGTCTCTGCACTGTGCAGAGAAGCTGCTTTGTACAGTTTGCTGACAAGACAGCTTGTACGTGCCTCAGGCTGCACTAGGACTACACAGCATGCCATCAGCAGCTGTCACCATCATTGGCAGCTTTGTGATGTTGGTCCAAGTCAGAGCACCACGTATGTGAGCAGCACTCATGATGACAACTGACTCTTGCATGCTGAGCCAATTGCACATGTGCAGTTTGTTTAAACATCTCCCTCGACTCGGGCACGTCATTTTGGAGCTCTGTTGCAACCATCTACAGGTCGAGCTGTGTTGTGCAAGCAGACTTTACCTGCGGTATGTTGACTGCACTGGATGGTAGTCCCCGTAGAACACCTCTTCATACTTCCCCCACACACTTACCAAGTCAGCTTCCTCATCAACTTTCTGCCACGCCTCAACAACCCCAACTGCCTTGGCAGTGTCCAAACTCCTGTGCCTGGCTGGATTGCATCTGCTGCTGCTGCTGCTGCTGCTTTGCTGAGTTGACTGAACACTGACTAATGCACCAGCAGAGCTGGCGGACAGCAACAGCCCCGCTTCAGACAGCCCTGGGGCCCCAAGGATGGAGGGCCGGGGGGTGATGCGACTCAGGGACAGGGTGGTGAGTGGTGATGAGGGAGGGTCTGAGGATGTCTGGCTAAGCTGAGTTTCATCTGACTTGCACTGCGGTGATGTTGCATCTGAAGCAGCTGCAACTGACTGCTGCACAGCAGGTAGCCTGCGACCAAACAGCAAGAGATCTGACGCACTTATGTGAGCATTACAGCATGTTTAGCAGTATCTGATCATCTGCCAGAGGCCCACTGACACAACACATTGCTGCTACATTACTGCAAGTCAACAATGGTCCAGCCAACAAGCTGCATGTGTGCGTCTGAGTGCAGACAGCAGACAATGTTGCTTTGAAAGGCAGCCATGGACAGAGAAGTCATTTGCAGATCTTTAGCAGACTTACTGTGTGTGACCATCAATGTAGCTCTTGAGAGCCACCAGCTGATGCATGATGGTATCAGCCTCACTTTTGAACCTGTCATGCTCATGCCTCAGCTCAGCCGAGTTGCCTCGGCTCTTGCTCTCCTCATACTCATCCAGCTTGGCGTTCAGCAACACCCCGAGCTGCTGCTCCAACACCAGAGCCTCTGCAGCCACCCTCAACCAGCTATATGCCTAGCTAATTTTTGGAAAAATTCAGTGAGCAACACTAAGTCAGCAATAAAAAACTGTTCCAAGGATGAAAAGGTGTTTATTTGGACAGCTTCACTGACACTTTAGTTGCCTGATGTCCAGAAAGCAGCTGAGGAGCTGCAGTGGGAGAGCAACTATCGTTACTTCACACTATTGTGCCCCAAGCCTGGCTTGCACTTTACTCCAGGGTGTGTTACACTGTGGAGGCCCATCAGACCCCATCCTAGGGGAGCCCAACAGACCCCATCCTCACAGTTGTTGTCAATGAACTCCAGAAGGCAAAATCTGTTCTTTTATTTCTTACCCTGTGCAGCTGCTCATGCACTGCTGCACAATCTTGCCTTTCTGCTCCTGTGCTGAGCTCACCTGAGAGCTGATGCAGTGCTGAGTCACGCTGCTGGTCCTCAGGCAGCATGCAGGCCAGCTTGAGGTGCTGCAGCACCTGCTCCTCCTCTTCTGCCTCTTGGTGGGCAATGTGCACCCGGTCCAGCCGCTGCTGCAGCACCTGCACCTGCTCCTGCCACTGCCCAACCTCCTTCTACACCAAAGCAGAAGGCAATGTCATCAGAAGTATGGGTGGTGCCTAGGGTATGGGCAGTGCTCAGGGTATGGGCGGCGCCAAGGGTATGGGCGGTGCCAAGGGGATGGGCGGTGCCAAGGGTATGGGTAGTGCCAAGGGTTTTGGCGATGCGAAGGGTATGGGCATGATGACAGGCTCTTGCCTCGAAGTTGGCTGCCACCACTGCCACACATTCTGCTACAATGGCTAGTGCCAAGGGTATGGGTGAAGCCAAGGGCATGGGCATTGCCAAGAGTATGGCATGGTCGGTGCCAAGGGTACCACCACTGCCACACATCCTTCCCCATTATGACTCAACCCAAGATAGCACATGCTTTCTTGGTGTCATGATATGCTGCAAAGATGATTGATTTCCCCTACTGAGTCTGCACAAGTGAGTCTGCTCAACTGAGTCTGCTCAAGTTGCACCACCACTGCGATCCCAAGAATGTTCATGAATATGCAGCATGTACCGCAGCAGTTGCAAAGAATTGATCGTATAATTGCAGCGGCAGCCTAACGACCTTGTGTCACTGCTTGAATGTCGAAATCCCATGAACAGTGGTTTTTGTAAATTTTCCCTTGGGTTAAACCTTCTTTTATAACAAAAATAGCAATGGCAATCAAGTCAAATGCCTCACATTTGCAGTAACAGAGGGTGCGCCTGCCGTTCATACAGTCCCTTTTGTTGGCTTTCATGTCATCAGGACAAGCCGTGCACCATGCTGCCAATCAGCATGACACGCAAATCACAACATGCATTGAGTGCGTATAAGCAGTACAGTGCATCTGCTTGTCTTTCAAGCTTGCAAATGCTTTAGTGCTGATCACATACTTGTTTGTCTTCCAGCTTCTTGAGGTGCTGCGCGGCAGTGGTGGCATGCACCGCCTCGCTGTCTGCAGCTTTCTGATACGCTATCTTCAGGTGCTTGTTCAGCTTCTCTGTCTGCTTCTGCAGCTTGGCGGCCTGCAGTGACTCAGCATTTTGTGACACAGCTAGACAGTGCCCCAACTGAGTTCCTGCTCTCTTGCCGTTGCCAGCTGGATTGGGATTAGGATTGAGAGCATGTGTACAGAGCAGCAGCTTATTGCAGCTTCAGCTTTGTTCTGTCTGACCGTCAAACTGAATGTATTGTTGGTGCCAAGCACAAGTGCGTGCTCAAGTGGAACAGCACAGTGGAACAGCAGTTGCCTTGCGCCTACCTAGCTTGCGATGGCACAGATAACTACTACAGAACAAAATGATTGTTCAAGCTCATATGCACAGATGCTGCGTTCACACAGGCACATTTCTTGACCATGACATGCGACAGGTTTTGCAGATATGACCTGAGTTGAAGACACGTGCTCGGCATAAGCACAGCAACCGCCACATGTTATGATCCCTGACAGCATATTCAAAGTATTTGTCGAAAGATAATTTCCACATCAACACATTCTTGTGCATGAACATGGGCAACGTACCTCTGCTTCATGACCCTCTTTCAAGGCCACAACAGCAGCTTCAGCAGCAGCTGCTGCAGCAGTTGCCTGCTGTTGCAATGCCTGGCTGCTTTGCTGCTGCTGCTCTATCAGGCGCTGCTCAGCTTGGGCAGCAAGCAGGTAGTATGGCACCCGGTGGATCTCCAGGCTGTGACTGGCTATCAGCCTCTCAGTGCCTGGGGCTGGGTCTGCAGCAATCTGGGGACTCAGAGCTGTGTTGAGAAGCTCTTTCAAGATGGACTCCATGACAGTCTGCAGACATGTCAGGCTTCTTGGGCACGTCAAACAGAGATCTGGATGTTCTTGCTAGGTTTGTTCATCCTGCTGAAATTTCTGTGACCTGTGGATCTGAGGGAAATTTGGCTGAACTGATGCCATCATGAGTGTGTGAGTATGCCATATGTAAAGCTGTCCTGGTGCAGAGTGATCAGGCTGGCATCGAGCTGGACAGTCTTTGTCAGTGTGATATCTGAGACTTTGTCAATTTGATATCTCAGACTTCAAGCAACCAGAGCTTGCCAGATGCTGTCAATTTACTCATGGCAAGTTGCAGCAACTTGTTGTGCAGTATGGATGCTCTGCCAAGTGTGGTTTGCAGATGGCAGGCTACATGCTGTCACTTGAGGAGTCGATTGAGGATTCACACATGACCATCTGGGCTAACGCCCTCACCAGTGCCAGCCTTGTCATGCGTGAGAGATGGGTGGCATTAGACCAAATATGCAAAGGTCAAGCGTGCAGCTATGCTGTCTTGCAAGGGTGTTGCTAGATGTTGAAAGTTTGCCTGTTCTATGTGACAGCGTAATTGTGGTGCGCTTGAATCACAAATTGGTAGGCAGCCATGGGTCTTGCTCACAATGACATGCAGAATGGCTCAGACGGGGAATGACTTTCCTTTGATGCTTGATGACTCAGGGAAGCCCTTACCTGCAATGGCCCAAACACGCCAACCTGGAGCAGCTGCTTGAGCAGACTAACGTGACATGCAAGTCGTCTGTGACTGGGCTCGTCTGCTGGCAATTCAGCTGTGCCAGACCTTGCCAAAAGTTCCTGCAACAGGGCCTACGTACACAGACATCGTGGCTTACAACAGTGCAACTTGAGACAGTTCAATGCAAGTTGCATAGTTTTGCAAAGCTATGTTGAACCTCGTACTGCGCGGCTCCAACATGAGGTCGTGTAGTGCCACGCGCATGAGGATGACGGTCGGCAACATTGAGGTTATGTTCCCTGTTCCAGTCAGCTATGCGACTTTGCGCAGTGTGTACAGCAGGAGGGGCCTTGATGTCCAGTAGTTCCGGGCTGCTGAACGGGCCGTAGGGGGTCTTGCAGCGGATCTCAAACGTCATCACAAGCGTTATCAGTTCCTAAATGAAATTGAGGTCGCAACAATGGTTGCGACCATACGCTGAATCGAATGCTTGCAGAGGGTTTCGCTTTGGGAGCTTTTACAATTAGGGCTTGGCTCTGCATGCAGTTAGGGCTGCAGCTGCCATGGTGTGAAACGCCTGCAGGTCGAGCAATCATGCTCCGAAGTTCTGAGCGTTGCTATTTGCGTTGACTGGCTTGTGTGCTCCGCTGAGATGCATGCGTGATGCGACATTCGGCTTGGCCTCGGCTGTTATCTGCGTTTTAGAGGATGGTCAAGGCATATCTGCGATACGACTTGGCGAGCACATTCGGCGTTGTCGCCAGCAATAGCAATGTAGTGTACGACCACAGCGGCAAGCTAATTATCACGGCATCTCTAGAGAATATCACTATCTGGAATGTCAAGCAGGGTACCTTGGTGTGTATGCTGTCAAATAGCAGCAGTTGTCCATGCACTGTTGTGCTCAGTGTCACGTAGAGAGACAAGCCCGTGGTTTTGAACAGCTGCTACTCTTGCCCCAGGTCAAGACTCTCATCACCCCCGGCAGCTCTGGCAGGGCACCCGCAGAAGTCACACAGATTGCAGTTGGCCGCAGTGATTCTCACCAAATAGCTGTTGGACACGCTGACGGCACGGTACGCCTCAGACTCCTCAAAAAAGTCACAAAGTCAGAAATATCCCACCCTGCTTCTACACACTTCAGCGATGTGCTACCAGCAGAACATGATTGCAATAGCCTCTCCCACATCCAGCAATGTTGTCCAATATTGCGTTTCCACAAACAAAACTTCCTGTCTTTGTTTGAAGGTGCGCTTGTGGAACCTACAGTCAGGCACATGTGATGTCACATTGAGTGGGCACAAGGGCCAGGTCACAGCTCTCAAGTACAACCAGCAGGGAGGTCTGCTGGCCTCAGGCGCACAGGACACAGACATCATAGTATGGGATGTTGCTGCTGAGTCTGGTCTATACAGACTGCGCGGCCACCAAGACCAAGTCACTGACTTGGTATGCTGCACCGATACATGTGGCGCTGCCTGCAGCGTCTAGCACATATGTGTTGCAGCTGACTGCATGACTCATTCAACACAGCAGTGCAACAGGTTCAGACAGCAGCAGCTTTAGGTCAACACTGAACTTGCCATGACCATGTTGTTAAGCCTATCAAGGCGTGGAGTTATGGGTCTGCATGGGCATTTGCTTGCGCATGTGATGCTGGACAGCCTGTGAATGCTTGCTAATTAGCATGTAATGAAAGTCATTGTTGTGTTCATGCTCTTGACGCATTACTGCTTGATCTGCCTCATTCAGATTCAATAAGGCAACATGACAGTGCTGACAGTGGCTGTGATGTACACTTGTGGCACCGCTTGCTGTGTTGGCCCTGCTTTAACAAACAAAACCTCAGATCTATTGCATGTCTTGCAGGCGTTTCTTCAGCAAGGCAACAAGCTAATCAGCTGCAGCAAAGACTCCCATGTGAGGGTATGGGATCTGGACACACAGCACTGCTCCCAGACCCTAGTAGGGTATCGCGGGGAGGTGTGGGCCCTAGCTTTGGACCCTACCCAAAGTAGGCTGGTCACTGGATCAGCTGATGTGGATCTGCAAGTGTACGAGGTGTTGAGTCATGAGGCAGCTGGCAAAGAAGCTGGCATCTCGGGGCAGCATGACACCCTGAAATCTATGGGTATATCTCTTGCATTTGTCTCTTCACTATATCACCTTCTTTGGCTTCAGCATGCTGTATTTTCGAGCTTAATTATCAACATGCTATGTTCTTGAGCCTCATCATCAGCATGCTATGTTCTTAGGCTTGTTCACCATGATGCCAATGTTTTAAATGTCTAAAGAGACACTGGAAACAGGGAAAAGGCGATGGAAACATTTAGAAGGGAAGGAAATGAGGGAACAATGTTTCAAAGATGCGAACAGCATAGTATTCGCACGATTCCCAGGAGCCTATTGCTCATCAAAACGTCCCTTTTCCCGGACAGCGACATGCTCTGGACAAGGCTGCTACCATGACATTCTAGAATCCCATGACTGTACCCATCAAGCACTTCTTGACAATGGCCTGCTGACAGAGGTTGCTGGCACATGGTGCTGACACCTGGTGCTGACACATGATGCTGACACATGGTGCTGACACATGGTGCTGACATGTGGTGGTGGCTGATGCCCAGGTAGCATCAGGCGGCAGTCCACAGACAGAGTCACCCGTCTCTCTTTTGATCAGCCGGGAGCCACCCTGGCCTGCCAAACCACCGGCAAGCTGCTGGACTTCTTCAAGTAAGGCCTGCTGGCATAGTCACATACTACCAAAGCACTCTAGCATGGCAGACAGCGCATAATAATAATAATAATAATAATAATAATAATAATAATAATAATAATAATAATAATAATAATAATAACGCTTTCCAGCTCATGATGAGCTAGGTACGTGCGGGACAAGTCTTGTCTTTCCAAAGCAGTCTGTCTTGCGCATCTCTATACGGTCTAACAATCCGACGGGTTTGACAATCACGCAAAGCAACATCATTGAAACTAGACCTAGGGTTTAGACAGCGCATGCATAACCTTAGCCAGCATGTATGTATGGTGCTACAGGCCAGGGTCTGATTTTGGTTCTGTCTGCCATATATTCACAGATTTGTTCTTGCACACCTTGATAGCAGATAGGCCAATGCACCATACGGAGGACAAACTGTGTATGCCTGTGTCTGTCACTCATGCTGCAATGGGCGCATGCAGAGGAGCATCTGCAGTGATTTCAGTGGCAGACACAAATCTGACTGCAACAGTTTGCCATATCCAATGCTGACTGCAACATCTGCTCAGACTTTCTTTCAGACAGCAACAGAGAGTTCAAATCTGGTTTTGTATTTGCAGAGTACGATCTGAGTCTGAAGCTCAGAAGCACATGCGACGAAGGAGGAAGAGGAAGAGGGAAAAGATCAGCAAGGCTCAAGGTGCAGCTGACTCTGCTGAACCAGATTCCCAGGCAGCAGCACCAGCAGCAGAGGGCGGTGACGATGCTGCTGGCAAGGAAGAAGAGGATGAGACGCTGACAGCAGCAGATGAATTGGCGCCCATGCAGGTCTGCTCTCAATGCCATCATTTGACATTACCAAGGCTGCAGTGCTGTGCTCCTTGTCTGGCGCTTCATCAGCATGCTTGGAATTGGTTGAATTGCTGCTGCATGCACAATGGATGTGGATGCTGCAATCACGGTCTGCAGACACGTGTGGTCTCGTACCATGCATGTGCATGCACCAATATGCCAGAAGTGTCAGAATCATGGCATGATTGCATGAGGTGTCAGTTGATTGGCAGCCTAATGAATTCGCTGCAGGAGTCTGTCCATCAGATCACAGGTGCTGGTGTCCCTTGCCAGACAAAGCTTTCAGAAATTAGGGTGCACTTTTCAGAGTTGAGGTGTTCACAAACTAGTCTGAGCTCCAATGCATCACACAACGATTCGAGCTGTTGTGGTGTGCAGATATGCACTGCCTTTTCATCTCGCTAGCCTTTTCTGCATCTTCTCACGCTCACTGCTCACTGCTTCCTTCCTCACTGCTCTGCCCCGTCTTCCAACTTTCTGATTGCATTTCTTCTGAGATCTTTGCCAATGCTTGTTGCGTCTGTCTGATGCATGTGTTTGTCGCAATCTGTGGCAGGCTCATTCCTTGGCGGGGCGTGAGCCTGCGGGCCGTTACGCGACTCGAATGCAAATGAGCCTACAGCAACATGGTTTGCTTGTCAAAAGGATGAATGCTGCTTTCAAGCTGTGCTAACTCATACTTGACAAGCTGGCCCACATACTAATCCTGCAGTACTTCACATGGAGCGTGTCAGAACTGATTTCTCTGCTGACAACAGATGAGCACTTCAAAAGTTTGCTGTATAGTGGCTATACGGCAACTGGGCTCAAATGTATTAAAAATTGGATATGCTGCTGCATCTGTTGTGCGCTGTTGTTGAGGAACTTCTCTGACTGTAGTTTGTGCTCATGCGTGCAGACGATCAGATGCAAGCAGAAGATCAGATCTTTTGCCATGGCACCATCGCAATCTGCAAAAGGTGGCGTGTCCTTGACCATAGCGCTGGTCAACAACTCTCTTGAGGTATGCATTACCCTTTCGAGGTTACACACGCTTGATACAACTCAGTAGGTGGCACTCGTATGCACTGAACTCATTCCCTTTCCAGATTGAGGCAACATGTCCTAAGCTGTATATCCAATTTTGTCATGCATCTCGCCTGGTATGTTGCACACTCCAACAGTGCCTCAAGCCAAGATCACTTGTTCTGAAACGCCATCCACTCAACAGCACCATCAACACTGCAGGTATGGCACATCAGAGACGAAGAAGTAAGCCGCCTGCACGGTTTAGACTCCCCAGGCCACCGATCAGACATCAGAACAGTCGCGCTGTCAAGCGACGACTCCCTCCTGTTATCTGGCTCCAACAATGAGGTCAAGATCTGGAATCCTAGGTCGGGTGCCTGCCTACGCACAATAGAAGCCGGGTATGGGTTGTGTGCATTGTTTGTGCCTGGGAACAGACATGCTGTGGTGGGAACCAAAGAAGGGACTCTGGATGTGTTGGATGTTGGGGCTTCTAGCAGGCTGCAGTCAGTGGAGGCCCATGCAGGGGCTGTTTGGAGCTTGGCTGCCCTGCCTGACAACAGGTATGCCTTGAAGATTACTAACCTCAGCTGCTTTGCTATGGCGCAGACTCCCTGTATATCTCCTAGAACTCTCAAATGTGCAATGGTATGGTTTGTCTGGTACACAGTTTGGCATGTCTGAGACAGCCCTCAACGCTGCATTAGGAAAATGTAATGATTATGCTTGAGGGTGAGCAAGTTTGGTGGCTGATATGAGCTGTTACAGCTTAAAGGCACTGCGTTGTTGTGAATGTAAATGATGACAGTGTTGCTTCTGGAATATAGCTCAAGTTTGCTATGCAGCAGTGACATGCATGTGGGGTGTTTCTCTTGGACGATTGATCATGTCTGTGAAACCACGACGCAGTGTGTTGCAAAGTCATGGCAAGCCCATTTGATCACCAGTCACCTGAGCAAGATGTTTGCAGGGCAGCACAGAGGCAAGCAAAAGCACAAATGCCCAATTCTGCATTCCTGCATCATTCTGCAGAAGCATTCAGGGCATTGCAAGTAGTTTGTGCAACAAAAAGGTAGACATTAGCATTGACACTGACATTGGCTATCTCACTTGTTGTAGCTGCCAACAAAGTGTGTTGCATCACTGCAGTGGCTTTGTGAGCGGCAGTGCCGATAAGGAAGTCAAGTTTTGGGAGTGGGCCATTGTGGAGCAGGATGGCACGCAAGCCCGCCAGCTCACCATCAACAACACACGCACCCTCAAGATGACTGATGAAGTGCTGTGCGTGCGTATCAGCCCCAATGGTATGCTGCGCTGTGCTATAATGCCCTGGCCTCTTGGCCTTGCTGTGCACAACAATATTGTGATGGCATTTTCTGAATATTGCCAATGTCTTGACAGAGCATAAGCAGAGCGTGAGTCACATGTTTGTTCGTCTTGCATCATCATGCACATTGTTTTCAACAGTGCTGACCGTACACAACATGTATGATAACCCCCAGGTCAGTAAACAATACTGTGGCACATTTCCGATCAGCGAGGTCATTTTCTGATTTGTCGAATGAATGGGCATCACGACTTGCTGATTAGTGTTCAGCATACATACCATATGGATCTGCTGTTTTGATCTGTGTCGAGTATCCACATGACTGTATCTTTTGTCATGGCACTGGTGCAGGCAAGCTGTTGGCAGTGTCACTGCTAGACTTCACCATCAAAGTCTTCTTCACAGACAGCCTCAAGTTCTTTTTGTCGCTGTACGGCCACAAGCTGCCAGTGCTGAGCATGGACATCTCCTCAGACAGCACCCTCCTTGTCAGCGGTGGTGCAGACAAGAACATCAAGATCTGGGGCCTGGACTTTGGGGACTGCCACAGGAGCCTGTTTGCACATGCTGACTCTGTCATGCAAGTGGCCTTTGTGCACAACACGCATTACGTCTTCACTGCTGGTAAGCTTGTCCTGGCTTTGTGTATTGCTTGCACAGCATGCACCTGAGAGCGCTGTGCTGGTTGTTACATTGAGCTGATGAACAGACACAACAGTATTTGTTACCCTTGCATTGTCATGCCTAGGGCGTGTAGGTTTGAGTTTCAGGGTAGGCATAGGGCATTTAGGGTGGGCGTAGGGCATTCAGGGTCGGACACAGGGCATTTAGGGTGGGCGTAGGGCATTCAGGGTCAGACACAGGGCATTTAGGGTGGGCATAGGGCATTTAGGGTGTGACTCCAAGACATGCCTGTTTGTGACACATGTACAAATGAATGAGTGAATGAAAGTTGGATGCAGGCAAGGACAAGGTGGTCAAGTACTGGGATGCTGACAAGTTTGAGCAGCTGCTGACTTTGGAGGGGCATCACGGGGAAGTGTGGTGTATGGCCCTATCAGCGCATGGAGACTTCCTGGTTACCGGCAGTCATGACCGTAGCTTACGGCGCTGGGAGCGCACTGATGAGCCCTTCTTTGTTGAAGAGGAACGGGAGAAGCGATTGGAGTCACTTTTTGAGGCTGACCTTGAGGTGCAGTTCAATTGACCATGCCCATGACTTGGCAATATTCTTTGCAGGAGCAAAACTGCTGATGCAACGCCAATGATCATGAAATTAAATTACGGCGTAGTGCAATGTGTTCTGTGGCAGTTTCATCATACTGCGCAAGCTTTTGGCTCACAATGCTGCTGCACTGAACACCGGCATGAGCAGCACTGCATCTCTGCTTGCAATGAGAGTCTGTCTATTTGTCTGTCAAGCATCTTGGATTGCCCAGCTGTGGGCATTGTTTGCCTCATATCAGTTACTTTGTGTAAGCGCAGAGACTTCACATCCTACAGTACTGTACCAGGAATACACATCAGTACCTTTGTTACCATGTTGCAGGGCCCTAGTGGGAGAAGCAATAAGGGGGGTGAGGGGGTGCAGGAGGGGTCTGTGGCCCCTGCAGGCCGCAAGACATTGGAGACCCTAGGGGCAGCTGACAGCATTGCAGAAGCCCTAGAAATGGCTGCCAATGAGAGAAAGCGTCATGAGGTCAGCCTCGCATTGCTCATTGGCAGTATCAGCTTGTATTCTGCTTCTTCTTCTTCTTCTTCTTCTTCACTTGTCTGGTATCAACAGTGTTCCAGGCCGTGCTGTGAATCTGCTGTCCATGTCCTTCTTTTCAAAATGGTTGCTGCATATCCAGCGATGCAATGCTTTTCCTGAAGCGTGCTCATAATGTTCTGATACCATGCAGGATTATGTGAAGGAGAGACAGGGTGACCCCTCAACCAAGCCTCCACCCCCCAACCCCCTGATGATGGGCATGGACGCGGGGGGTTATGTGCTGAAGGCTGTGAACAGTGTTAAGGTGCTTGTCACATCCTGTGTCTCCCTGCCTATCCCATATGGCAACTTTCTGAGCGTATATGACATCATGCAGAACTTGCATTCATGCATCTCTTCCCCAAACACTGACACCATGCACCCCTAATCCCTAGACCCGACCCGATCCAACCCAACCTGATCCAACACTCTGCTGCTTGCATTGCTGTAAACTCATGTGTCAGCATTGTATATTGTGCTCATTGCCAACAACGTCTCTCCTTCTTGGTAGAGTAAGTGCATGTGTCAGCATTGTCTGTGACGGATGATCTGAGGCTGGATGCTGTTTGCAGGCAGCTGATCTGGAACAAGCCCTGTTGGTACTGCCCTTCACAGAAGCCCTGCACTTACTCTCTTACCTCTGCCAGTGGCTGAAGAAGGGACTGCAGATCGAGTTGTGCTGTCGTGTGTCCACCCTACTGGTCCGCCTGCATCACCCTCAGCTGCTTGCTACGCCTGCTGCTCGGCCAACACTGATACAGCTTCAGGGTCTGTTGAGACAGAGGGTGCAAGGACTGAAGGACACCATGGGATTCAACTTGGCTGCTTTGCAGCACCTGAAGCGGTCAGCAAAGGAAAGACAGGCTGGGTTGAGTATGGGCAGAGATGATGAGGATGGAAGTGTTGCACGGCCAGTCAAACGCAGAATTGAAGCAAGTGCCTGAGGGAGTTTTGAGTGCAATCCAGGCTTGCATGAAATGAATCCATTACGTACCATGATAAAGTAGCTGCGCTACGCAACTAGCTTGCAAGCTTGAGTTCAGAGTCAAGCGTTCCCCTTCACATTTGGGATAAAGTTTTGACAGAGATGCATGACACATAGTTGGCACCAAAATTGGGTAGGCTCATGAATGTTGTGTTAAAGATCTCAGTCCATTGTTTACATGCTAGGTGCAGGCATCCAGCAAAACAACTTCTCTCATTCAGAATCTGTAAATTCAAGAGCTCAGCATTCATCGTTGCACCCACACATGACCAATTACTATATGTCGATTGGCATCAAATGATTGTTGGGTTTAGACCCGCAAACTAAATTGATCTCAAATTTTTGTTTTAAACAGCGTTGTCAACACTCTGATATCACCACAACTGACAGCAACAGCAACAACAGACGTCTAGCCCTGTGACCCCGTGACAATCACATGACATCATATAGATCCTGTAACCAGGCAAATAATCATGCAAAGCGTGATCAACACAAAGAACTCCAGCAAAGAGCGCCCACAATCTGTGAGAATTTCTTGCTATCATCTGGTCTGTGCCATGGCTTGACATCCAAGTTGCTTGCTGATCCTCTCCACACCTTTCAAACATCATTGATTGAGCTGCCAATACATTTCTAGTGCTTGGTCAGCTACACTCTCGCCTCTGCCTCTTCATTGGTAGAACTTGTAAGTTTTTGCATCCTGGATGATCGAGTAGATGGAGCCAATGGCGGCAAGGAACATGATGATGACAAAGACAACAATGTTGAGGACATTGAGCCAGAAGTCCCAGCTCTTCTTGCTGGGCTTCATCACGACCAGCCAGATGACTGATGGCATCCAGAATGTCATGGGAGCAAAGCCAAAGGCGCCAAAAAACCCTAGCAAGTCTGCACACACCACATCAAACCATTGAACGCAGCCCATGCCAGATGACGGCTGTGCTGAAGCAAGTGCAGCAAGCAGCAATTGCATGAGTCCAGATGCGCCACTCTTCTACTGTACACACACTCAGACATGTGTTCAGCTCCTGAGTTGCCTGCTGACCACTTTGAATCAGTCTAACACATCAGAGTACAACATGTCAGTCCACAACACATCAGTCTACAACACATCAGTCTACAACACATCAGTCTAAGACACATCAGTCTACAAAGATGCGCTGTAGCAAAAGCCTTCTTCTTGACATGGCAGGACTCACCGCCAAAGAAGGGAAGTGTGATCCCGATGAAGGCCGTGAAGACCACAAACAGGCTGCGCACAAACACCCTGGTGAACAGCTTGTTCTTGATGTTCTTGCGCCGGCACAAGTCCTCTGCCATGTCAAAGACTGGCATGGCATACATCTGCACCAGCACACACTTGCCTTTGCACAGCTCACATCTGCCACATGTAAGCGTCAGAAGCACAAGCTAGCATAACTTCGGCAGTACTTGGTTCTCTTTGTTGGGATACAGCGCATGATGTAAAATTTTATGTAGGGCATACCACAGCAAATCCACCTGGCTAAGGCATTTGTGGTGCAGACTTGTATGTTGCTCACCTCTGCACTTGTGCTGTCAATGAAAGCCATCCAAGCAGGTCATGCACGGCATACCTGGTAGCTACCAAAGACATGTATCACCACCAGCAGATTGGCAACTGCCACAAGCCAGTGAGGGCGCTCTACTGAGAGCATGATGTTGCTGGCCACCCCATTGCCGAAGGCCCTGGAAAAAAAAAAAAAAGAAACAAAAATCTGACAAAAAAAGCAAACCATCGTTTTAAATTCAAAAAAACAACTAAATTACCAGTATCCCGCGAACGCCACACAGAAGTAGCAGTAGGCAATGGCTGCATACGCCAGGGCCACTCCCCACATGTAGGGCTTGAAGGTGCTGTTGGGCACACCGGGCTTTGATGGTAGCGTAGCCTATAAGAACAGGAAAGTTTACGCTTTTCAGCGATCATAACAGGAGCCTCGTAAGGCGGCAGCCTAGAGCTAGCGTAACCTATATACATGCACAGCACAGTCCTGGCCACAAACAAGGGACGCAGTCAATAAGCCTACTGCACAGTCAAGGCTGTTTGGAAACACCATGGGCTGTCTGCACCAGGGCTTAGGGTTGACGTGCAAGGGTGTTACAGCCTGCTGAGTACACCAAACTGCTAGGAGAGAGCGTTTTTGCACAGACAAACATTCAGGCCATCAGTTTTGACAAAGATACAGGCTGTCGGTTCTGATGCGGAAAACGAGCGCTCTGCTGCGCAGAAAACTGCTTACAGCAGCATTACCACTCTCCCTCATATCACAACCTACATGTCTGCACCGCTGTAACTCAGCCACACTCTTTGTGCAATGTCTCAACAGAGTTAAGCGCATGCTAAAACATGAATGTGACAGGTGAAAGCGAGCCAATCATCCAAGTCTTGTAGCTCAAGCATTACCTGGATCTCCAGCACGACACTGTGGCCACCATAGGCAAACACCATTGTTCCCAGGCCGTTGAAGATGCCCATGATCTTGGGGGTGGTTCCCCCCAGGATGGCATAGCTCACAGCTGTTGCCTTGCCTTCTGCCACGGCTGACACCCATCCAATGGTGGAGTAGGAGATGGACATGAAGGCTGCCAGCAGGGACACCAGGAAGAGGGCATTGAAGTTTGGGAGCTGCATGAGCATGCAAATATGGTCAGGACAGAGGTAGCAATCTCAGGCCTGCAGAGTGTACAAGAGACAAAGGTGGGATGGTACTTTGATGTATGTGAGTGATCTGCAGGTATGATAAAGACTCATACAAAGCAGGGGTCAGGTAGTGATGGTAGGTTTGGGGGAGGCAGGGGGGGGAGGGGGGGGGGACAGGGTGGCAGAAGCAGCAGCAGCCCCATCCTAACATCCTGTCTCAGGAGACAAAATGCCAACAAGATATTTTAGGCATGGAGGGAGTTGGGCTCACTTGACAAGAAAGCAGCTCTGTTGCAGCAAAGACAACAATCCATGCTGACAGACCAAAGGATTGAGTACCACCAAACAGCTTGTATGCCTGATGTAGACTGGACCCTCCAGTCACCATGTACACAATGTCTGCAGGTAAACAGACATTGGTCAGAGAACAGATCTGCCATCAGCTCTTGTATTAGTGCTGGGCTTCATTGCCAGCCTGACGTCAAGAGGTGGCATGATAACAGCATATTGATGTTGGATGGCATGTTGTGTCAGACAAGCATGGGTGAGACAGGGTGCTGCTACATTCCTGCAACTTGTGTGTATGCTGCTCAAGCTGTGAAGATATTTACAGTGTCAACCATGCATACCGTGAGCAAGTCAAGCCCCAATGGCTGTGTCATGCTGCTGCCTGGACAATCTTTAGGCACTGTAGCAAAGTCAGCATGCTGGTCACAACAGTTTAACGGTCTGTGAGCATGTTTGAGGATGGCCACAAGTAGAATATACTAGTGTCTTGACAACAGCTGAATAAATGCCTTTATGCATAACAGTGGACACATGCATGCAGGTATGGCAACAAATATGTCGCACACAATGTGAGGATGCAAATGCAGAATTTTGTCGGCAAGAAGGAACATGTCCTGAGAAACTTACCCAAGCCTATCATCACAATCAGCTGGAATGGTATGATGGCCCAAAGACCTGCTGTCTTGCCTGCAGATGTATACATGGGGTCAGCACCACACAGACAGGCTGTGCATTGAGATTGTATGCTGTTCAGGCAGGCATGCAAAATGTGCTCTCTCACCAAACGCATATTGGCCAAGCTCGTGATACCGATTCATTCTCTTTCCATTTATCTCGTGCATGTAGCAAAGTTGCCAAAGAGTCCAGACTGAGATAATGTAAGCGGCAATCAGCACGATAGTGCCGCCAGTCCATCCTGCAGGCAGGGCCAGCTAGCTCACACGTGTGCACCGGATTGTCGGCTGCAGCGATATGGTCAGTCAGAATGCGTCGGCCCGCACACTCAGACCGTCACAGCGCCGTACCAACACAAAAGTGCCGGGGTTTACCCTTAATGTAGCAAGGCGTTTGGTATCTGCTTTTTAAGCCGACCGCAACTTTAGATCTGCAAGGTCAGCGAGCTCACCTAAAAGTCCCATAGCGTACGGCAACCCCAGCACTCCGGCACCAACCATGGCCGTGATATTATGGACAGCGATATACCACCACTTAGCACTACGATTGGCAGTGATAGGTAGGTCTTCGTCGACCTCTTCTTTCGGCGTTGCAGTGCCATTGCCGCCATGACGTGCCTCTTCAAGGTCATACTTGGACGAAACATCCTTATCGGAAAACATCAACTTTTTGTCGCTAGCCATTACGATGAGGCAGCCTCCAGCGCTAGAATGCCCAGGCCTTGTCAGTGCCGCTGCAATGGATATGCAAGCTTATCAATAAATCAATAGTCGGCCCATGTGGCGTTCCACATGGCCCTCACATGGCATCCAAAAATCTGCAAATTTGTACCAACGCCAGTCACGTTTTAAGGATTGACCAGGATCAGCGGCCCTTGCAGCGGCCCTGCACAATCATATCGCCTCTGACTGCTGAAAGTGCTTCCTTTATACTGACTGGTACTTCATGCTGCTACCGTGGTACGCTGGACGCTGCTAGCTTAGGCTGCAAGGCGTCATTCCACAGGCCAGTTGCTTGAGCCATGTTGCACATCGTCAATACCTTGCACCGCACTAATGCACCGCAACAAGCAAACATATGTGAGAATGTTCAACTGTGTGCATCCATGTGTATGCTTGCAATTGCCTGTGTGTCAGGTGTGTACACACATGTACATGCATGCACATATGTGTCCCGAAGCACTGGCAATGCAGTGCATGCATGCACGCATATGCAGCAGAGCATAATACAAGGCTAAAGGCTGAGAATGTGGATAAATTAACACGTAGAACGCGTCATGTGTCTAAATAATTTTGTATACAGTCATATATGCATCGATGCAGCGATATCAACGCATCATCCGTCGTGAAGCCACGCATCTGAGCTGCAGTATATATATATATATATTTGCCTAACTGATTGTGAGTTGCGGTGCACTCTGATACTTGGCATGGAAAGATCCAGCTCTGTGCACACGTGTGCAACACGTTCCGGAATATATATATTATGAGATGCAGTGGGTGATCCGGTTCTGTAATTTGCTACTCTTCAAGCACTTGCCTGTCCTACTAGATACTGCACAGGCATACACATGTGCATGCATGCAGCTGTACTGATGACAAGAGCCTTTTAATATGGCGTATGATGCCAGCACATGTACATTACAAAGACTAACTCCACGATGACTCTCTGATCAAACAGCAAGGCGTCATTGCCACAGGGTCAATTAGGCCTAGGCAAGTACAGCCAGTAGTCGATTAGGCAAATATAGGCATCTGTATATGGAAACAAGTTTTCAAGGCATACACGTCTTCTCATCTATGTACATAATAGTCGCTTGACGCAGTAAATAAGTGTGCAGACAAGACAGATGAGAAGAAGCAAAACTGGTGAGTTAGACCACAGCAAATATGCAGCTGGAGTTGTTGCTCCAATGCATGCAACACAGGCTCCTAGAGAAGCAAATCCATTGAGCCACATGGCTCGAAGTGATACACTCGATGCATTCAATGCAAGCACCTGATCCAAGTCACTCAATACTTGACTGGCCAAATGGAAATCATGTCTGGCCCTGGAGCTTCTTGCAAACCACTGCATGGTTCTACAAAGCTCAGCCTGTGCTGGCATGCTTGAGGTGCTGCTGTGATGCTTGACAAAGAAATCTTCGAGACAAGCGTGGAGGTTCCTAAGCGTCGCACCGGCTTCCGAGCATCTGCACAACATGCTACATCTCCTGCTTGCTTATTGCATCACAGCAACAAATTTGCAGCAATTTAAGTGTACAAAGAGACAGCACGCATGACATCAAGTGAACAGTGCATTACCTGTCAAGCCTGATCTGAGCATCTGCCAGCTCATACATAACCCCAACCCTCATTGCAAGGTCTTCAGTCGGACCAATGCATTGTCCAGTGCAGACGTGCAAACTGCTCAGGTGCCTAACCGCCTCCTCCAAGTCAGCCTTATTGCCTGTCATGCAGTATTCATGGGCAAGAGCCCACAGACAAAACAGGGCTGCATAGCTTTCGGCTCCCTGTGTAAGCTTGCAATCCTCATACTGCTTATACAAGCGAGAAATGGCTGACAGCTGCACACTTGCCTGCAAATACATGTTCTAATCAGTACTTTGTTATCTTGTTACACTCACATCTGGAAACGATTCTCATGCACAGCACTGCAGCGCCGCATCAAGCCAGAAAAAGCATGTGCCCATGATTTGCTGGTCCGCCAATGCATCATGTGAGCATCTTGTACACTTGAGGAATTGCAGTTGTATACGATGTGTGGTGCTACATGAGCAGGGAGGCTGTATTGTACTGTGTACTATCCCCATACACTATTACCATGTCTTGTGCTGAACTACTGTGTGACATACTATACCATGTACAATTCTGGTGAGCAAAGCAACAGCAGCAACATAACATTCAGCAGCAAAGGCCAGCAAAATATGATTTGCACAGCTGTTGAGTATGCTTGCACACAGACTTACGCTTAATTCAGCATCTGCATGCAGAAACTGGGCGCCGAAGTCGTCAATTTCTCCATCCACATCAGCATAGGAATTTTGCTGCAGCACAGAACTCAGCCCAAACAGGACCAATGCCTTGACCAAGTCTGTGCCTAGGGTGTGCTTGGTGGCTGCTGCAATTGCTACTACCTGTTGCAGCCCACTTGAGTCATTGTAATCAGCTCTATGGCCCACTGATGGACAACTGAGGCTAACCATAATCAGATCACCATCTGAAACCTTGCCCTCCACTAACAAATCCACAACACCACTGGCAGCGCACCAATGTCCCTGCAAATAGCAAGGCCTACCTGACACTCTATACTCACAAGTTCCTGTTGCATTTCAGCACACTCCATCTGTTGTACAATTACAAATTTGCTTGCTCAACCCAACACATGGTGTGCCAGATGTTGAGTCAATGAGAAATAGCAAGCACCGCACATAAGCATGCAACCCGAAGCATCTCTTTTGCACAACTAAGATCAATCATATGTAACATCAGCAGCCACAACATGTGCGGAGACGGTGCTAGCCATCAACTCAAGCCTGAATGACTAAAATACACTGACCTGTAGACTGTCCATGGGTCCAGGTCTGAAGCCCACAACCTCTCTATATGAGCAGTTTTGGAGAATGACGACATATTGGTCCCCTGGCTGAGTGCATTGCAGCAATGCTGGACACAACTTACCCTCCCTCAATAGTGCAATGGAGCCTGCACCGACGTCAACAAATACAGCATGAGCTGTACAGCCTCAGCGCAACAAAGTCTGCAGCAAGCATGGCTACATGAACACAACACATGCAAAGAAACTTGCTCACCTGGACACAAAGAGTCTGCACTTGCAAAGCGGCGACGCCAATAAGCAGACCCCACAGAAGAGGTCGACAGACCTGCTGTTGTGCTTGCCTGCACATGTTTGACAGCACTGCTCTTGGTAAAGCAGTTTGCAAATGAGAGACCACACCAAGCAGCAAAAGTCTCACCTTGTGAAGGCTGCCCAGCATGTGCTGGATGCACTCTGCTTCAAGCCCATGTTGCTGCAGTGCTGTACGCACTTTACTGGCATGCCAGTCCCAAGAGCTTACAAGCACATCAGCTGGATCCATGAGACCAAGACCATGAAGCTGTGAAGGACCAGGCTGATTGTAGATAAGCTGATCATCATATTGACCATGAACATGCTGATCTTGCTGCGGTAGGTCTGCAAACAACGGAAGCTGCAAGGAATGCTGCTGCGGGGAATGCAGGGTCAGTTGCTTCTCCTGCATAGTGTCCACATGTCCAGAGCTGTGCTCAAAGTATGTTGCACCATGTTGTCCTGTCATAGCTGCATGAATTCCACTCGCAACATCTACATCCTCTGACAAGGTGGTGCTCAGTGTGTATGAAGACTGATTGGTGAAATCTGCTGCAAGCTGACGGTATGCAGGTGGTAGACTAGCTGAGGGCAACAGCTCAGCTGCACTAGATGACCTGCTTGCGCGGTCTGATTGCGCTCTGTGTGGCTTGCGTGAGCTGCGCCTTTTTCTTGACAGACTATTGCTGCCTTCAGTCACCAATCGTAAGTATTGATGGCCAAGCGGCTGAATATGAAACTCGTGCCTCCATGGATGCAGGGCAGTATCAGGGTCCATAAAACGCCAGTTATTCTGAATACGCTGCAAAATCCCCCACAAGATTGGGCAGAACACTGGCAGCTGTGGCTGCTCTGCACATTCAGCTAGCCAGTCATTGAATCGGGACAGGACCTGTGGGTCCAGCTCTCTGAGTGTGCGCATGTATGCCAAATATGGCAGATGTTCTTCCTCATGTTGCAGCTGCACCTCCTGCCACTGCTGAGTTTGCACCATACACTTGGCACTTGCTTCCTTGTCCGTCAAAACATCCTGCAAGGACAAAGTTTGCAACTGTAGAGACACATATGCTCGGAGGCCTTTGTGCAGTCGAAAAACTTGCCTTGAGCTTAGCTATCAGAACTGATACAACCTTGCCCTGGAACTTGCCCTCCAAAGTGTCCGGGAACTGGATCGATAACTCAGAGCTAGCCCAGTTCAAAAAGCGCAGCTGGTTGGCCCCAATGAGCGGAGAAAAAGCTTCACTGTGCAACTGCGGCCATCCAACTTACTCTGTACCATTGACATCCAGGCTGCACTTGTCACACAGCTTCCGTAGTGCCGTACCTTCACGTGGTGTGGCTTGGTGGAGTCTTTCTCCGACTTGTTAGAGTATAGGATCTTGTCCCAGTCATCAAATTGCCACATTTGCAAGGATGCGTCTACTCGCCCAGACCCAAGACAGTCAAGCTAATTAGCTTATAAGCTAGAAAGCAAACAGGAACCGACCAACCACAAAATCAACGCCAGAAGCAGTAGCATGTACATGCCTTACTATGCTGACTACGCCTTGTCGTTCGGTGTGATTGCAGTCGCACGTCTATGAGGCTATCGTTGCGAACGAGGACATGTTTTCCGGCAAGCAGGAGACATATTGCATCGAGACTCTGATCAGAAATAAAAATGTGCAAATTACTGATTTCATCGGTTGGATGAGTCAGTAGTCAGGCATATACAGTGTAGATGCTTTGTGGGTGCATGAGCTCTGGTGTAAAGAGGCTTTGCTAGGCCATTCTAAACAACACTTCACCTATCAGGACAAAAGCACTGCTGTTGCTGCTGTCAACCACCCTGTAACTATCACCCACTCTCAAAGTTCTACCAGGGTTTGCCTGCATACTACTCTGTGTGGCAAACCACATGCATATGCATATGTACGCGTCACAGACGCTTGTTGGTTCCTCGATTGATTGTATCTCAAATACAGGTTCCCACGGATACTCTAATTTGCAGAGCTTGGTAAAATGCCTGCATCATACAGATGTTGTGTCAGATACAGCATGCAAGACGCTTGCCAGTTCTGCAGGGGGCATCAGTGCACGCACATTGGTTGCCACTTCACCAGGGGCTTTGTGCAACTTGTATAATAATAATACTAACACCAACATTAATAGTAATAGTACCAACATGCAGCAGTAACTTTGGCCATTCCATTTAAGACAAAAGGCATGATTGGCCGTGCATGTGAGTCTCACCAAATGCTGCAATTTGATTACTTATCTCACCAGACATGTCGTTACTGCCATATGCCTCCAGCTCAATATCTTGGTTGGCATCTAATGTGCAGGCGCTCCACTGGGGTTCATGGGGGGGGGGGCTCCCAAGGGCTTGCAATTGGCCTAACCATGTACTCTTGCCATCAGCATCTGCGTCGTCCGTGAACAAGTCATCCTCACCCAACCCTCTGAGACTGCTTACAGCTGATGATCTGAAAAATGTTGCCTCTGTACCACAAGCCAAATGTGAGCAGCCCATTAGACCACGAGTGCATATGGAGTCTTGAGTGCATGTGAAATGAGTGGAACTGAGCAGGGCTCAGTCGATTGCATGATAAACAAAGTCAAGCAGCAGTCTTCAAGCTCCTTTGTCATGCAAGCAGCTTACGCCTAATGACTTGAGTTGAGTTGTGCTCAAGGACACAGAGCATGACTCACAGAAAAAGCAAAGATGCTGCGTGGCACTGGAGCTGCTACCTTCAGGGGAAAACTGATGCACGCACATGGCAAGCTCGTCAGCTTCTGAGTCGCTGATGCTTAAGTCAACTACTTTGTTTGGCAGCATAGCACAGCTCTTACTGTCGCCCAGGGTCTGCTTGCCTGCACGTGCAAGCATGCACCAGTGACCAAATTGTGAGCAAAATGAAACAGAACAGCATAGTGTTCAAATACAAGATTTCCAAGGAACATACATGAAACAATCAGGGATCATGAAATAGACTAGACATTCCTGATTTGCAAAGCCGATGGAAGCCAAGCTTACGTGAAGCCTGGCTCCTCTTGTAGCTTGAGCATAGCTCAAGTTCTTGTGCATTTGGGGGCCAGGTCAAGCCTCTACTGCTCAACATGGCTGACAACTCTTCATGTACAACAGTCTTCCCGGACCTTGGCTTTGGAAACCATTTGTCAATGTCTACCAATGACACTGGAAAGCCCAGCATCCTAGCCAAGACACCTGCAACAGCGCACACGCATTAATGACTACTGCAGTGAGTCTCGCCTTACAGCTCTCAGGTGCAAAGGGGCAGGCAGTCAGATACTAGCAGATACAGGTACAAACACCCACCTGCGATGACCTGACGGCCACCTTTGACAGGAAAGCTTGACATGTCATATGAGTTCCCGAACAAGGTCTGAAAGTCCCTGAGGCACTGGGCTTTAGGGCTTTTCCTGTAGAGGAAGGTAAAGGGGTGCCCAGCAGAAAGGCTGCTTCCAACATATCTGAAGGCATGCTGGTTCTGATCTGATCTCAGCAATTCTGCCTCTGTTTTGGGGGTCTTGACACATGCAGCAGTCTTTGACATTTGCGTGCCATCCATGATCTGCAGAGTCCAAAACGTTGTGAGCCCCCACATTGCAAGCCAAAAGGCGATGCATCGCCAATCTAAGCTCAGCACCAAGCTTAAGCAATAAAGTAGCTGTGGCTTGCCTTTTGTTGTAGACCCCAGATCATGTCCAGCTGGTGGCTAGGCACTACACTCCTCACCTCATCCTCCAAAATTTTGACAACCTCAATGAGACAAAACTTGCGCTTCATGAACTCGGCCGGAATGGCTTTCGACGATGGTATGTTCGCGTAGCGCTAGACTCGCTTGCAGCCAAAAAAGATCAGACTGTGACAGTGCTATGCACTCCGCGGAAAACGGGTTGGGTCGGCCGTGTATGTCTTGTGCTGTCAGAAATGCGGCTAAATAGTTTGGCATCCTGACCCGGAACCGGAGCCGGAACCAGAGATCGGAACCGGAACCAGGTCCGGAACCAGAGATCGAAACAGTTCCGGTCCCGGCATCGAGCCCGGAACTGGACTTGCAAGCAGGAGCTGCACTGAACCATTGCGTTTTCTGTGCAAGACAGTGTTTTGTGAGATGTAATCTCGCGCAAAACCTTGCAGGCTGTTGCAATTGCAGTTTGCTCAAACTTCAGCGCCATCGTCCGCTCCGCAGATAGCGTCGAGCAAGTCTGCTGGGTATCACGGATAGAGTACGAACGCGGATACGGACTCATCGCCAAAGCATGTACACTGCCGCCGTTGCGCACGGATGTGTGCTGTGTGCAGGTATCTGGAGGCGTTTCGTCTTCTACATGCATGTTCTGTTTTCTTAGTGGTATGAATCCGATGACTGCACTCTTCAGCAAAGCTCGGTAAGCTGTCGGGATCAGTATGTACATAGAGAGTGTCACTGCAAAATATATCGGTAATTATGCATGAGTTTCATATGCATGTTCGTACTATTGCATTAAAACAATGGCTGGCTGAGTGCTGACACACTGCAAGCTGTCGATCTGGGGCTGACTTTAGGTGCATGTTTGTTTCTTCCCTCCCATGAGTTGCTGCATTTGTGGCATTTCAGATCCTACTACCAAGCCCTATTCAAAGGCCGTGCATCGATGTGGATACGTGTGTGTGTGAGTTGCTATACGTCCTCTACAACGTCCTCTGCTAGCAGCGCTAAACATCAAGGTGTCATCAGACAGAGAGGAAATTGCAATGCTTCAGTGTCATTTTGCAAATGTTGCTGCGAGAGGATATATGACTTTTTAAAGCATGCAATTGACGAGGAACGCAGAAAAGCAGCTCCATTAAAAGGGTTTTGCCTCATGGCTGTCTCTACAGATGGCTACAAATCAAGCTGCACAACATAGATTGTCTATCTGAGAGACATAGATAGTTGCGGCACCACTGCACACATTGACACCTTGGAGCTCTGCGCACAGGCGGGTACCTCTGTGGCCACAGAGCTTGTTCTGGGGTTTTGATACTGCGACATTGCAATATTGCAATGTTAAGTGCATAGTAGCATCTGCCTGTACATGTGTGTAACAGCAAGGCAGCTCTCAGTCGCAAGTGCGTCTACTTTGAGCAACAGCAAAAGGTAACTCACAAATGCGTACTAAAGCTGGTACAAAAGTGTTCGCTGCTGCAGCCTCCAGCTTGAAGTGCAGTTGTGAATTGCACTTTGAAGGGGATTGCCAGGGCATGCCTTTGGCTTGTGCTTGAGACCAAGCTTCCAGTCAGCACCTGTCTCACATCATGTGCCCAATGACTTGCTCTGCCTGCTATTGAGACTAACAAGTTCAATGGCTTCAAAGCTCGATGGCTGCGCACTGAGCAGATGATTCATGGTCAAGATGACGCACGAGCTGTCTTGTTTTCAGTGAAGAGTCCTGGCCGCACCCCCACACCTGCTGATGAGTCCAGCACTGCACCATGCAAGGACCGGCCTGCATCACTGCAAGCACAGCCACACACAACAATCCCACGTCAGCCATGATGTTGCAGGCACCTCATGGGCAAGCCCAAAGAACAGTCGCTGAAATACATTTTTTGGCAAAAACAAAGTATATATATATACACACACAACATAAGTCGACAACGTAAATTACATTCCAACTTGGCAATCTTTACAAGTAAGATAAGAACCATCAGAGGCATGACTGCACAGAATATAACAGATGCAGCAGACACTACTAAACCCTAAGAAGATCAGACATGTCACAGGCAGAACACATTGGAGGGAGCAAGACAACAGGACAGACCTGCAAAGGAAGAAGATTTGCTCAGCAATTTCTCTGGGTGGTATCAGGCGGGCCTGCCCCATCTTGCCAATAAACTCAGCCCTTTGGCTGTCACTCAGGTGGTTTAATGAGCTAGCCTGGAACATGGGGGTGTCAATGGCTCCAGGTGCAATACAGAATACATCCACCCCTGCACCAGAAGAATTGTCAGATCAGCTATAATAGCAGCCTGTGTCAGCATCTTATGACTGAATACAGGGTGGAATCCTCCTACAGATTTGCCCGAACAGGGAGTGACAGAGATGCATCGTGACACGGAAGAGGAAGCAGACTTGCCTGAGTGGGTGTTCTCAGCAGCCAGCTGCTTGGCAAGAAAAGCCACTGCAGCTTTGCTCATGCCATCTGCCAATCTCATGCCTGCAGATGGCATGCAGAATCATCAGGGATTGCGATTTAGCTCAATGTGCCCGAATCTAGTACACACAAACAAATTGTCTATTTTGTTCCAGTTTTGCTCTGATGTAGAAGGCGTGGCCAAACAAGCAAAAGACGACACACCCAAAAAGTGTAAGTGAAGATACCTGATACATCGTGCATCATGCTAGTCCACTCAACTCAGCTCACCATTACATTCTGCATGTCACACTGGCAGTTGCTTTTGCCCGAGTGCTTTAGGCATCGCAATGCAGCTAATGCAGATAGATACAAGAAAATTTGCAAAAGTCGTCACCTGGGAATTGGCTGACCCCACCACCCACAGAGGAGACCAGCACAATCTTGCCAGAGCCTCTTGTCTTCATGCCAGGCAGCACTGCATTCACCAGCCACAGCGAGCCCAATGCATTCACCTGCACCACAAAATGTGGAAGTAGTGGGCAGACAGCACCCTGTACAAAGGGAGTCTGTCTGTGCACTAACATGTCTGTGCATTAGTCTGTCTGTGCACTAGTCTGTCTGTGCTTCAGTCTGCTATCAGCTTGCACAACGGCCTGCACATTGCGATTGCATAGCACACACACATGCCTGCAAAATATCACCAGAACCCAGTTGCATTGAACCACAGCTGCTTTACTGATTTGCAGTCGATTTTGTGTATTGGCAGCGCAGACCAGATGCACAAAATGCACTCAAACTGGAGGCAAGGCCTAGGCACGCTGGAAAAAGGAGTCTAACCTGAATCATGGCAAGATCCTGCTTGTGGGGGTCAGGCTCATACTGCTCAACTGTGGCACTGCCTAGGGCTGCATTGCTGATGACTGCATCTGGGGTTGAAGGCAGCTGCTTGATGAGACCCTCTAAGCCCTCCCAGCTGCCTTGGTCACACTTGAAGGCCTGCAGCATCAGCAAATTCTGCTGTGCAGTGCTCACCAGTGACACTTAGCGGTTTGTGCTGCACCACATGCAGGTTTGGAAGTACATCACTAATGAATTTGAGTGTGTTGGCGCGCAGCTAGTTGTTTGTGTGTGCAACTGACTTCTGTGCTCTGATGCCAGCAGGGACGTGTACAATACCCTTGGGTGCTGCAAAGTTTGCTTGTCAGTGGTGCCTAAAACAGCTCTCATGTAGTCAACACTCACCATGCACACCCAGGGTCACACAGGGGGTTGACCAGGTGTTGGTATGAATCTTTCGGCAAACTCAATATGGCTTCAACATGAGTGGAAGAGATCAAAGCAGAGACATCACTTCAATGCTCATCGGGCTGGTTGCAAATGCAACATGCAAGGCTTGAGCTGCTTTCTTGTGCATGCCATGTCACCTGAGCACTGCAGTCCTTCGGCAAGGTCTCTAGCAATTTGTCGGCTCTTTGCCGGCCGCTGTTGTAGGTAAACCACACGATGTACCCACGCTCAGCAAAGAGGCTCACAAGCTCAGCACCTACGCCACTTGAGCCCCCGGTGATCAAGACCGTCTTCGGCATGCCGACAAAGTGAGGACTGTAAGCGAAGCCGCAAGGTTGCAATGCCAGCAGAAGCAACTCCGCTCCGATAGCACAGAACAAAGTCTCAATACATTATGTGCACTGTGCTGAATCGTGTGCGTGCAACGCAAAGCGCTTGCTTTGGAACGTTGCAGTTTCAGTTGACACGAGTTTGTTTTTCTTGAAAGCTGCAGAAGATAGCAGCAGAGCGTGTGACGGCCGCGTTGACTATTTTGATGCTCAAAGCGGACTTGCAGCACCAAACACCTGTTGCAGCACTGTTGCAGCACTGTGTCACAGCCACGCACGGAGACGAAGCGTTCCGTAACAGTCAGCGAGGTTGCTTTCGAGGAACGAGTCGTGTGCGGGAAGGATTGCAACGAGCATATCGATCACTTGGAGACTTATCGATAAAGAGTTATACGGCTCCCCCATCAGCGCCGGAGTATCCGGAACTGGTCGCTTCAGGCATCTCTAGCTTAAACGCCATACTTGCTTGTACAGCGCTTGCGCACGTAAGGCAAACTCTTCATTGCAAACAACCTCTCAAACGGTGTGTCTTTGCGCTGACATGTGCGTGTTCAGCTTGCTAAACGTAAGCAACTCTCACTGGGTGCACTGATCAGGTACCAAGCGTTTACTGTTGCTACAGCAGATGGCGTCAAAACCAGACGTACAGCTTACAGAGCTGTATGAGCGATCAAGATCGCAGTTCCCTGTGTTTGATAGCTCTTTGAAAAATATGGCGTTCATGGAGAATGCGGGTGGGAGTCAGGCAAGCAGTCAAGCAATTCCACCATATCTCAGGCAGCAGTCAGCACATGAAATCATGTTTCCCATGGCATTGCAGGTCCCAGCTTGTGTGGCAGATGCTATCAGACATCATTTACTTTTCAACAACGCTCAATTAGGAGCCGGGCATGAACTGTCAAGCAGATCGACAGCAGTTGTGGAAAAGGCACATGATGTCATCAAGGCAAGCACATCAACCTTCAGTATGGCATCACGTCTTTACATGCTGCGCAGTCCATATATTTGACCATCCCCCAAGCAACACTGGCATACAATATTGGTTTCTGCTTGACAGAGTAATCATACGTATGTGTTGACTGTATCCTTCGATGTCATGTTGTCACCATTTTCCCAGTGTTTGAGACCAAAGCAGTCACATGCCAGTAAAGGCCTGCTGAAATGCGCTGCTCACTGCTTAGTCATCTAAACAGTATATGGAAGACAATCACCACTTTGAGATGCTGCCATGTGATCCTGCTCTAGCACAGTGCACCTATGCTGAAGTTCGAATGATCGTGACAGGCCGGTTGCGTGCTTGCTGTCTACAAGGCTGACTTTCCACTTGCTGCAGACATTCATGAATGCACATGGTGTCGGAGAAGTTGCCCTGGCTGGAGCTACCTCAAATCTGTTTGCCATGCTAGCAGACTCTTACAGACGCTCCAAACGTATACAGCCTGGTGATGAGATCATCATTCTTGACTCATCTCATGAGGTACTGCACTCACGTCAGGATCAGTGCTTCTCTGTCTGACTGTCCGCAATGTGCCAGGCTGATATGCCAATAACTGAACTGACAGCATGCACACAGCGGACAATGCATGTGCCTCATGTTCCGGCTTTATGTAGCCTATTTACTCTATGTCTTTGCCATGATGACTTCAAATTTCAGTTCATCATTGGCCTTCATTGAAGCAACACAAGTGATGTCAGGTATGCACCACCTACCTGCAGGTCTGTACATCGGACCTACACCTCTGCACTTCAGCCCACAGCTTGCTACTAAGCACTTGTGCATGCAGTTGCAGTCTAGCAATACTTGCGTTACATCTGCTGGACCTGCAAGTGCATGGCATGCATCAAGGCTTGATGGCGTAATGTCATGGTCCAATACAGCCAATTCAGCCTGACTCAAGTCGCTGTTCCGGGGCTCCTGTTGGCCTGCAAGGCATACCTTGTCAGCATAACATCAATTACTGAAGCTGCGTTTTCTGTTTTTTGTATAGTCTGCATTTGGTGCACACTCACAGTTGGCTGGTTGCCATGTGATGACCAAGGCTCGGCCAAGCAGCAAACTTCATGTTAATGTATCAAGCAAGCACAATGTCAATGCATCATGCCTGTATGCAGGCCAATGCAGGTCCCTGGGTGCGCCTGGCAGAAGAGACAGGAGCCGTGGTCAAATGGTGGCGTGTCTCTGATAGTCCCCCCTTCTCCACATCTCTTTCAGACTTGAAGAAACTGCTGAGTAGTAAGACCAAGATTGTGGCATTCCCACATGTGTCCAATCTGCTTGGGGAGGTGGTGGATGTGGGCGCTGCTGTGAAGATGATACGGGCAGGCCCTGCAGGTCAGCTCACCATTTATCTGCCTGTGTTGCTGTGATCTCAGTAATGACACTTCGATGACTTTGCAAGACACATTTGCAAGACACATTTGCAAGACACATTTGCAAGAGACATGTGCAAGACACTCTTGCAAGACAGCTGTCTGCATGAACAACAGCATGTCATAGATTGTGTTGAAGCTTGGCACTGAAGGGAAAGTAAAACATGTGCAGCGGTGTAAGGCTGGTAAAAGTTGAGCTGGTCATTTTGAGGGGTGAGCTGCACAGTATGCACAGCAACCAGCAGAGGTGTTGTATTGTCACAAGTGTCATGATGAGCTCACCAGGCATGAACGGAAGTGAATACACCACGCATCAGAAGCAAATCTGGCATCTCTGCAAGATCATGAACCAATCTTGCAATGGCATGTGTGAAGACATGACCACCTGTGCTCTCGTCCTGTCTCATGACAGGCTCAACTTGCAGCATGATCACGGTTAAAGGTCTCAAGTAACAGAGGTGGCAGCTGGCAAGGGTGTCACTGCCATCCACCTCCTTCCTGTAGATAGACTTTCTACTTTAACGACATGTTAGTAGCGTTTAGAAGGTACTTATGTACAGGTGGTGAGGCCAGAGTAGTAGTGGATGGTGTGGCATATGCTCCCCATCTACCCATAGATGTGGCGGGGTGGGGGGTGGACTGGTATGGCTTCAGTGTGTACAAGACATGGGGACCCCACATGGCAGCCCTGTACGGCACTCGTGCTGCCTTCCAGGATCTTAATGTAAAGTCCCCTCCCCCTCCTCCTCCTCGTCCCCCTCGTCCTCTCCCTCCTAGTCACCTTTCTCCCTCTTCCGTTCTGTTCTTTCTTTGTGGCACCTTTCCCTGTCTCTTACTTTCTATTCTCTTCTCTAGAACTCTTTCTTTAGGCTTCATCTTCTGTGTCCTCCAGCATTGCCTGTCGTCATTCAGATTCACTGCATGCAGTGCCATTGGTGACTAAACATCAGTCAGCCATGGCATGCTAGCAGAATCCTGCTTCTGATTTGCTTACAGGAGGCCGGCCCCAATCACTACTGGATCTCTGGCACAGATGTGCCCTACAAGTTTGAGCTGGGGGGCCCTGCACATGAGGGCTGTGCCGGCATTGTGGCCCTCACTCACTACCTCAACCACATGGCTGCTCCTTCCTCCTCTTCTTCAGGTGAGACACACCAGCTACAAGTCAGCAGTTGTTGTGCATACAACCTGAATGTCAATGCTGGAAGTCTCCAAGTGTATGGTGACATGACAAAACGGATCTGCGGCTGTGTTGCGGTCGGAATAGACCGTGTGACAATGTTCACACATGAATGGTTGCAACCACACAGTCTAATAAATTTGGCCGCAGGTATTACAGCGTGGTGCATGACTGCATGGATGCTTTGCATTCAAGCCCAAGTTGTGAAATGGTTACTGTAATATTGTGTGACAGAATCCTCTGTGACTTGCAGATAGCAATAAAGCAGACAGTCATGGCACGAGCCATGGCTCATCCAAGCACAGCCCAGATCTGGACAGACACACAGTGGAGGCAGCCTATGCTAACTTCCGCAAAATGGAAGCTCCCTTGCAGCAGCAGCTTGTAGACTGTCTCAATGCAAAGCCAGATGTGACAATCATCGGCCCTGCCCATGCAGACACCAGCAATCGTGTAGCAACCATCAGCTTTGTGCACATAACAAAGTCATCTAAGCAGCTGAATGATGAGATTCAGAAAGCAGGCTTTGCCATAAGACATGGGCACATGTATGCCATGAGACTGACTGAGAGGCTAGTGGACAAGAAGTATGCAAGGTCAGCAGGTGATGGTGTGGTGAGGATATCCCTGTTGCACTACAATACAGCTGAGGAAGTGAGAAGTCTTGTCAGTGCATTAAATGGAATATTGTAGGCTGTTGGCCAAGCAATGCTGAACGTGTCAAATGGGGTACATGACTTGGCCTCATTTATCACAGACTCAGCAACGCTGGAGTAGCAGTTGCAGCCTGTGGCAGAGCTGTCTATCTTCATGAAACAAGCCTCCTGCACGTGTGGTGCAGCTATGTTGTCTGAGCGAGCTACTCTGTGATATTGTGCATGATTCTCTGGTGCACGGATGGTTGCCACAAGTTACTTAGACTGTGTTCACTTGGTCAGCACAGCTTGTGGGCATTGCATCTGTATATGGCGGATCCACAAGGACCAGCAACCACTATTGAAAGCAGCTTTGATACTGGCTATATAGGCTATGGCTGTATGCAAGTACTGGGCGCAGAGTGCGTGATCATGCCATGCAACGTAAAAGTCTAGCAGATGATAGTAGAAGATACACTGATTAAATGATGACAGTCAAGCTTGCACTCATAAATTTATTACTTACAGCTTGCGAAACCAAAAGCAGCAAAGAGCAAACATCCAATGAACAAAGGTTCAACAGCTTGCGAAACCAAAAGCAGCAAAGAGCAAACAACAAAAGAACGAAGATTCAAGACACAACAAAGATTCAACAGACAACAAACCATGACCTGCATTGAAACGTTTACACAAAAAAGTGATATATGCATGGCATGAGACATGGTAGCTCAAGATACATGCTGCCAAATGCAGAATGAGCAATCCTCAGGGACAAGCTCAGCAACTGAAAGATCAGAGACTTGGAAGATAGCAGTGTTTTACTAATACACATACAAGCATACAAGCAGTACTAAAAGCTGGCCACCCTATTTTCTCCATGCACTCTTCTTTTCTATCCAGTCCCCAAATGTCAACATGTCAGGGTGCATTTTTCTGAGGGCCGGCACATCTGCACCAAAGCCATCTGTCCCAAACCACTTGAACATGAGTCCCATGTCCTTCACTCCCCACAGGAATGCGCGCGCCATGATGTCGTATGTGGTTGGCATGACCTGTCCTGTTTTCTTTTTAAAAACCTGACCAGCCTGAGTGTAGGTGAGGCTGTCTCCTGCCAATGTCAACTCAGCATTCGCATACTCTCTGGAGGTTGGGTTGATGAACGCTTGGGCAGCAAACCAGCCCACATCCTGTGTGGAAATGACTTGCAAAGGCTCCTGGGTCGAGATTCTCCATGCAGCTGTAAAACCTTTTCCTGCACAAACAAGAGATGCGCATGCTTGTCAGAAGCTGCTGCTGATTGTCATTGCATGACTTTGCACACGTATTACTTGTCTCAACATTGACTTGACTTTGGCAGATTCTGGAAGCCTGCTTGCATGCTCATCGTAATAATGTGTAAGCTAAAGGGTCATGCTCCTGGGATGCAGCAAATACCACCCTGTTGCACTGCAATGTCTGCTTGCAACAGGATGCCCTATCACAATATGATGCGCGACACAGTAACAGCAAGGGCAGTCAAGCATGGTTTCAGACCAGTATAGTGGTGAGCTGACATGCAGGCAATAGAAGGGCTCACTTGCCTGCAAAGTCATTTGTAAGATTGTCCAAGAAGGCGACTGGTCGAAAGATGGTGTAACCCATGCTGGAGCCCTTGGCCTTCTCCACCAGGTGTTTCTCTATATGGTATTTGCTGATGAAGTGGGGAACGTTGGTTGGAGTCGAGCTGGATTTGGGACCCCCACGGTCAGCAGAGGTATATACAAACTGCTTGACATGACCATGTGAAATAGCTGCATCAATCAGTTCAATGCCTTGCTTCTCTTCCGTCACTGCTGACTGACCTTGCCCCATCACAGCTTGGACAGAGTAGACGCCCCAAAACTTCACGCCTTCCTCCTTGAACAAGGCCTCGGGATTGTTCAAATCACCTTTGATGATTTTGACATTGGGTTTGGATGCAAGCGACCGTGCAGCAGCAGACGAGGGGTTGCGCGTGACTGCGTAAATTGCAAACTCTGCAGCTGACTGTGAAGCTAACAAGGCAGAGATAAGAGCTCCGCCTTGTTTGCCTGTTGCACCGGTAACGAGCAGATTCTTTGCCATGATTGCAGCCGAAGAAAAGATTGTAGCTCAGAAGTCTGGTCGCGGTAGGTCGCAGGTGTTTGAACGCAGTGCATAACATGAAGCTTGACGTTGAGCATGACGTTGAGCATGACGTTGAAGAAGAAGAAGGATTTTACAAGTTTCTGCCAGCCAACACAGCATACTGCATAGACAGTTTTTGAAGCACTTACTTGAGGCACTTACTTGGTGTTAGGGACAGTACTGCAAATGTCATTGTACTAGCTGAATTAGGGCGTTTCCCTTTGTGTTTCCATTGGTGGCAACAAATTTTGCGATATCATAATCGCATCAACGATCTGTCT
>JAABUK010001344.1_pt1 | contig 47355 bp, 54 predicted proteins | sample 5559141 | NCBI WGS metagenome assembly JAABUK01 (sample SAMN10711869, study PRJNA513367) | rock metagenome | isolation source: Antarctica rocks | place: Antarctica: Victoria Land, Pudding Butte nord | collected 2016-01-03 | reverse complement strand
CGCAAGGCTCTGCGCGTCTGAAGGAGGAGGAGGAGGGACGAGTTAGGAGCACCTGTAACTACTGTAGATGCAATGCATCGGGGTCGAGCATGGATGGATGGATGGATGGATGGATTACTGCTGAGCGCGCGGGGCAAAGAACGGTAGTTGTGGAGATAAATTGGGTGAGTGGTCTCGATGTGGTGGGATGGAGGCTTTTGTGGGTATTAAGAGCAGGAATGAGATCAATGACGGTAGTGACACCCACTTCATCATGGTCTCTTGCTCCGCAATGAGGACTTCAAGCAGTCGGTCTGAATTTAGATGATGCTCACAGGTTCAAGGCAGAAGTAAGTAAACAAAGCATCAATCTGTCAGCTCATCCGTCAACCCGCTGACGATCCACAGGTTCAATGGACAAAGACCGTTTCCACAACTTCTCTCTTAGCGTCTTCGGCCTTGTCCAGCTGCTAGTACCTCCTACACGGCACAGTCTCTCCTCCCAGTCCAACTGCGAGAGCGGCCTCTCAAGCTCAGCGTCCACCGAATCCAGCGTCTCCCGGTCCACCAAGATCAAGATATCTTCGTCCATGCCGATGTCTCGGTTCTGGAAGTGAGTCCATGCTCTTTGGTAGAGGTGTGTTCGGCTGGGCTTCTGTAACTTTCGGAGTGGTGAGGAGACCCATCGCCATCTTGGAATGGCGTTGCCGAGTAAGTTTTGTATGGCTTCGCGTGTCTTTAGGGTGCATTGTCCGGGAGAGACGATGTCGAGATGCGTTAATTCGACCTCGGAGGGTACTGCTGTCCCGAGACTGCTGCCGATCGGTATGAAGGCGATTTCTGGTCGAGCCGAGGTTCGTCGAAGAGTAAGAAGGCGATGAGTCAATGCGTGAGAATCTGATCGTGGAGACATCGATTCGCAGAGCCTATGAAACTTTGAAGAAAAGTGGAGAGAAGATAGAGAAAGAGAAATTGTGAAGTGAGGCTGCAGGGAAATATTGAGGCTTCTGATTGCAAGCACGAGCTCTGTGAATGAAACGGTACCACGCCAACGCAGGACTGTAGAGTGAAGAGTTACCAGATTCAGCTCCGTGTCTGAGCGTTGCAGCTTTTCCATTGGACTGTTTTAATCCAAGGAACAGCATCCAATTCTCTGTAAAACACACAAAAACCATCATAGAAGACTTCAACTGTACGTTGCTCTTCTGCCATCTTTCCTTAGCATCTATTCACTGAAAGCGAGGCTATGGCACAGAAGCAACACACGCTACCTCGCCGGGACACCTTCACTACTTGGACTTCTGCGGTAACAATGAACGCAAAATGCTCTACATGATCAGCGAGTAGACACTTCATGCTTCCACCATGATATAGGAATTCATCACATTCAAATAAACGCGTACAGTCAACGATGTGACGATGCAAACACTTCCCATGCAACAAGATGATGAACGCAAGAGCAAATGCGGGAATGCAGGATCAAGCCCAGGAGAAGGAACATCCTTGTCCAATTCATCGGCTGATCTGGATATGATCCAAGTGATGATCAAAACCCCAATGCGACCTCATATCAGCCATGGACCAACCGCAAAGAGATTCATAGTGGAAGGTGAGCAGAGAGGAGAGTCCATCTGATCAGTCTTTCGGCATGGCTTTGGGGAGTGGTGAAGCTTTGAGGGCTGACGCAGTGGGCAACTGCTCTGCCATCTACCATGCCGTCGAAGGCACCATCTTGAGGCCCTATGGAGAGGTAGAAGTCTTCAGCAAATTCACCAAACACGATTGACGTTGATTTCTACTCGGCATTGATTCAGATTGCAGCGGCGAAACGATGATCCGATCTGAGACATGCAGTCACGGGGTTTACGACGACTATCTCCATTGGGCAGGTTCAGGGACACTCCCCATCGCTCCACAACACAACTGCTTCTGTTTGGGTACCCAACGTCGATACGCGCTGTGATTGTGCTTAGTTAGATTTCAGTGATCGATTAGGTCTACCTATAGCCATGATACGTGAGACCAAAGTGCCAAGATTCTCTTCCCCTTGCTGCGAACACAATCTCTATTGCAGAGGCACCTCATCAGTTCTCCCTGGTCTGGCGAGACCTACCCGAAGACACCACTCAGCCCGAGCAAATGGTTGTTTGTGATGAGTGCACAGGGACTCATACTTTTTTTATCTTTGCACTCTCGTCCCGTTGCTAACTTGCTTGATAGGCTTCCCTAAACCTTTCAAGCTCATGACCATCATTTGTGGGCGAGCATGCCCTTGGTTCTGGAACTGCATCAAGCAACGGACCTTTCCCATTCCAGACACACGAGCTCTGCACCGTTCCAATCCTCTCAGCCAAGGACTGTCATCACAATGCCAGACAGCCTCTGGGGTGCAGACATCTTCGTAGCGGAGTGTGAGACCTGCCGGACAAGGCTTTGCGCTTTGCGACACGTGTTGCAACCGTACTCTCAAGCGTCGTTGAATTACTTGCTGTTCAGGGCCTGAATGGGTCGCTGAGCGGTGTCTCGCTTAGAATGCAGTGGTTGGCCGGCATGAGGCTGTGGAAGTGATCGCCATCTAGTGACTTTGATCAAGCCTTGATAGCCTGAACGGGATCAAAGCCAATGATGTTGTCATTGGCTGATCGAGCCTGCCAAACCGGTCTCGGTTGCGGAGAATAAAGGAGTCTTTGGAAACAGAAACCTGGGTGTTCTTGATGAGTGGGGGCCCAATCGGGGTATATCGATTGGATGTAGGTAGATAGAAGAGGCTCTTCATGTTCAAAAAAGAGACGTTCTTGCTATTCCCTTGATTTTGCTGGTTGTCTCCAGGAAGAATCAAGTCGAAGGTACAGCCGGATGTATCCAATAGGAAGGTGGTAGACTTCCAAAAGCATCAAGAGCAAAGGATTCTTTGGATACACACGGAAGGGGTTCTATAAGGGTACCTCATCCATGTCACCATGGCCGCTGTCGTCGCCTTCCATTTCATCCTCAACTTTAGCTTTCATGCTGGCCTCAGAACGCTTGGCTTCTTTCTGTGGTGCGCTCTCCCTTACTGGCGATGGCGCGCCCTCGCTCTCTTCTCCAGCATCCTCGTCCTCTTTTTCTTCCTCACTAACGCTTGAGCCTGCCGCCGGACTCGCCGAGGATGCCTCCGCGGATACAGCACTCATCGGTGTCTCGTTCTTCGGCGGCGGTGTAGGGGGCGCCCCTTGGGCCGGCCCATTGCCTTCGCCAGTGATATGACTCCCCTTGTCGGGGCTCTTTGGAGGTGGTGATGTTGGCGCGCTTCGCTCAGGCAGATTCGCCTGACTTCCTTTCGCACCGATCGTCACACTCGACGCGGCCGCGGCATTACTCATCTGAACAGCCGCATTGCTAATTGAAGGATTCGACCCGACCTGTCTTTGCTTCGGATTGGCGTCCAGATAGTACCCTCTCACCCCCACGATCCGCCCTTCCCTTTCGCATCCTTCAACCCATTCCGGTCTCACTACTGGAATGTTCATCTCTTTCGCTCTCTCCCAGTCCTTCCCCCTCCCCTCCGTGCACACAAAATGTGTGGTGTCTATTCGGACTGCATCCGCAATTCGTGCGCCTATCCTGTCCACGGCGCTTTCTAAAGCCGCAAGTATCTGTTCTGGCAGTATGCCTGGTGTCACGCTGATGCCCGACAGATCTGTCATCTTGTGCGTTCGACATTTTAGGACGGGACTTGAGTAGGTTCCGCCAGTCGTCCTTAGAACGAGATGAAACGAGTATTCTGTATCGACTGCCAGACCACTGATCTTGGTGCTCAGCATCTCCTTAGGTCTTGGTATGCTTCCAGCTTTGCTGCCGTTTCGGTAGAGGGATAGTGATTTCAGTCTGGAGGTGGCCAGCTCTATAGAGTCCCATTCGAGGACTAGAGAGGTTTGTGTGGCGCCTCGTAGGCGAAGAGTAGGAGGTGAGGGAGAATGCAGACCGTAGGTATTGAGGATACGTGACTGTAGGTCGACGAATGCGACTTGTGATTTCTCTTCAGCGTCATAGTTTTGTGAGACGGTGATGTCGACTATGGAGCCGGAGGTGATAGATGAAGGGAGAAGAATCGAAGGAAACTCGATCTAGATTGACATTAGCTGAAAGTCCAATATGATATTCGTTTCATGCGATCTCCGAAGGGACGTGCTACAACTGGCGGAGCTTACCAGGCGTTTATCCTCGGTGAGGAGGACTGCCACACCAGCGTCGACTTTGCCCACCGTCAATTGAATGAGCATTGTGAATAATGCTGGCTATCATCGGAGGCTAGAATAGACAAAGCGAGCAATAAGCATGCTACCGTGTTTTGCATTGAAAGTGAGGAATCTAAGGAAGTCGTGGCTTGGGCGCTCACAGTCCTCCCGCCGCTTTTAAACACCACCTTGCTCACCCTCACGATGGACAGTTGCGGGGACCGTGCATCAGTCCTGACGATCCAGCCACGTCGAAACGCGCTCGACGTCGATGGAAACCTAGCGTAGCCTGCCAGACTTTCTCCCTCCTCCGACCTTCGAGTACAAAATGTGAGCCAGTTGGTCGGCGGCAGCATGTTCTCTTCCAAAAGTGCGGCCCATCGCAGCACCACACACGGCCTCATCGACTCCCTTCATACCTCTAGTCTCGCTGTTCCCCTTCCTCGTCTTGTCCTTTTCCAACCCAGCCACCATGACCACTGGCGACACCGCGGACGAGCTATCAGCGCGTGCTGAGGCGAATCGCTACAAAGCAGGAGCTCACTGAGCGGTCGACGAGGTGCGTAGCCGAAGCAAGCACGTCAGAAAGACGATGGAGGACCAGGACCGCATATTACGGCGTTATGTCCTGCGAGAGACCCAAACTATGTGCCCTTCGCTATGGGCGGCATGTGAGCTATGCTGACATGCTCAGGTGCCATCCTGCGGTGATGAAGTTGGAGCACGCCAGCAGAGGCCTGCCGCCTCCAGACGAAGACATGGCACGAGCGAAGTGTCTACGGAAGGGCGTCGAGACACCCGATTTGGCGACAGTGAAAGATTTAGTGAGATTCTACATCGCCACGAGCAAGCCTCAGATAGATGTTAAGCCCACTGTCGATTCGATCAACACCGTGATGGAGTGGTTCTTTGCTGGCTTCACCCGTGTCACCGGCACCGAGACAGATGAGGAAGAACGAAGTGAGGTGTACAATTAGGTGCGACGGACCTTGACCACTGAAGGTCTCGTCGTCAACAAACATCGCCTGAAGCACAATTTCACGAACCGCGATCTCACACGACTCCTCCTCACTCTGTGGATGCAAGACGACTTGATATTCATCCCCGAACGTTACCGTGTGCAATTCACTTTCATCATCCACGTATACTGTTGGACGGGTGCCCGTGTGGGCGCGTTCTTCACTGGGGTGCTTTGCTACAAGGATGTCGATCTCGTTCTACACCGTGTCGAAGGAGGTCGATGGAGACTCATATATGAGATCAAGCAGCGCTGGATCAAAAACAATCGCGATCCCTAAAACGTTGTGTTTGGCGCGGTGGGCAGAGAACACGAAATGTTCATCTACAATGATGCTGCTTTCCTTCTCGCAATGGCTATCGCGGATGGCGCCCTGTTCGGCTTCAGTTCTATCGCGGATCTTCAGAAACATGAGATCCCTCCTGGCGAGAACGAGCCGATTTTGAGGTACAATGAGTCCGCCTTTGAGCAGCCTATCTTCTGCAAATGTACTAAAGCTGACGGAGTCATTAACGAACTAATGCTCCGAACACTAATCTACTGACATACTGCGGAATACCTTGAAGAACGCCGGCTATTTCTGTGGAACATCTGTGCATGTCATCAGACGTCAATGGGGGAAAGGCTGACGAACGCTACACCACCGCCGTCCAGCGCTCACAACATTTGACACAGGCCGTCCCTCGGGTCTTCGGCCAAACCTACGTGGCGAATTTCTCGTCCGTGGATGAGTAAGCAGCATTTCGCGGAGAACAGAGTGATCACAGTCACATCGACTATTTCCAAAACCTCGAAAAGTTTCATGAAGCTGGTCTTCCTTGCAAAATCCCCGCGCAAGTCGAGAAGGACCTCGAGCATGACCGCCAGCTCTGCGAGCTTAGGGATCGAGTACGAGAGCTCGCGGAAACAGCGAACAATACGACTACCCTGAACGAGGCCAAGCGTCATTTGGCCAATGCTCGCAGCAGACTGAGGAGCTGCAGACTTCGAATGTTCCAACATTGGTCGTTCGTGGGAGATGGTTTCCAGAAGGGTTCACCGGAAGTACCGGCGTCGGATACATGACATTGTAGTCGGCTGCGAGGATGAACTCCGCAAATCTCGAGAAAGTCTCTTCGTTTTCATGCGCAAGACGCAGGGAAGTCCCGCAGAGTGCTGATGCCCAACTCTCCGAAGAGGATTCCAGAATGTTTGAGTGACGTTTCAATAGATCTGTGTATAAACGGAAGGGCACTTCATTCGATCCAACAAGGATCATGGAGAAAGCACCTGCAAAGACTCTGCCGTCGTCAGTGGTTTGCTTGATGTCCAACAGGACTGCGCCGCATACTTCCTGTTGACCATAGACATTCTCATCGCCATATTGTCAACTTCCCAAAATGCAACCAAAACTAAACTGCCCCGATATTGATCTCACAATCTCTCCAGAATCTTTCTGCTGCTAGCAAATCTCTGGTACCAGTCATCTTCTCAGAAGCCATAGCTTGCGTTCTCATATTGGCTCCAAAGATCCAGACTTAACCTGCTCATTCTCCAGTGCCAGCCCGATAATAACATGTGCGACCCAGAATCTTGGGGAAAGTGGAAAACAGCCTGCGAGTGAAAAAAGGCGGATGGTAAGTCATGGCAAGCCGTTGACGAAGCCAAGAAAGGTTCTGATTTCTTGGTGCGAAGCCTGACTCTTTACTTTCATTAATTAGCTTAGCGTACCTGGCATCTACTGAATTTGCTTCCTCGCAACCTCTGTGACGACCTCCAAGACTGCGCTCTCCTTCGTTAGCGGAATGCCCAATAGCGCATTGTCGAGGCATTGAAGTGTCCTCCCTAGCCCTCCCTGAACAAGGCACCCATCAAGAATTCCACGAAAGCGTCCTGGTCGCCTTTGGCAAATTTTGCATAGCTCGCCTTTTCAGCGGCCTCTGTCGTCCCGTCCCGTCGTCGACCTCTGTCCACCCTTCCTCCCCAATCCCCTGCTTCGCCGATGCCAGCAAGCCCTTGAGGGTCACGGCAGTATCCTGCACATTGCCACGTTTTTGATTGCCATTGTGGAGGTTTCTGGGAGCTGCTGCTTTTCTAAAGGGCTTGCGGTGAGTAGGGCACGAAATGTTACAGAGCTGGCACTTTGCTAGTACGCAATGTTCGCTGTCATGTACTCTCAAACACTTCCGTCTTTAAGAGATTGGAGGCGCGGGCGAACGCGGATGTAATGTACACATTGGAGCGGATCATCAGTTTTCCGCGCGGGATTGGGGCGACCTACTACGGTTAGAGGCATAAGTAATGTTAGCGTGCGCTAGCAACGCCTTGTAAATGCCAAGATAGAACGCCACAAATCGCTTAATTAGGACTAGCCTGTTCAATATCTTGTATGTTGTCCATTCGCGTCAATTACTGCTTGACGCCTTGCTGACATTGACTTAAGCAGCTCAGCAAGATAGATCTCTGGCACAGCATTCCATGCAGCAACAATAGCTGCGCGTAGCGCGTCATACTGCGTAAGAGAATCGTCATAATGAGAGGCATTTGGAGGCGTTTGAGGCCTGTCTGCGTCGATATCCATTGCGTAGAATGAGCAGAATAAGCAGAATGAGTAGAAAAAACGCGTTAAATAGGTGTTAAATAAGGACAGGGGTAAGGGGTAAATATCGCGTTTTGAAACAAGCTTACTAGCGTGGAGCTAACATTACTTATGCCTCTTACCGTAGTAAGCGAGCTGGGTGCCCCGCCGCGGTTGTCTTGGGCAGTGTAACAGCTCAAGCTAGATATATTCAATAGCCTATGGAAATGAATACTCAAGTTGCAGAACTAATCTAGCTTGCAGGGAAGCTGCAGAAGTGCCTGGTGCGTGCGGCGCCCGCTAGTCCCAATCCGGTACCCTAGCCCTGACGCCCCCATCGGGAGGCGTAGCCCTAACGCGCCAAGCCCGCATGCCAAGCCTTTGACATTTCGCCGTACTGCGCGTACGGCGAAATGGTTGGACCCTCATGGCCCTGCCTGCAACCACCTATGCGTACAGCTGTCAACAGAGCTGTAGCAACTCGTGACAGGCAGCTAGACCTACTGCAGGAAAAGGCTCTGTCTTGCGCCTAGAGGCGACTATTCCTCTTCAGATTAATTTTTATTCTATTTACTAGCAGCAGCCGCAGCCTCCTTGTCAGCGGCCAACATCTTCTGGATGGCTGGCCTATTCATGCAGCGGTCCCACCAAGCACTCACAGCTTTGCGACTGAGGATGACATCTCCGTACCCGCACGCGAAAAGTCTTTGGATCAGCGGAATGTAGTAGATATCCGTGAGAGTGAAGTCATTTCCAGCCATGTAGTCTTTGTGTTGTAAGAGACGTTCTGCAACGTCGAAAAACATCTTGACCGACCGCAGTGCATCTGAGACAACGGCGTCATCGGGAGGCAGCCCCATGAATTTTTTGGCAAACTTCTCAAATGCGATTCTACCTGCAGGCTCTGCGAAGTAGAGCATTTCTGCGGACTGCGCCTGGTCAAACAGCGCCGCAGCTTCGACGTCGGAGTCCGGAGGTAGAAGTGGAAAGGAGTACTTCCTTGCGAGGTATTTGCAGATTGCGCGACTCTCGTAGAGAGTGAACCCTTTGGGGAAGGTTATGACGGGTATTTTACCCCACGGGTGACGTTTCATGTTTTCTTCGGACTGGGTGCAGCGGCGTTAGTGATATAAAATTTGCTGACGCAGGGAGAAGCCGCGTCATCTTCCAAGAGAAACGGTTCACCCACCTTCTGCTCCCTTTTCTGAAGGTTGAGAAGCACGAGTTCGTAATCCGTGAAGCCACCTTCGGCGAGAGTCAGGCGGACACGATCGGTGTTGGTCGAACCGCGAGAGCCATACAGAGTAAAAGCTGGCATTTTCGAGCTGTGCAGTAGTTTCGACACGAATCCAGGGCTGTTCGTGATCAGCTTCGACATGAGCAAGTACTCATTTCGAGAGAGATCGGGCCAGCCACTCGGTATATAAGCCGATCGAGACAATTGGGCCTCGGAGCGCAGCTATGACAATCGCGTCAGTCGCAGGAATGTGGAGTGTGCTGGTAGAAGGATGAAGGATGAAGCCCTTCCAACAGCACGTATGGTTGGTGGGTTCGCTTTCGCTACCCAATCGAGCTAGCGCTGACGCCTGCTCCTCGGGCCTCAACACCACACACGCTTGACACGAAGCGACACCGACTCGCCTTCCTCATGGTCCCGGTGATGAATCAAGCTGCATCCTTTGATTCGTCTGCTCGGATTTCTTGCTTGCTACGATTCTTCCTCTCGTCTGTAGGGTGTCGCGCGACAAGCGTGAATGTGCCACCCCCCGCCCAACGATGGCCAGAAGCCTTGTCGCCCGCAACCGGAAGATCCAATGTAGAACCAAGGTGAAAACTGGTTGTGCAACCTGCAGGTCAGTCCCAAATCCCATCACCGGTCTACACCCCAAGACTGAGAATTCAGACGGGAGGTCAGCTCTGCAGTGATTGTGCTCACTCAGCAATAGAATCAGGAAGGTCAAATGCGACGAGAACAAGCCGTTTTGCCAAAAATGTGTCGACACTGGTCGTACTTGCGACGGCTACGAGTCTCCCTTTAGATGTTTTACCAGTCAACCCATCAACAACGCTCATGCTGGCGGCATCAAGTCAGGCGTTGGTTTACAACCCATCCGGCCCACCTTAGCTGAGATCGCCTCTCAGGACATCGACCTTCTCAATCGTTACTTCTCAACCAAAACCATGTTCGACGTGAAGCTGGGCTGTGATGAAGAAGCCAGGCAAGTCCTCCAAGCCAGCTTGACTGATCCGCCTATACGACACGCAGTCTTGTCTCTCAGAGCTCTTCGGGAAGATCTCGAGACGTCCGGAGACGTTCCAGCGTCTGTCGCGCAGCAGACCCCGAGCTATGACTATGGCCTCCAGCAATACTGTATGGCTTTGGGGGGTCTTGCGTCTAACTTGTCGTCTCCGGGCTCCAACGGGTTGAAGTCGGCATTACTTTGCTGTCAGATCTTCATCAGCATTGAGCAAGTGCGGGGGAATTACGCTGCTATGGCCCAGCATATCATTCGAGGACTCAGGATCATGCACGAGTACCGGGCAAGGCCAGATTTTGTTGCCGCGAATAAATTGGTGCCAGCACACCATGACCAACTACCCTTCCTGGATGTTTTCATCATCAAGCTGTTCGCCGCACCATGTAAGTTCGCGGAGCCTCCAGCAACAGCCGATATAAGCGGGACGACGGTGTCTGTGTGTTTGATCTCGCCTCATCAACAGCCTGTTGAATCTCGCGATCTTCGCACGATTGCACCTGACATGCGGACAGAGCTTACAAGGATCGCTGCATCGACGCTTGAATTCCTCGGCAAAGTGTCGCAAGTCGAATCGGTAGGAAACGCTCTTCGACTACTATCCGCGAAAGCAGCTCTGCTAGACTCCTTAGAATCGTGGCTCATTGATCTTGAACTCGTTCAGACGGAGATCAGACCTCCTGGCCCTGAGCTTATTTCAGTGTCTTTCATGCGCTTCTTCCATCTGATACTGAAAATCGTTCTCTTGGGGGCACTAGACTCCTCACCAGATCTTCATGCCGAGCTGCGGACCGAGAACGACCGATTGCAGGGCGTAGCTAACAATGTGGGTGAAAGAGTAAAGGCGTATAGAACGTGCAGTGGGACTAGAAGTGGTCGAGGGGAGCGATCTAAAGTGCGCTGATATTTATGGCAAAGTGGCGCAATCTTTCCGAGTCACGCACCTGATTCCTGTCTTTTCACAATCAATGGAATCCGCGAACTTCATAGCTGGCAAGTCGAGCGGGAGAAGGCCGGCGGCACTACCGAACGCTGTTGGACAGACACTCTGCACACCTCTTCACACTCTGAATGCGGAAGTGAGAATGTTCTCTGTTAAAAGAACATAAAAGTGACTGTCGAAGACAGAGTAGACTTAGTTCTGTATCGAGTCGGTCGGCGTGCGTGCATAAGATTGCATGCGGCTTCCAATTGCAGTATACAGACCGAACAAACCAATCAGCTGCTGACTCTGTCTCTGATTCGGCCCCCCACACCGACCATGGTGGTCAACTTCATAAATGGATCCGCAACCCCGTCGCCCTTCTGTAACGAAGCCTCTTCATCTCCCCACAAGCTCAAGCAGACGAGTACTCAACGGTACCTCTCATCGTCGAAAGCCATGCATTTCCTCCTCCTCGGCGCCACTGGACGGACCGGCCAGCACGTCGTATCCGAATTACTCTCTCAAGGTCATACAGCGGTAGCCCTCGTGCGTACCTCTGGCAGCCTCACCCCTCGTCCTGGCCTCACCGTCGTCACTGGCTCGCCACTGTCGAAATCCGACATGAAAGGCGCTCTCTCCGCGGCGCCTTCTCCCACACCTTCTGCAGCGATCATCACATTGAACACAGTCCGCAAGTCCGACAGCCCTTTCGCGCCTCAGGTCTCACCTCCTCGCTTCCTGGCCGACTCGTGCGCCAATGTTTGCGAGGTTCTGGAGCATGCCGGCATCTATCGCATTGTAGTGATGTCGACAGCGGGTGTCGGGGATTCATGGGCTAACCTACCGTGGCTGACCAAGGCATTCATGGGGTGGACCAACATCAAGTACGCGCTCGAGGATCACGGCCTCGTAGACAAGGAGATTCGGCTGACGAAGATGGATTGGACTCTTGTGAGGGCTTCGAGGCTGCAATTCGACGATCCGAAGCAGAAGCCGACCGACACGAAGACGGACGTGCAAACGCTGGGCAGCAAGGGTGACGGAATGCGCATGACCGACAGCGTAAGTGTTTCTAGTGTGACGAGATTCCTGGTCAAGGTTGCGGTCGAAGGACTCTTCATCAAAAGCGCAGTGGTTGTAAGGGATTGACGCGGCCGAGGAAGTCGTGGAATTTGCGGTTCTTGGGGAATTGCCGCGATGGAAGAAAGCTCCATTCGCTGACATAATCAATGCAAGAAGCACCAGTAGGTAGCAGAATTTGAGAGCTTGGAATCCTCCCCTTACTAGAAAGTGACGAGTGCCAGTGCCAAAGCTGTCCATACAGAAGCCATCCTCAAACGTTGCTGGCAGGACCGAGGCTGAACGGTTCCAGGCCTAGGACAATGCGCACGTTCAGATCGGCGATAGAGACACCACCTACAACAACTGCGGGCACAACAAGACTGCAGCAGCAACTTATGGACGAGATATCCAGCTGACGCATGCATGTATTCCAGACAATGCCTCCGGTGACAAGCGCGTTCAGGATCTGCGACAGACCGACCCGAGAGACGACCGCTTCGAAATCCTCGCTCGCAAGAACCCCTTGCTCCGAGGCTTGTGCCTATGGGTCCACGACGATATAGCTTTTCCGCGATGGCGAAGCGGAGATGACATCTGGATCCTTTGGCTCCACAGAGGACTCGGGAAAGGGGAAGACGATGGTCATGACCGCGCTTGTCGATGAAATATCCAAGAGGTTGCACCGCTCGGCCCACTCAGCCCGTCTATCATCTTTCTTCTGCCAGAGCACGAATAGCCACAGCAACACGGCCACTTCGATCCTTCGAGGTCTGATCTACCTCTAGGTGGACGAGCAGCCAGGACTGCGTCGACACCTCCAAAAGAGGTACGACGATACCGGGGCAAGCAGTGCATGCGAATCAAGCTTGCTGTGCAAGAACAAACGATCATAATACCAGAAGCCGCGCATGACACCTCGACCGTCGCCCAGCCCACGCAAATCTGCAACATGATGATCCGGGTTCCTCGTTGGGAACGACAACGCGCCGGCAGTGTAGTAGGCTACCAGTCCGCCTCTAATGTAATGCGATTTTCAGCCGCAAAATAAAAGAGAGAGCTCACCGTGCTTGAGACGTGCCTCCAGCGAGGTGTGCTGATCTACTTCGTCGAGCAGGGCTTGGCACGTCTTGAGGAGCTGGTCAGCCCCGGTCAGCCCTGGCCCAGCTGGCTTGAAGAAACCGGTCCCGTTCCTTCCATGCTACACCGCCCACTTTGCGTAGCCTGGTGCGACGATTTGGTGGAGGTGAACCCAGAAGCGGCTGTGTGGAAACCGTAAGGAGCATAGCGCTGGTCGTTCGATGATATGTCAGTCATGCAGAACGGATGAGACGTCAGCTGAACTCATCCTGGCTGTGCCTATCCCTCTTGCTCACCAACATCTGTTGGCTATGGTCCACGCCACCTGGTGATGGGTTGGTACAAACAAATCCGAAAGCGGCTGCGAATCCGTCAGGAGGATAGCTGCGGTCACTGCAGGGTATGGCGGTCATGCAGAACGAACGAACGAGACATCAGCTGGAATACGGCTGCCAGCGCCTCATCGCCCTCATCGCTCTCGCTCTCGACTATCGATTGGCTGTGGTTCACGCCGAGCTGTGTCGGCGAGGGCGGTCGACGCACGGGCAGGTGAGATGCGAATGGGCCGGCGTTAAACGCGACACGGTCTATTGGCCGTTGTAGACATCTCCGACACTCTGCTGGGCCACGATGCCTCGTCTCTTACGCTCTAGACGAGGCATCATTCTCAGCAGCAGGTCCCGCACTGGCTCTTCCCTGCACGCGAAACGAGCAAGGCTCGCAACTCTCATGTGAGATCCCAGATCATCGAAAGCCCTGGCGAGGGATGGGACATCTGCAGGACGCGAGGATCGGCCATGCCTAGATGCATCCAAGTCACGCATCTCAGGTCGAGGCCGCGGCGCGAGGTGAGATGCGGTGCGATATGACGCGAAGTAACTCGTTGCAGGCAGTGAAAGTCTTTCGGCTTTCGGCAACTTCGACGCTTGAGGCTTCTCCATTGACCTGGTCTGTCCTGGCAGCGAGCGATCCAGGCATCGAGGGCGCGTGGCGGTCTCCGGACGGCGTAAGCCTCGGTAGATCGATTGGAGCAAGACGGCCGTGTGCGCGAGCAGCACGACGCAGGCGCACGGCGGGAAAGCTCCCGAGGCGAGAGCCCAGTCGGGCAAGCAGAATGAAAGCAAAATGGTCAGAGGCAGAGGGCGACGGGCGCAATGATATACTCTGCCCGATCGCGTTGGACACCTGCCCGATCGGGGTGCGCCCGTTCCGGATGCAGGACCGCCGTCGCGGACTTTATGAATCTAACTATCAAAGAGCAGAGTATAAGGATCTCGAAACTATAAGAGTATATTTTGAATTAGTACAAGATACAATCTTAAAGTATAGTATTCTAAAGGAAGACATTTACAACTTTAATAAGACTAGCTTCTAAATAGGTGTTCTTTCGACTCCTGAAATGGCCCCGACGACGGGTCCTGACGAAACATTGCCGCCCTGGACGGCGGCAACGGGTGAGCGTCGCGCGATCCCTAGGCCTCGACCGGTGGTAAGGTCAACGCAGACTTCGCCCACCTTGGCATTTCAGGGGAGAGTCCTGAAAGATTGAGGCCGCGAATAGTACAGTAACAGGTACACCGGATCAGAGAAATATGCGCAGACCATCCACAACAGCAACTATATGCCTGCCTTTTGCGGTTCTCTCTCAAGAGGTCTGTGTGATGTAGCCGCTAACCTCCACCATTCCCCTTTTGAGCCAGCGATTCCAGATTTGCTCCTGTTCCAATCCAATGATCTCACCGCATCCACAGTGCTCTTGCAGTGATTGACAATGTCGGCGAACTGACAGTCCAATCCAGCACCACCCCGACAATGGATCTCCAGAGTGCCCTTCAGAACCTTCGACGACTTCTCCGCTGCCTGATTCCCCTCCAAGACGTTGCCATTGCTATCGTACCCCATCTCCTTCAACCCTTCACGAAATCCCTCCCGGACCCTTCTTCGTAATCGCTCCCTCATGACTGCCATTGGTACTTCCTTGACCGCGGTGTTGGCGACAACCTGCCATCGGAGAGTGTCTTGTGGCATGTTCTGATAGCTGTCCATGAGTTTCAGGTAGTGGATATTGTTGGGTGTCAGGTACTCGCGGTCTCGACGCCAGGGTGCAAAGACGGGCGTGTAGTATATGTGAAAGAGGTTCGCAGGCCCGCTTGATCGAGGCACACGTAATACAGGTATTTGGGGGATGCGCCATGTACTGGCAGCCATATTGAGTAAAACTGAAGGGCGACAGCGCGCCCCTTCGGAAAGGCTTCTACAGCGCCATAATCGCCCGAACGAGAGAATAAACGTCAAAGTCTGCTCGACCGGCCTCCAAACATACAATAGATAGGGCAACACAGATCGTGGAGAATTAATTATATGGGACAAAGAAAGGCGTTCGATGACTGGTCAGCGTGCGGTGAATCACTAGTTAGCGGTTCTCCCCCACTGTGTGCTTCATAAAACACTACTTCACATCCACCAACTTTCTGAAAGTGTTTCTTCCACACTTGAGCACTTCGCAAAGGCCACTCACTCTTCATAGTCACAGAGCAAAGTCACCATGCCTAAGAACAAGGGAAAAGTACGATCTTACACCGGTGACCCCTCAATCTGCCCCCGCCACACCACCCACTCTCTCATCTTCGCTTCCCCCTACTAACATCGTCCCTCCAGGGTGGCAAAAACAGGCGTCGCGGCAAGAATGAGAACGACAACGAAAAACGCGAGCTCACCTTCAAGGAAGAAGGTCAAGAATACGCCCAAGTCCTTAAAATGCTGGGTAACGGCCGCCTCGAAGCACTCTGTTTCGATGGCGAGAAGAGATTGGCACATATTCGCGTACGCCGTGACCAACATGCAACTACAATCTCGAGTCCGATGCTGACCCAAACTACAGGGCAAACTCCGCAAAAAAGTCTGGATAAACCAAGGCGACATCATCCTCCTCTCCCTGCGCGACTACCAAGACGAAAAGGGAGACGTGATACTCAAGTACAGCGCCGATGAAGCAAGAAGTCTAAAGGCGTACGGTGAACTGCCCGAGAGCGCAAAGATCAACGAGACGGATACGTATGGCCACGAGGGCGTGGACGACAACGTCGAGTTCGACGAGGATCGGGATGGCAGCAGTGAAGATGGCAAGGATATTGATATCGATGAGATCTGAGAGACTGCGAAGACCTACTACTGTTGGAAGCTTTGTCGTTGGACCACAGATGTTGCGCGAGGGACGGCCCAGGGGGAGGACAAAAGAGGCAAGCCCAGAAAGCAGGTTCGAAAAACCCAACGGAGGACGCAACCAAGCATGAACACGCCCGGTCTAGTTGCGTGGTCTCCAAATTGCGGAAGAGGGCGTGGCCAGGGCCTCTTCTTCTTCTTCTTCTTCCTACGATGATGATGATGTGCTGTTTTCTCTTTCAAAACAAATCCATAGACTACCTGGTCCATGAACGAGAATATGTCAGGAGCAAGAAAAGACCACCATCATGACCTGATTGATGCCTTTACAGTCGCAGTCCTGAAAGTCCAGTCTCCAGAGAACACCAGGCCTTCTTCCAGTGATCACAACATGCTGTTTTCTTTTCCGAGCAAGCCCACAGACGTCCCCCTTCCACGAGCGAGAAGTAGTCAGAAGCGGGAAAGTCCCTAACTAACCATCCCTTCTATCGTCAAGTTCCCTAACTAGTAAGCCCACATCCCCATCCCTCCACTCACTCCATCCCCCACACACAGACATTGCTGAATCTACAAGCCCAGCGCCGGCGAATCGTGCCATGTAAGTCACTCCCCCTCAAAAACGCTGCGGTTGAAAAACTTCCAGATCCTCCTCCCACTCTCCACCCCCACCAGCGGATCCAACTCCTCCACACTCATCCCCGCCACCTCCCTCACATCCCTAGCCTCCAGCACCAATCTCTGCAAATTCTTCGCATTTACCCCCGGCACCGCCCTCAGCAACTCCTGCGGGGTGGGATTGAAAGTCCTCCCCCCACCACCGGTCTCCCCCAAGTCCCCTTCTTCCCCCGTCAAGCCGATCTGAACGGCTTTGATGGGATCGGGTTCCTCCTGGTTCTTTTTCAACTCCTCAAAGATCTCGGCGGTTTGGTAGGGCGAGGACGACCAGATGACTTTCAGGCGGGGGAAGGCGAGGGTGAGGAGGACGAGTTTGGACTGGAGGTCTTTGTTGTCGTTGTCTGGTAATTTTAGCGTTGAGACCGAGGTCAGGTCTGCAAACGGGTCGAGAGTGAACGATTTGTTATGTTCGAACTCGATAAGCAGCATGGGATTCTTGTAGTGCTGGAGCATCGTCTCCGCCTGGTTGAACAACCGCCCGTTCTTGAAGGAAGAGATCAAATCGCGCACGCTCTTCCGCTCGATGCAGATGCTGGGCGAGAGCACGTAGTCGCCGACAGTGAGTTGGCAGGGGACGACGACGAAGCTGCGGCCGTGGAGGAGGGAGGGGAGGGCGGAGCGGAATTCGCGGACGTCGACGACGACGGTGGGTGGGGCGGCGGTGGCGGCTAGGCGGCCGCCGCCGGCGATGCGGGTGTTGACCGTGCGGAGGAAGGCTTCTTGCGGGTCGATGGTGCCGGTGTCGGTTAGGGTGACAGCCATAGAGCCGCGTTCGCGGATGAGTTTGGTGAAGGCGTCCTTTTCGCGGCGGACGGCGGAGAGGTAGCGTTGCTCTTCTACGCTACCGCCATAGTACATGAAGTAGACTCGGACGTTACGGTCGGAGTGGCTAGATCTATAGACTTCGACTCGCCGGATGAAGTCGGATGATGGGGAGTACATGATTATGTATCGAGGGCGTATTTCTTCCAGGAGATTGTCATCCATGTCGGCATCGTATGGGTGGACGACTAAGGTATCATCTGGATCATAGAGCTCGAAGAAGTCTTCCCCGGCTTCGGCGAGGTCGTCGACGACTACATCATCTTTCAACAGAGCATCCACTTCTGTTGGCTGTATTTCTGCCAGAAGATTGGCCACTTGGGCAGCTTTCTCATCCGCGGCAGATACAGCGCCATTAGCTGTTCTGGAATTCGTGCCAGTTGTCCCACCTCCACGGATCCGACGTCTTTTGTTCGGTGGTGCCCTGCCACGGAAATTGTTTGATATTGATGATTCCTTGATGCCCTTGAGTGACTTCTGATTCTCCTCAAACAGCGATGCGCTCACTTGCGCAAAGGTGCGCTTCCATCCTAGATACTCCCTTAGTTTTCGTCGTAGCATGAATTCGGCGGAAGGCTTTTCTGCTTCTTCCTCTTCCTCGTGCGGCGCCTGACCTGACCCATTCTGCTCTGCTCTGGGAGCCTTCAGCCGCATGCTTTGAAGATATTCTCGGACCTGACGGCACGTTGGCTGATCGTTACACATGATCAGGATAGTTCCACTTGAGTCATCCCGGATCACGGGATTGAAATAGTTCTCCCTTTCGATTTCATCCAATATGTCAGACATGAGCTCCCACTTTCCCTGCTCTTCCAACACAGGTCGTAAGGTATCCGGTAGGTTGGAACTTGGCAGTACACTGGCTTCATCGACTTTACCACTATACACCCTGGACCTTGCGGATTGAAATATGGTGTTGGCTGCATCGAGGAAAAGCCATGGAGATTGATTTTGTCGAGTAGAACCAGGCGGCGGCGAATGAGCTGCAAGCACTGTATCAAGGTACTTGACGAAGGAGACACAATCGTAGCTCAGCAACGAGTGTAGAATCGAGCGTAGAACGGTAAGATCGCCCGCGATCTGTTTGGTCCTCCAGCTTACACGATGCCAAACAGGATCCAGCTGCCGTCGTATTATGACATCAAAGTTCTTGTGCAGGGCCGAATCAAGGGTCCAGTCCTCCATCTCCAACCCACTGTTGGCCTTCTTCAATTCTCCAATGCTGACTTCAACACATTCCAGTATCGCAATCTGAATAGCCCTCATGGAGTCTGTCATAGGCACTTCCAGCTCGATAACTTCAGCCTTCTTCTTTCCCTCCAGCGACTGCGCGACAGTGACATGGAATCTTGGCCACAGACTTGGTTTCCGCAGGAACAGGTTACGCATCATGTTAGCCAACGGCGCAAACCCAGAGACAAAGGGTTCCGGCGAATCTGAAAAGGCCTTGAGGAACCCAATCTTGTTGAACTGCCTATAGATCCTGACAATGAAAGCTTCGACACTTGTCGCAATAATCTTCTCTGCATGAAGAATAACAAGTCCGGTCACAGTCTCAGGATCCAGCAGTTTCGATAAGAGATCGACGACCAGTATCCTGCTCGTCACACTAACGATGCCACCCTCTGCATATATCTTCTCCCGCATCGGCACGCTGGCTTTCTCGGTATTGATGACCCGTAGACCCCTAGCGAGGGGACTTCGAGATATGGCATAGTGCTCCGCGAGCGCTTCGCCGATCCAGTCATTTTCGCGATCTTCGGCCCCGACGACAATGACAAGACTGTTTCCGGTGGCATCGTAGGAGTGAAGGAGGTTGGTGATAATTTTGAGGAGCCCGAGACCGCGGGCAAGGATGACGAGGAGATCTTCGGAGCGAAGGAGATGGTATAGGTCTTGTTGGAATTGCTCGTTTTGATGTCAGACTTCGTCTTTAGCGTAGGGGGTCGATGACTTACCAAAGGCAGCGAGAGCTTCACGGGCGGTGGAGTGCTCGCCGCCGGCATCCTCCCACTACATTATGGAGATTCTTCTGCACGGGGAAAGAAAATGCATCAAGCTTGAACGCGAAATTGCCCCGCCGTCCCGTGAGCGGGAATCTTGGCGGGGTTTCCGCAGCTGAAGTCGCTGACAAAAAGAGTGGGATAAGAGCTTGCTGGATCATCCGCCACATAGCTCCCTCAAATCTTTCCGGGAGCCGGATCGTTGTTCCGATCTGGTCACCCGTTCAGCCTTGGAAACGTCGACTGCGGACGATATAACGAGATGCATATGAAACCGAACCCCGTCCAAAGATGAAGGCAAGTCTCCTTCAAGCTGAAAGGTATCTTCATTGGTGCTGCAAGAGCGGGCGGATTGGGCATCTAGAAGGATCTAGCTATTAGCATCAGAAGCAAAACTCTCCATCAACAGCTTGACGTTCCCTTTCCTCCTGGCCGCCCTCCGCCTTGCCCAAAGTCGTGGCCGCACAAGCCAAAGTTCAGATGTGAGTGCTCTGGGGCTCGGTATGTGACACCTTTACTTTTCTCTTTGGCACCGCCTCCCGCTCCGTCGAGCCTGATTTTCCGCAGGTCTCTCTCCTCTCGCAGTCCCAGATCTCTCTCTCCTCGCAGTCCCAGATCTCGTCCACAATAACCCAATCGCAAATCGCCTTTCATTCCTAATTCCTCAGCCGGCATCGCTTCGGTTTCAAGTCCAGCTACCGACCAACTCTCCGCTTTGTCGGGTGTCTTTTGTAGCGCGATCGGCATCGCGTATGGTATCAGTTTCTACCATGAGTATGACGAGTGGCTCTACATGAGCATTCCAGCCAGACCACTCGTAAGCAGTCCCTGCCTAACGACGTGGTTATTGGCGCCCGCGAAAATGCCACCGCTCCTCCTGGCTCTTGTAGTCTGGAATGGCGCCATTGCTGCGTTTGGGGCGTATTTGATGGGCGACTGGAGCGGTACGAAGCCCGGAAAGTCAGGAGCTGGCAAGGATAATTGACAACCGTTTCGTGCTTTTCCACAAGACTTCGATGGCTACGCGTTATCTAGGAGTCTCTAAAGAAGTTGAATCCATTCAGGGCTTCTTCTTGACGTTTTTGGTAGGCGAGTCCGCAGGCACTGGAGCTGTACTCATTCTTGCGTTAGCCTTTTCTCTGGCAGCATTTCGAGCGTCGACTGTGTCATCGTGAAAAGTCACAGTGGGCGGTGTCGAAGATGTGTCCGCTCCCAGTCCATCCATGCCAGGCCACAGCACAGGGCCGTGCTCCTGCCGCTGTCTCTTGATTCTCTCAAGTCGAGGTTCCCCAGGTAGAGCTCCCAGACCAGCATGATCCATGGCTTCGTTCCTCCAATTTCCCCGGACGCTGTTCAGTTGCGATCCATAGCCTTCACCCCACATGCGAACTTTCTGCACCTTCCGGAGCTTTCTCATGCCATACATTGCGACGATAGCACTTAGGCCGAAGCAGAACAGGCTGACAGTGCCGAATGCGGCGTCAGACTCCTCGATGAAATTCTTCAGATTCATGCCATATAGACCCGCAATAAGAGTCCCAGCAGCAAGTCCGAGCGTGCCAATGCTGAACTTGAGCTCCAAAAGCATCAATGAATTTCGATTTGCATCAAGAATTGCCTTGATCACTTCCTCCGTGTTTCGGATGTTGCCAATCAAGTTCCCTGAGATCTCCACAATCTCGTCGCATATCTTGTGATAAGATTCGAGTAGCATCTCAACTTCTTGATGATCGTTCTCTTCGCGCTGCTTGCCCTGTACACGTCTCCCTGTTAGGTACATTGCCGCAAGATCATCGTCCGCATCCAAGAGATCATTTATGGCGTCTCGAACGAGTCGAGCCTTTTGCTCGAACGTGCCCAGCTTTTTCGAATGGATGAGTAGGTGCCGCAGCTTCTCTCTATCAATATCCTCCTCGAGCTCTCGCAAAACACGGACAACAGGTTCACGGACGCCCTCGAACTCCGACTCTAGCCCAGATGTGACAGATATTAAAACCGCTTCTAGCGCTCGAAACTCGTAAGGTAGATATGTGCCATTCCCATTTGATCTTGCGTCAGCTTTCTGTCTCAGTTTCCCCTCTAGATCGTACATGAACAAACTCTGGGTATAGGAATCGGTAGAACCGTAAGCATCGAAGACAAGAACTCGATCGCTTTGGATTAACACTCGAAGGTGTAAAAGATTAATAAGGATGGCAGATGGGCGAACAAGGATATGCGGTAGCACAGATGAATCAATTTTCCGCAGATCTCGTGGGAGCAGTCCATATTTGGCGATCAGCTCAGACTTTTTGAACTCCCCCGATACGAGTGTGACTGATCCATTGGCGTCGAACTCGGTGCATCGCAGCTTGAGATCTGCGCCGGAGGTAGACCTCGAAACAGAGCGCGAGAGATTGAAGAGCTGGCTCGACGGGTCTTCGAAGTTCTGGCCGGGAGAAATGTCAGAGGGATGAAGCTTGGAGGGATTCTGTCGGCCTCTGAAGGAGAAGATTCGTCGGAAAAAGGATTGTGAGTCGGTAGAGGCGAGGCGATGTTGCTGCTGAATCCTCTGTGCAGAGCGGTATTGTTGAAGGTGACTTTGCGCCGGAGCTGGGAGGGCTTTCGGGGCACCCTCGCAATGTCTGGGCCACAAGAGATCGAGGTATGATGCACGTAATGTCGCTCGAATGGGATGTTCTCTTAATGATTTCATAGACCGCGCATCCAGGCACGGTTTGAACAATCGCGCCGCCCTCGGGAGAACGGGGCTGGAATCCTGATTGGAGCTTGGTGAGAAGAAGCAGACAACTTCTCGTTGTGCTCGTAGAAACCTCAACAAGCGTACTGAAGGAGTGACGTTCCTGAGACTTGAGGCAGGCCTCATCTCTCCTGGGGCGTGGAGAAGTCAGGATCTGGAAAATGCGCGTTGCTCGCAAAGTTGGTGTCCGGGCTGCTCTGAAAAAAAGTCATTGCCAAATTGACTCGCAAAAGCTTGGCTGTCGATCAAGGCAGAGATCAGGATAGAATAGGAACCAGCTGGGCGACTACAATTACAGAGGTTCACGGTAGAATCCAAAGAAGTCTTCTGGCTCGAAATCATATTCCCGCTTAGATTTTTCTTTTCCCACTGAGAAATCGTCCGATGAGCACACTGCTCACGGAGCGAGTCCAGCTGTAATCACTGTACAATTGTAAATACCAATCGATCTCACGTCCCTGCTGTCTACCACTCATCCTCGTCTTCCTTCTCGTCATCTATTCCCAATTAGTGTCCTCATTTGCTGAATCGGATATCGATTGCAAAACTCACCACTTCCACTGACTTTCTTCTTTCTTTGACTCAAAACTGCAGCCAAAGCTCCGGCCAAACCGCCTCCAGCATCAGCACCGGGCCCGGCTGTACCAGGACCATCGCCAGTTGTTGCGCCCAGCTCTGCACCAGGAACTGCAGCTGCGCTTCGATCTCGCTTTTCTGTGTTTTTTACCTTCTTCAAGCCTCCACCACCCTTTCCTCCACTGGCTCGAATAGAAGAGAGAAGATCGTCTCTCCCTCCTGCGGATTTTGGGAGAGGTGGTGCAGCACCTCCTGCCGGAGGAGGCGGTGGAGCTGGAGGACCAGAACTTGAAGGCATTGGAGGAGGAGGAGGTGTTGGTGGTGGTGGTGGTGGTGATAGCCCGCTTGCAGACGGCATTGGAGGGGGAGGTGGTGGAGAAGGGCCTCCGCTTGATGACAGCGGTGGAGGAGGCGGTGCTCCGCTCGATGGTAATGGCGGGGGAGGTGGAGGGGCTGGAGGAACAGCATTGCTAGTATTTGGAGGCGGAGGCGTCGGTCGTGCATTTGCTGGCGGTAATGGTGGGCCACTATTTCGGTTGGGCGGTGGTGGTGGAATGGCTGCTGGAGCAACACTGTGACCACCCACAGGCGTTTTAGGAGGAAGGGGTGGAGGGGGTGCGGCTCCTGAGTCTCGACTCGGCGGTGGTGGGGGTACAGGTCCTCTGCTTGGAGGGGGTGGTGGTGCAGAAGATTTGCGCTCCCCAGTAAAGGGTGGCGGAACGTGGAAAGCCAAGCTGGCCGGCTGCTCCTCCTCCACAGGTGTCTTTGGTGGCCGTGGTGGAGGGGGCGGACCTGAATTTGTAGCTGCGGATGAAGCTCTCGCCCGGCCTGGTAGAGGCGGGCCTCCCGAGCTGGCGAACTTGCCTGCATCAGCAAGCGGAGGCGGAGCACGAAATCTGGGTTGTGGCGCTAACGGAGGTGAAGCAGAGCGCGGTGGAGAGTCCTCTCTAGATGGTGGTGATGGTGGCCGACCGCCCACAGGCCTTCGTGACGGTGGAGGTGCTGGAGGAGGCCCTCTTCGACCAGATGATGTAGCACCAGTATTCTGTGGACTGAGTCTCGCCGGTGCTGCAGACGGAGGAGGTGGAGGCGGCGGCGCAGCCCTGTTCCTTCCTGGTGCAATATCTGCAGCACCCGTCTTGCCTTCTGCCGCCTGCTTTTGCTCCACATATGCTTTGATGAAATCTGCATTCTTCTCAATCTGGTCTTTCGTGATGCCCATCTCTAAAAGCTCGTCAAGCATGCCTTTCCATGCAGGATCATTAAGGTCAATGCCCGAACTACTTCGACGGCTTGAAGGATCGTCATAGACATTCTCCTCTGGTAGTACGACCGATTGGGGCGGGGGAGCACTGGGAGCAGTGGAATTTCTGTGAGGATGAAGAAGACTTCCAAATCCACCTAGCCGACTTTGACTCTTTGTTCCACTGGCCTGCGGTATTGCTCCGCCAGCCGCATTCGATCGAAATGGCTGGGCTTTCGTCGCCTTGCTGGCATTCTTCTCCCGATCATCCATCTTCTGCTTGAACTTCTTCGCTTCCTTCTCGTCCACAAATGACAGTCCGGCAAGGCATTCTTCAAGCCCAAAGGAGTGGAAAAAGGTTCGATCTTGATTGTAGGCAAAAGTGTCGTAGATTTCCTGATCCCACATCACGCCTCTGTTGGATGGCTAAATCCTAGAGCATCAGCATGCGCGCATTGGAGCCACGCCGGCATGTTTGTGCATACCGAGATATCCACCAGCTTGATCCAGAAAGTATTTCCCACAGTATCGTTCGACAATACAGCTGCTCCCTGCAGACCTGTGTATGTCCATCTTAACCTATCGGGATACGCGACGTATAGCCGCGCAACAGCGACAGCTTGGATCTTGTTAGATGCTTTCGGGACAGTGCGTTTGACGGTCTCTTTGTCTGTGTCGGTAAGGATGGAGGGCATTTTCTATGGCTTGTGGAGAAGGGGTGGGTCGTAGCAACGCCCTAGGGGGTACTGGGACTGAAGGTGTCGACTACCTCACACACTTAGAGCCGGAGTCAGCCTATGTAAACGAGCTTGACTGGGTGCATTGCGCTGGCTGTACAGTTGTGACGCCTGACGTTGCCAAGGTGTGAGTAAGCGACCGATCTATATTCTCAGCCCTCTCGACGACGGCAATGTTCGCAGACTGTGGCATGAGCATCAAGTCAGCTCCAGCTCCACAGCACAAGCGGTATTCATGCTCGCTTCGCTTGAATCTGTATTCGAGCATCGGTACAGGACTTGCGGCTTGCAATTGGAGTCACGTCCACGTGCTGCCTTACATAAGCACACGGAAGCGATGATTGCTTACCCCACGCAGCGTCATCCGCGTGGAGGTCCTTTGGGTCGTCACTAACTCCAGCCACAAGCTCCTCCATCTAGGAGTACTGTACCTTCTAATACTCCTTCATTTCTCGACTCTTAACAATTTCCCCAGGAATCAATCAGCACAGCCATTTTCCATCTCCCAAAGTTGAAAATTCAAAGCCTTCCACAAACCCTCATCACCATGCCCCACCACCCCTCCGAAGAAGAAGCCGAACCTGGCATCTTCGACAAGGTTGCCCAGCAAAGCAAAGAATCCTCCGGTGCCTCTGACCACCGCATTCACGACACTCAGCATCATGGCGAGGAGCAGAAAGACAAAGACGCCCATAAAGCGAGCATCCAGATCCACTCCAGCAAGGGCCCGCAGATTTCTGACGGTAAGCCCAAAAAGGCTGAAAAGCTGTAATTTGGTGGGATCGTCCGTGTTGATTCTAGGGATACAGAGATGCCGGAGAAAGCCCCCAAGGAGGAATTGAAGGCTAGGGCTGCGGAGTTGAATAAGTGAAGGAGATGAGTAGTGGAATGGGCTGAGGGACAGTGGTTGGGCAAGCAACAGATCTCATGCAGAGTAACGGAGCATTTGCTATCTCATGTATTAGGATGACCAACCTAGAGCTCGACGTGATTCGATAGCAATCCAATCATGCTTCTTGCTGGCACTCTCTGCGTGCTCGATTGCGTCCAAGCACCAGGTGGTCCGTTTCCACAACGGGCAATTTCGACGTAAAAAGGGATGCTTGCTCGTTTCCAACGGAACGAAACGCACTGTGGTGATTAGACGACAGCTCCAATACATCTCTCTGCTTCATCAACCTTCCTGCCACTCTCGAAAAGCAATCTATCTCTTGTTTGCTCAGGTGTCAATTCCATCTGTTTCTTTCAGTGACTTGACAACCCTCTCGAACCAAGGCTTGCCCAGCGTTGGAGGCACTGCATTCCCAACCTGCCTCATTGCTACCCCAATGCCGTGCATGTGGAAGTGATGATCCGGAGGAAAACCTTGAAGACAGGCCATTTCTCGGACGCTGTACTTACGGTAGCCTTCTGGATGGTGGTTGTTTTGCCCTCCACCGGTTGTGATACACTTAGCAAAGGAATTGGCTGAGAAGGGGGTGAGCAGTCCTGGGTTCCTTGACACGGGTATCATATTTTGATGCGTTGCGGAGAAGGGAATGTTGTAGACAACGTCCTTGATCTTGACATAGGGTTTCAGTCCAGAACCAGCCTCGCCATGGGTTCGTTCCGGAAACTTGGGCAAATTCTCGCCTGGACTATGGCATGAATTAGTGGATGGGGCCATGAGCATATTGATGAAAGAAATTCTTACGCTGCAGCTATCAAAAGAAGGCGAACTCGGCTCTGGGGGATTCCATACTCTTGACAACGAATGATTTTCCAGCGGACGCCGTACCCAATACCCGTAAACGTGTTGATCAGAGCGTCAAACCACTGCTGGTGGCGGTGCATGAGCCCGGCAGTCTCTTCAATAGTCGCAATCCGGGGTTTGAGGTGCATGGTTAAATGAGAGAGTGAGAAAAGAGCCTTCTGATTCTTGAAATCCCTTTCTTCGTTCCTGTTGTGGTTTGCGGACGAAAACGGCTGACAAGGTGGGGAGTAGTGGGCAACGTCAACGCCATACTGTCGGGGCCTGGCTTTCGTGAGGTCAATAAACTGTGCATCGTCCATCTCCAGTGACTCCGTTCCATATTCTCCAAAGTTCTTGCTGTGAGTTTCAATGGCATCTCCGTCACTGTCAAACCCCCAAGCCACCTGTAGACCTGCCTGAGTGGCGCCACGGGAGATTCCGCCCGCGCCGCAGAAACAATCCCCGAGGGTGTATTGTGGCACATGCGAGGTCACCTTCCCAGCCTCAACATCAAAGACGGGCTTCGTCGAGCTTCCACCCGGGATTGGGCCTTCGCCTCCGTGCCAATTTTTTCGCACCTCAGACGCGACAAGCCTACCGATATCCTTTGCTTCATTGTCGTTCAGCAATCTCAGACAGGCTTCAGCGTCCGTCTTGAGTCTGCTGTTGACCTGGATATATTTCCAGCGACAGTAGAGGTTTCCAGTTTCTTTGACTGCTGCGTGGTTGACGGTCGTCTCATTTGAGCCTTGCTCTTGTAGTTCACCATAGTAGCTGATTTCAGGCCATGGGCAGTTGGTGTAGATGACTTCGCGGATCCGCTTCACATCAGAAAAGCGCTCTTCCTGGAGAACCGATTCTTCTCCTGCTTTATACCCTGGTTCATCGACTTCATTGACCCATACCAGCTCATTGAGCCTCCCATCGGGCAATTTCGAGCCACAATAAGTATCCCTTGCCAGTCTGTAGCCTCTGATTTTGACCAGGCCCCAGATATCTCTCCTGACAGAATCGATCCAGAGGAAGGAGCCATTGTAAAGCTCAACAGTTACACCTATGTGTAGATCCGACTCTTTGGGTTTGGCTGGGTGAATTTCCACATTTAGCGGCTGACGTACATATCGTTGCAGAGTCGGTGAAGTCTCTTCTGGTGGGGATATCACAAGAGAACGTAAGTGGTCTACAAGGGACTCCTCTTCGATAAAGTCTTCTACCACCGCTTCGTCATCTTCGTTGATATGTTGCTTCGGACCGGGAGAGGTTTCTTTCAACCATTCAGCTAAAGCAGCGTCATCCAAATAGTCACCAGAACAGATATCCAACTTTCGATAGCAATGAAAATGCCTTGCGATAGCTGCATCCATGATTCTGACCTCTGGCTCCTCGCCTAAAGGTTTTGGAGACATGTAGGCTGTGATTTTACCTTTATCTTGATCTGCTTTTCGACGAGGCTGCGTATGGTTCTGACCATATGAACGGTTGTCTAATAGTCCTGCAGCTGAGTTTCTGGCAGTATGCAGACGTAGTGAATCGCTGCTGTTGCCCCACGGTATTCGAGTCTGTTCAGTGATTGGCCCCCTGGAATCGGCCTTGCTGGAAGTTGACCTCGTCATCTCAATGATATCCCCATCATCGTCGACAAATACAACGGTGTCATCTTTTCCCGGTAACGTTTTCTTTTGGGTAGGGCTCTTGGTGGTTCCACTGCTCAACGATCGTCCGGCAGGCTCGGAAACATCTAACATCTCTGTGTCCTGCGTTTCAGTTCCCTCCTCTTCGTGATAAGAAGAATCAGTGAGTGAGCTTTTCGAAACCTCCAACTCTTCACTGATTCTTCTCTCATTTTCGGCACGAGAATGTTCATCTGGAATCGGGGGGACACCAAGAACCACTCTGTTACTGTTGATGCGGGTAAACCCCCAAGTCATGGGTTGCAGGTTAGCTAAAGAGGCAGGGCTGGGTTGGTTCCCTTTATCTTCTAGGCGTTGGCTCGCTTGGGGTGACATTATGCATGGAGGATCATGCAGCGCAGCTGAGTTTAGAGAGTCAGTAGTTGAGATGTCAGGTCAACGTTAGCAGGTAAGAGTCAGGCAGCCTTACACAAAATTGGCCTGAAATATGTCGCAGCGTCCGCGCTCCGTTCAAAATCGCAGCCCTAGGCAGGGGATTGGAGATTGATATCTTCGAGCACAGAGTGTGTCAAATGAAAAGAGCTCAGGAAATTTGAGCAGTAAGAAACCCACAGAAGAAGGAGTCGTGCAACAGAAAAGGTTCAGCAACGAACTTGCTGATGAAAGAAGCTGAAATATGAAGGCCTGCAAAGGACGAGGTCTGCACACAGTGTCGGAGGCTGATAAAACAAGTGAACACGCCGTAGGAGGGACAAAAGAAGTTCTCGGCATGTATGGCGTGGGAAAACATAGTATCAATGCAGTCGTTTGTGTACGGCGGGCTCGGCGGACCGATCGGGACGGAGACATGACCCCAGAATAAGACTGGTATAGACGAAGCGAACAAAGCGGACCACAGTACATTGATCCGCAAAAGGGCATGAGACCTAATCAAGCATATCGATAGACCATGGTGGAATGACGAAGAAAGCAACGGTGGACATTAGGAGGAGAAGCAAGCACAGAAGCGCTTTTAGGTTTGACATTGTGAAGGAGAATGAAGCTTTCCCGCCAGACGAGCAAGATCACCAGCACTGTCCGCAATGTCCACCATAGTGGGACTGGGAACAGTGAGCTACGGCAATGCTCAGGCTCAAAGTGTCCAAATGCAAGGAGAGTCCAAAAGGGGAAACGCATTCAAACGCGGGCATAAAGAAGCAGAAGCCGCTTTATGGTGACTATGATCACTCCCTCTTATTGCGAGAAGAGATCGGGTTCAACCGCTGACATTTTGGATACTGTTGGTGAGCCGGCCAGCGCTTCTTGTCTGGTGATGAAATAGAAGTCGGAGCAGAACTGTCCATAGAACGTCTGGGCCTGAGCCCCTTTTTCTATCTTAGCCGCCTAGCCGCCTAGCCGCCTGCCAAGGTGAATGTTGCAAACAAGCCAAACTGACGGAAAGTGGGTCAAGCGAGATTTCCATCTCAGAAGCACTGAGCGAACTACAAGGGACGGCAGAAATGGGACCTTGGTCCACTCAAATATGTATCTATACGCTTTGCCACTTCTCTCGTTGTGTGACTCTCGCGGAGCTCTCTGCAGAGAAGTACGGCGGTCACTGACACATTACCCCCCCCCTTGATATCAGGTCGACACCTCTTATGAAATTGGAGTGATGATGTCTCATTCCTCTCAATTCTGCCTGCGGGTACAGAGACTTGAAGATTGCGAGTGCTTTTTATTACTGTGAGTGATGAGTAACTTTTGATGGAATTATCTACCTGTGTGATGATTTTGTTTCATAGATGTTAGACTACTGCAGACTTTTTTCGTTGCGGATACCTTGCTTTCTGATTTTTTGCATAGTTCTGATTTCCCAAGTCGTCCACAAAGGTCAAACACTGACCCATTGTGAGCAGTGCCTTTGGTGGAAACCCGAACAGTTGTTACAATGTGTGGTATTCTCGCCCTCATCCTCGAAAATCCCTCTTCCATCTCGGCAGCCGTTGAGCTTCATGAAGCGCTTCATCTCCTTCAACACCGGGGTCAGGATGCTTGTGGCATTGCTACATGCGCGTCTGCGGGCAGAATATTCTAGTGCAAGGGTAATGGCATGGCTGCGAGGGTATTCAATGATGGTTCACGCATCACTGATCTCCCAGGATTCATGGGTGTGGGACATTTGAGATATCCGACTGCTGGGAGCAGTGCAAATGCTGAAGCTCAGCCCTTTAATGTCAATAGTCCCTATGGTATTTGCTTCGCACCCAACGGCAATTTGATCAACGCCTTGAAGTTGAAGCAGTTCCTGGCCTACGAAGCACACCGGCATATCAATACTGATAGTGATAGCGAGCTGATGCTGAATGTCTTTGCTAACGAATTGAATGAAACCAAGAAGGCTCGCGTCAACCATGATGACCGTTCTGCAAGCTTGAGCAGGATGTATGACAGGTGTGAGGGTGGCTGGGCCTGTACTGCGATGCTTGCAGGATTCGGAATCATTGGCTTTCGAGACTCGTACGGCATTCGTCCGTTGGTCCTTGGAACACGACCAGCAACTGATGGCCCCGGAAATGACTATATGATGGCTTCGGAATCAGTGGCACTGAATCAGCTAGGTTTTCATATCTTCCGGGACATCAAACCCGGCGAAGCAGTCATCATCCAGAAAGGTGGTGAGCCTGTAATCAAGCAAGTGCAGGCAAGACGAGAATACGCCCCCGATATCTTTGAATATGTCTATTTCGCTCGGCCCGACGGTGATCGATGGCATTAGCGTTTATCGCAGTCGCCAGAGAATGGGAGATCGACTTGCTGCCGCTATTTCCAGGGCTCTTGGACCTGAAGCCATCAAGGATATTGACGTTGTGATACCAATACCAGAAACCTCGATCACCTCAGCTTTAAGTGTTGTAAGCTATCTTAACAAGCCATATTGCTAAGGATTTATCAAGAACTGGTACATTTTCCGAACATTTATCATACCGGAGCAAGCAGCTCGACAAAAAGGAGTGCGTCGCAAACTAAACGCGATGGCTATTAAGTTCAAAGATCGCAATGTTTTGTTAGTCGATGGTTGTATCGTCCGCAGAACAACAAGGCGTGAAATAGTTACGATGGCCAGAGAAGCCGGCGCTAGAGTGGTCCATTTAGCCAGCTATTCCCCTCCAATCACTCACGCTCATATTTATGGCATCGACCTTGCATCGCTCACAACAGGGATCCTGTTGCCATTGCAAAATATATTGGGGCAGACAGCGTCGTATATCAATCTTTGGATGATCTGACCGAGGCTTGCATTGACGCAGCCCACGAGACAGGCGCGGATGCTCCAATCAAATTTGAGGTTGGTGTGTTCTGCGAATCTTACATCACGCCGGTGAGAAATGGCTATTTCGAGCATCTGGAGCGACTGCGAGGTGAGGGTCGAAAGCTCAAAGCCATGGAAAAGACCCGAAAAGCCGTAGCCCACGGTGTTGCTGCAAAGGAACAGATTGAGATGGCGACTCAAGGCCTCACGGTGACCAAAGACGGTCAAATCGTGGCTGCTACCAATGGCAGATCCGATGTTCCCTTGAACATGTCAGCTACTGACAAAGAACAATGGCTTCCAGAGGAGGAGCAGAGTCCTACCTTGAGTGATCGGATTGATATCTCGCTGCACAATTTTGGTGACTATCCAAGGTAAATTGTTTGCAGTATTTGTAGATGAGTGCCGCGGGCTGAAGAGCAGGCTCATCGCAGCAGAAGGTATGCTTTACTAAAAGCGGTGTTCAAAGTAAGTAGCTTTCTAATCTAGATTTCTTTTGCTTTCCCTCGTCCGATCTTTCTATAGATTCTTCATCAATTTTCCTACGACTCGCTCGTTCAGCATTTTCCTAGCCTGCCATCCGCCCAAAGTATGGAGATCTCTGATGAACCGTGCAAGGAATCGATATCGCTGTGTTCCCCCGAATTTGACCTCTTGTGTAGGGAGGTCTATTGTGACATTGTTGTTGAAGCTTCTAATCGGATCCTGTCTTGGTCTTCTGAGGTACTTTGAAGGCCATCAAGCAATGAGGTGCTTGACAAACAAACGACTCTGATGTTGACACCCATGTGACTGTCGCGCTGGGATATTAAGCGTCGTCCCAGAGCAACTGGCTCGCTAAGACAGAGCACACATAATCTGGCTACGAATGAATAAGCAGCTTGGAGTATGTTGCGGATTCCTGGATGCTTCTCTTCTTTGTGCTTTCCAAAGACGAACCTTTGGACGACTGCAGGGCGAGTTGTCCAGCAAGATGCAGTTTGCTGCCCAGCCAAATGATGGTTTCTTCACCAAACGACTGCCCTATTTCAAGCTCCCAGAGACTCTCTGCGAGACTCTGATGTAGAATGGACAGGGTTGGAGGCAAAGGACTTCTTACCTGATCTCAATTCATGTCTAACACACGAGTCGCCTGTTCCTTCTCAAAGCTTGTCCACACAAGATCATCTTGCGACTTTAGAAGAGCCTTACAATGGCACATTCATTTTCTTTGACTTCACGTGGACTGCGAGTGAACGCCAATACGACATGAATGCCGCTGGTTACGTTATCTGACTTCTCTCGACCCAGGCTGGCTCCACGATCTGGGGATCGATCCTCATTTCACTTCCTTGCGAAGCTGCGCAGTGCTACCACCAGCACCTAGCATGTCTATCACAGGAATCCCTCCGCTACCTTTCCATGTCCTGATGGTATCGAATATGAAATGTTCACCAATGCCAAAGCTCTGCATATACTTTGCCGTGGTTGAGACAACTGAAGAACTTCCTGAAGCAAAGGATTGTGGTATTGTTGGAGGTGGAAAGACTGGACCATCTCAGAAGATGCATTAATACGCTTTCGTCGACATTCTGGAGTAAGCCGCTTCATGAATCTTCTTTGACGTCTCGGAGAGGACCGAAGGACCCCCAAGCACAGAAATTCCCAACACCAATGCCTTCGGGGAAGTCCAGTCATTCAAGATTTTGTTCTGGAGATAGACTCTGCGTGCATGTCTTGATGTCTCAATCAACGAGACAACGCGCAAATGGTATATCCTATGGTGCGGCGGAGAGCAAATTCTTCATTGAGATTTCCATCAACAACTTTTGTCGGTCCTCTTACAGAAGCGCGACAACATGCCTGAGCTTCCGGAAGATCAGCACAGACCGCTGCCAATATAAATAAGGTTAGGGTTGCCAGCGGCCCGTACAGACGGCCGAGACGTTCACGAGGTGAAGACTTCCTGCTCCCGACCAATTAGGAAAGGCGCCAGACTTAGCCGCTTTTTCCCGAGTCACGGTACAAGACTGCAGCCGATCTCAGTTGAGGTGACTTCTACCACCATCTGCTTCCTCTTCTTCACCGATCCCTTCCTTCAACAGCCTCTGACAAGTGGTCTTGGTACAAGACCGCGTACTTCTTCAACTTTCTGCATCATTCCTATTCTATTAACCTTCTCTCACGCAACTTTCCGTCAGCGAACTGTCACTTCGACTTCATTTACTACAACCATTTGACAGTTTCGTTACCTCGTTAGACTCTTGCTTAACGATACCGACTAGATCGTCGTCACCAAAGGTATGTCGCCCAGATGAAATCGCGGTCCATTGACACTTCTCCCCATACTTCTCCTCGACTTCCCGTCACTTTCACGTCACCGATCTCTACATCACTACCCCTGGCCTGTGTCAGATACCATTCTATTGTTATCAGAGGTCGCGACGCCTACTTGACGCCGCCGTCACCATTGCCGTCACTTAGATCATCACTTCCTCGTGACTTTGGCAGCTGGATACTACGAAAAACCACCATCTCCATAGTCTTGGCGCTCCAATTGGTCAACTTCTCGTCACTGTCGTCACTGTCCTCGCACTTTTGCTACTGGTGCCTACCCGGGTCATCTTCTGTATACACACTCATGCATCTGTGTAGATCTAATACTTTCAGATCTTCTTGCCACGACATCAGCCTTATTTCGAACCCCTACAACCATCCCCAGCGAAATCCTACACGGATTTGACACCATCAATCGAAAGACATGGCTCCTCGCTTGCTCGAACGGCTAGCCGTGAAAGAAGACGCGCTGATTCAAGAAGCTATTGCTAGAAGCACCGCAGATGCAGTCGCGACGTCATCCGCAGGCGAATCTAAACGGAAGAGAGGTGCTGTGTCACGTGTGACCACTTCTTCTGCACGGAGATTCAGAGACGCTGTCCAGGATGACCATGACGATCATGAGACTACGGAGACAACGCACAAGAAGCAGAAGCACACTTCGCGAAAGACGCGCCCTCAGTCAGACAGCAGCATACTTCCCGCACAGGTCATTGACGATGATGAAAAGGATGAAGACTTCAGTCCAGAAGTCAAAAGTCGAAGGGCGAAGAATGCCCGCGCCGATCCTAAGCAATACAGCCTACGCCAACGGAAGGAAGCTGATGTTGTGGTTGATAACGTGAAGCAGGAGACGCAAAAGACCTCCAGAAAAAAAGTCCTGGAATCAGAAAACCCTGTCGCTACTAAGGCCACCAAAAAGATCTTGACGACAAAGACACGAACGAAGTCAGCCGGGGGATCACTGCGCGCGAAGCAGGTTGCTAAGGAAAGAAAGGCCACAGAAAGCAAAGCAAGTCTCTCTACTCTGGCAAATCCGCCTAAACAATTGGCGAAAAAGAAGAAGCTTGTGCGCATTTCTGGCTCCTTTACCAACAAGCACAAGATCCGGTTTGGGCACACTCCATTCCCCAAAAACACTAGACCTTCACGAGCGCATTGTCACACGGTGTTTGATCTCCTCAAGAGACATCATGAGCGTGACGATATCAATCTTGAACAGTACCTAAATGAGAAGGACGGTTTGCCCAATGATGACGCTCAACGCCCGATGCATGCTGGAGAAGGAGTCATCTTCGATGCTATCGTGAGGACGATTCTCAGCCAGGCCACGAATAACGAGAATGCCCAGACTGTCGAAAAGGCATTGATTCACCGTTTCCGCTATGACTTCTTGGGGGTAAAAGTCAAGGGATCATCACCCAATTACCATGCCATGCGCAGAGCTCCTGTTGCAGAGATCGCCAAAGCACTCGCATCGGGCGGTCTACACAACATGAAAGCCAAACTGATTAAAGGCTGTCTAGATTATGTCTACGAACGGAACATTGAGCGTGTCAGCGAGGACCAGCGGTTTCAGGCCGACCAAATGGAAACAGGAGAGTCCTCCGATTTCGTGCCCGGCATGCTTTCCCTCGACTACATGAAGCCAATGAGTCTACAAGAGAAGTTTGACCATCTCGTGAGCATGCCAGGGATTGGTGTAAAGACGGCAGCCTGCATTCTCTCTTTCAATTTTGAGTATCCTGTTTTCGCAGTTGACACACACGTCTGGCGCCTGAGCAAGATGCTCCGCTGGCTTCCACGCAACGCCAGCAATGTCAACCACGCATTCATGCATCTAGACAAGAGGGTGCCCAATGAGCTCAAGTATGGCCTTCATCAAGCATTTTGGCATCATGGCCAGTACTGCATCCGCTGCAGGGCAGGATCCGACGAAAACACAAAGGGCTGGAAGGAGACAGTTTGTCCTATTGAAGAATTCGTGGATCGCTCTTGCAAGGATCCCCCCAAGATGAAGAAAGCAAAGCGGGACAAGGAGGAGAAAGCAGAAACGCCTGAGAAGGTCAAGAAGCGACCGAATGTGTACCCCCATGCCAAACTAACGCCCGAACAAGCCGCTGAGCTAGGGTACGAACTGCGCACCATCATGATCGACGATGGCTTTGGGGTTCGTCGTGCCAACTTCAATGGCAAGCCATTGCTCAAATGGGTCTTGAAATCCTGATAGAATAGATTATCAACAATGAGAGCCATTTCTCACCATTTTGCTTTTTGCGTTACTGCATCCGCGCATATTTCAGTCCTCTGGAGTCCTCCAGATCACTACAACAGCCAGCTTTGTGTACATCTGAAATCCATCAATTCTGTCATTCTTTTTTTGCTGTTAGCTTATTCTGCGCAGCTTTCAGTCCTCTGGAGTCCTCCAGATCACTGCAACAGCCAGCTTTGTGTACATCTGAAATCCATCAATTCTGTCATTCTTTTTTTTCTGTTAGCTTATTCTGCGCAGCTTTCAGCCCCCTGGAGTCCTCCAGGTCACTTCCAACTGTCAGCGATTAAAACATGTTTCCATGATGAATCTGCATCTGAAAGATCCTTAGTGAATCTGCGTCTTTCAATCTCTCATTTCAGGAGCCCACACTGATTACTCTGGTGCTTACAGCGCCCCTGTAGATCATGTTCAGGCGACTATGAAAATCAAATGAAATGTTGCGGAACGCGATTCTATCACAGAAACTGATGTCTCGTTCTCTAGGAGATAGGAATCAAAGATGGGACACAGTAAGACAGGAGAAAGGGGTTTCGGGAAGATATTGAAACTAGACTTTGTAAAAGTTATTCCCACTTGCAATCCTGGCCTTGCAGGCCCGAAAAGAGAGAAATGAAATGATCTATTCGGTGGCTGCTTGTACCTCAAGTCTTTAACCAAGTGAGTGCGAAGCCGCACACACCCTGCCCACGACGCTATTCAACCATTGAGTGATTATGAGCTCTGGAACTCCTGTTCTTCTCTCAATTTCCCCGATACCATACATATGCCGAATCAGGTATAGGACATTGGCGCGCGTTTCGAGATCGTACTTGTCGGTTTCTTCGTTCATTGGTAAATGTTTCGCGGCTTCGAGAAAGGCGAGTGGCGTGGGACCGGGCTCAACCTGTCATTTTCAAATGGGGTTAGCAAAGTTCGGACAAAGTTGGGGTGAGGCATCGGGCCCATGCAGTATTATGACTGACCTTGGCAAGACCATGCCTTGCAATGTTTTGACTGCCAGAATCGCTGCTGATCGCATCACCAACTTCAGCAGAGCCACCCCTAGGCACACTCCTACTACCAGATCCGCCCATGGCAGCACCACTCTTCGCAGAGCCAGCTGTAGTAGCGCCACCTTTGGTAACACCACCTTTAGCAACACCACCTGGAGTAGCATTTCCTCTAGCAGCAGAACCTCTAGCAGCAGAACCTCTAGCAGCAGAACCTCTAGCAGCAGAATCTCTAGCAGCAGAACCTCTAGCAGCAGAATCTCTAGCAGCACCGCCCGGAGCAGCACCACCTGGAGCAGCAATACTAGAGTGACCTGGGAGCAAATATGCATTCGAAATGTCAAATGACAATTTGGTCAAAATCCGTCTGTACTGTGCGATCCAATCCGGGTCGGTCCGATGGTTATCCCAGTATCACCAATCTCCGAAGATCTGCCACTAGGATTTTGAAGCGTTTTGAGGGGTCTCGATGTCGGTCCAGCACCCTCTGGATCTCGTTACGATACACAAGCGGAACTGCCGTCTCGCTCAGCACCTGCGATTCCGTTGCTACTGGTGGAGTGTTGCGGACACGGAGCAATTCCATATTCAACGCGTCCATTCTCGTCTCTAACTCCTGAATCTTGTACCGTCCTGAGCGATTAGCGTCTGAGTACTGCTTCTGAACTTGTTTGAACTTATTCTCGAGCGAGATACTTTCTTGAATGAGGATATCTTCGTATGGATCTCTCCCGGCAGCAGGAGGAGCTTTATCTGGCTGAGGGCGAGCGCCTCCGCTGCCTTGAGGACTCGCTTCTGTAGGAGGTCTAGCCCCTCTGCTTCTGAAAGGATCCGCTCCTCTGGATGGCCTAGCCCCTCCGCTGCCTTGAGGACTCGCTTCTGTAGGAGGTCTAGCCCCTCTGCTTCTGAAAGGATCCGCTCCTCTGGATGGCCTAGCCCCTCCGCTGCCTTGGGGATTGGCTTCTTTGCTTGGCCCAACCTCTCCGCTGTCTTGGGGACTGGCTATTTCTGTTATCATAGACGCCTGACCGCTTAGAGAATTGGCTCTCTCGCTCGGCCCAGCTCTCGCTCTGCCCCGAGCAATTGGCTCTCTTGTTCGTTCGGCTGCTCCCCCGGCTTGAGGACTGGCTCTTCTACTTGGCCCAGCTCCTTCAGGGCCTGCTCCTGTGCGGGGTGGCGGACGGGTTCCTCTGTCGTCAGATGGGCTAGCTCCTCTACCTTCCCCAGTCCCTCTACTCGACCCTGAGCCAGCTGTCGCGCGTAGTTTTGTTGTTGCGGAAGCCCCAAGCTTTTCAACACCTTTTGGAGGTGGTGGTGTTTTAGAACCGCGACCCCGATCAGCCATGATTGCAGAATCCTGTAAGAAAGCCTAAATGATAGTTCTGAACACGATATGCGTGGCAGGCGGCGGGCAACGTAAGATTGATAGCAGAAAGCCAACTCGATTTCTTCTTGGACTGTTGTTTAATATGGTGACGAATGCCTGATATTGGGAAGCAGAGGTGTCTGACTAAGCAGAAATCCGTATTTAGGGGGCCGGGGCAAGGACTATCATATAATCAGATATACACATCTCAACGGCTACAAACTTTAACTGTGAGTATGGCCTCGGATTGTCGGTTCCTGCTCCTGAGAAACCAAACGCGTGACGGCATCCGGAAACACGTGTATCAGGATCTTTTGCACCGTTAATAGTGCGGTTTGATTGATGCAAGAGGAGGTGGCTTCTCGCCCTTGCAAAGCAGGACCAATAGGAAATGCTTGAGATGGGGCCGAGGCCGGGTGAAATGAATGATACGACACAGAACATATCTTTGCCCTGCAACCTGCGTAGTAGGAAATGGTTCGTGTCTCATCCTTGGTGCCGCCGGACTTTGAGGGTGAAACAATTGCAGTCACAATCTACAGCACGGATGGGTTTGACGTGCCGTTCCTCTTGATGTTGAAGCTATTCCTGATCAGGGCGCTGAGCTTGGCGCATCTTGTTGTGGGTCCTCCTTGGCGGCTTACTCAGCCTGCGCCTGTAGCCCAATGTGATCACATTCCTCTTCGAAGGAGTTTTCGGGCAGGCAATGACTAAAACAATGTTAAGCTGAAGCAAGCATACATCATACAGTAACAACAACATGCCTCCCCCGGGTCTTCGCCTCCGCCCTCCAAAGCAATCGCCTCTCCCCCGTTTCACTCTCCCCTACACAACCTCCTCCTCCTCCTCCCGCTTGCCCTCCAACCTCTCCTCATCCCCACCAAGTACATCCACCTGCCCTCCCCCCACCTGTCCCTGCGCCACAACCCCTCCCGACCTCGACATCGACCGTGTCCGTCCCCTCAGCAATACTATGGCACCGTACACACAACACCTCGTCATTTGCACTGGACAGCGGGATTGGACGAGTCGAATTGAAGATGATGGGCTTGATACTGGATGGGGTGAGCTGGGGAGAGGGGTGAAGAGGATGATGTTGGCGAGGGGGGGAGGGGAGTTTGTGGATGTAAGTTGAGTACGCGTATGCCTTTCTTGGTTGGTGGTCATTAGAGGAGGAGAAGGAGAGGAAGATTGAGGAGTGGTAGTAGAAGAATGATGCTGATCAGCGTGCATATTGAGAGGACGGTAGCCGTACAATAATGTGCTCATCACGAATTCTTCTTTCTCGCCAGCACAGCCTGCCGTCGGCTCGAGCGGAGGAAGGATGGCTTCGGCACTCCTGCTTCCTTCTTTCAACTACCTTGACCGTCTATCTACGAGTCCTTCCTCATTGCGCTCATTTATTCGCGCATTTCTCCTTCCGAAAGGGCAAGACTTAAATAAAATGCACAATGTACTTCCCGAACGCTCGAGGAAGAACATGATTCGAGACGAAGACCCAAATCTTCGCAAATCCCTCGATCCACTTCGAGTTGACACGCCCATTGTTCTGATCTGTGGGCACAAGGGTCGCGATCAGAGATGTGGAGTGATGGGACCGTTGCTCGAGGAAGAGTTTAGAACTGGATTGAGAAGGGCCGGTTTCACTGTCCCTGGAGCGGGGGAACTTGTGATTGGGAAATCAGAGCGTAGAGGTGAAGCCCGCACAGCTAATGTTGGCCTCATCAGTCATATCGGAGGTCATAAATTTGCGGGAAACGTGATTGTGTATTTACCATCACGATCTAGGCTTGACCATGGAGAAGCCGAGGAAAGAAGTCAGCTAGCAGGAACAGGAACATGGTATGGAAGGGTTGAGCCAAGACATGTGGAGGGGATCATCTGGGAGACTATTTTAAATGGCAGAATCATCCAAGAATTATTTCGCGGCGGAGTGGGAGCCGACGGCGAGGTTTTAGGGAGTCATTGAGTCGCACATTGATCGTATGGTAAAGTCCCCATGCAAGTTGCATGCTCGGTCATCCTTCGGACATGACACGAAGCGCAGAAAAAGTGACTTTCTGATCAGTGAAAATAGCCATCCTCACTCGACAGAAGCTAGTAAAGGATTATAGGCGCGCTCGTGGGAGAAGACTTCGCAGCGCGTGGAGATGACAAGATTGTCTCCTCTCTGGGAAGAATTGCAGAGGCACCCCGCAGAACTGCCTAACTATTCGTGCGAAGACAAGCCTGTCTGCTGTCGGTGATCTCGATGCAAGGATCTGTTGCACATAGAAAGAACTCTGCCACGAAGCTTTTGGTGGTCCAGAACGAAAATTAGCGAGAGACGTTCGTGATGCGACCAACAGAACTTTGCAAAGATAAGCATGGAGCTATTTGAGTCTGGGGTTTCTATTCTGCTCCCACAATCAAGACCAGGAAGCGATCAACTAGTGGCTATGGAAGTTTTGATGTGTTTGAAGACCCCAGTTCATTTTGTCGCATCAAGTCCGAATGACTGCGGACCGCATGGTGTTAAGCCACAAGGTGTCTGTCTGCCTGCTCCGAAAATGGTCTTGTTGCAGAAATTTAATTACGCATCGGCGCATTTCATGCAAGGTTCTTAGGCGTGTGTAATCATTCAGATGCCTGTTTCGACCCTTCTCCTGCCTAGGAAAGGAATCGCAACCCAGACATGTGACTGCGCAGGGTCCACATAGCATGAACATGGGTTCGTTGCTAAGAATGTCACCTCTCATGCGTTGAAGCCTCGATGCACCGATCCGCAACAATCAGATCGGTACCACACATCAGTTTCAGAATGACCCTCATTTGTGTGACACGAGTCCCCAGAACAAAATAGATCGCCAAATCAGCCTTGCTTGTAAGGTGATTGAAGGCAAAGCCGTAAAGAAGTTGGACGTCGAATTCCTAGAACCAGGCATGTATCATTAACTGTTGGATTAGATAATTTGAATCAACTGAGGCGGTCCTAATTGCGTTTAAGGCCACATGATGGCGAGTGCTCTCATTTACCGCGCCCAGATAAGCGCCCGCATTCGCCAATAGATGAGGTGCAGATTCTGCCTTGCGAGTCAGACGATTCGGAGCGGGGTGTATGTATGTGGAGGGTGGAAGGTCGGGAAAGGGTCGAGCTCGAGGTAGTTTGCATTGCATTGCATTGCAATCACATCGCTGCCTGTAATGCAGTCAGATTTGTCCTGGAGATCACGACTGCAACCGCGCTGTGCAACTGGTGTCAGCTTTCCTGGAGAGCCGAGGATGCTGACTTCAGGTGCTCCGGTCCATGCCACATACAGAAGCCCGGAGTAAGGTGCTGGCAGGGAAGGGAACCGAAGATGAAAGGTACGGAGCCGGGACGACTGTTGTTCCAGCTTTCAGCCTCAGCGTCTGCGGGAGTCTTGGCCACCAATGCTGCGTTGCATCTTCCAGTAGTTAGTTGATATCTTTTCTGGTATGTAAGCCACACCGCTTGGGACCTCTGGACTGTGCCACTAAGGGATTCCGATGTTCGCCACCTGGAGAAATAGTTTTACCGCGGTGCGGCAGCCCTAATTAGCCCCAACTAAGCCCTAGCCTAGCCCTAAGCACTGTTTTTGGCGTGCGGCTCATGAAGGGCTAGCCTGGAGTCCTCGTACTGTGAATTAGTCACTTCTCAGCAACCAGCCAGATCATTCCTGGCTAATCGGCTGGTCAGTGTAAATTTAGCAACGCCCCAAGGAACAAACAACCAAGGCTCCCGTTTGACGGTTTGACGGTAGACGGACCGTTGGGTAAGGGCGGGAGAATGCGCAGCGGAGCCCTGTAACATTCACTCAGTGACCTTTGGTCCTTGGTGTTGGGTCCCTCGGGTCCCAGATTGGTTTGCATGAACCATCAAGGATTGTTAGGATAATGAGTCAAGACAGATGAGCGATCCTCAGGAACGGAACCAGCGATCCAGATGTCGATCAACCCGACCTACCTGTCCTCCGTTGATGACTGCAGGGTTAAATAACTTTGGTGCCTGTGTCCATCATCTAGAACCTGCCACCGCTGTTCACACTGCCCAAGTCTCTGTTGTGGGCCAAGGGCAGATGCATGGTGATGTCAGCGGTAGTGACTCGACGATGATGTCGTGAACAACTGGCGACTTTCTAGTGAGGTGGTTTGTGGTCCACGCTGATGGCACAGCCTCGAGTGGGTGGAGTCAGTGAAAGTGGTGTGCGGCGGGCACTAAAGCTTAGCAACCACGTTTTTGACCGGCTCCTTGGGCCCTACCAACAGGGTTCCGTCTGTTTCAACGCACATTCCTACATTGCCTTTCGGCGAATTTACTCGGACCGTGTGGATGCAATCTCGCGAGCTGATCTTTTCTTAGACTCTCCCTGCGCGGACACCATCCAAGTGGATGACTATCTTCACGGGAGAACGTCGCAGGCGGATGCGTCATAATGCGCATTCGTATAGCCGTAAGAGGCGTGAAGGATGCGAAATAAATTGTCATGCAGCACCAGGCACGTGAAAAAAACAGTCCAGGACTCCCTTTCCCAGTGGACGTTTTTGGAGAAGAGCAGAACAAGGGTCATCGACAAAAGATCCAATTGCGGCACTTGGTAGCTGCAATGAGCCTATCACAGCAACTACAGCAGCAGCCTGCGCCTCCTTTCTGGCCTCGCTGCATGCACCATTTTCGAGACAGGAGACCGGCAAGAATGGTAACACCCTATCATTCCACATTAATCCCAATTCAGGCCCGCAATGGTTTGGTGCCAACGGTTGTGGCGTTAGAGCTGTAAGGCTGCATCTTCAAACCTGAGGGAAATCCTCCCTGCAGCGTGTGATGGGCTCGTGGTAGTCAAGGAACCCGAGAGGAACCATCGTACTAGACGTTCGGACGAATAAACCCTGCATACACGGTGATTATTGTCCTGACTAACATTTGGTGACTTTTGGACCCTGCAAAACGAGGCTTGGGTCTAGGGTAGGGAGTTAGCTGCCTGTTGTCAACGTGGATGCCTTGTATATAATGTAGTTCTCACGCGGCATTTAGCAGAGTCATCACACCACTTTCTTACTTTCTCATCATCATCAAGCATATAACAGTTCTAATTCTTCGACACTTCCTTCAGCATATACCACTTCCTAAGAACGGCGACTACAGTCAATATTCAATACATGGGGCGCGGAGGATACAACTAGCAGCAACATCGCAGATCAATTACCAAGAAACGCTCCTCACCCAAGAACCGAGCCATCAAACCTTGATGCCAGCTTCCACAATTCAGTCAAACATTTCAATCTTCTCCAATCTCTCATCATCAACTACCGTGCTCATGGGCAGAGGCGGATATAACGGCCCTCGGCGCACAATACTTCTGCAGGGCCGCGGCGGATACAACTAGCCGGTCGGACCGAACCATACTCGATAGCAATCGTTGAGCGGGCTCAACCGTCCGACAGGCAGGCACTAGTCATTATGGGCAATGTTATCAACCAGGTCTGGGAATTGAGCTCCTGGAGAAGGAAATTCGGGCTAGAACGGAGCACGGAGGTTGATCGCGAGATTCGTCGTCCTCAACAAGCATCCAACAGCTGGCTGTGGGACAAGGTCGTTCATCGAAAGGCGCTTTTTGACAGAATAGGTGGCTATGGGCGTCAAGGTGGAGTATTCTTTCTTTGAGCGAAAATTGGCATACATCATAGACGCATTGGGGCGCAAGCCCTGGGAGTTGGAAGCTTTAGCATCGAGCATATTCGGCCTCTGGGATCTTGCTAGTCATTTTCCAACGCAGAATCTGTGCAAGATTAGCGGGTTTCTTTTGGGACAAATACCCCCCACTTAGCATTATAGACAGCGATCGATTCATTACTTACTTCTCAAACACAATCCCCAAGACGTCCTCGACATCGCCTGTTTCTCCCCTCCCCGTGATCTTTGCTAAGCGGTCTGCAGCAAGCCGAAGCTGCTCGGCTGCGGCGACGATATCAACCTCTGAGACTAAGTCCTCATGTTCATCGGAGTGATACTGGGAAAGTGCTTGAGATAAGAAGTCATCAAGATGCTGAAGACACTGTCGCAAGTATTGGCTCTGACGGTGAGACACAGACAGGGATTGTTCCCAATAAGACCTATCGAAGCTGTCTCCGTCCGGGCCAGAAGGAGTGGTAAGGATCGCAAAGTAGGACTGAATGCCACAAAGAAGCTTTTGGATGTTTCCTGGATCCTGATGCACAGGTGATTGATTGGACGCTTCGAGACATGATATATAGAAAATATGTTCCTTCGGAATGGACGGGAATAGCTTGTTGACTTCGTCGAAGAGCCTCTCTTCTGGCGATTGGGTCAGGCCAGGTAATAGATTATCGACTTTATTGATGACCACTATCATGGCCTTTCCAAGCCTTTGGCATTCATGAGCCGCTTCCATCAATTCTTCGTCGGTCTTCAAAGAGGCAGTACCATGATCCCTAGATCTCTCCAAGGATAGCATGATCACAACAAGATCTGAGGTCAATGCTCGAGCTTTTGCTCGTCTCATTCCTTCTTTCTCAATCATTCCGACAGGGCCTGAGAACGGATCCGACTTTCGCGGTGAGCTTGCTCTCCTCAAGCCAGCCATGTCACCTAGTTGGCACAACCAGCCACCAATATCGACGCTGACATCAACAATATCTCTCGTCGTCCCTTCTTCAGAACTCACGATTGCGGCCTCCCGTCCGACGATCCTGTTCAGTAGAGAGCTTTTCCCCGCATTGGGGGCTCCAAGCAACGCAATTCGGATGCCGTTTCGCAGAAGCTCTCCTTTCGATGCATTATGTATGTGTAAGTCCAGTTCCCTCCTCAAGTCGATAACCTGCTTGGAGACTGATGACATGAGTTCACCTGGTGACTCATCGAAATGCTGGTCTTCAGAAAAGTCTATCAGAGCCTCTAGCTCTCCTCGGGCGTAAAGCAATAGCTTGCGCCATTTCTCGTACCTCGAACCCAGCTCATTTCCATTTCCATGCACTGCCAGTCGACGCTGTTGTTCTGTCTCGGCGGAAAGCGAGTCGCCAAGTGCCTCAATTTGTGTCAGGTCAAGGCGATTGTTGTAGAAAGCCCTTTTAGTAAATTCTCCTGCCTCAGCGTATCGGATGGTTTGTGGAGTAGATACATTTTTTGCTGTGCACACACTTGACGGTATGGCGTTGAGGACTGCCTTCACAATGGCTGGCCCTCCATGTGTATGAAGCTCGAGAACATCTTCCCCAGTGACAGTATACGGGGCCGGAAAGTATAGCACCAAGGCCGCAGAATCGAGAACGTGGTGGGCCGCGGATGGGTATGCAGGATCATACAATGTTCGGACAGTTGCAGTACGAGCACGGGGCAGAGGCCGGCCGGGACAAAGACCTCGGTACACCTATAGTTACTCCATCAGAGAAAGCTCGCTGGGTGTATGTTCTTAGCCTTACTTGGAGACATCCTGGGCCCGATATTCGAATCACGGCGATTGCAGCTCGACCAGGCGCAGTAGACAGTGCATAAATAGTTTCTGAACTGCATACATTTCTTTCATCCGGATGCAATTGTTCGTTTGCAACTGATAACGACGTTGCCGCACGGGTAAAAGTGCGGTGAAACCCTTGCCCAAATTGTTGAGAGCAGTCAGATTTTCCGGCAGATGGCAGCGTGTGTTTCCAAAAGGTACCGTGAGCAGCAGTTAGCGAAAGCCTTCGAATAGTTGAGGGGCCTATATCACTCCTGCGCAAGACCGATTGCATTCGAAAATAACGGAAAGCGGTCGTTCGCGTGTAGTGTGATCAGATGGCCGTACAGCTGCTGAATGATTGGGAGAGCTCCAACGCCAAGCCAGTTTCAACCTCACAAAAATCAATTATTCTGCTATTGATATTCTGCAATATTAAGCATTAAGGCATCCGAGACACTCTCTTTCGACTGCTGGCAGTAGCATGGAACGCTTACTGCATGTTTCCAGTCACCCATGCTTCTGGGCTGTCCTCTTGAATCCTACCTTTGCCTGTTGCGAAGAGGAAACCACCTGCTGCAGATACTTGGTCTGTTCCACAGTCTGCCTCCTGGGCCGACGCTCTATACCTTCGAACAGACCTTTGCACTTCCGGTAGCAGAGAAAATACTCTACACATCAACCCTGCGTGGGAGAGGGTCGCGTACCACCCGAAACGGAAAGGTCGGTTCTTGGCATGACAAGCTTCAATAAACATCCATCGAACAGCTTTTCCGGGGAAATTGCCCATCTCACCTGCTTCACATGGCAGTTCTTTTCTTTGGACCCAAGAATTGAGAGACTATTCTTTATTCTGTAGCAAATGTGCCTTTTCCTACAAAGCGACTGGGCAAGGTCTGCACAACTTACGTTGAACAAGAACTATCTGCACTCCCCTAGAGCAGGAGCCTTCTGTTGCAACGCAGATTCGTCGAGAGGAGTCCTGGCGTCGTCTGACAACTTGTGGCTTGCTTGGGCATGATGCTTGTTGGATTTCTGTACATCCCACACGTCTTGGAAGCCTCGAAGAAGGCCAGACCGAGGAAGGTGGCTTCCCTGCGTCCTTTTTCAGCCAGCTTGCCTCCCATTTCCTACTCCAGCATGAGATGCGCCGGTCCGACTCAAGCTTATATGAGGTTAATTCCCCCCTACTTCAGGAAGTTGTGCAATCATTCATTGTGTCCAAGCTAGACTTTAATTTCCTTGTTTTCCAGTC
>JAABUK010001342.1_pt1 | contig 47381 bp, 34 predicted proteins | sample 5559141 | NCBI WGS metagenome assembly JAABUK01 (sample SAMN10711869, study PRJNA513367) | rock metagenome | isolation source: Antarctica rocks | place: Antarctica: Victoria Land, Pudding Butte nord | collected 2016-01-03 | reverse complement strand
GAAGGAGATGGAGACGCTAAATTGCGCCGCCACTTGATAAATCCGGGCCTGCGGCGCGGCACACGCCGCCGCTACCCGTTCCCGCAAATCAATCGAATACGCTTTCATAACAGAAGGTACTTAAAATTCTGTACACCGAATTGGAAACCGCTCTAAGGAGCGTCTGGTCAGCCCCGGCGGGCCGGGCGGCAGCGGTGGCGCTGCTGGTTTCCTACGCCATCGAAGTGGCGCAGCTGGCTCACCTGCTTAGCTGGCTGGGCTGGCAGCATTCGAAACCGGCCGAAACCGGCGCGGCTGGTGCTGGGTAGCCAGTTTGAGTGGGGCGATATGCTGGCGTACACGCTGGGGGCGGCCGTGGTGCTAGGGCTGGAGCAAGCGCGCGGGCGGCGCACGGCGTATAAGTTGAGCAAGCCGTGAGGCTGCATGGGCAAAAGGCTATTGCCGAAAAGGGCGGTGGGAGACAAGGTGCTTTTGCTGCAAAGAAGCTATTTGGAAAGTAGCCACGAGGCGCCTGTGCGTCATTCCGGGCTTACCGGGGAATCTCGCTCGCGTCGTTGAACGATACCCCGGACGGCGCGGGCGAGATTCCCCGGCAAGCCCGGAATGACGCATAGGCACTTATTGATAGCTATTTAACCCCCCTACCCCCCAGCCAGAAAGCGGGCCAGGTAGGGCGCGGTGCGGCTGGCGGCATTTTGGGCCACTTCGGCGGGCGGGCCGGCGGCCACGATGCGGCCGCCCTCGTCGCCCGCGCCGGGGCCCACGTCGATGACCCAGTCGGAGCCGGCGACCACGCGCATGTCGTGCTCGACCACCAGCACCGAATGGCCGGCTTCGACCAGGCCGTTGAGCTGGGTGAGGAGCTTTTCGACGTCGGCGGGGTGCAGGCCGGTGGTGGGCTCGTCGAGCACGTAGAGGGTGTGGGCGCGGGCCTGGCGCTGCAACTCGGTGGCGAGCTTGATGCGCTGGGCCTCGCCGCCGCTCAGCTCGGTGGCCGACTGGCCGAGGCGCAGGTAGCCCAGGCCCACTTCGCGCAGCACGGTGAGGGCGCGGCGCACGCTGGGCTCTTCTGCAAAAAAGACCCAGGCCTCGTCTACGGTCAGGCCGAGCACGTCGGCGATGTTCTTGCCCTGGTAGGTAATTTCGAGGGTTTTAGCGTTGTAGCGGGCGCCGTGGCAGGTGGGGCAGGGCGAGTACACGCTGGGCAAAAACAGCAGCTCGACCATCACGAAGCCCTCGCCCTGGCAGGTTTCGCAGCGGCCTTTGGCCACGTTGAAGGAGAAGCGGCCGGCGTCGTAGCGGCGCTTGCGGGCCTCCGGCGTGGCCGCGAAGAGCCGGCGCACGTGGTCGAATAGCCCCGTGTAGGTGGCCATGTTGGAGCGTGGCGTGCGGCCGATGGGCTGCTGGTCGACGCGCACGAGGCGCTTAACGAGGTCTAACCCGGCCGTGATTTTGCCACTGGAATGAGGAATTAGGAATGAGGAATGAAGAATTGTTTCAGCAGCTTCGCCAGTTTCTGCTTCCAATTCCTCATTCTTCATTCCTAATTCCTCATTCACCAGCTCCACCAGCACCTGGCTCACAAGGGTTGACTTGCCCGAGCCCGACACGCCCGTTACAGTTGTAAACACGCCCAGCGGAAACTCGGCGTCGAGGCCGCGCAGGTTGTGGCGGGTGGCGCCGGCCAGCCGCAGCCAACCCACCGGCTTGCGCGCGGTGCGGGGGGGTAGGGCCGCATGGTCGAGGAGAAAGGTGCGCGTTTGGGAATTTTCTACTGCCGCCAGGCCGGCGGGCGGGCCGCTGTAGAGAATCTGGCCGCCCTGCTCGCCGGCAGCGGGGCCCACGTCTACGAGCCAGTCGGCGCGGCGCACCACATCGAGGTTGTGCTCCACTACGAAGAGCGAGTTGCCGGCTCGTTTGAGGCTGTCGAGTGCTTTCAGCAGCGCCTGGGTGTCGGAGGGGTGCAGGCCGGCCGAGGGCTCATCGAGCACGTATACTACGCCGAACAAATTGGAATACAGCTGGGTAGCCAGGCGCAGGCGTTGCAGCTCGCCGGGCGAGAGCGTGGGCGTGCTGCGCTCCAGGGCCAGGTAGCCGAGGCCCAGGTCGAGCAGCACCGCGAGGCGGGCGCACAGGTCCTGGGTGATGCGGCGCGTTACTTCAGCCTGCTCGGGGTGGGCCGCGTCGTGCTTCTGGGCGGTGGCCGTGCCTTCGGCGTAGGGGCGTAGCCGGGCCGCCACCTGCTGGAGGGGTAGGCGGGCCATATCGGCAATGTCGAGCCCGGTAAAGGTGACGCTTAAAGACTCGGGCCGCAGGCGCTTGCCGTGGCAGAGGGGGCATTCCTGGCTCAGCATGTACCGCAAAACGCGCTTTTTCATGAGCGCGCTCTGGGTATTGCCAAATGTGTACAGCACGTGCCGCCGGGCGCTCGAAAACGTGCCCATGTAATTGGGCGGCTCTTTGCGCTTGAGCGCCCGCTGCGTCTCGGCGGGCGAGTAGCCGGGGTACACGGGCACCACCGGCTGCTCATCGGTGAAGAGAATCCAGTCGCGCTCCTTTTGGGGCAGGTCGCGCCAGGGGCGGTCCACGTCGTAGCCCAGCGTCACGAGAATATCGCGCTGGTTCTGGCCGCCCCAGGCCTGGGGCCAGGCCGCGATGGCCCGCTCGCGGATGGTGAGCGAGGGGTCGGGCACCATTGAGTCTTCGGTTACCTCATACACCCGGCCCAGGCCGTGGCAGCGTGGGCAGGCGCCCTCAGGCGTATTGGCCGAAAAGCCTTCGGCGTAGATAATACCCTGACCTTGTGGATAGTCGCCGGCCCGCGAGTAGAGCATCCGCAGCAGGTTGGAAAGCGTGGTAACCGAGCCCACCGACGAGCGCGTGGTGGGCGCGCCGCGCTGCTGCTGCAAGGCCACGGCCGGCGGCAGCCCATCAATGCTATCCACTTCGGGCACTGAAAGCTGGTGAAACAGCCGCCGCGCGTAGGGCGATACCGACTCCAGGTAACGCCGCTGGGCCTCGGCGTAGAGCGTGCCGAAGGCCAGGCTCGACTTGCCCGAGCCCGACACGCCGGTGAAGACGACTAAGGCATCGCGCGGAATATCGACGTCGATGTTTTGGAGGTTGTGCTCGCGGGCGCCGCGTACGCGCACGAAGCCGGGGGTAGGGAATGAAGGATTTGGACCAGGCATAGCTAAGGAAGCGGCGCGACGCGCCGCTGGCTGGTACTACGCAATATCCCGGACTACTATCTACCGCTTCCCGCACAAATACTGGCGTCCCTACCCCCAGCCGCCGCTACGGATGCACCAGCGCCCAGCCCTCGGCCTGCCGGATTATCAGCTCGCCGTTGCCGGTCGGCACTACCGAGATGTAGGGCAGCAGGTCGGCCTTGGTGAGCTTGTAGGCGTTCAGCGAGTTCTGGCACTGGGCCAGCACCACGCCCGCCCGTTGCAGGGCCAGCACGTCGGCTTCATAAGGCTGGTCTTTTTTAAACACCACCGTGCCGCCGCTGAACACCACCAGTTCCAGCTCCAGCTTGCCCTTGAGGCGCGGGTCGTTGAGGGCGTTCCGCATGTTGTGCAGCGTCTTGTTGATGAGCTTCGGGTCGTCGCTATCGAGCTGATACACGGCGCGGTAGTGCCCCTTGGTGGCCGGCGCGCCCCCAAACTGCGCGGCTTTGGCCGCCACCGCCGCGTCGGGGGCGGGCAGAGCCGGCGCGGGGCCGGCGGCGGGCGGGGCCGGCATAGCCTGGGCGTGCGCGGTGGCGCAGGTGGCCAGCAGCAGGCCCGTGGCCAGCCAGGAAAACAAAGAAGTCATGCGAAGAAAAATAAGGGGGCAGGGGAAGCGGCCAGCTACGCGGCCTGGCTGCTGCGGATGATACGGGCCGCGCCCGGTCGGCCACGCCGCAAAGCTAGCAACATCCGAAAGCTACGGGCGGCCAGCCACTTTTCGGCCAGGCGAGGTGCCGTGTACATTTGACCCGGCGCGGGCTACCCCCGCGCGCCCCAGCTATGACCAGATTCTTACTCGGCGGCACTGCCTTGCTCCACGCCCTGGCATTGGGTGGCCCCGCGCGCCAGCCGCCGCCCGGCCAGGAGGCCAGCACTATCACGCTGCTGGCTATTAACCAGCCGCCCTGCACCGTGCCTACCCCCCACACGGTTATCAAAGCCAGGCTGGCCTACCACCTGGCCGAGGGCGAGCAGTCGGACTATGGCTTCGCCGTTTCCATTAAGTTTCAGACCACTACCCCCGGCCGCACTTATTCGCAGGGGCAGCTGGGCATTCGGGCGATAACGCGGCGCAGCGATACGCTTACCATTCGCTACCCGCTGGCCGCCGTCTGGGCCGATGCCCGCCTGCGCCGCCCCATCACCTGCTACTTCTACCTGCACCGCAACACCGGGCCCGGCCGCAGCCGCGTCGTGGCCCAGACGCCGGCCATTATCTTTCAGGAATGCCAATAGCCCATGTCTGCTAAAATTCTACTCCTGGCCGTGCCGCTGTTGGCGGCCTGCACCCGCGCCGCGGCCCCCACTACCCCCACCGCGCGCGCCGAAGCGGCGGCGTACTATCCAGCGGCCGGCGCGGGCTGGCAGCACCACCCGCCGGCCGCCGAAGGGCTTGACCCGGCCCGGCTGGCCGAGGCCGTGGCCTTCGCCCAAACTCAGGAAACCACCCAGATGACGCCTGATTTCTCCACCCAGGAGGAGATTTTTGGTAAGCTGCTCGGCCCCATGCCCACCAGCCGCGCCGCCACCAATGGCCTGGTGCTGCGCCACGGCTACATCGTGGCCGAGTGGGGCGACACCCAGCGCCCCGACCCCACCTACAGCGTGGCCAAGAGCTACCTCTCGACCATCCTGGGCATTACCCTCGACCGGGGCCTTATTAAAGATATTCACGAGCCGGTGGCCAGCTATGTGCACGACGGCGGCTACGACTCCGAGCATAACCGGCTCATTACCTGGGAGCACCACGCCCGCCAGACCAGCGAGTGGCAGGGCGAGCTGTGGGGTAAGAACGCCGACTTCATCGGCCACGAAGCCTTCGGCAAGGGCGAGCGCAAGCCCCGCGCTTTGCAGGCGCCGGGCACCTGCTTCGAGTACAACGACGTGCGCATCAACCGGCTGGCGCTCTCGCTGCTGCGCGTGTGGCAGCGGCCGCTGCCCGAGGTGCTGCGCACCGAAGTGATGCAGCCCATCGGGGCCTCCGATACCTGGCAGTGGGTGCCCTACCCCACTGCCGTGGCCACGGTCAACGGCCAGCCCATGCCCTCGGTGAGCGGCGGCACCCGCTGGGGCGGCGGCCTGCGCATCAGCGCCCGCGACGAGGCCCGGCTGGGCTACCTCATGCTGCGGCGCGGGCGCTGGGGCCGGCGGCAGGTGGTGCCGGCGGGCTGGGTGGCGCAGGCCACCACGCGCGGCCCCGTCGGCCCCGACTACGGCTACCTCTGGTGGCTCAACACGGAACAAAAAGCCTGGCCCGACGCCCCGGCCAGCAGCTACGCCGCCCTGGGCGCGGGCCAGAACACCCTCTGGGTTGACCCGGCGCACGATATCGTCGTGGTGTGGCGCTGGCACAACGGGAGCCCCAATGAGCTGCTAAAACGGGTGCTGGCGGCGGTGCAGCCGTAGCTTTCGGCCAGTATTTCTTCGCGCCCTACCCCCTCTCACGCGCTGCTAATGGCTACTTCCGCGGCTTTTCCAGTTACCATTTTACTGCACGGCGGCTCAGGCCGGTTGCATCCGGCTGGCACGCCCTTTCCGCGGCAGGCTGCTTATACCGAAGCGCTTACGCAAGCTACCCAGGCCGGCTACGCGGTGCTGGCCCAGGGTGGCAGCAGCCTGGCTGCCGTCGAAACCAGCCTGCGTTTGCTGGAAGACTGCCCGCTGTTTAATGCCGGCCGGGGCGCCGTTTTCTCGCATGCCGGAGTAAACGAACTCGACGCTGCCCTGATGGACGGGGCTACTCTGCGGGCCGGGGCCGTGGCCGGCGTGCGCACGGTCAAAAACCCGATTTCGGCGGCGCGGGCCGTGCTGGAGCGCTCGCCCCACGTGCTGCTCACGGGCGCCGGGGCCGACGAGTTTGCCGCCGCCGCTGGTCTGGAGCTGGCCTCGCCCGCCTGGTTTCGCACCGAGGAGCGCTGGCAGCAGTTCGAGGCGCTCCGGCTGGGCCAGGCGCCGGGGGCCGGGGCCAAATTTGGCACCGTGGGCGCCGTGGCCCTCGACCAGGCCGGGCACCTGGCGGCCGGCACCTCCACGGGCGGCATGCTGAATAAGAAATACGGCCGGGTGGGCGACTCGCCGCTCATCGGGGCCGGCACCTACGCCAACAGCGTGTGCGCCGTATCGGGCACCGGGCACGGCGAGTTCTTCATTCGCTACACCGTGGCCCACGACATTGCCGCGCTCGTGGAATACCGGGGCCTGTCGGTGCGGGCGGCGGCCGAGCTGGTTATTCACCAGAAAGTAGCTCCGGCGGGCGGCCTCGGCGGCGTCATCGCCCTCGATGCGCGGGGCAATATGGCCATGCCCCACAGCACCGAAGGCCTGTTCTGGAGCTACCGCAGCGCCGACGAGCGCGCGGCGACCAACGTGTGTAATATGGTAATTGAGTAAGTATGACGGCAGCATTTGGCTAGGGCTAGCGCGAGTTACGCTCCACTGCGTTGCGCTAAATTCGCGCCGTTTTAGAGCTTTATTCGCTCGTACCCCTAGCTAGATTTAACAACCATCCATTTTCTCGAACGATTTTAGTAGTCTCGCTTCGCAAATTGATTTTATCAATTCCGTGGATAGCCGACCAAACAGCGTTAATTGGCATATACTGTACGCCCAGTGCATCTACAAAAGGGTAACTCCCGCCTGTATGAGTGGTATTTATAACCCAGGTTCCTTGCACCCTTAGTTTAATTACTTCGCCGACGTAAGCAACCAAACTATCATACAAGTTGGCATACGCTTTCTCCTTCCCGTACTGCTCTAATTTGTGCGAAATGAGGTCGAGACTTGCATAGCTTTTATCAAGCAAATGAGTTTCAATCACTAGAGTTACTATGAGCTGGTTATCAGAGCATTACAGGTATTAAGTAATTCCAGATTATTGCGCCTATTTTACATTTCCGCTATTTCAGTACGGCTGGGCCTTTTCTGAGCACTTTTTAGCGTCTTATAGTGGCTGTATTATTTCAGCCCAAATGCTTACTCAATTAAGCTTAGGTTGCATATGCCTGATTTTCAAGCGATAGTAACTCTACTAATTCAGATGCTAATTTGGTAAGTAGTGCGTCAATATGATTTAAAAGCTCACTTTTGTATTGCGAATAATAGCGCCAATGCTGCACCGAGCTACCGCGTCCATGCGTAAAATCGGCTTCTACCCGTTGTGTCCAATCAATAAGATTTCGAAAATACTCGCCTTGATAAATATCACCTCTACCTGGAATACTTATTCCATTAGGGTCAAAGACATAAAGAAATCTATCACCTGGAAGCTCATACACTAAATCGCGACCATCATTACCTGATTTTCGGGAATATTCTTCGTGAAGCTTCCCCCCTTCAGCCTCTAGTAGTTCTTGCACCTGCTTTTTGGTTAAACGCCGGGTATTAAGAGCACGATTCATTGCTTTGTTTTAAATGGTAGTCAGGCCTTTAATTATTCCACCCAGCCCCCACCCTCGCGCACGCGCGCCAGCAGCGCCGCGTGGTGCGGCGCCCGCTGCAACACTAACTCATTGCCCAGCAACACCAGCTGCTGCCGGGCGCGCGTCACGGCTACGTTGAGCTTGCGGTCGACCTGGCCGGTTTCGTCGGGCGATACCATCAGCTCCAACTGGTGCTCGTGGTGGCAGCAGAAGCTCACGATAATCACCTCGCGCTGCGAGCCCTGGTAGCGCTCCACGGTATCGACGCTGACCTGGGCCAGTTGCGGCAGGTCATGCTCCTGGGCCAGCTGGGCCAGCCGGGCGCGGATGCGGGCCGCCTGGTTACGGTAGCTCGCGATGATGCCCAGCGTGGCATCGGGGTCAAAGGCAGGGCCGTAGCCCTGGGCCACTTGCAGGGCGGCGCGGGCGGCCAGCTCGGCTTCCTGGCTCGATTCCTTTTGCGAAAAGTCGTCGGGCTGACGGCGGGTGGGTACGAACACGAGCCGCTGGCGGCGCAACGCCTCACCGAAGGCATCGGCGGCCGGGGCCCAGGCGCTGGGGTTGAGGCTGGCGTGCTGCCAGGGGGTAGGGCTGCGCAGCTGGCCGCCGTAGAAGTCGTCGTTGACGAGCGCGGCCAGCTCAGCGTGGGCGCGGTACTGGTTGGCCAGCGTGCCGTGGGCGTAGGGCCACCGCGCCTCGGCGCGCCGAAATAGGCGCTCGAAGTACGAGTTGCGCAGGTTAGTGAGGCCCAGCTGCTCGCGCAGCAGTTCGGCCACGGCGGGCGCTACGGCGCTGGCCTCGGGCTCCTGGGTTACCACGGCGGGCAGCTGGCGGTGGTCGCCGATGAGGATAAATTTCTCCGCCTTGGCCAGCAGCGCCAGCATCGGGCCTTCGAGCACCTGGCTGGCCTCGTCCACCACGGCCACGTCAAAATTCTTGAGCTGAAACAGCTCGGGCCGGCCCAGCAGACTACTGATGGTGCCCACGTAGAGCGGCGTGCTGGTGAGCCGCGCCCGCACCATCTGGCGGGTGGGCAGGTCCCGAATCATATTATCCAGCAGATACGGCCGGTAGGCGGGCGAGGTGCCCAGCCGCGAGCCAATGCGGATAAACGGCAGATTAGCGTCAATCAATTGCTCGCAGATTTCGTCCACGGCGCGGTTGGTGTAGGCGGCCAGCAGCGTGTTTTTATCCTCAGCCACAAGCCGAGTGGCCAGCTCGCGCAGCACCGAGCGGGTTTTGCCGGTGCCGGGCGGGCCGCAGAGTACGAACCAGTCGGGCGCGGCCAGGGCGCGGGCCACCACCTCTTCGGCCGCCGTGGCGGGGGTAGGGCGGGCGGCATCCCAGCCCTCGGGCGGGCGCGGCGCGGTGCGGGCCAGCAGCTGGCGGCGGCGCGCCGGGGGCAGGCTTAGAAAGCTGGTCAGGCCGGCCCACTCGCGGCGGAAGGTGTCGTAGGTATCGGGCTCCAGGGCCCAGTGCGAGTGGCCGTGCAGGTAGCGCGGGGCCAGGCGGCGGTTGCGCACGGCCAGCACCACGCGGCCATCGGCGGCCAGGTCTTCGGCCAGCGTCACTTTCACCACCTGGGCGTCAAGGACACTGAGGGTGTAGGGGCGGGGCTTGCCCCCGCCCGCCGTTGCCCGTTTAGCCTGAGCGTCGTCCGGCACCGGTTGTTCTGACGCCGGGGCGGGGGCAAGCCCCGCCCCTACCCGCCTGGGATATAAAATCAGCGTGTCGCCGGCCCGGAAATTCACCTCCCTACCCCCCGCCGGGCGCTGGAAGATGAGGTGCGGACCCAGGCCCTCGCGGGCGTCGTCGGGCGCGTTGCTGTGGTCTTCGATTAATTCGAGCTCATCGAGCAGGCTGAAATTCTGGTGCTTGCGGGCCTGCGGCAGCAGCCAGAGGCCGGCCTGGCCGCCGGCATCGCCGGGGCGGCCCTCGTCGCCGAGCAGGGCCAGGCGCATTTCGCGGGCCGCGAAGCGGGTCAGCTCCAGGCAGTAGGCGCGCTCAGTGCGGTCGGCGGCGCTCCACGCGTTGGCGGTTTTTTCGGCCTTTTCGCGGTTGAAGGGTGGCACGGCGGCCAGGTTGGGGCGCAGCACGGGGGCCAGCAGGGCGGCCGTCTGGCCGGGGCCGGTGGCGCGGGCCAGCTGCAATTCGAGGCCCACGAGCTGGTTGCGGGCGGCCAGCAGCTGGTCCACCAGGGCCAGGTTTTGCAGCACCGGGCGCACGGCGGGCTGGTCCTCGGCGGCGTTGGAATACAGGATGCTGGTGCGGCCCCGGCCGGCGGTTTCGCCATCGGCCCCGAACACAGACTCTAATAATAACCGGTAGAGCTGGGCCTGGGCGGCGTGGTTGGTCCAGGGCTCAGCCACGGGCACTTTCACCGAGCTTTTCAGCTCCACCAGGTCATAGCCGGTGGGGCTTTCGTGCAGCAGGTCGAGGCGACCTTGCAGGCCGTAGGTGGCCGAGAGAAAGGTGGGTTCGAGAAAGCAGTCGGCCAGGCGCAGGGGCTGCTGCTGGTAGCCACTACGCGAGCTGGCCGCGAAACCCTGCCGCCGTGCCTGCCGCAGCGTGCGGTGGTGCCGGCGCAGGTCGTTCAGCAATTCGGGTACGCCGGTGCGGGTCTGAAACTCAGGCAACGTGCTCAGCGTAAGCGGCTCGGCCCGAAAGAGCTTTTTGGTGAGAAAATATTCGAGGTCGAAATCGGTGCCTGGTGCCTGGTGCCTGGTGCTGGGTGCCTGGGTTGTGGCGGCCGGTTCAGCAACTGGCTCGTTCTCATCCCTAACATCTTCACCACCTGATAACTGATAACTGATAACTGATAACTGATTAGCCGCGTGACTCACCTCCTCATCGAGCAGGCGGTTGACCAGGTTTCCCACCACCAGCGAACGCGAGGTTTCATCGGGCAAAAACGACTTTAGCAGGGCCAGCTCGCCAAAGGTGCCGTCGCGCTGCGCACACTCGGCCAGCGTCGTCACGCTGATGAGGTAATCGGGCTCCAGCACCACGCGGCGCGGCCGCACGCGGCCGTCGGGCTGCAACACGGGGCCGATGAGGTTGAGGGCCGGGTGCAGCGCGGCGGCGGGCAGCAGCAGGCCTTCGTAGGCTTCGGGCAGCTCTAGCTGGAAGGGGCCAGCCGGCCGGCCATCGGCGGGCGTGCTCATTTCTACGGTAATCGCGCCGCTGGGCAGGTCGGCGTGCACCACCTGCACCCGCCACACGACGCGCGGGTCGGCGGCTTCGGGCGCGGCAGGGAGGGTAGGGCCAGCGGCGGACCGCGGCGCCTGGGCGAGTGGCGGGGGGGTAGCAGGGCGCGGGCCGGTGTAAGGCTCGCCGGTGAGGGCTTCGAGCAGTTCGGCCACGGCCGCGAAGCCGGCGGCCACCTCGGCGGCGGTGCCGGGGTAGCTTTCGTGCAGCACCAGGTTGGCGGCCACGCGCAGGTCTTGCAGGCGGGCGCGCAGGCCGGGGGCCAGCTCCAGGGCGTAGCAGGCGCCCCCTATCGCCTGAAACAGGTTGCCAAACGGCGCTTTGCGTCGCTTGTAGTCGGCCCGCAGCAGGCTTTCCAGCAGTTTGCGCAGGCGCGGCAGCTGGTCGGCGGGCGCGGCGGTGGGGTCGGCTAAAGCGGCAAGGCGGGCGTGGGGCGAATCAGACAAAACAGCGGGGCAGGAACGACACCTAAAGGTAAGCCCGGACCGTAAAAATAGCTATGGCCGAATAATAGCCGAGCCGGCAGCGGCCCCTACCCCACCGCCGCCACCGGCACGGGGTGCAGAATCAGCCACACCAGCTCGCGCAGAATTTCGCCCTCGTCCATGCTGCCGCTCTCGATGCCCTTGCTCTGCGCGTCGGCCCGCCGGATGAGATGAATCAGGTCGATGGTACGCTCGGGGCTGAACTGGCGCTGAGCCAGCTGGTACTCCTTCTGGGCAAATTTATTGATGCCCATTTTCTGCAGGTCGGCGTCCGAAGGGTTCGTGGCCTGGTGCAGCATGAGCAGGCGGGTGAAGAAGTTGAAGAGCAGCGTGAGGTTGGGAATGAGCGGATTAGCCTTGGGGTTGGCGGCGAAGTGCGTGAGAATGCGGTTAGCCTTGAGCACGTCGCGCTGCACCAGGGCCCGTTGCAACTCAAAGATGTTGTACTCTTTGCTGATTCCTACCAGGCGCTGCACCAGGTCCTCATCGATGGCCTGGCCGGCTTTCACGTTGAGCAGCAGCTTGTTTACCTCGTTGGCCAGCCGGCTCAGGTCAGCGCCAATGTACTCGGCCAGCAGGGCCGTGGCGCCGGGCGTAATCTGCTGCTTGCGGCTGCGCACGTAGCCGCCCAGCCACTGCGGCACCTGGTTGTCGTAGAGCTTTTTGCTCGTCATCAGGGCCACGCCGGGCGCGGTGGCCAGCAGCTTGCCCAGCTTCTTGCGCGAGTCGAGGGTTTTGTGCTTGTAGCAGAGCACGAGCACCGTGCTGGCGAGCGGGTTTTTGAGGTAGGCTTCGAGGAAGGGCCAGGCTTTTTCGCTCTCCAAGTCGGCCACGGCCTGCGCTTCTTTCACGATAACGACCGCGTGGTCACTCATCATCGGAAAGCGCTTGGCCTGGCCCAGAATACCCGTGGCGTCGGTATCCTTGCCGTAGAGCACCGTTTGGTTGAAGCTGCGCTCACTCTCGGGCAGCACCGCGCTTTCGAGCGCGTCGGCCACGTTATCAATGAAATACGGCTCCTCGCCCTGCAGAAAATACACCGGCTGAAATTGCCGCTGCCGCACGGCTTTAAGAATGGCGTCGGCGTCTTGTGTCAATTATGAATTAGAAATTATGAATTATGAATTGGCTCTGCGGCAACGGGTGAGCCAGAATACGAAATTACGGCCTGGGCTACCTTTGCTCACGCGGCGCGGCTTCCCCGCACCCTGGAGCCAATTCATAATTTCTAATTTATAATTCATAATTGGATTTACTAGACGAACTCCGCTGGCGCGGCATGTACCACGATGCCATGCCTGGCACCGCCGAGCACCTGGCCGGCGCCGCGCCCGTGTCGGGCTACATCGGCTTCGACCCCACGGCGGCTTCGCTGCACATCGGCAACCTGGCCACCATTATGCTGCTCGTGCATTTGCAGCGCGCCGGCCACCGCCCGGTGGCCTTGGTGGGCGGCGCCACCGGCATGATTGGCGACCCCAGCGGCAAGAGCGCCGAGCGCAACCTGCTCGACGAAGCTACTCTGCGCGCCAACCAGGCCGGCATCCGGGCGCAGCTCGAAAAATTCCTGGATTTCAACGACTCGCCCACCGGCGCGGTGCTCGTTAATAACTACGACTGGTTCAAGGACTTCGGCTTCCTGGGCTTTCTGCGCGAAGTGGGTAAGCATCTCACCGTGAACTACATGATGGCCAAGGACTCGGTGAAGCGCCGCATTGGAGATGTCCTTGACCGTGAATTTGTAGACCGCCTTGTCAAAGGATATATTGATGGGCAGGTCAAACGATTGGGAACCGTCACGGATAAACTTGTGGCAGCTCTTGATGCCAAGGACTTTGAACTTGCTAAAGAGCTTGGTGCTGAGTTTCAAAAGATTCAGGATGAGCAGAGAAATACTAGCCTTGCCTCTATTTTCAAAGAAGATTTTAAGCGGGCTGGTGAAGCTATAGAAGCTGAGAAATCTAATAGAGTTGAAGGTATCAGCTACACCGAGTTCAGCTACCAGCTGCTGCAAGGCTACGACTTCTTTCACCTGTATAAGAACCTGAATTGCACCCTGCAAATGGGCGCCAGCGACCAGTGGGGCAACATTACCACCGGCACCGAGCTCATTCGCCGCCTCACCGATGGCCAGGGTAAGGCCTACGCCCTCACCGGCCAGCTCATCACCAAGGCTGACGGCACCAAGTATGGCAAATCGGAAACCGGCACCGTGTGGCTCGACCCTCAGCTGACCTCGCCTTACCAGTTCTACCAGTTTTTTCTGCGCGCCGAAGACGCCGAAGCCCCGCGCCTCATCCGCGTGTTTACGCTGCTCAGCCAACCTGAGATTGACGCCCTCGAAGCGGAGCACGCCCAAAACCCCGGCCTTAAAACGCTGCAAAAGGCACTGGCCAAGGACGTGACCATCCGGGTGCATTCCGAAGCGGCCTACGAGGCGGCCGTGGCCGCCTCCGAGGTGCTGTTTGGCAAAGGCGACCTGGCGGCGCTGGACGAGGCCACGCTGCTCGACGTGTTTGCCGGCGTGCCGCACCTGCGCGTGCCCCGCGTAGCGGCGCAGGCCCTACCCCTCGCCGTGCTGCTGAGCGAGGCCACCGACAAGAAAATTCTGCCCTCGCGCGGCGAAGTACGCAAGCTGGTGCAAGCCAACGGCTTGAGCATCAACGGCCAGAAAGCAACTTCTGCCGACGCTGCGGTGACCGAACTGCCGCTGCTGCTCGGCCGCTACCTGGTAGTGAAAAAGGGCAAGAAAGACTACTTCCTGGTAGAGCTAACTGCCTGACCAGCCAGCCAACAGGCCAGCTAATCTGCAACGCGAAAAGCCCCACCTTCCGGCGGGGCTTTTTAATTAAAAGCCGTCCACGAAATCCGAAAAATCCGGCCGAATCCGTGGTTCAGACAGCTACTTCTTCTTGGCAGCGGGGGCAGCCTTTTTGGCGGCGGCCGGCGCGGCTTTCTTCGCAGCGGGAGCAGCCTTTTTGGCGGCGGGGGCGGCAGTGGCAGCACCATCTTTCGACGAGTTCTTCTGGTTTTGCACGGTCAGGCGAATTTCCTGCGCCATGTTCTTGAGCTCCTGCATCCCCTTGCGGACGCGGGTACCAGCGGCCGCGTTTTGCTTGTCGTACGACTTTTCAAAGTCGTCTTCCAGCGACGTAACGAGGTCCTTCAGTTTGTTGAATGGGTTGGCCATGAAAGGTGGTTGAAAATGGGTGAGAAAAAGGGGAATTGTGCTTACGCGGCCCTAATATACAGGGGCTTTCTACGCGAGCAACTCTTTATGGTTTTTTTAAAACCCCATTTCTAGCCTCGCAGGGCAGTTTTTAGCTAAAAACTGCCCCCTCGATGAATTTTCGAGTCGGCATTTATCCACTTAAAGTACAAAAACCCTGCACGACCAGCTTTGGTAACTGGGTGTGCAGGGTTGGTATTTGGGGTAGCAATCAGTCTTTTAGGCAGTAGCGGGCTGCTTGCTGTAAAGTCCCTTGTCGAGCTTGGCGGCGATGGCCTCGAAAGCGGCAATTGTTTGGCGCACATCTTCGAGCGTATGCACGGCCGTGGGGATGAGACGCAGCATAATAACGCCCTTGGGCACTACCGGATACACCACGATGGAGCAGAAAAGGCCGTGATTCTCACGTAAATCGAAGGTGAGGGCCGTAGCGTCGGGAATCTGGCCGTTCAGGAACACGGGCGTCACCGGCGACTCGGTGGTGCCGATGTTGAAGCCTTTTTCGCGCAGGCCGCTTTGCAGGGCGCGCACGATGGTCCAGAGGTTTTCGCGGTACTCGGGGTGGTTGCGAATCAGCTCCAGGCGCTTGAGGGCACCCACCACCAGGGGCATGGGGAGGGATTTGGCGAATATCTGGCTGCGCATGTTGTAGCGCAAATATTCAATAACGCCCTCCTGGCCCGCCACGAACGCGCCGATGCTGGCCATGCTCTTGGCGAACGTGTAAAAAATCAGGTCTACGCCCTCCTGCACGCCCAAATGCTCGGCCGTGCCGGCGCCCGTGGGGCCCAGCGTGCCGAAGCCGTGGGCGTCATCGACGAAGATGCGGAAGTCGTATTTTTCCTTCAGCTTCACGATTTCGCGCAGCTTGCCGAGGTTGCCCGACATACCAAACATGCCTTCGGTAATGACCAGGATGCCGCCGCCGGTTTCGTCGGTGAGGCGCCTGGCACGCTCCAGCTGCTTTTCGAGGTTCTCGATATCGTTGTGCGGAAACACGAAGCGCTTGCCCTGGTGCAGGCGCACGCCGTCGATGATGCAGGCGTGCGACTCGGCGTCGTACACGATGGCATCGTGGCGGCTCACCAGCGCGTCGATGATGCTCACTACCCCCTGGTAGCCAAAGTTGAGCAGCAGGGCGGCGGGCTTGTTCACGAAGTCGGCCAGCTCATTTTCGAGCTGCTCGTGCAGGGTCGAGTTGCCGCTCATGATACGCGCGCCCATTGGGTAGGCCATGCCGTACCCGGCCGCGCCTGCCACGTCGGCCTGCCGCACCTCGGGGTGGTTGGCCAGGCCGAGGTAGTTGTTCAGGCTCCAGGTCAGCACCTCTTTCCCGCGAAAAATCATGCGGGGCTTAATCTCGCCTTCGAGCTTGGGAAAGGTGAAGTAGCCGTGGGCGTAGTGCGAGTGCGAGCCCAGCGGGCCCCGGTTGGCCGAAACGCGGTCGAAAATATCCACTGAAAAACTTGGGGGAATAAGTAAGAGGGCGAAAACGGCGAACCCAGCCGGCGCGCACGTCTTAAGATTAGCTAAACGACAAAGATAGGCCTACGCGGCCGTTGTACATAATTTGGGCGTAGCCGCGAGGTAGAGATTACCTCTTTATTACCGAGGAAGTGATTTAAGGTTTTCTTTGTGGCTGTAAAACGGAGTGGCACTCCGTTTCCGCCCGCTCTATCCCTGCCCGACTCGTTCAACGAGCAACGGAGTACCACTCCGTTTTACAGCCCACCCCACATGAAGAAAATAGCTAAGCTCCTGGTTGCCAATCGGGGCGAAATCGCGCTGCGCGTGCTGCGCTCGGCCCGCGAAATGGGCATTGCCACGGTGGCCATCTACTCGGAGGCCGACCGCCTCTCGCCCCACGTGCGCTACGCCGACGAGGCCGTGTGCGTGGGCCCGCCCGCCTCGAAAGACAGCTACCTGCGGGGCGATAAAATTATTGAAATCTGCCACCAGCTGGGCGTCGATGCCATTCACCCCGGCTACGGCTTCCTCTCGGAGAATGCCGGCTTTGCCCGCGCCGTGCGCGCGGCGGGGCTGATTTTCGTAGGGCCCAGCCCCGAGGCAATGGAGCTGATGGGCGACAAGCTCTCGGCCAAGCAGACGGTGAAGGCCTATAATATTCCGCTGGTGCCGGGCACCGACGAGGCCATTTCCGACGTGGCGGCGGCCAAGCAGCTTGCGGAGGAGGTAGGGTTTCCGATTCTCATTAAAGCCTCGGCCGGCGGCGGCGGCAAAGGGATGCGCCTGGTGCACAAGGTAGAAGAATTTGAGGAGCAGATGCAACTGGCGGTGAGCGAGGCCACCTCGGCGTTTGGCGACGGGGCGGTGTTTATGGAGAAGTTCGTGACCGGGCCGCGCCACATCGAGATTCAGGTTTTGGGCGATGAGCACGGCAACATCGTGCACCTGTTTGAGCGCGAGTGCTCGATTCAGCGCCGCCACCAGAAAGTAATTGAGGAAGCGCCGTCGGCGGTCCTTACCCCCGAGCTGCGGGCCGAGATGGGCCGCTGCGCCGTGGAGGTGGCCCGCGCCTGCCAGTATGCGGGGGCCGGCACCGTGGAGTTTTTGCTCGATGACCAGCACCGCTTCTACTTCCTCGAGATGAACACCCGCCTGCAGGTCGAGCATCCGGTGACGGAGCTGATTACGGGCCTCGACCTGGTGAAGGAGCAGATACGAGTGGCGGAGGGCCAGCCCCTACCCTTCCGCCAGGAAGATTTGACCATCAACGGCCACGCCCTGGAGCTGCGCGTGTACGCCGAAGACCCGCAGAACAATTTCCTGCCCGACATTGGCCGCCTCAGCACCTACGTGCGCCCCCAGGGCCCCGGCGTGCGCGTGGACGACGGCTTTGAGCAGGGCATGGACATCCCGATTTACTACGACCCCATGATTGCCAAGCTGGTGGCCTACGGCGCCACCCGCGACGAAGCCATCCAGCGGATGCTGCGCGCCATTGCCGAGTACCAGATTACGGGCATCGAAACCACGCTGCCCTTCGGTGCTTTCGTGCTGCGGCATCCGGCCTTCGTGAGCGGCAATTTCGACACGAATTTCGTGCGCGACCACTTCAGCCCCGCCGTGCTGGCCCCCACCCTGCCCGACGAAGGCACCGCCCAGGTAGCCGCCGCCCTGGTGGCCCTGCTACTGAGCGAGAAGCAGGCCCCTACCCCCCCGGTAACGGGCGAAGCGCCGGGCGCGCCGGCTTCGGCGTGGCGGCGCAATCGGCTGGGAGTGGGGTAATACTATTCAATCAGTATTTCGCCCTATGCCGTCCAATCAAACTTTCGCTTCTCTTAAGAGAGAATTCTTTTCGGATGACTCAAAAGTCGCGCTAGCAGCTGCTGACAAGCTCAGTGAGCTTAGGGGGCCGGAAGTAATTGAGTTTTTAATCCAGGTTTTAGAGAGTCCAGACGTTTGGCGGCGTAATAATGCAGCACTAGCTCTGCACGACATTGGTGATAATCAAGCGTTAGAACCTTTATTCCAAGCCATTCAAAACCCACTAAACGTAAACCACAGGGGCACTATGGTTTACGCCCTGGAAAGTTTGGACTGCTCCCAAAAACTACCGGAATTATTTGACCTGCTATTCTATGGAAATGCCGAGGTCAAAATGGGGGCAGAGACAGTTTTGGATGAGCAAATTTTTGAGTTTTCAACAGATGACTTACACATCATTCAAAGCAAATGGGATAATTTGCAACAGCACCCTGAAAAGTCTCCTGACTTTTCAGGGTGCAAGGATGCTATTCAGCATTTTGTAGAAGCTTTACTAGCTATCTAAATGACTAATTGTTTCGTTATCGTACTACTAATCTCAAACACTACCCATGAAAACGCAAGCTCCTAAACAGCCCATTAAGAAGCCCGGCAAGGAACAAATTGGTCAGTTCGCTTCCGAGGCAGAATTTCTAGCGGGGAAAAATTGCCAATTCCAGAAAGTATTCGGCAAAGTGGATTGGGAAAAGGCCAAGAGCGACGGCCTTATTTCGTAAAAGCCGGCTAGCGCTCCGCAACGGGCAGCCCTGTACTGGCGCGAGTTTAGCGCAGCGTAACTCGTGCCAATTATGGCGTGGAGGTTGTACCTCCACTGCCGCGCCAGCGGCAAGGCATACCCGCGCCCGAAGGAAAATATCGGCCGGCCGGCTCGTTCTATGGGAGGCACAGCCTCCCCCGCAAAACCGGCACGAGTTACGCTGCGCTAAACTCGCGCCAGTATAGGCCAGTATGGGGCCAACGTGCTGGTGCAGGAGCAGGTCGAGCAAGTACAGCAGCAGCTCGCGCCGGGCACCGTGGAGGCGGGGCCGCGCCCTCGCGAGCAACTCACGTTAGTAGTGGGCTAAGCTGTTTTCCCGGAAATTTTACGTAGTCATCGCCTTGCCGGCCTGCACGTCTTGCACAAACTGCCGCACCGCCTGCCCAATCTCGTGGGGCGAGTCTTCCTGCATGAAGTGCTTGCCCTTGACTGTCACCTCGCGCTGATTGGCCCAGGTCCGGGCAAACGCTTTGGCCGTGCCGCCTTCCCAAAGAATAGTGCCGGGGTCGCCCGCCACAAAAAGCTTCGGCAGCGGGCTCGTCGCGAGCCACTGCCCGTAGGCCTCCACGAGCGGGTTCAAGTAGTTTGGCTCCTCTACCATCGCGACGTCGCGAGGCCAAACCAGGGTTGGCAACCGCGAAACCGGCGTGTGGTACGGAGCGCGGTAGCGGCTCATCTCCTCGGGGCTAAGCTGGCGGATAACGTTTGCGGGGATGACTTGCTCCACGAAAAGGTTGAAATCAAGGCACATCTCCTCGCCGGCCGGCACGGTGCGGATTTTCCTGAAAAGCTGTTCCACGGTGTTGAAGCCCGCCCAAGTGCTGGGCTGCACAACCGCGTCCATGTAGGCGATACCGGCAATTTGCTCGGGAAACCGGTGGGCACGGTAAAAGCCCAGGGCCGAACCCCAGTCGTGCACTACCAAAATAACGTTCTCGGTGGCCCCCACGGCTTCAAACCAGGCATCGAGGTACTCGGCGTGGTCGCGAAAGCGGTAGGCGTAGGTCGGCGAGACGGCCGAGTTACCCATGCCAATGAGGTCCGGTGCCAGACACCGCCCCACGCCGCTCAGGTGGGGGATAACGTTCCGCCACAGGTACGAAGACATGGGGTTGCCGTGAAGAAAGACAATGGGCTGGCCTTCGCCTTCGTCCACGTAGCTCATCTCTGAGTCCAGAACCTTGCTGCGTTTGCGCGGGTGGTTATCTTCGGCGGAAATGGGGAGGCTGCTGGTGTCGGTCATGTTGGGATTGAAAAGGGAGAAGAGGAGCAGGTACTGAACGGGGAATCAGGCCGGCCGCGCCGGCTACTTGGCCCAACTAAGCACGCCGGGCTCTTCCACCATATGACAGTTGATAAGGTAAACCAGTAGTAGCTAAGTCGCTTCGCTTCGCAACTGGGTTAGGGTCGTTGAATGAGCCGGGCAGCACTTCATTTTTCGGCTTCATCCTTGATAAACACGTCGTTGATGATTGCCTCGAACAGGCCCGGATGGGGTTTTACACCGGGCATTTTTTCCTCGCCCGGCTTATAATTGGCATGAGCATCCTGAAACGCCTTGGTACTTTCCCAGCGGGCAATGTTGATGAAGAGGAACGAGTCGTCGCCCCCGCCAATGTTGCGATGCATGTGCGTTTCAATAAGGCCGGACCCCGGCTTGGAAAACACCTTGGTGGTTTCTTTCCAATTCCGAATAAATTCATCCGCTTTGTCTTTGGGGACGATAAAAGGATTGATAAGGGTGACGGGCATGACGATTGGAGTTTAAGGGTAAGGGTACTCTACCCCACTAAACTTTCGGCAGTGCGTCAGGAGCGTCTGAAGCCACTTTTGCGGTAGCTGACGTTTCACCTTCGGCTCGCCAAAAATGGCCTTCAGCGGCTGGAAATGGCAGGTGAAGAGGTGGCCGTCAAAGGCTCCGAAAGTTTAATGGGGTAGAGTAGGGTAAGGGATGAGGTAGCCCGAAGACATCCAAACATATGCGCCCAAAAAAGCAGCTTCTCTTTGCAGGACTGGATTAAGCTGACTTAATGGACGGCAAACAGGGTCCCGTAGTCAAGGAATGGCTACCCGGTTTTTAGAGCCAGCACCATAACTTTCAACCAAGACATTAATGGCCGCTTGTCGAAGCACGTAGCGTTTTCTCAAACAGCGTACCCAACGCCGCTAACTCCAGCCCAACGACTTTTTCGGTCGTCGAACCGGTCGTCGTGGGCACCCTGTTTACGAAACCGCTATAACGTTTCTTTTGCGGCTTTTTGCCAACTGGCCACGCACTTTAAGCTCCTATCTATCTTCATGGACGGCCGGCAAGATGCCGCTCAACGCCCAGCGGCGCGCCGTAATCGTAGGTGCGCTGCTCCCCCCACGGCTCACTCACCACGGTGCCTATTTCGGTGACGATTTTATATGTGGACTCCAGCGGTTTACCGGCCGCCCGGTCCGCCAGCCAATCCACGATATAAGGAAAATCAGGGGGGCCGAGCTGCCCCGAACGAGCATCTACTAACCCGTGGTCGGCCCCGGTGTACATGATTAATTCTTTAGGACCCGGCACCCGATTCAGGTGCTCGATGGTACAGGCAACATCGCTCAATGCATCATCTTCGCCCGCCATAACGAGGTAGGGCATAGTTATTTTAGCGCTGATTTTCAGCACATCCATCTTAGGCGTAAAGGCATCGAACTCGGCCTCGTCATTAATGCCGGTCATGTACATAAATCGCTGCTTGAAGGTGGGGGAGGCCATTTCGTAGAGCGGCCAATTGCTGGGCTGAAAGCAGGTGTACATCACGGCGCACGCCGCGAAGCGGGGTTCGGCGGCGGCCATTTGCGTCGCCCAGAACGAGCCGAAGCTCAGGCCCCAGGCCATGATGCGCGTCGCATCAATCTCCGGGCGCTGTGCCAGCAGGTCGAAGGCCGCCGTCCCCACCTCCCCGTAGGTATCGGGGTCGTACCAGATTTCGCGGGTCAGGGCCGTACCCGAGCCCGGACCGTCGATAACCAAACAGGCCATGCCGCGCCGTAAAAAGCGGTCCCCGGTGGCGAAAATCGCCAGCTCTTTAAAAGCATCCATGCCGTCAATCATCACTACGCACGGCACCTCACCCTCGCTGTACCCGATGGGCAAATGCAGGTAAGCGGGTAGAGTCCGACCCTGGTAGGGAACCTCCACCGCCTCAATGACGTGGTCAGCGCTTTCCATGTAGGTCTGGTAACACTCCGTCTTCTTGCGCTCCAGCGCCAGGTTGAGCGGCGTATTCTCGAAAATGGGCCACTGCGCCGCCCCGTACATGATGGCGGCGGCGAAGGAAGCGTCGCCCGCCGTGATGGCATGACCAGCCTGGGCGTTGCTTTTGGCGATGCCCTCGAAGCGCTTCGCTAAATTGGCAAACTCACGGGCGATGTCGGGCCACTTTTTAATCACGTTTTGCAGGCCCATGATAGCCCCCTGATAATCCGGGCTACACGGCCAGCCGTAGTAGTAGAGCCGCCCCTGGTCCCAGTTAGGGCCAATCACTTTGATGGTGGTGTCAAGCAGCCAGCGCTGCCCCTCAAAACGCTTTACCCGGCGCTGTAGGTCGTACGAAACAGTAGGCATAATATCTTCTTTAAATTTGGTGAATTCAGTGATGCAGCGTGCCGCCTACAGTCCATCCGTGGCAGCGCGTGTAAACAATACCCAGTGAGCTTATTAGCAGCACAATTACTAATGGAAATGACGATGCCTGCCCGAGCCGCGGGTAGCCAGGATGAGGCCCGCCAGAATAACCGTAGAGCCAATAATGAGGGCGCGGGTACGAAGCATGTTTTTGCGCATCATCATTCCCTTTTTCATCCTCCAGGGAGGACCGCCGAAGCTCCCGCGCTTGAATTTGCCATTATCGGGGCCGTATTTGCTACTACCGGGGCCGAATTCCCGTTGGTAGGTTGGCGGCTCGTTGCCGTTGTCGTCGTTGGCTTGGGTTTCCATGCGTGAAAAAGGAAAAAGTTAAAAAAGGATGATAGTCGCCCCATCCGGTAGGCGTTTGAGCAGGTTATCAGGGCCGTTTACTAGCCTTCGGTGCGTCGGAAGCCCGTGGCAGAACAAGTAGCTGGGGGGGTTGAGCAGGCCGGGGGCCGTTGGGACACCTCAGCCGCTGGCCCCGGAATGCCCACGGGGCCAGCAATTGCTTTGGCGATAACTACTGCCTGGGAAGCCCGCGGTGGTGGTGCAGTAGCAGTAGTAGTTCGCTACTAAGGACTTGCCGGGCCACCAGCAGCCAATTACCGCGGTGGCCGACAAGCGGGTTGCTAGTAGCTATACGAGTCAGCCAGGTGGCCGGAGCGGGTATTTTTACGGTACTTACGGTTCCAATTACGGCAGTTGAATCGCGGCCCGCGGCGCTGGCTACTGCTGGCGGCGGTAGGATGCAGGGGTGAGGCCGGACTGCCGCCGGAAGAACTTAACGAATGCCGATACGTCACTGAAGCTTAACGATTTGGCAATCTGGCTAATGCTTAAGCTGGTTTGCCGAAGTTCTATCTGCGCCTCTAACAGCACCATTCCAGCAATCCACTCGCCGGCGGTTTTGCCGGTGGCCCTTTTTACCGTTTCGCTCAAGTGCTTGGGCGTCACGCACAGCAGGTCCGCGTACGCGCCTACCTGCCGCCGACACGGGTGTTCGGCCGCAACCAGCCGCTGAAAGCGCCCAACCAAATGGAGGAACTGCTCGGGCCGCGCTGCTTCGGTAGTATACTGCTCGTGATAGTCGGCAGCGGCGTTCAGCAGAACGCCGAGGTAGCTGCGGACGATGGCCGCCTTGCGCGGGCTGTCGCCCGCCTGAACCTGGCCTATTGCCTGTAGCAGCCGCCAGACGTAATCGGCTTCTTCCGCCGGCAGCGGCAGCACGTGCACGGCATTGGGGGGTAGAAAGTCGAACTGCTGCGGCAGCGTGCGCATCGCCTTATCCTGAATAAAAAAGTCTTCGGTAAAGAACAGCGCCTTGACGTGATAGTCGGCTGACTGATTTTCCCACTGGCGGACAACCTCGGGTCCTAATAGCAGCAGCATGTGCGGCTCAACGGGGTAAGCGCCCAGGTTGGCCTGTAGCCTGATGCTACCCTGCCGGCACAAACCAAGGCCGTAGAAAGAAGCCCGAAATGGAAGGCGCTGCACGGGCACCCCTGGCTCCAGACCTAACAGGGTATAATCCGTTGGCGGCGGACACTTCCAATGCCCAAAATGCGGAATAGATAGCCTGGGAATCTGGGTATCAGCCATCCGCACTGTACGAAAGCCTGACCCTGATAGTTAATAGCGCCTTGATTTTATGCTCTTTAATCGCGCTGCCTGCTCGCTATAGCTGGTAGCATTAGCTCGGCTACGGCAAAGGTGAGGTTCCGTGCGTGGTGATGATTGACGGCATGGATGCGTTTAAAGAGCTGGCAATTTTCGCCACCGGGGACCGCTTTTTGCGGCGCGGCATGGCCTGCCTGGTTATTGATGGTCCGGGCGCGGGCACGTCCCTGACCCGCGAAATCTGGTACGACCCGGACACCTACGGGGAGGTGGGAACGGCGGCCTTCGACCTGCTGGCGCAGCGCCCGGAGATTGATGCGCAGCGCATTATGGCCTGGGGCCTGAGTTTCGGCTCGTTCTGGGCGACGCAAATGGCCGCCGCCGAACCCCGCTTCGCGGCGTGCGCCGTGATGTACACCTGCTTCCAGCCCAGCAACTGGCCACTTTACGAGATGGCCTCGCCCTCCTTCAAGCAGCGATTTATGTACATGACGGGCATTAATGACGAGGCCGAGTTCGACGCCTTTACCCCGCGGATGGACGTGCTGAAAATCAGCGCTAAAATAACTATGCCCTACCTCGTTATGGCGGGCGAAGATGATGCATTGAGCGATGTTGCCTGTACCATCGAGCACCTGAACCGCGTGCCGGGTCCCAAAGAATTGCTACTCTACACCGGGGCCGACCACGGCCTGGTAGATGCTCGTTCGGGGCAGCTTGGCCCCCCTAATTTTCCCTATGTTGCGGACTGGCTGGCGGACCGGGCGGCCGGCAAGCCGCTCGAGTCCACCTTCAGAGTTGTCACCGAGATGGGCACCGTGGTGAGTGAGCCGTGGGGTAAGCAGCGCACCTACGACTACGGCGCGCCGCTGGGCGTTGAGCGGCATCTCGCTGGCCATACCTAGAAGCCAGGCTCGTGCCAGCCAATTTCTTGCCAGCGCACGCCGCCTACCCTACCCCCTCGCCCCGGCGCGATGACTCGCGCACGAACAGCTCGGGCTGGAGCACCACCTGGCGGGGCACGAAGGGCGCGCCCGGCGCGGCGGCCAGCTCCAGGAAGAGGCGCACGGCGGCCTGGCCCATTTCCTCGCAGCGCTGGTCCACGGAGGTGAGCTGGGGCTCGGTGATGGCCGTGAAAAACTCGTTGCTGAAGCCGGCCAGGGCAACATCCTGCGGCACCCGGATGCCCTGCGCCTTCAGTACCTGGAGCGCGCCGAGGATGGCCGAGTCGCCGGCCGCGAACACGGCATCGATGGGGCTGGGCAGGGCCAGCAGCTGGCGCATGGCCTGGGCGCCTTCCTCCAGGCTCATATCGGAGCTGATAATCAGCGACTCGTCGGGGGCGATGCCGTAGGCGGCCAGCGCGTCGAGGTAGCCCTGGCGGCGGTGCTGGTAGATATTGAGGTGCGCCGGGCCCGATAAATGCGCGATGCGGCGGCAGCCCTGCTCCAGCAGGTGGCGCGTGGCTTGGAAAGCCCCCTCGCGGTCGTTGAGCACCACCGAATTGACCTGCTCGCCGGCCGGGATGCGGTCGAAAAACACCAGCGGTACGCCCCGGCCGCGCACCTTATCGAAGTGGTGGTAGTCCTGGGTGTTGCGGGCCAGCGACACCAGCACGCCGGCCACCTGGGCATTGAGCAGCGTTTCGACGTTGCGGCGCTCCAGCTGCACGTCTTCGTGCGACTGGCACACGATGACGCTGAAGCCGGCCTTGCTGGCGGCCTGCTCAATTCCTTGAATCACAGCGGGAAAGAACTTACCTTCGATGTACGGCACCACTACCCCCAGCAGGCGGCTCTGCCCCTTGCGCAGGGCCGCGGCGAGGTGGTTAGGCTGGTAGTTGAGCTTCCTGGCCAGCTTGAGCACGCGCTGCTTGGTGGCGGCCCCAATGCTGTGGTGGTCGCTGAGCGCCCGCGAAATAGTCGTCATCGACACGCCCAGCTCGCGGGCCAGGTCGGCCATCGAGACGGCGGGCGGGGCAGCGCCCGGCGTTTGTTTTTTGGGGGAACCCATTCGGGGAAAAGTCGGCCGGCAACCCGGACCAACCTGGGCGGGCGGGCAAATGTAGGTTGGGCCAGGATATTGGGCCTGAAACAGTTTCCGCGAGAGCGTAGTTAGTTAAAAGTTAAAAGCGCAGAGTTAAAACCTTTCCAGGCTGCCTTTTAACTCTTCACCCTTAACTTTTAACTTTCTTAAAACACGTATCTACCCCCGCCCAAACTGTTGGGTTATACGTAGTACCTGCCAGGCGGCCGGGCCGCCCTACCCCCTTCGTTTCACCCAAGCTTCCCCATCATGAATCCTTTAGTTGACATTCGCCGCTTCGACCAGAGCCTGTGGCTCGACTTTATCAGCCGCCAGGTTTTGCAAAATGGCGAGCTGAAGAAGCGCATTGAGGAAGATGCCCTGCGCGGCGTGACCTCGAACCCCGCCATTTTTGAGAAAGCCATCGGCGGCAGCGCCGACTACGACGATACCATTAAGGAGCAGGCCCGCCAGGGCAAGTCGGCCGAGGATATCTACCTGGGCCTGGCCGTGGCCGACGTGCGGGCCGCCTGCGATTTGTTTAAAGGCTTGTATGACAGCCATGACAATTCCAGCGACGGCTACGTGAGCCTGGAAGTATCGCCCAGGCTGGCCCACGACACGGAGGGCACCCTGACCGAGGCCCGCCAGCTGTGGCAGGCCGTGGACCGGCCCAACGTGATGATAAAAGTGCCCGCCACGCTGGAGGGCCTGCCCGCCATCCGCACGCTCATCTCGGAAGGCATCAACATCAACGTGACGCTGATTTTTGGGCTGGACCGCTACAAGGCGGTGACCGAGGCCTTTATTTCGGGCCTCGAAGACCGGGTGAAAGCCGGCAAGCCATTGGCGCGCATCGACTCGGTAGCCAGCTTCTTCCTGAGCCGCATCGACGTGCTGATTGACCCGCAGCTGGATAAAATCGTGGCCGCGGGCGGTGAGCAAGCCCAGCTCGCGCAGCCGCTGATTGGCGAGGTAGCCGTGGCCAGCGCCAAGGTGGCGTACCAGATGTACAAGGAAATTTTTGCTGGTTCGCGCTGGCAGGCGCTGGCCGATAAAGGCGCGCACACGCAGCGCCTGCTGTGGGCCAGCACCGGCAATAAGAACCCCAAGTACGACGACCTGAAGTACGTGGAAAGCCTCATTGGCCCGAAAACGGTGGACACGGTGCCGGTCGAGACGATGGCTGTCTTCAAGGAGCGCGGCCAGCCCGCCGACACCCTGGAGCAGGGCCTTGACCAGGCTCAAAAGGTGCTGCGCGACCTGCCCAAAGTCGGCATCGACCTCAACGCCCAGACGGAGCAGCTCGAAAAAGAAGGCGTGCAAAAATTCATTGAGCCCTTCGGCAAGCTGATTGACTCGGTAGAGAAGAAGCGCCAGGCGGCCGTAGATGCCGCCAGGCAGCCGGCGTAAATTTTAAGAAGCTGATTAGTAGAACGTCATGCTCATCTAGCGTCCGCTTGCCGAAGTATCTCTACCGCGTAACTAACCTCAAACGTTAGAAACTACTTACGCGGTAGAGATGCTTCGACAGGCGGACGCTAGATGAGCATGACGTTCTTTTTTCATTTCTGGTAGTTTTGAAAGGTTTATGACGGCAATTACGAAGAGCCGGGTGGCGGTGAGCGCCTTCTTTTTCTTACCGGGCCTGTGCTTCGCGAGCTGGGCCTCGCGCATCCCCGACATCAGCGCCAAGCTGGGCCTGAACTCGGGGCAGCTGGGGCAATTGCTGCTGGCCATTCCGGCGGGGTCGCTGGTGTCGCTGCCGTTGGCGGGCTGGCTGGTATCGACCTGGGGCAGCCGGCGCACGGTCTTGCTGGCGTCGATACTTTACGCCTGCTTTTTGCCGCTGCTGGGCTGGGCCGGTAGCTTCTGGACGCTGGCCCCGGCGCTGGCGCTGTTTGGGCTGGCGGGCAACCTGCTCAATATCGCCGTGAATACGCAAGCTATTGGCGTGCAGCAATTTTACGGCAAGCCCATCATGGGCTCCTTTCATGGGCTCTGGAGCCTGGCGGGGTTTCTGGGCGGGGCGCTGGGCACGCTGCTCATCGGCTTGCACCAGCCGCCGCCGCACCATTTTTTGCTGGTGCTGGGCGTGTGCCTGGCCCTGGCGGCCTGGGCCAATAGCGGCACCCTACGCGAAGACGTGGGCGGCCAAACGACCGGCCTGAGCCTGCGCCGGCCCGACCCCTACCTGCTGCGCATCGGCCTCATCGCGTTTTGCGGCATGATGAGCGAGGGGGCGATGTTTGACTGGGCGGGCGTGTACTTCCAGAAGGTGGTGCGGCCCGACGCGGCGCTCGTGACGGCGGGCTACGTGGCCTGCATGAGCACGATGGCGCTGGGCCGCTTTCTGAGCGATTACTTCACCCACCGCTTTGGCTCGATGCGGATGCTCCAAATCAGCAGCGGCCTCATTGTGAGCGGCTTGCTATTGGCGGTGGGCCTGCCGTACCTGGTGCCGGCGGTGGCGGGCTTCCTGCTCATTGGCTTCGGCATCGCGTCGGTGGTGCCACTCTCGTACAGCGCGGCGGGGCGGGCCACGTCGGTGTCGCCGGGCGTGGCGCTGGCGCTGGTTTCGACCATCGGCTTCCTGGGCTTTTTGCTGGGGCCGCCGCTGATTGGCTTTTTGGCGCAGCTTTTCACGCTGCGGGTGGCCTTTGGCATGGTGGCCATCGTGGCGGCGGGCATCGGCGTACTGTCTTCCTTGCCTAATCCGGTGCCGGTGCGGGCGGCGCAACCGGTGGCGTAGCCAGCTGATTAAGAATGCTTTCTATTCTTTATACGGCGCATTTGGGGCACCTTGCCCCCGGCCCCTCTCCAAAAGACAGGGGAGCCACGGTAGCGCTTTCGTATGCTTTCGTTAGGCTACCCCTCTCTTTTGGCTGGGGGCCGGGGCCGGAAGAACGTCAGCGACCGTAAACAGCTAGAAATGAACCGCATAACTTAACCTGCTGAAGCAATTTGTGGCGCGGCTCTCCAGGTCGTGTACAGCAGCTGGTAGCACGAACTTTCCAGTTCGCGCTACTGCCGGCTACTTGCTTACCGTTACGTCGGCCGTGGTGGGTTGGCTGAGCAGGTCGAGGTTGGTGAGCTTTTCGGGAAACCAGACCGTCATCTCGCCCCGGCCGCGGTTGGCCCAGGCGTAGTACGGAATGGCCACCAGCGTGCGCGGCGTGGTGCTCACCGACGTGCCGTTGGCATCGAGCAGCACCACCGGTACGGTGGCCGTGAGGGTTTCCACGCCGTGCAACAGGTTGGGTTGGTAGCTGGCCGCGAAGGGCGTACTGGTCGGCACCACGATGTTGCTGGTTTTGCCGTTATTATCCTGCCATTCAGCGCAGTACATTACCGGGCCGCGCTGCAAGGCTACCTTGCCGAGGTCGTCTTTCACCAGCGGGTTGGCGTGCACGCGGCGCACTTCCAGCGGCAAATTGACCTCCACTACGTCGTGCTTGTGCCACTTGCGCGGCAGCACGGCGTAGCCGTTTTGCAGGCGGTAGTCCACGGCCTTGCCGTTGATTTTGATGGTGGCCCGCTCGGCCGAAGGCTGCTCAAACGTGTATAGATTCGACGGCATGGCCTCGTTACGGGCCCAGCCGGGAATGCGCACCAACAGGTCAAAATCGGCGGTTGACTTGGCCGGGTCCACGGTGAATTTCAGGCCGCCGTCCCAGGGGTAGTTGTTCTCCTGGGTGAGCCGCACCTTTTGCTTGTTCACCGTGAGGTCGGCCTGGCCGCTCACGAACAGGTTGGCGTACAGGGCCCTACCCCGCTCGGCGTAGACGTAGCCGGGTAGCGCGGGCATGAGGCGGGCCAGGTTGGTGGGGCAGCACGAGCACTCAAACCAGCCCGCCCGCGCCGGCTCAGTCTGCGGGAAGCCGGCCGAGCTCTTAATCTGCATGGCGTTGCTGTAGAAAAACGACTTACCATCGAGCCCTACCCCCGAAATCAGGCCGTTGTACAGCACTTTCTCCATTACGTCGATGTACTTGGCGTCGCCGTGCAGCTGAAACATGCGCTCGTTCCAGAACACGTCGGCCACCGAGGCGCAGGTTTCGTTGTAGGCCGTGGCGTTGGGCAGCTCGTAGTTGGCCCCGAAGCGCTCGCCGCTGGGCACCGCGCCGGTGCCGCCGGTCACGTACATCTTCTTGGCTACCATATTGTTCCAGATGGTATCGACGGCCGCCAGCAGCTGCTTGTCGCCGGTGAGGGCGGCCACGTCGGCCATCGCCGAGTAGAGGTATTCGGCGCGCACGGCGTGGCCTTCGGCCTCGGTCTGCGCCACCACGGGCCTGTCATCCTGCCAGTACGAGCCGTTTTTCCAGGGCTCAGGGCTCCTGGGGTCGTAGCCGGGGTAATGACCGCGCGCCTCCAAAAAGAATTTTGCCGTGCTTAAATATTCGAGCTTTCCGGTAATTCGGTAAAGCTTGACCAGGCCCATCTCCACAATCTCGTGGCCGGGCGCCACGTTGCGCTTGCCGGGCCCAAAGACCGAGCACACGAGGTCAGCGTTTTTGAGGGCGATGTTGAGCAGGGTTTTCTTGCCGGTGGCCTCGTAGTGGGCCGCGGCGGCTTCGTACAAGTGGCCGGCGTTGTAGAGCTCGTGGCTGGCGTCGCGCTCCTGGCTCCAGCGCTCGGGGCCTGACCACGGGTGCGGGTGGGCGGGGTCGATGGTGCGGGCCGTGTAGAGGTAGCCGTCGGGCTCCTGGGCGGCGCCCACCTTGGCAATCAGCTCGTCGAGGTAGGCCGACAGTTTGGCGTCGGGGTAGACGCTGAGCGAGTACGAGGCGCCCTCGATGGTCTTGTAGATGTCGGTGTCATCAAACGGAAACGCCGTGGCGAACTTCCCCTGGCGGGCCGCCGCCATCTCGAAGTTCTTCACCCGGTTGGTGCTTTCGCAGCGCGCGAAGGAGGCCGGGATGGTCACGTCCGTATTCGTTTTGAGGCGCGGCAGCCAGAAGCTATCCGTGAGCTTGACCTGCGTAAAGGGCACGGCCTGAATGGGATAATCCATTTTTTGGGCGGCGGCGGGCAGGGCGGCGGCCAGGCCGAGCGCGAAGAGGAAAGACTTGGATGGGAACATAGGGGGTAGGGATTTAATGCTGCTTCGTTCTGGCGGGGACCTCACCCCCTGACCCCCTCTCCAAAAGAGAGGGGGCACCAGCTATGCTGCTGGCGTCAGGCTCCCCCTCTTTTTTGGAGAGGGGGCCGGGGGGTGAGGTCACTCCGCCGTCACTTCCAGCACGTGGCTGGTGAGCGGTTTGGCTTCGGGGTCGCTGAGTACTACCCCCACTTTCTGGAGGTAGTCGCCGGAATGGGTCTGGCCATTGGCGGGCAGGTCCGATTTCTGGCCGGGCAGCAGGTTAATTTCGGTGAGGCGGTAGCGGCGGGCCGGGTCCAGGCCCTGGAACTTTACGGGCAACACCGTTTCGTGGAAGCGCGTGCGCAGGTTGTAGCCAAAAACCACGGCTTTGTCTTGTTTTTCAGCCACGTACATAAGAGCGGCCTGGTTGCCCTCGTAGGGCGAGCGCAGCTTATACAGGTCGCCCTGCCAGATAACGGGGCTCAGGCGCTTGTAGTCCTTCACGGCCTGCTGGCTGAATTGCAGCTCGGCACCTGTCATCTTGTTCACCTCGATGTCGTAGCCGAGCTTGCCCGACATGGCCACGTCGGTGCGGAATTTCAGGGTCTGCTGCCGGTTCCAGTTCGTGACGTGGCTGGCTATCGTATTGGAAGGGAAGAAGTTGAGAAAGCCCCACTGAATGTAGACGCGCTCCAGCCCGTCGGTGTCGTCGCTGGGCCAGAACTCGGTGAAGTACTTCAGCCCGCCGTAGTCGGCCCGCGCGCCGCCGCCCGAGCACAGCATCATGGGCACGTGCGGGTACTTCTGGCGCACGCGGTCGAGCACCCGGTAGAGGCCGCGCACGTAGTCGATGTAGAGGTGCGACTGGTCCTTGCCCAAATGCTGCGAGTAGCCATTGGTAATCATGCGGTTGCAGTCCCACTTGAGGTAGGCCGCGCCCTGGCTCAGCTGCGCATCCACGATGCCGTACACGAAGTCCTGCACCTTCGGGTTGGTCAGGTCCAGCACCAGCTGGTGGCGGTAGTAGTCCTCGGGGCGGCCCGGCAGCTTCAGTATCCAGTCGGGGTGTTTTTCATACAGCTCACTCTTGGGGTTCACCATTTCGGGCTCAATCCAGATGCCGAACCTGATGCCTTCCTTGGTGGCCGTTTGCACGAGGTGCCCTACCCCATTGGGCAGCTTGGACGTGGTGGGCTGCCAGTCGCCGAGGCCCTGGGTGTCGTCTTTGCGCGGGTATCTGTTGCCAAACCAACCGTCGTCGAGCAGAAATAAATCGACGCCCAGCCGGGCCGCGTCGCCCATCAGGGCATCAAGCTTGGGCTCGTTGAAGTCGAAAAACGTGGCCTCCCAGTTGTTGAGCAGCGTGAGGCGGGGTAGGGTGCCGTCGAGTACGCCGCCCTGCTGGCGGGCCCAGCGGTGCAGGTTGCGGCTGGCCTGGCCCTTGCCCTGGGCGCTGTAGGTGAAGATGAACTCGGGCGTGGTAAAGACCTGGCCAGCCGGCAACGTATACTCCGAAGCGTAGGGGTTAATGCCGGCCGACACGCGCAGGGCATTCTCATTATCGACTTCGAAGGCCAGGCGGAAGTTGCCGGTCCAGGCCAGGGTGCCGGCCAGCACCTCGCCGGTGGTTTCGGTGGCGGGCCGGCCGGGGGCCAGGAAAAAGGCGGCCGTCTGGTACATGGCGGCGCGGGTGCCGAGCCGGGTTTCCAGCACCTTGGTGCCGCTGGTGAGCTGGCTCTCGACCTCCTTACCCTCCTCGGCCCAGTCGCCGTGCAGCTGGGTGAGGTAGTACTTCGGGGCCTCGAAGTGCAGCATGGCTGAGGCGTAGTGGGTGAGCACCACCGGCTTCTTCTCGTGGTGCACGATTTCGGTCCAGGTCTTGATAACGTCCTCGCGCTGGTAGGCCACGAAGTGCAGCCGCACCTCCACCGGGTAGAGCGGGTCGCGCAGGCGGATGGTGGTCGTGGTGGCGGCGTCGCCGGTTTTGGCGGTTTGCACCCCGGCAAATTCCAGCGCCAGGGCGGGGTTGCCATCGGCGTGCACCACGCGCAGGGCGGGCTCAAACAGGTTATCGGTGCCGGCGGGGGGGTAGGCCTCGTGGCGCGGCGGCAGGCCCTGGTAGTCGGCCGCCGCGGCCAGCTTCGGGCCGAGGTAGGTCTGGTATAGCTTCTGGTGCGGCCCCACGGCCAGCACCAGGCTGACGTGCGCGGTTTCGACCACGATGGGCGCGGAGGGTTGGGTTTGGGCCAAGGCAGCGAGGGGCATAGCGAAGAGCAGCCAGCGAAAGAAACGAAACGCGGTCATAAGCAAAAGAGGCAGAGCGGCCAAAGGGTGGAAAGCGTGGGCGAAGATGGCGCGGCCTGCCGGGTAATCTCACCCGCGCCAGTAGCCCTACCCCCGAAACGCTACCTCATTAAACCGCAGCTCGTTCTTGAACGTCCGCAGCCTGGTATCGGCATCAATAAGCAAAAACTCGATGCCCGCCATCTCCGCAAAATCCTCCAGGTATTCGCTGGTCAGGTTCTGGCTGAAGCCGGTGTGGTGGGCCCCGCCGGCCAGAATCCAGGCGGCGACGCCGGTTTTCATGTCGGGCTTCACCTCCCAGAGGATGCGGGCCACGGGCAGATGAGGCAGCTCGTGCGCGGGGGCTACGGCCGTTACTTCGTTGACAATCAGGCGGAAGCGGTTGCCCATGTCCACGATGGTGGCGTTCAGGCCCTCGCCGGCGGGGCAGTTGAATACCAGGCGCACCGGGTCTTCCTTGCCGCCGATGCCCAGCGGGTGCACCTCGGCGCGCACCTTACCCCCGGCGATGCTGGGGCAGATTTCGAGCATGTGTGAACCCAGCACCAGGTTATTGCCGGGCGCGAAGTGGTAGGTATAATCCTCCATAAACGAGCTGCCGCCGGGCAGGCCCGCGCCCATCACCTTCAGGGCGCGCACCAGGGCCGCGGTTTTCCAGTCGCCCTCGCCGCCAAAGCCGTAGCCGTCGGCCATCAGGCGCTGGGTAGCGATGCCGGGCAGCTGCTTCAGCCCGTGCAGGTCTTCGAAGGTATCGGTGAAGCCCTTGGCGTGGCGGTCGGTCAGGAACTTGCGCATCCCGGCCTCGATGCGGGCCGCGTCGCGCAGGCTTTCGCGCTTGGCGCCGCCTTCCTTCAGGTCGTCGGCCAGCTCGTACTCCTTTTCGTAGGTAGCCACCAGCGCGGCAATCTGCGCGTCGGTCACGGCGTTCACCTCGGCCACCAGGTCGCCGATGCCGTAGGTGTTCACCTCGTAGCCAAACTTGATTTCGGCCTCTACTTTGTCGCCTTCGGTTACGGCCACGTAGCGCATGTTGTCGCCGAAGCGCACGAAGCGGGCGCCCTGCCAGTCGGCCCAGGCGCAGGCCACGCGGCTCCAGATGCGGAGGCGCTCGTGCACGTCGGCGCTCTGCCAGTGGCCCACTATCACCTTGCGGTTCAGGCGCATGCGCGAGCCAATGAAGCCGAACTCGCGGTCACCGTGCGCCGACTGGTTGGTATTCATAAAGTCCATGTCGATGGCATCCCAGGGAATGTCGCGGTTGTACTGCGTGTGCAGGTGGGCCAGCGGCTTCTGCAGGATTTTCAGGCCGTTAATCCACATCTTGGCCGGCGAGAAGGTGTGCATCCAGGCAATCAGGCCCACGCAGTTCGGCGTGTTATTAGCCTCCTGCATCAGCTTGTAAATCTCGGTCGGGCCGGTAAGCACCGGCTTGTGCACGATGTTGATGGGCAGCTTGGTGCCCAGCTCGTTAGCGATTTCCCGCGAGTGCCGGGCTACCTGCTCCAGGGTTTCGGGGCCGTAGAGGTGCTGGCTGCCGGTGATAAACCAGGCTTCGTACTGCGAAATGTCAATCATGGGAATTAAGTAGAAAGGAACGTCATGCAGAGCACAGCAAAACATCTCGCTCGCCTCGTTGAACGAGTGGGTTAGTGCTGCACGCGAGATGCTTCGCTGCGCTCTGCATGACGTTCGGTAGAAATGTTGCTACGACTGTCCGTAGTAGGAATTAGCGCCGTGTTTGCGCTCGTAGTGTTTTTTAATCAGGGCATCCTTGAGCCGCGCTACCCCCGGCCGCAGCGTGCAGCTGAGGTAGGCCAGGCGGGCCACTTCTTCGAGTACCGCGCTGTGGTACACGGCTTTCTCCACGGTTTTGCCCCAGGTAAAGGGCGCGTGGTTGCCCACGAGTATCATCTCCACCTCGGCCGGCGAGAGGCCGCGCTTCGTGAACTCGTTGATGATTTGCCAGCCGGTCTGGTGCTCGTAGTCGCCGGCAATGAGCTCGTCGCTCATGGGCGGCGCGCAGGGCACGTCGGCGGTGAGGTGGTCGGCGTGGGTAGTGCCCAGGATGGGAATATCGAGCTGCGCCTGGGCCCAGGCCGTGGCGTAGGTGCTGTGCGTGTGCACGATACCGCCAATCATGGGCCACTCTTTGAAGAGCAGCGCGTGGGTTTTGGTATCGCTGCTGGGGCGTTTGGTGCCCTCCACCACGTTGTTGTCGAAATCGACAATCACGATGTCCTCCGGCCGCAGCGTGGCATAGGGCACCCCGCTGGGCTTAATAGCGAACACGCTCCGCGCGCGGTCCACCACGCTCGCGTTGCCAAAGGTGAAGAGCACCAGCCCCAACGCCGGCAATTGCATATTGGCCTCGTAGCAGGCCTGTTTTAAGTCTTGGTACTGGCTCATTTTTAAGAGACTAAGAACGTCATGCTGAGCTTGCCGAAGCATCTCGCTCGCCTCGTTGAACGATTGGATTAGTGCTGCACGCGAGATGCTTCGGCAAGCTCAGCATGACGTTCTGATGTGGCCGGGCCGGCCGTGGCGCTTTCCACGAACTGACCGAGAGCCTGGTACTGGGCGTAGCGGGCGGCGTAGTCGGCCACGCGGGCGGGGCGGGGCGTGTAGGTTTCGGCAAAGCCGCTACCCAGCGCTTTTTGGGCGGTGAGCACGTCGGGATACACGCCCGCTGCTACGGCCGCGTACATGGCCGCGCCCAGCGCCGGTGCCTGCTCCGAAACCGCGATTTTGATGGGCCGGTCGAGCACGTCGGCCAGCGTCTGCATCACGAAGGCCGATTTTTTCGCTACCCCCCCTATTCCAATCACTTGCTTGATGGGGATGCCTTCGCTCTCGAAGCGCTCCACAATCTGTTTCGAGCCGTAGCAGATAGCCTCGACCAGCGCCCGGAAAATCTGCGGGGCCGAGGTGCCCATCGTCAGGTTCATCAGGGCGCCTTTGAGGGCCTGGTTGGCGTCGGGCGTGCGGCGGCCGTTCACCCAGTCGAGGGCCAGCACACTGCTTTCGGCGGGGTCCGCCTCCGAGGCGGCCTGGGTGAGCTGGCGCAGCAGGTTGTCGCTCAGCTCCTGGTGAAACAGGGCCAGCTGCTCGGCGCTCAGCACCTGCGAGTGGGCCAGCGCGGCAGCCTGCAAGGGCCACTCCAGCATGTTACGGAACCAGGCCAGCAGGTCGCCGAAGGCCGACTGCCCGGCTTCCAGCCCCACCATGCCGGGAATCACCGAGCCATCGACCTGCCCGCAGATGCCGGCCACCAGGTGGTCGCCTACTTCGGCGGTGGGCGCCACCACGATATCGCAGGTACTGGTGCCCATCACCTTCACCATCGAGTAGGACTCGATTTCGCCGGCCACGGCGCCCGCGTGGGCATCAAACGAGCCCACGGCGATTACCGTGTTGGTAGTCAGGCCCAGGCGTTCCGCCCACTCGGCCGAAAGATGCCCGGCTACCTGGTCGGCGGTGTACGTTTCCGTAAACAATCGATTGCGTAAGCCGGCCAGCTTTGGGTCGAGGTGGGTCAGAAACTCCTCGGGGGGTAGGCCGCCCCAGCTGGCGTGCCACAGGGCCTTGTGGCCGGCGGCGCAGCGGCTGCGCTTGAACCCGGCCAGCGGCTGGCCGGTGAGCGTGAGCGTGAGCCAGTCGCAGTGCTCCATCCAGGAGTAGGCGGCGTTGGCTACGGCCTCGTCCTCGCGCACGACATGCATGATTTTGGCCCAGAACCACTCCGATGAATAGATGCCGCCCTCATACTTGGTGAAGTCCTCGCCGCCCCAGGTGCGGGCCTTGTGGTTGATTTCGGCCGCTTCGGCCAGGGCCGTGTGGTCCTTCCAGAGAACGAACAGCGCGTTAGGATTTTCGGCAAATTCGGGCAGCATCCCCAGCAGCTGGCCCTGCTCGTTCACGGGGCCCGGCGTGGAGCCGGTGGTGTCGATGGCGAGGCCCAGAATCTGCGCGGCGGGCACTTTCAGCGCTACTTCGCGCACGGTGGCTTCGAGGCCTTCGAGGTGGTCGAGCGGGTGCTGGCGAAAGCGGTTTTGGGCGGGGTTGCAGTACTGGCCCTGCTTCCAGCGGGGGTAGTAGTGCACGGCCTGCGCTACTTCGGCGCCGGTGCGGGCATCCACGAGCAGCGCCCGCACCGAGTCGGTGCCGTAGTCGAGGCCAATGACGTAGGTTAATTCCACTGGATAAATGGGTAAAGGAGTGAATGGGTGAAGGAGCGAATGGCTGACGAATGCATGACGAGCGAAATAACACTCACCCATTCACGCATTCGCCCATTCACCCAGTTACTTCCGCACCCCAAACGTGTAGCTGGTGGTGGTGTGGTACGTCTCGCCCGGCTTCAGGATGGTGCTCGGGAACTTGGGCTGGTTGGGCGAGTCGGGGAAGTGCTGGGTTTCGAGGCAGAAGCCGGCGTGCTTGCCATACCCTACCCCCCCTTTGCCGGTCAACGAGCCATCGAGGAAGTTGCCGGTGTAGAACTGCACGCCGGGCTCGTCGGTGGTGACTTCCATCGTGCGGCCGGTGGTGGGCTCGTACACGGTGGCGGCGCTGTGCTGGCCGGTCGGGTTGTTCAGCACCCAGTTGTGGTCGTAGCCGCCGGGCACCTGCGCGATGCGCGCGCCGATGGCGTGGGGCGTGCGAAAATCGAAGGGCGTGCCGGCCACGGGCTTCAGCTCGCCGGTCGGGATGAGCTTGGCATCGACTACCGTGTAGCGGTCGGCCGGAATCGTGACCACGTGGGCCAGCACGTCCTGGCGCTGGCCCAGGGCCAGGTTGAAGTAGGCGTGGTTGGTCAGGTTGACGGGCGTAGCCTTGTCGGTGGTGGCGGTATAATCGATTTTGAGGGCGTTGTCGGCGGTGAGGGTGTACACTACCGTCACGCGCAGGTTGCCGGGGTAGCCTTCCTCGCCATCCTTGCTCAGGTAGCTGAGCGTGAGGGTCTGGCCCTCGGCCGAGGTGCCGGGCTTGGCGGTCCACACCTGCTGGTTAAAGCCCACGTTGCCGCCGTGCAGCGAGTTGCCATTATTATTGATTCCCACGTGATAGGTCTGGCCATCAATAGTAAACTGCCCCTTGGCGATTCGGTTGCCGTAGCGCCCGATGAGCGCCCCAAAATAGGGGTTTGACTGCCTGAACGCGGGGCTGAGGTAGCCGCTCACGTTATCAAAGCCCAGGATGATGTCGCTCATTTTGCCGTCCTTGTCGGGCACGAGCAGGCTGGTAAGCGTGCCGCCGTAGGTGCTGATGCTGGCCCTGAGGCCGTGGGCGTTGGTGAGGGTAAAGAGCTGAATTTCAGTACCATCGGCAGTTTTGCCAAACGAAGCAGAAGTAGGCATGGTGGAAGCGCTAGCGCCAGTAGCGGCCGAATCGGCCGGAGCCGTCGTGGTAGCCGTTTCCTGGTGGGTAGTGGAATTGGACGAGCAGGCGGCCAGCAGCAGGGCGCTGCTAAAGCCGGCGGCCAGTAAAGAAAGACGCGGGGAGGTAGGCATGAACTACGGGAGAAAGAGTAAAAAACAGGTACTTTTTGCGTAAATATGCCGCCTTCGCGGCGCTCCCGCACCAACTAGATGCCCGCGCTCAGGCCTAACCCCACGGCCAGCGTCGTTTGCCGCGGGCCAAACTGGTGCTGGCACACCGCCTGCCCTTGCGAATTGACTACCTCTACTACCGTGCTCTCCCCTACCCCGGCCGCGCCGCTCAGCTCCACCGTGAAGCGGCCCGCCAGCGCCGGCACCGGGTAATTATGGTGGGCACCGGCTGCCTGGTGGCCTCCTTCACGTTGAGCGAGCCCACGGCGCTACTCACGTTCTGGCGGTCCTGGGCCAGGAAGCCCACTACCACTACGTGGCCCAGCGACTTGCTATCCGGCCCCAGGGCCACGTCGATGGTGGTGCGGTCGCCCACTACTGCTTTCTGGCTGGCGTAGCCGATGTACGAAAACACCAGCGTAGCCCCGGTCGGAGCCTCAATGGTATAGCGCCCGGCGGTGTTGGTTTGGGTGCCGTTGCTGCTACCCTTCACCAGCACGTTGACACCGGGCAGGCCTACCCCCTTGTCATCCACGATGCGGCCGGTTACGGGGCCAGCCCGGCTATGGGCCAACAGGAGTTGCAGGGGTAGGCAGCTGAGGGCGGCCGGCACCAGGAGCCGCCCCATCTTGGGTACTGACTTTCTCATGAGCGAAAAGGAGCTGGGTGGCGGCAGGCACCCGGAAAAACAAAATACCCCCACTACCTACCGGCCGCTTCAGGCCGCGTAGTGGGGGTAGCAATGCCGGCGCCGGGGCAACCAGGTACGGACGGGTAGCTGGCGCTGGCCTACTTGGACGCGGGCACTAGTGGCGCCACTTTGCTGGCTACGTGCTCGCCGCGCACGAGGCGCGAGTAGAGTGAGATTTCCTGGTCGAAGAGGAAGCGCAGCAGCACCTTGGTATAGCTGGTATGGTGCAGCAGCGGCTCATAAAACTCGGGGGCCAGCTTGCGCAGCTCGGGCAGCTTGTTCCAGGGCACGCCGGGCAGGTCGTGGTGCTCATTGTGATAGCCAATGTTGAGGTGCACCCCGTTGAGGCGGCCGTAGTAGGAGGTCGTTTCCTGCTCGGGGCTAAGCACGAGGTAGTGCTCCTGAATCCAGCGGGCGCCCACCGGGTGCAGGCTCACCGAAAACCAGAAGCTGAAAAACAGGTACAGAAACGCCGCCGGCCCCAGCCACAGGTACATGCCCAGGTTAAAGGCCAGCTGGGCCACCCAATTGGCCGCGATGTACTTATCGAACGGCACCACGCTGCGGCAGCGGAACGTGCGCACCAGCTGAAAAACCGGGAAGAAAAACAGCCACACCGCCTTGCCAATGGCGTAGTGCTGAATCAGTTTGGCCTCGTAGTGGTCGGGCAGGTCGGCATCGTGCTCGAAGTGGCCCAGCGCCGAGTGGTGCTTGAGGTGGTACTTGCGAAAGCTCATGGCCGTGGGCAGCACCATTGGCAGGTTGGCCCCGATGCCCACCGCCGCGTTGGCCCACTGACCCTTGAAAATGAGGTTGTGGGTAGCCTCGTGAATGATGACGAACAGCGTGTGGCAGATAAACGCGCCCAGCAGGTAGGCCACGGCCAGCGACCAGTACCAGGCCTGCCCGCGCAGCAGGTAGGTTAGCAGCACCTGGGCCGCCACGCAGCCCACCGTGATGAGGGCCGTGGTGGCGTTGCGGGTCATCAGGCGCTTTACCTCGGGGTGCGCCTTGAGCAGCTGGCGGGCACGCACGTGGTGCGACACCGGCTCGGCGGTGGGGATGTAGGCGAGAGGGGCGGTAGCCATAAAAAAATCGGAAGGACCCGGCAAAAGCAGCCTGGGGCTGCTAAGGTAACCCCTTTTCAGCACGCAAGTTTGCCAGGGCCCTACCCCCCTACCCCGACTCCGGCGCCCTAATGTGGGGGTCGAAGGCAAATTCCTGGCGGCCCGCGATGCGAAGGTGGGGGAAGCCGTAGTGGCGGGTATTGAGCACGTAGTTATGCTCGTGGGTGATAATGCACGAGAGCACCCGCAGCACGGCCGTGGCCCGGCGGCGGTATCAGGCCGCGCCCGGCGGCTGGCTGCGAGTGTAGGCGCTGGTAGGCGGCCAAGCTAGCGGCGCAACGGCGGCCAGGCTGGCGAGAGCCGCCGCAATGGTGCCAGGGACGTAGGCAGGCGTGGCAAGTATGAAAGAGGAGCGCTGAAAAGGCCGCGGGCAAAGACCCGACAACTATGAGAAATTTTTCTTTTTCGTTCCGCCAGTATATTTTATTGGTCAGCAAAGTAGGCAACGTCTGCCGCGGTCTGGCCGTTGGCAGCGCACTCCTTTTCTTCTTTTCTACGCCTCCCTTTATGCCTTCCCTACCCCTTCCCCGGCGCGTGGCGGCGCTCGAAGAATATTACCTTTCCCGGCCGGTGCGCGAGCAGCAGGCCAGGCTGGCCGAAATCGGCCCCGAGCGCCTGGTAGATGACCCCGGCATCACGGTGCAGGTGCTGTCGGGGTCGGGGCCGGGTGCCGGGCGCCTACCCCCAACTAGGGCCCGGCCTTCGCGCCTGCGCCCGGCCGATATAGCCAAGCTGGCTTATCAGAACGCCGACCAGCTGCCAGGGCTGTAAACCAGCGGGCATTTTGCGCTTGCGAAGAACCTGCTCACGGTTGAATAAGGCAATGGCATAAGTCACCAAACGGCCGAAAACGTGCCAAGGCCCTTCGCAAGCGCGGGATGACAGCTTTTATAGACCTTTGCCACATGTCTGCTCCGCCTACCCTGCTCCTCATCGACGACGAAAACCGCCTGCGCCAGGTGCTGGCACGGGTGCTGGAGCTGGAAGGCTACCTCGTGCTGCAAGCCCCCGACGCCCGGCGCGGCCTGCAAACCCTGGCCGGGCACGCCAGCGAAATCCTGGTCATCTTGTCCGACGTGAAGCTGCCCGACGGCCACGGCGTGGCCCTGCTGCCGCGCTACCAGGCCGCCGCCCCGCTGGCCGAAATCATCCTGCTTACTGCCTACGGCACCGTGCCCGACGGCGTGCGGGCCATGAAGCAGGGCGCGTTTGATTACCTGACGAAAGGCGACTCCGACGACCAGCTGGTAGTGGTGGTAGCCCGCGCCGTGGAGAAAGCCCAGCTGCGCCGCCGCGTGGCCGAGCTCGAAAAGCAGGTGGGCCAGCAGTACACCTTCGAGGCCATGATTGGGCAGTCGGCCGCGCTGGGCAAGGCCAAGGCGCTGGCCCAGCGCGTGGCCCCCACCGACAGCACCGTGCTGCTCGAAGGGCCGACCGGCGCGGGCAAGGAGCTGTTTGCCCAGGCCATTCACCAGGCCAGCGCGCGGCGCGGCCGGCCCTTCGTGGCCGTCAATTGCAGCGCTTTCCCGAAGGATTTGCTGGAGTCGGAATTATTCGGCTACAAGAAAGGGGCCTTTACCGGGGCGCTTTCGGACAAGAAAGGCCTGCTGGAAGCGGCCAGCGGTGGCACGCTCTTTCTGGATGAAATTGGCGAGCTGGACCTGGCCGTGCAGGCCAAGTTTCTGCGGGTGCTCGAAACGCAGGAATTTACCAAGCTCGGCGATACCCGGCCCACCAGGGTGAACGTGCGCCTCATCGCGGCTACCAACCGCAACCTGCGCCAGGAGGCCGCCGAAGGCCATTTTCGGCCCGATTTGTACTACCGCCTCTCGGTATTTGAGCTGGCCGTGCCGCCGCTCAGCGCCCGGCCCGCCGACGTGGCCCCGCTGGCCGAGCACTTTTTGCGCCTCTTTGCCGCCAAGCTGCGCAAGCGCCTGCCCGGTTTCGAGCCCGAGGCGCTGGCCCGCCTGGCCCGCTACCCCTGGCCCGGCAATGTGCGCGAGCTGAAAAACGTGCTGGAGCGCGCCGCCATCCTGGCCCCCGACAACCAGCCGCTGACCGTGGACGACCTGCCGCCCGAGTTTCAGTACTTACCGGCCGCGGCCCCTACCCCCCCCGACCCCGCCGACCGCAGCCTGCGCGCCGTGGAGGGCCGCCACATCGGCCAGGTGTTGCGCGAAACCAATGGCAACAAGATGGAGGCCGCCCGCCAGCTCGGCATCGGCGTTAAGACGCTGTATCGCAAGATTGAGGAATTTGGGCTGGGTAGGGAATAGGGAGCAGTGAGCAGAAGATAATCCCCTGTCATTGCGAGCCTGCGAAGCAATCGCACCAGAACGATAACCCGCACGACTCGTTCTGGTGCGATTGCTTCGCAGGCTCGCAATGACAGGGGATTTGGCCTCGTATTCGTGCCCCTTTTTGACCTGGCTAACGGGTCAAAATGACCTGGCAAGCAATTGAGGCGCCGCACCTGGGTTCGATGCTCCTAAATTTATCAGGCTGATTATCAACACAAAATCAGCCCCTACCCCCTCCTTTTTTGCGTAAGGCCCCTCATTCGTTACTGCTGGCTTACCGGCACCGCACCAGCGGCGCTCACCGGTTGCCACTATGCGTCTGCACACCAAAATAACGTTGGGTTTCCTGGCTATGCTGGGGCTGCTGCTGGGCATTGCCTTTTATGCCTCCGTCACGCTGAGCCGGCTCGATGGGGCCAACCGGGCGGTATTGCAGGATAATTTTTACTCGGTACAAGTGGGCCAGGGCATGTTGCGGGCCCTCGATAACCTCGCCGCCGACCCGGCCGCCGCGCCCGCCCTGGGCCCCCTGCACGGCCTGCTGGCCCGCGAGGCCGCCAACATTACCGAGCCCGGCGAGCGCCGCCTCGTTGATAGCCTTACCCAGGTGCTGAGCGCCTACCCCGGCCCCAGCGCCACCGCCAGCCAGGCGCGGCTGCGCCAGCTCACGCACCGCGTGGTGGCGCTGAACCTGACGGCCCTGGCCCGCAAAAACGGCCAGGCCATGCACACCGCCGCCCAGGCCAAAAACTACCTGCTGCTGTTTAGCGTGCTGAGCGCGCTGGTGGGCCTGATGCTGGTGGGTAGCGTGCCGCAGGCGGCCGTGGGCGGCCTGCGCAAGCTGGCCGCCAGCCTCGACCACGCCACGCGCACCGACTTCGCGGCCACGGTGCCCATTGAAAGCAGCGACGAGGTGGGCCAGGTCACGGCCGCCTTCAACCGCCTGCTGGTGCACGTGCAGGACGTGCGCAGCCACAGCCTGGCCGACGTGGTAACTGAGCGCAACCGCACCAGCGGCCTCGTGCAAACGCTCGGCGAGCCGATTTTTCTGCTCGACCCCAGCCGCCGCCTGCTCGTGGCCAACCCCGCCGCCTGCGCCCTGCTCGGCCTGCCCGAAAGCCGCATCCTGGGCCGCCCGGCCGCCGAGCTGGCCCACGACAACCCGGTTTTTGCGCAGCTGCTGGCCCCGGCGCTGCTGCCGGTGGCCCAGCGGCCCGCGGGCCCGCAGCCGTTTTCGGTGGTGGGGGCCGCTGGCACGCCGGCGCACTACCAGCTGGCGGTGCACGAGGCGGTGGCCTTCAACGAGGCGCGCGACCAGATGGAAGCCGTGGGCACGGTGCTGGCCCTGCGCAACGTGTCGGCCTTCCGGCAGCTCGACCAGACCAAGTCAGATTTCCTGGCCACGGCCGCGCACGAGCTGAAAACGCCGCTTTCAAGCATCAATTTCAACCTCAAGCTCCTGCACGACCCGCGCGTGGGCGACCTCAATGCCGGGCAGCAGCAGATTGTCGCGACCATCAAGGAAGAAAACCAGCGTCTGCTGCGCCTGGTGGGTGAATTATTAACCGTGGCCCGGCTCGACGTGGGCCAGGGCATTGCCCTCGACCCGCGCCCGCTGGCCGTGGCCGACCTGGTGGCCGCCGCCACCACGCCCCTGCGATTGCAGCTGCGGGCCCGCCACCTCACCCTCGATACCCAGCTGCCCGCCAACCTGCCAGCCATCCGCGCCGACCACGAAAAAACCGCCTGGGTGCTGCTCAACCTGCTGGTGAATGCCGTGCGCTACTCGCCCGAGCAGGGGCACATTCTGCTCAGCGCGGCCCCTACCCCCAACCAGCGGGCCGTGCGCGTGCAGGTGCGGGACCACGGCCCCGGTATCGCGGCCCAGGACCAGCAGCGCATTTTTGAGCGCTTTGCCCAGGGCCCGGCCCCTACCCCCGATGGGGCGGCCGACGGCCACGGTACCGGCCTGGGCCTGAGCATTTCGCGCGAGTTCATTGTCAATCAGGGCGGCGAGCTGGGCGTGGAAAGTACCGCCGGCCAGGGCAGCACTTTCTTCTTCACGCTGCCCGTGGCCTGATGGTAATGGGTAATCCAGAACGTCATGCTGACGACAGGAAGCATCTCGCTCGCATCATTGAACGATTGATTTTACTACCCCACGCGAGATGCTTCCTGTCGTCAGCATGACGTTCTGGATTACCCATTACCCCACTACCCATTACCCATTACCATATGTCTACCCTTCCTTCCGAAGACAACATTCACCTGCGCCGCGTCACGGCGGCGGGGCTGCTGGTCACGCTGGGCATCATTTTCGGCGATATTGGCACGTCGCCGCTCTACGTGTTCCAGACTATTATCGGCGACCGGCCGGTGAGCCAGCTTCTGGTGTACGGCGGCGTGTCGGCCGTTTTCTGGACGCTCACGCTCCAGACCACCATCAAGTACATCCTGCTCACGCTGGAGGCCGATAACCACGGCGAAGGCGGCATTTTCTCGCTCTTCTCACTGGTGAAAAAGCGCGGGCACTGGCTGCTGTTTCCGGCCATCATCGGGGCGGGCACGCTGCTGGCCGACGGCATTATTACGCCGCCCATCTCGGTATCGTCGGCCATTGAGGGCCTGAAACTTCTCTACCCCGCCCTCAACACCGAAACCATCGTTATCATCGTCATTGCCATTATCACGCTGCTATTCGCGTTTCAGCAATTCGGCACCAAGGTGGTAGGTGCGGCTTTTGGGCCGATAATGCTCTGCTGGTTTTCGGCCATCGCGGCGCTGGGCATTGTCCAGATTCTGCACTACCCCGGCGTGCTGGCCGCGCTCAACCCGGTTTATGCCATCCGGCTGCTGACCGAATATCCGAAAGGCTTCTGGCTGCTGGGCGCGGTGTTTCTCTGCACCACCGGGGCCGAGGCGCTGTACTCCGACCTGGGCCACTGCGGGCGCAAGAACATCCGCACGTCCTGGATTTTCGTAAAAAGTGCCCTCGTGCTCAACTACCTGGGCCAGGCTGCCTGGACGATGGGCCACGTGGGCCACACGCTGGCCGCGAACCAGAACCCGTTTTTCATGATTGCGCCGCAGTGGGCCCTCGTGCCGCTCATCATCCTGGCTACGATGGCCACGATTATCGCCTCGCAGGCGCTCATTTCGGGCTCTTACACGCTCATTTCGGAGGCCGTGAGCCTGCGCTTCTGGCCCAAGGTGCGGGTGCTGTTTCCCACCGACCAGCGCGGCCAGATTTACGTGCCCAGCATCAACTGGCTGCTGTGGTTTGGCTGCGTGTGCGTGCAGTTGTGGTTCAAGACCTCGGAGGCCATGACGGCGGCCTATGGCTTCAGCATCACGGTGGCCATGCTCATGACCAGCCTGCTGCTGATGCAGTATTTGCGGGGCGTCAGGCACTGGGCTATTCCGATGGTGGCGCTCATTATGCTGGTATTCCTCACCGTCGAAACGTCTTTCCTCATCGCCAACATCACCAAGCTGCTCAACCGGCTGGGTATCTTGGTCTTCGAATGGGGCCTGATTTTCATGATGTACGTGGGCTACCGCGGCCGCGAAATCAAGAATAGCCTGCTGAGCCTGGTATCGGTGGCCGGCACCAGGCCTACCCTCCTCGAATTGAGCCAGGATGAGTCGGTGACCAAATACGCCAGCAACTTGGTGTACCTCACCCACAGCAAGAAGCCCGGCGAGCTGGAAAACGAGATTATGTACTCCATCCTGCGCAAGCAGCCCAAGCGCGCCGACCGCTACTGGTTTATCAATATGAGTATCCTCACCGAGCCCTACGCCACCCGCTACTCGGTGGAAGAGCTGATACCCGGCGTGGCCTACAAAATCAACTTCAAGCTGGGCTTCCGGGTGCAGCCGCGCCTCAACCTGCTCTTCCGCCGCGTGCTGGAGCAGATGGGCAAGGAAGGGGAAATCGACATTACCTCGCGCTACGCCTCGCTGGCCCGCTACCAGATGCCCGGCGACTTTCGCTTCGTGGTGCTCCAGAAAGTGCTCAGCTACGATAACCAGCTCAGCTTCCAGGAGCGCCTTATCCTGAACGGCTACTTCTTCATCAATCGCTTCGCCATCTCCGACCAGCAGCTTTTTGGCCTCGATACCAGCGACGTGGCCCTCGAAAAAGTGCCCCTCACCATCAAGCCCGCCACCGCTACCCACGACTTGCTGCGCGACCCGCCCGAGCAGGCCCAGGACCCCGTGCCGGTAGCCAACACCCGCGCCGAACGAGCCGCGGTGAAGGTATAAGGCGCTAACTGTATAGTCCCGGTGTATGGGGGAGCGGGTCAGCGGTCGGGTCGCGGTTAAAGATAGTAGGATTTTTTCGCCATTCGGCACAAATGAACTCCTGCGGGGTCAGCCCCTTCAAGCGCTTAAGCCGTT
>JAABUK010001341.1_pt1 | contig 47382 bp, 60 predicted proteins | sample 5559141 | NCBI WGS metagenome assembly JAABUK01 (sample SAMN10711869, study PRJNA513367) | rock metagenome | isolation source: Antarctica rocks | place: Antarctica: Victoria Land, Pudding Butte nord | collected 2016-01-03 | reverse complement strand
GGGGAGGGGGAGGGGTGTTTAGTTAGGCTGCGGTTGCTGGGAGTGGAAGGGCGGTTGGGGAGGCATGACTATGGGTGTGGGTTGCATTAGCGTACGGTTGAAGGGAAGATGCAGCGATGAGAGTAGTAATGGAAGCATGAGTGCATGGTGCTTGCACCATGTGGGTCCGTGTGGGAGGGACGTGCCTATCGACATGGATTCTGATAGGTAGATGAACCGGTCGTAGAGTCGCCCTTTATCGGCTTTCGCGCGTTGCCTTTCTTCGCGTTATATAGCTGGATGGCCGCCCAAACAAGGGATTTCATCCCGGTAGTAGCGCAGTGTAGTTACAAGGCGGGCGCGTGAAGCAGACCATCGGTCTTGTGAGAAGCGCGCTGGGATCATGGTGGAAGGCCTTTCGGTACATTTAGGCTGTGACTTTGTTGCGTAGTTTCCTTGAACCTCGGGATATTTTGATCCGTCGACTGGGTTCTCGTGGAGTGCTCGAGGCCCTTGGGTAAATCCTCAGAAGAAAGGATCCCCATAAGGTTGAAGTTCGTGAGAATGGCAGCATTAGAAGAAGGCTTTGAGCACTGGGGACTGATAATTGACGGCTTGATGTCAAGGCATCATTGCATGTACGGCTACTGCTGTAATTTCGATTGTGCAACTGCTTCGCTTGAAGTCTGTATTCTCGTGTGGGAAAACTTCCATTGGAGCCCTAATCTGTTGCTTTTTTCGCTATTCCGCTCCTGGTTTTGGCAGTATTGGGTTGAGCGACAAGCGAACTAGACGACCAGAGATTCGTTGACATACTCCAAATAGCCCATAGTCCGAGGTCTTGTCCGTCAAAACTGTGGACCTACGTCCGATTTCTCCAAGCCTGCGGTTGGCACCAAGAACAGCTTTGGGTAGCTCATGACTGAGCTCTCTAAAAGAGATCATGAGATTAGGTGCGTCGTCCTAGGTCATGTCTTTCAATGCTGGGGGCCTCGGTCCAGTTGCGCCAAGCCTGCGTTTTGCATCCAGGATGAATTGTTCCCGGTATTCGTGAGCCATATCTTGTAAATTCCTGAAGGCAGTGACCCCTTCGCGGAACGATTCAACCGAGGCGTCCAAGCAACTGGTGAACACTGGTGTCATATGGTAATGAGGCTGAGGACCAGGTCCCTCGGGTTGAGTGAGGTGATGGGCATATACGTCTAGACGCCCAGACAGGAATACTGCTGTTACAGTATATGCATTGTTATCAAAGGCTATTGGTAGACTATATTCTTGGAGGTGGTGCATGCCACGAGCTCCCAAGGCGCCATCATAGCATGTTTGCCGTCGAGCCACAGCCAGTGACCCTTCTTCGCCATTGGCCTCGACAAAGAAATTCGGAAGGAATGGCACATTAGAATGTAGTGAAGGGACAATGTACGAGTCCAGATCCCGCCTGATCTGCATGCTGCGAGCGTCTTGGGCATTACATTCACAATAGTCAGGCTGCGCAGTGACCAGGTCTGCTTTTTCTGACAGTTGGCTCAGTAGTGGGGCCCAGTTCCCACAAGGCCGATCCGTTGCCGATGGATATCTAGCAGGTCCTCTGGTCTTGATGAAGATATCGCGCATAACTTCGGGTTCACCCATGGATCGTTCGAGGTCGTCGAGGAAAGTATCGTGATCGTCTTCAGTGAATGTTGAAGGGGATAGCGAAGCTCTCGAGTCCTTCATACGGGTCTTCCATTGCTCTAGTTTGGCTGGCCGATTGGCGCGGAGAGGCGGATCAACGTAGCTCTCTGTGAGAAGTCGCTCGAAGTTTTTGTCATAGGCCGAAGATCTATCCGACTTCTTGGTCTTGCTGGATTCGGTGTTTGGATTCGTGCCGCTCGGCTTCGAGACCCGATAGGTGCCTGGGCGGGTTGAACTCATCGTGACCTTTGAGTGAGCGGGAGGTTCTGGGTATCCGTGGATATCGGAAAGATTGGGACCTCCGTGTCGTGCAAAGCGCTTGATGTCCCCTACGGTCACTCCTGTCCTAGCTGCCTTCGTAGGCTTAGTGGCCTGGGGTATATATATATCGTTTCTTCGGTCGAATTCACGAAGGGCACGACTGGTGAGAGAGATGCTCGAAAGTGCGTCCCAGAATCCAGGGAGATGATATTTCGTGCTTTGATTTGGCTTACTTGGAGGACAATGTCGCCTTTTTAGAGGAGTCAAGTTTTGGGCGAATTTTGACGGTTTTGTGTCTCTGTTTCGTCCTTTTGAGGTCAGGGGATCAGTGCTTTTATCCCTTGTGAGCTGCTCCCCCTCGAAAGCCTCACACTTTCTCTTTCCTGATGAGCCCGGCATGGATAAATAAGGCAAGTATCGGACACGAGGTATGGAAACACGGCCACCAATCAAGCAGCAAAGAGACTAAAAATCCAACTGCATAAGCGCAATCTATTGGCCAGTTTCTACGAATTCTCTAGCAGAACGTTTGATCGCGAGCGAAGATTGTCCAGAAAGTAAGCAAATGCTGCTGGAGTTGTGCATGACGCGGCTATAACCCAGATTTGCATGCATTCCATGCGTGCTATAAGTGAATTCGGGGGAGTTTTGGAGTATGGCCCATCTTGTCTACAAGATGTTGAGAAGTAGATAACGATGAAACGCGAGAAGGAAGTGCATGCATCGGAAAGGTTGTTGGAAGTCCCACAGATGCTTGCCATTCACTTCGGACTTCCTGGACCCTCCGCGGCTACACGCGCCGAAGCGGGCGCTAGAGACAGCTTCGGTGACACTCTTGGCATCAATCGCAGCCAATCAACATCAGAGCCGAGTGTCAAAAGTCGTTTGCTTTGAGGCACCTTCATACGATAATGGTAATGGACTTCTAACAAGCACATACGACTCAGTCATGCTCACAAGACTCAATCTGGATGATTCTGATGATCACTGAGAGTGGAAATTTGACTCTCATACCGTGGCCGCAGTCTAAAGCGGACGGAATCATGCGAAATTGTGAAAAAGAAATCCTAATATTCATAAATCATATGCTTGGTACCTCATGGAGAGACATTTTGACCATTACCGTCATAGCAATATATTCCAAATCCAAGGTAGGATTCAAACAAATTTCCTGCGCTCAAGACCCCGCAATCGTCGACAACAAATGATTGGTTGAGACGTTATCCATGAAGCCTCTGCACTCACTAACTGCATGCGAGAGATCGCTCTCCTCATTTCGGGTGAACCCTGCGCGTTTTGCAGATTGGCTTGCTGACGGGCGTTGAAGGGCAGACCTGTGATCGATGCAGCCTTACGAAGCTGACTGTGCCCTGCCCCTCCCTTCCCGGCTATACTAGCCTGGTGGTCCACCAGGTGCTATGCTTTCAGTCCACAGACCATCAAATGGAAATCTTACGGATTATCATTCGAAGACATCTAATAATCAAGAGGTACAGGCTTGGGGGCTTGGGAAGGACTCAACAGGGGTCAAGTATTTGCCAAGCTACCAAGACTTTTCATATAAGTACTTTAAGCTTCTGCATGCATGCCGAGAAATTGAACTTCGTATCGGTCAGCTTATTAATCCTGTCGGTCAAGCAAGCCTCAGCCTTTGCATTCAAGTCGGTGTGTAAGAGCAATTGGTCCACGCATGGGTCGATTCGACTATGCTTCCATGGTAAAGTACGCTTCGAAAATGGAAAGGAGGCCTCCACAAGCGCCTACACGAAGACCTCAACTGTTAGCTCGGACCGCCCCCGTGCGACACCAGGGACCTACAGCTCTACAGACACCGGCCAAGAGCGCCTTCATGCATCCAGACCATTCGTGCTGACCAAGTGGGACGAACAATGCATAGGAGCCGTCCAATGAATGAGTAGAGGTTCTTTGTGGCTCTGTGGTCACGCGTATACAGACACTGGTACTTGGAATCCGGGTGTCTTGGCTCCAGGAATGTTCCGTCAGGCCTGAGCAATCGGCTTTCTGGATGAGGTGAGACCTGATGTAACACGCTGCTCATAAGGCCGTAGCTGCCACCACAGCCCCTTTGCCCCAAAGCTCTTGAGGACCGACTTCCCACTGCTATCCACCTTGTTTCCCCCCCTTATCCCGATACCCAGTAAGAAAGGCCACAATCCTTCGAGTTGATAGAGTATACTTGGAAGATAAACGCACCTATTAGTAGAAGCACAATGGCTGCCCCTGCTCCTGCCCCCTTGGATCTCGCAAACGTACAGGGCGACATCTTGTAAGACATCTTTCACATAGCAAGCAAGTACACCACACTTACCAGGGACAGGCTGGGAGGTATACCGAAGAAGACTGAAACATACTTCTTCTTCCAAATTGATAAGGATCGCGTCCATGAGTTCCGCACTCAACTCGCCCAGCTCGTGCCATTAATCAAAACAACTGCCCAAATCAGTCATGACCGAGAGAGAATTAGCCAGAACAAGAAGGACGCTGCAGGGGAGGGTGTCACTCCGCCACTCTTGAAATTGAGTGGGGTTAACATAGCGTTCACCCACAAAGGGTTGGTACAGGTGAGCTGCGCTGCTGGACATGGCCAAGATTGCATCAAGACATATAGCTGACATAGTCTTTTCTCCTTGGAGATGGGAATCAACGATGATATTGGAGACGGCACCTTCACTACAGGCATGCTTGCCGATGCATCGAGCCTCGGTGATAAAGGAACCACGTCAGCGTCGGGTGCATTCGATCCTGATTGGGATCCTGAATTCAAGCAAGATATCCATGGCCTGATCTTGATTGCTGGTAATAGCCATGCAACAGTCAACGAAACGTTCAGGCAAGTTGAGAGAATCTTCTCGGTCAAGACGCAAAATGCTACCATTCACGAAGTGACGCGCAAGATTGGTGATGTCCGGCCAAAGAAGGAGGCGGGCCATGAGCAGTACGTGTCTGATCCTCTTGATAGCCTACCCACTACTAATGTCGAAGCAAAGCTTCGGATTTCTGGACGGCATCTCACATCCAGCAGTCCAGGACGTTGACACAACCCCTAACCGCGGCCAGGAGACAGTACGTCAGGGAATTATCCTGCTCGGGCGCGACGGCGACGGCGTCGCGCAGACACGCCCATCATGGGCCCTGGACGGAAGCTTTCTAGCTTTTCGCTACCTTCCTCAACTCGTTCCGGAATTCAATACTTTCCTGAACAGTAAGCCCGTTCCTGGCCTGAACGCAGAACAACTTGGAGCTCGCCTTGTGGGCCGTTGGAAGAGTGGTAGGTGATCGCTAAGTACTTTAGGCCGTGGATTTATTACTAATGCATTGATGGCGGCCAGGAGCACCCGTGGACGTGACTCCAACTGTCGACGATCCTGATCTCGGCGCAGATCCGACCCGCAATAATGACTTCAGCTACAACAGTGTCTTTCCCAATGACCAGCAGACGCAGGATAGGTGCCCATTCGCGGCACACGTTCGGAAGACCAACCCCAGAGCCGACCTTGCAAAGTTCGGCGGTACTGAAATCCGCCGTATAATCCGCAGTGGTATTCAGTTCGGACCCGAAGTATCAGCAGCTGAAGCCGCACCCGGCAAGACTAGCCAGGATCGAGGCCTGCTTTTCGTATGCTACCAGAGCAATATTGGCCAAGGCTTCAAATTCATCCAGCAAAGTAGGTGACCACTGTCAACTTTGTACCGCCTATCTGCTAACACTGCCCAGGCTGGGCGAATGAATCTGATTTTCCACCATCGAAGCCTGTGACGCCGGGACTTGACCCCATAATCGGCCAAACCAACGACCCGACGCTTTTCAAGATTACAGGCGCAAACCCGAGCAACCAGGGTATGGATCTGACGCTGCCAACGGAGTGGGTTGTGCCAAAAGGGGGCGAGTACTTTTTCTCACCTTCAATCCCAGCTCTCAAGGGAACCTTCGCCTTGACGAGCTCGTCGATGAATGGAACATCGGCGGAATTGCGTTGATGGACCGAGAATGCACGGCTCCTAGGACACATGGCTAATGACGTGATGGTAGTATTTCTAAACGATGATATGGTAATGCTGGGGCTCAGTGTGATGTTGTCGTAGGAATTGTATTCACGATCATGACTGCCTTCCTTCGTGTTCTGCTTCCTGTAATCCCTCCGAGTCGACATATCCCTTTATGAACGCAGCGATCTTTCCTCCGCTTAAGCATATCCGTCCTACTCCTTGCTCCCTTACTTCATCCTGGCTGCCATGTGATGATGTGAATGATTTGCATCAATTGGTCTCGTTGCCGATGTTTTGCCGCTTTCTACATTACTTTCCATCTCGAACACCACAGGATATAGCCTGCCCATTGACTTTGACTAGAGCAGTGAATAAGTCCCAGAGCATGCAATCGAAGCTCTGGAGACCCGGAGTACTCGGTACTCTCCGCTCGGCCTAGAGCATCTCGAAGCCATCTGCTGTCCGTCTGCACGCCGAAGATTGTTGATGACTTGGGTCATCCCTCCTCCCAGGTTTCCTCTCCCAAAGTATAGAAATCCATTGACCGCTTGTCTTGATATCCTTGCTCGGGCTTCGAGGAGCTTTCGCTACTGTAGGGACTTCGCGAGTATAAGCGTTGAGGGGAGGGCCAGCAACGGAGTGTCATGTCGTCGTTGGAAGAGGCTAATTCGACGAAAGATGGATGGAAGTGCCTAGAACCCTCGTATTGATGGCCCACTTGCTTCGAAGGCTGGCCAGTGGCTACTCGATGAAAGTAGGCCCGTGAATGAGACTTGCATGTAAAGGCAGTTGAGACCGTCGCTCATTGGCTGGGACCGAGAGTAGCTTAGTCAGTAGCCTTGGAGCTCCTGAGCGCCATTTTTCCTTCCGATTCTTTCCACCTCATCAACCACAACATCAGCAATAACCCCATCGACCCGACCCTCTCCGCTCTACTGCTATCAAGCAAAGTCAGCAATTGACTTCAATCCACATCCAAGATGTCGTCTGCATCCAAGTTCTCATCCAAGATGATCTCAATGGCCGCTGCCCGCCCAGCTCTCCGCTCCAGCCAGCTCCAGCAGCGCGGCATCTCTGGTAAGCTAACTCTTGGCATATATGAGAGCCCCTATCAAATTTGCGAAACCGTCGAGAGACTTGTGACTGACTTCAACCCTTCCTGAAGGATTTGCCCGAACGCTCCAACGCGATCACGCACCGTCCCTTGCCAAATCTCCTTTCCAATCCACCAAGCGTGCTAGTCCCGCCGCCTTCAACTTGGCCGCCCGCCAACTCGTCAGCCGTCAAGCTATGCGTCCTTATTCCAGCGAGCTTGCCAACGCCCTTGTCGAGATGGGTGGCAACATCGGTACCGGTGCGGCAACAATTGGTCTTGCAGGAGCTGGTGTGGGTATCGGGTCCGTCTTCGGTAGCTTGATCACCGGTGTTGCTCGCAACCCGAGCTTGAGGGGTCAGCTGTTCGCGTATGCTATCTTGGGTTTCGCTTTTGCCGAAGCCACCGGTCTGTTCGCCCTCATGGTGGCATTCATGATTCGCTTCACTTAGGTGCCAGGTGGTTGGCTGGGCGGTTGAGTGCGCTACATATGTGGAGGATGTACATTCAAGAAGTTCGGTCTCTCAAATCTCAAAGATGGCTGTGCATCACGGGCCGGCTGAAGGATGCAGTGTAGACTGGTGATAGATGATGTGTTGCTTGAGCTTGTACTTTCGGACTTCCCGCTCACAGATACATCTACAGCATCAAAATACAAGATGTACCACCACACACGCCGAACGCAAAAACACTGCATGGATGGTTGTTTGATGTTCCAAGCTCCAGAGACCAGCTGCAAATCCTACGGGTCAGAGATCCAGGACCTGCTTCCCCAATCCTAGAGTTTCTGGCCCACATCTACTGCGTTGAGTCTTATTGAGTGTATTTCCAGCTGCCCATGGCTCTTCGATTCCATTTCGTAGATGTTGAACAGAAAACGCTCTAGCTCAACCGTCTTCCTCGCTCCAGAGCCAGCAAGGTACTGATTCCACAGCGTCGTGAACGCGCACCCGACAGAAAAAGACGATGCACAACACTGCTAAGCTAAAACATCACTACTTGAAGTCGAATTGAACCCATCACAAGTTTCTCTCCTCCAAAGCCAGAATGTGTTCATCATGTCTCGCCAGTCGCCGGCTTGATATGCCATATATGTAAACGACGGACTGTTATACCGCCTGATCATGTTGGCTGCAATATAATCGAGAAGTTCCATCTGAGACCCGCGTGAATGGAGAGCAAACAGATGCAAAGCTTGTGCATTTTATGCAGGAGCATCAACTTTCGTAGAACACTTGTGCTGCGCTAGTAACACGCGCAACCGTCCACTCCTGGGACTAGCGTACTCTTCCTCCTCAACATTGCCAACACGAGACACACAAAACATGATCTCTGCATCATGTCCGTGTTCCTTGATCGCTCACGTCCTTTGCAGATAGCCTCCGAACCTCCACGATCCGAACAAACAGAGCCCTCTCGCTTCTTCGACCTTCCTAACGAATACCGACTCCCAATCCTACTTCGCCTTTTCCTTCGAGGCAACGTTGCGCTCACATGCTATACAAACTGAAAATACCCTCATTGAAGTCATGAAAGACTCTCGTGGGAGCTGCTGGTCTCAATCGCCAATTGTGGGCGGAGGCCAGCTCAATACTGTTCTCAGCAAATATCTCCTCCCTGCTCTTCGGGCCGATAGATGCATCTGTTGGCTCTTCGATCGGGTGTTATTCGGTCTCTCAGCCCATCAAGAGGCCCGACTGTACACTTATAACGCGCGACCTGGTTGAAGACGTCTTTGCTACGCTTTATGAGGGGGTTGACGGTTCAATGATGGACTAGAAAAAGCTCCAGTGATTCCATGATACAAAAAAACAGGTTATACTAGATGCTTGGTTCAACAAGATGGACAACTTCGCTGAACTTGATATCGATTCCAGCGGATCGGCCGCACCAACCTAGAAACCCTCCTCGTCAAGACTGGCTGGATACGCACATGTCTAGGCGACCCGACATACTGGGAGCATCTCTACAAGAGCACGAAAGTCTCAGGAGGGGGGGGGGGGGGGGGGTTCGAGATACCGAGCTGGCGGTATGAGGCGGTAGCTTTTTTTATGAGTGAATCCGGTTGTACTGACAAGCCATCTGGGTCCTTATAGTCACCTTCACCTTTCCGAGAATATTAGACATCCCAGCTAACGTCCATCTCAGGTAGCTGGGCAGCCGGAGAGCATATGAGGACATACCGAGCAACATTGACGGTGTTGTGACATTTCTACCGACGGATGTACACACAAGACGTTGGAATACCAAGTGTCTTCTCCACACCAAACTAGATACGACACAGCCTCTGTCCACCGACTCTAGCTCGCACCTGCCTAGACAACAACGCTCCCATATCCACACAATTCTTCAAGGCTTAGATAGGCCACCATTTCCAAGATTTGAGAGGCGCGAGGAAAGGGACAAAAATGTTGATCATCAACCCCCAAGCGGCTCCGCTGCAGACGATGACATGTCCTCGTCAAAGCATGACAAGATTACGCGTCCAATCTGCCTTGTCATTCAGCATAGGCTACATAAATACGCCAGACAACCAGGACCACGTGCTCATGCCATGCATTAGTGCTTAAGTCTGCAGTCGATCAAGTTACTTTCGTACTTTTCCACAGAAAAGTAGTTTACAGATCATTACACGAGCCATCGATCGGCGCTCTGGACCATCAACCATATCACAGCTGATGCGAACTGCCAATTTCAGGGAGGCCAAAGCAGCACTAGCTCCGAACTATTGAAAAATACAGTCTCCCGGTCTCTGGACTAGTGACGTAATTTTTCTTCCTTTTCTCCGAAACAGTCGATCGGAAGTCCTCGGCCGCGAGGGGTTTCCTCAATTCCGCCCCAAGTCCAGCATCCACACCCTCAGGACTCGCCTCCATAGCCCTCGGGCGCTCAAAGATACACGAGATCGGTCGCAGCGGCACTCCCGAAACCGCACCTGCATCCTCCCACAGCTTGACGAAAGAATCGGTGCTGTGCCGGAATACCGTCCGCGTCTTACCACTGTCGTCCTTGTCGAACGGCGGTTTGAGCGGCTGTTCGATCGGGCTCACCACGCCCGCTTGCGAGCCGAGAATGATACTCCCCGGTCTATGCGAGAGCAGGCGCAGGATCCGCGTCGCCACTTTGAGCTGCGTGTCGTAGTCGAAAAGGTGCAGGAACATGTTGATGACGATCATGTCTGTCTGTCCCGGTCCGAGTTTTGTCATTAACGCGCCTTGCGTGAATTGGTCGTTGGCGGCTAGGACGTCGTCGGCGAGGAAATGACCCGGGGGGAAGGTGGCGCGGTCGCGCCAGAGGTCGTGGGATAGGGCTTCGTATTCTGGGAAGAGGTCGGAGGCGTAGAGGTTGGATGCGGGGGCGCCGTCGAAGACGCATTTGCGGAGGTCTTGGCCCATGCAGGCTCCTAGGTCGAGGAGGGAGGAGCCGGATTTGAGGCGGGGGAGCACGACAGTGTGGTAGAGGGGATGTTTGGCGAGGCCGAAGCTTAGGAACCAGAATTCTCCGACGCAGGGCCAGGGGAAGATTCCCCAGGCTTTGTCTCTCTGTGGTTTTTGTTAGTGGGCTGAGTGCTTGGTGGGAGGTCTGGGACTCACGATCCGGTATACGTGACTCTCCACATCTTGAGCAGGGATTTTGCTGTACTGCTGTAGTAGAGCTCGGGCGTCCCTTGTCAGCTCGGTGGTCAGGGTATGGTGGTACCAAGGCCACGATACACTGCGTGCACCAGCAGGTACCGGACCGTCCAGCATCTTCGCCATGATGACTCGATCTCCTGGCCAGTCCTATCGATGTGGAAGCCGGGTTTTGAAATGGAAGTAATAGAACTATACGAAGTACCGGCTCGATGGTACAAAGAGAATGTCATCCCGCATACGTTTCGCATGGATTGCAAGCTTGTGGGATCAGCCTTGACATCTTCTATTGCAACAATGCCCCGTTCTCCGCTCAATGTTGGCCGACCTCTTCAGACTCAAAGCAAGACTCGTCACCCCCTCAAACGATTCCGAAACAGCTTCATGCCGTGAAGCTGAAGTTGGTGGCTTGCAGTATGTAACACGGCCCCTCGCTTTTTGATTGGCTACACAGGTTTACGTAAGTAGCGCTCCGCTCGTCCTTCGCTTTGTGAGCCAATCAACGAAGCGATTCCCCAACCCTGAGGTCTAAGACTACTTTACATCTCACGACATAGTATAGCATTCCAACCTTTCAGCAATGGTTCAGCGAAGTGGGTAGGTAGTGTTGATGCAGTGGCTTATGGCCGCTCGTGCATAGCTCAACGTTACGACCTACGCTGCTGTGCTTCAACTCGCTGCGTGCATGACTTTGTCTGAACATTGGTGGACCTTTAGAAGTATATGTGGTTCGGGCTGCAATTCCTGATGGATATGGATGGGATTTTGTCCTCTGAGCCTCGAGCTCCAACCGGCTGCAAGCTGGTATAAAGCGGAATGCAAGAATAGGCTACACCATCGTGACGTGCAAGAGCTGGCGATGCAATCGGGTTTATTTGCTATGTGTTTTGTATTGGGGCTTTGGATGTTTGTCTCCGTCAGGTAGTAGCCAAAGCTCAGTTGAAGCGGGAGAGGGGGTTGTTTCGAAGCGGATGACATCCTGGAAGGTACGAGTACATGCTTACTCATATGCTCTTGTGCTTGTGCGGACGAAGCCACTCTAATGAAGGGCTTGGAATGAGATTTCATTGGCGGTTGTGTCCTACTATTTGGTCTCTGATCATCATCAGTATGACTTCGCTGAGTCTGTGCGGGAGTATTAATGCCTTATCCATCTGTTGATTCCGAGTCTTTTGATCTCGCGGTGGGGCTTCGGCGAAAGACGAAGGCTGTTACTTTCTACGCCGGATTACTGATGTCACTAAGCAATAACACGTCAGGTTAGTATGAAAATTTCTGGAGGCAGTCGCGGTTTAAATGCATGGTACTTGAAGGTACGGCTTAGTAAGAGCTTGGGATGACTTGCAGCTTGATGAGTGCTATCTCACTCAGGAGTCCTAAGATTTATTTGACCTTTACTGAAGATCATAAATTTTCTATGAATGCTTGGCTGATACTTTTTGAATTCTGGATATGCTCTTCCATATACGCTTGGCAAGGACCGCGACTATAGTATCTTGTTGAGCTGCTGTTTCTCTGCAAAAGAAGTCTTCGCATGCTTTTCCGACCTTCGGATTCATGAAGCTATTTATGATTGTTTTCAATCTCTTCCGATGGAAGGCTGCAGCCAAGAGCGATGCTACTGAATCTGATTTGAAACGGTTTGTGTATGGGATGATCTATGTGAAATCAGCGTTATCAGGCATCTGACCAAGGTCAGGGGGATTTGTGTTGTATGATTGTTCGGTCATGGAACTTGAGGCATGTTAGGCGGAGATTGAACAGCTGTTTGTGACCGAATTTCGAATGTGGGCGTGAGCCGCACTAGCAAGCGTTGGATCCAGAGGGTTTACGCGGACGCAGGTGTGATAATGCTACTTGTCAGTAACAGCGGTACTGGATCGTGGGGGACAAAGCTGTCTTTCCTTTCGACTTTTCTGGCTACTCTGACTCGAATCAACGGACCGCTCAATATGTCCCTTGTTCGGACAACTTTCGTTGTTCGTGGGTTTGTCTGCAATCGCCTGCTCTTGTTTGGTATCCACCATAATGCCTTGTGACTTCTGCTTTGACAAACCGTCTAAACTCCTCATTGAAGTATTGTTTCACCCTCGTAAAACTTCCAGCTCGAGTGTCTCATTCCGAAGCTTCGGTAAACGCAATGCGCACTGAAGTATCACTAGCCGCCATGCTGGCCATGGCTTCTGCAGTTCACGGACATGTAGTCCCGATCGTTCGTTCCTCTTTGACTCCCCCGGGTTCTACCCCGTTATTCAATGGTGCTCCGGCTGGCCCGGCTATTGTTGGTAAGAAAAATAAAGCACAGAGTTTCAAATTCTTGTTCGATACAGGTACGCCATGCCCTCCAACGCCATCATGTTCAAAAAGCTAACATCCGCAGGCTCCGATAAAGTGTGGATTCCAGGCAGTACCACTCCAAGCGCCCACAGCTACAACTGGAGCGGTAAACCCCTAAACAGGACCCAAGACATGGGTTACGGAGGCGGTCTCGAAGTCAAAGGACCCTTCTACGAAGACGACATCTCAATCGGCGGCATCACCGCTCACGATTTCCAATTCTTTGTCAATTCGGAAGGAAAGGGTGGCTTTGGTGATTATGGCGCCGAAGGTATCTTTGGCTTGTGCTATTGTCCCAGTACAGACAAGCAGAATTCGTCGTCGTTTTTTGAGACTTTGGTCATTCAGAAGAAGGTTAGGGAAGCGGTGTTTGGAGTTTTTATTGGGAGGGGTGGGGAGGCTGGGGAGCTTGTGTTGGGGGGGTATGATTCGAAGAGGTTTTTGGGACGGGTTACGACGGTGTCGGTGGTTGAGCAGGGGCCGTGGGGTATTAGGGTTGATGGTGCTTATGTGAATGGGAAGATGGTACCTTCGAGTCGGGGGAATTGTGAGTTGACCTGTATTCCATTGCGAGATGGTCTAGCTGATTCTGTTATAGCAATTGTTGATACGGGTACACCTGGCATCTCTGCCCCTTTCGCCGCCGCACAGGCTATCCACGAAGGAATCCCAGGCGCAGTACGAACGAACGACAAGACAGATCCAAGAAGTGTATGGGCTTACCCGTGCAATACTCCACAGGCCTTCATGCCATCGGTCATTATTGGAGGGTTTGCACACCCGATTGATGCAGCAGACTTCAATAATGGCAATGTGACTGATGAGAAGACACTCAATATGATTGGTAAGGGGGGTAAATCGCCAATGTGTGTTTCTGCTATGGTTGGGTTTGGTGACACGTGGAATCTTGGAAGGCCGTTTTTGCAGAGTTATTATACTGTTTTTCATTGGGGCGAGTTATATACGGGATCTGGAGTTGGGAAGGGGGCTGCGGTCAGTTTTGCGCAAGCCGTCCATAGGACGTGAAGTGGGCTATGTTCTCAGGTTCAAGGGCTTTGAGGCCTAGAGGTGCTGCCTTCTTTGTTAATTCATGTTGGGGTCATCACACATTCTGATTCAAACGACAGAGCACGACTGTCAGGCGGCCAAATGCGGGTTTTCGCAGACTACCAAGCAGGAACGATAAGGCAAGACTCCCAAGACAAAGATGCCGCTACAGCTCACTCGGTGCTTGCGTCTTTGTCCTCCCAACAAGACAATCGACCTGGAGGCAATCAGGTGTATGAGCAAACGAAAAGCACATCTTTCCAACCATATAAAGTCAAAGCTGGCCCATCTTTTACGACTTAGCTTTCTCTTCAAAGTATATATAATATTTTTGCCCGAAGTTTGATGCTTTCATTGGCGCCGAAGCCTCCCTTGGCAAAGTCTTGATTCCATGGTCCCACCTTTTCGGCTGGGCCTTTGCCTTACAGACCCACCTCGCACGAGATGGCTCCGCGAGCTAGCGGTATAGCCTCTGGGAAGCCTTTCCGGAAAGTGGAGCTTCTACACATATATATACCTGGGTAACACGAGATGTCAATATCAGTCAGATATTGCATTGTACCATACACTCATCACTTACTACCAACACCACAAAGCACAGCACCACTTTGACTTAACATATCTTCCTGAGTTATATCTTCTTCGTAAAGCTCTTGACTTCTCCTGCCATTTTGCAACATAAACTTTGGCCATCTCTGATCAGCACTGTCTCAACGCCACACATTCTGCCAACCAACGCTCGAAAAGTGGGTTCATACCTTTGCCACGAGAACTCCTGTATCATCACATCACAAGCCCAAAGGAAGGTATACAGCTCCACGTCTGGTACTATGGCTTCAACATCGACTCAACAGGCAGCTGCTGTCGCGCACTCGACTGACACCGGCTCTTGGCTGGGTCGCCTACCCCTGGAGATTCGAGAGATCATCTACCAGTACGCGCTGGTAGATAAGGTGGAGCATAGAATGAAGAGCGCCGAGGTGAGTCACAGCCTTCGACGTATGCATCCTCTTCGTGCTAATACCATCAACCTCTAGTATGACCACAAGCGGGAAACCATACTGGCAGGCCTTGACTATACGCGGAGACATCATACCGCTCTTCTCAGGACGAACTCCAGCATCTACCGTGAAGCCAAGAATGTGTTCAGGCGCGACAACTTCATGGTCTGCTTGCAACTCCGACAGTGCAATTTCTCAGGCAGCACACTCAGGTACCATGGCTTCGTACCATTCGCAAAGTATGACGAGACGAAGAGGTTGCCACCCGTGGCTATGAAACTAGCTTTCGGACCTCATCCCACTGCAAGGAACATCCAAGGGGTTGATTGTGAGCCTGAGAATTACGTATTCGATAGCGAGGATCTACCGGCTATTTGCACGACTCTGCTTCGCATGAATGCAAGAAATCCCGCCATATTCACCAATTGCCCTTTGCAGGTCACAATCGATGCTAGCATTGGTGAATGCCTTAGAGAATTGACGGACGGCTTTCCCCATCCGCAATCGAGACTGAGGAGTCTCTTGGATCCGCTCTGGCGGCTCCATAGCCTTGACGATGTCACTGTGGAGGGACCGGGAAGCGCGGTCTACAAAGCCGAGATCATTGCTAGCATGAATCGGCGACCGAATGCGGAAGAAACCATGAGACAAGCCCTGCTGGCTAGCACTCGTGGAGACAAAGCCTGCGAAGCCGGCCAGCTTTTATTAGGTATCGACATGTACAAGGCTGGGCTCGAGATGTCTCGTGGCAATTCCCCAGATCCTTGGGATGAAGATGACTTAAGTGACCTTGCCCCAGAAGCCTCGGGGGTCACTCAGCGGTATGTGAAGTGGAGCGAGGAATCGTCTTATGCTTGGTTTTGACCGGAGGGCAATACCCAAGCTCTTGCAAACCTAGATTCTCTGCTTGCGCAATTGCTGACTCCATCTTCGCAGTGAAATCGATGACACCACAATTCTATTGCAGACAAGCATTGCTGCCGCCTATTTCCGACTAGGAAGGTTAAGGATGGCCCGAATTTATGCAGAGCGTGTCTATGGCCCTTACCATGACTACGACAGCTATCGGCACCACAAGCACAAATTCCCTCTCCAGATCGAGGCTGATAGGGGACCTCTCTTCGCCAAGCTTCTTGTCGTGGCTGCGCAGATCAGCTGGGCACATGGAAAGGTCGACGAGGCATTAGAGGAGCTCTGCAATGCCATTGAGCTTGATGCCGACTGTAAGGAGGCCAAGGCCCTTCAGTCGCAATACAAAATACGCAAGGACCAGCTCAACGCGAGGGAGGCTGTCAGACAACAAGCGCGAGATCGACAGGCCCAACGAGTGGCAGAGAAGGCCACGGATTATGTGGATACTTACGAGTATCCTCAGGATTGGGACCCAGAAGCGTGGCAGCGTGAGAAGGATCTTGAAGTCTCTGTCGCTCCGCTTTACGGTTGGTAGCCACTCTCAGAAAGCCATTGAGACCTATTGCAACGGCGGCTTTGTGCTTCCGTGCACCATATGTAGTGTTCGTCGCCACTGATGAAGCAGGAAACAGTGATGCCGGGCTGTCATTGGCGGTACGTAGTGACTACTGTGCCATTGAAGGGTGTGTTCATCAACAGTCCAGTTGTTCTCCTCCTGTTGACACCAAAGTCGCTATATAGCAGCACTATCCTTGAAGATCGGGGCATGCGGGTACGGTTGCCGATAGGCAGATTTCGTCTTCCGCAATGAGCCCGCGCGGTGTTGAAAACTGTGGAGACTGCGAAGATTGGTCAAATCCGACAGATCTGAAAGCTGACTATTGCATGAGAGTGGTGCTGAGAAGGTTGGACAAGCATGGAAAGCGACCTTGAGCACGTCAGAGGCTCCGATCTTTTCTACGGGGTGTGTCATCGTCCCCTCTCAACCAAAGATGAAGCTCACGCAGAGAACGGGTGCTCAAGCAGGAGGCAGGGATAAGAAGATCAGAAGAGAAGCGGGCGCGGAGCAAGGCGGCCTGCATGGTAATGGTGCAGCTGAAGAAGACTAGAAGCCTGGAAAACGTGTTTGGCGCACGCTTGTTGTAGATTTTATTGGAGGCTTTGTTGTGACTCGAGGATACTGTTGGCCTCCGCCACTGGACAGAGGTCCCGCAACTGGTGAACAAACGAGACATTTCTCGATTTCGTGAGATAGTCAGCTAAGCAATGGTGGTTACTGTCAACATCGTTGTATAAATAATGTAAAACTTCATCAAAGATTTTGGACATACGCTAGGATCTTGATGAGTAAGCACACTCAGCCAATGATATAAGAGCGGTATCATACCGCAGTATCCGCTACTCAGTACAACATGAGAACATGCCGCCATCAAATGACATTGAAGGGGGGCGCCATGGTAGAGGTAAACCTCGCAGTGTTGTGTGAATTATCATGGTCTCATTCTCTGAGTCGGTACAACATCAAATCCACGTCATTGCAGGCGATTCTTCAAGTCCATCGATAAGACGGACAAAGAAGGTCCCTCATGGGCCCCCGACATGGCTCTCGACGTGCCCTGACTCTGCACATCTGAGCGCTGCAGCATATGGCGATCATCCGCGTCCAGTGCAACTCCAGTGAGCCTCGGCCAACGAGCAGAGGAGATCGCCGATAGAAACGACCTGATAGTGACAGCTGTTACTAGTATAAGGAGACCACGCAAGACTATGGTTGGCAGATCCGCCGCGATTTCGCTACGGGACCACTCAGGAGGATGTTGAGGAGTAAGAATTTGGTGGAGATCGATTGGGTGGTCTTGTCTATGGATTTGAAACCATGGATACTGCCGACGCCGTACGAACGTCCACAAGCGTGTCTCAAATGAAGATAGACGCGCAAGCGTCCATTCCTCGTACCCTAGGCGCGCATTGAGGAGGGCGTCCAAGGCGTACTTTCGTGCAAGTACCGCAAAGCTTACGAGTGCCACGATTGCCGACTATAACAGCATAGGGTGAAGGATATGCGAAAGTAGGGAACCTGAGGGTGATCGCATAGTGCTTCTTCGAAAGGGGTAGATTTGTGAAGCATACCGAGATAAGGGTAACCACCTCTTGCCCTATTTCAAATTGTCACCACTTTCAGTGGATCGCGCATACGATGCGGAAAAGGGCTCCCGTGGTGCTTACTGTTGTTGGAATTGCTGTAGCTGTTCTTCACATCACGGACTGCCTGCCAGACCACCACCTATCCAAGGTATGGGCTGGACAGCCGGTATGTAGTGAGTCACTGTTATAATAGGCCGGAGTTTGTCACTCACATATCTGGCTGTCCGCTTACGGCCTAAAAGACACCAATGCAGTCGGCCAAAAGAGAGCGATGACTGGCTAGGATTCGGCTTACAATGACTATGAAGATTTGTTTGTTTGAGCAATCGAGGTGGGCGACGCAGCTCCTTTCGATCCCTCTCTGACCTCTGTTTACGGTACATTCCAAGATTAGAAAGCGCAGCGTTGCCAGGCATGAGATCTAAACATATGGAATAAGCGAACCACATTCTGCTACGGCCTTCACCTTAGGGTCATATGACGGACTTCCAGGGGCGTGCTTAGACGCATGGGGATGGACGAGTACAAGTCTCTTCTTTTTTTGGTAGCGATCAAGGCTATTCATGGACGTTCCACAGAGACCAATGTATTCCGGCCGTGCGACCTCGACTTAGCTACAAGGCGCAGCTCTTGATTGTTGTATCATGGCAATGCAAGGATTGCATAGTCATTGGCAAATCCGCATAGAAAGACCTGTGGGCGTTATCTGCAGATAACCCAATACAGAACTTACCGATTTGGTGGATTCTATTCCCATGGATGGAATCGCTCTCCATACCCACATAGCAGATTTCAATGGGAAGCTATCCTCCACACGATGAGTTGGCACAGGTAGCCCTTGGCCAAGTCCTTGCGTAGACTTACTCCAAATCGTCATGGCCATACCCTCTCATTCGCTCTTGGCCATCTTCAATTTCCGTACGGATGCAACGGGTCATCTGCGAGCTATAGAGCGCCATGTTATAATCATCCATCACTACGTACGAAGACTGGAGGCACAGTGAGTTTCATTCTATTTATGAATTGCCACTTTCTCATGAAGCCTCCTCAGCAGTACAAAACCCCTCTATGTCTACTAAACTTCCTTTCTAGAATATCCTCCTCCATCTCAGATTCAAACGAACCAAGCTATTGCGATAACAGCCCAAGCGGCTCCTACCATCACCCCACCTTACCAGCACTCCCCAGTGAGACTACCTAACATTACACTTACGAATCATAAGTAAGCCTGACATTACCAGCTTCGACACTACCAATTCTATTATCATTACAGTGGATCCTTGTGCCTACTTCGAAACCCAAGACCAATCTCACTTCTCCGTGACAGTCCAACCCCTCGGCTACAACTTCTTGATCACGTCAATCATGGGTTGGGACAACATAGAAGGGGCGGCGTTTCTTTACTACTGCTCTCGAGGACTGGCGCTAGGGCTTGACTCTCGAGGAGACGCGCTAGAGCTTGTTGCCAGATTCATGCGTGACAAATGCAAGAAAACAGAAGAACCACGACCAATCGAAGATATGAAGTCGGTATTCGAAAAGAACGCCAATTTTAGGAACGAGACTGGGTGGGATGTCCCCAGAACGAATCGCGTGATTCTTAATTTGATTGCAACGAAGAAGATCACATGGAAGAAATTTTTGGCAACGTTGGAGTTCAACCCGGCAGATGAAGCCTTGTTGAAGGTGAGTACGAAGGCTTTGTCTGCAACTTTTTTCGGTCTAACCAAAGCATACAGGACAATAGCCTTCTTGACATTGTTGAACAGACCAAGAGAGCACTAGATCCCCCAGTGACACAAACTCAACAGGGACGAGAGCACAAAGCTCAACAGGAACGCGAGAACAAAAGTCCACTCCGTCCCGGAGGCCTGACCTCCATACAGACCTCATTGCCCGAGGCGTACTCTTCACTCCTCGCGCCCATCTCCACGCTCGGAAGTGTCCACGGTACGGGATACAGCAGCAGTACTAAAGCAGCCATTAGAACCGGTGGTGTCTCTGGGACGTCCCCGTACTTGCCCTCAGGAACGGAACCAGGCCCTTTGACTGGCAGTTCAACGAAGCATCATGGTGCTGGTGCTTTGCAACTCTCTCCAGACCCCGCGTTCCAGCGGTCAGGAGGTTCCAAATCTCGCAGTACAATCGGACAGGCGGCTTCTCCTCCCCCGCCAGGATACTCTACAACGGATACCATTGGAGAAGAGATTTTCGATCCGCAAGCACAATACCCCCCTACGAGCGACCAGACAGGGCAAGCGCCTACAGTTCCCAAGAGACCTGCTTCGGAGGAGCTCGAAGACACGGGAATTTTTCCAAGAAAGCGAAAGGCGAAGCCTGATGATGATGCAACGATTCGAGCACGGAAAAAAGGGGAAAATATAGCCATAGCCAGAGCCGAGCTATTAGAACAGTCAACGAAAAGAGAGATTGAGAGGCAGGTCCGAATCGGGGAAACGGCCAAAAAAAAGGAGCACGAAGAAGCCGAAGAACGACGCAAGGTTAATGCAGAAATGGCCAGGAGGCTTGCAGCTTACCAGCCCTATCCTGGCGGTCGGGGTGGGCCTCAGTGAGCGAGGCATCCATCGAGGGCCGGACCACAGACGTCCTACATACAAGGAAGAGCGAGTCAGGAGTTACCGGACTGTAATGATAACGACTGGGTTTGATTTGGTGTTTCAGGATGCATACATGTTTATAGATTAGTGACGGCCGATGAAGATTTAAGGTTCAAGTTAGTTTAGCATGAAAGCGAGATAATGATTGAAGATAGTTAACGCAGTATGCATGTATGTTTATAGATTAGTAACGGCCAACAAAGATTCAATCCTGAAAACATGCTAGCATACATACTAATTACTCAAGTGGAGACGCTTTATAACGCATGTATGCGTGGTAATTCCGTGCGGATAATTAAGGTAGTGTACATAGGTAATACCAATCAAGTAAAGACACAACAGCTACCTACGACAACGCGCCTGATACTATGATATCAGACTAATAATTCCTATATCATGCCCGGGCAATTTGGCAAGGAGGTTCGGGTAGGCTATGGCGGGATTGATGTGGGGTGCATAGGGTAGATTATTATTTGATTTTCGTTGGTGTTTGTTAGGTAGTAGATAGGGGAGTTGAGATGTAAATAATACTAAGCCCCTTTCTAGAAAAACCTCTCCTCTTTTTTCTTTTTTCCTTGAAATCGTAAACATTGAGTCTTGGACTTTGCGACCATAATATTACCTGAAATGTTGGTATAGCTCGCTTGCTGCCGTTAGTTATGGGATTTGATTGATGTTGCTTTGCAAAGATCCAGTGTGATTCTTTAAGGAGGTTTGGGATATAGGAGATTTATTGGCGGTGAATGGGGGAATGCTGGGCCTGGGGGTACATAGACTGGGCATGTGAATCCAGCCAATCTATATTGTAGGCTCGAAGTCTCGGCATGCATCCCGCTGTTTGAGAAATTATTGTGATTGTCAGAGGAATGGGTTGTAGTTGACCCGTGGGCCGACCATAGCTTGGGGTTACCTATTCTACCATGTTCAATATCCAGCCGTAAACTCATCAATACCAAACTCTTCCCAGGCAGCACTCACGCACGCTTCTTCTGCTTCGAACGCAACGACCACCAACTCGCACTCGACGACGTCCTCGACACCGACGACCCACTCACTGAATTCTCCCGACTGCCATTCCCAACACTGCCCCGCTTCGCCTTCTTCTGCTTCGCCAACAACTGAATAATCTCCGGCGATCTTCTCAACGCGTGATTCGCTGCCGCTAGCGCATCATGGCCGCCTTTATCTTTGGCATCGGTATCGGCGCCAGCTTCGAGGAGGATGCGCACCATGATTTCGAGTCTGCTTTCGATGGCTGTTTGTAGGGGGGTTCGCTCCGCGATATCTCTGGCTTCGTAGTCTGCACCGGCGGCTAGGAGGAAGGAGACCATGGGGTCGTTCCCCTTTTCGATGGCGTGGTGGAGTGGTGTTTTGCGGTACGCGCATCGGGCGTTGATGTCGGCGCCGTGCGTGAGCAGCATCTGGGCTACTTTTGCTCCGCCACGGCTTACGAGCGCGCGATGTAAGGGTTTCCAGCCAAAGTCGTCTTCGGCGTCGACGCTGGCGCCGTTCATGAGGAGGAAGTCGACGATGGCTTCGTGGTTGCCTTCGGCGGCGCAGATTAGAGGTGTGCCGTTGCTGGGGCTGCGGGCTTCGATGTGGGCGCCGTTTGAGAGGAGGAGGCGCACGATTGGTTCTTGACCGTCGCTTGCGGCTCGTAGTAGGGCTGTCCAGCCTATGTCGGCGTCGGAGGCGTCGACGGCATCGTAGTCTTCGAGGTCGGCGCTGGGGATGCGAGCGAGAGGGTGCTTTTTTGGTGAGAAATCTCTGGGGCCACGTGCTTCGATATCGGCACCCCTTGCTAAGAGTAGATTTACCATGTAGATATCGGCTAAGTTAGCTGCTCGCTGTAATGCCGACCATCCAGCTGTTGTGGTTTCGAGCTGGGCTCCTTTATCTAGAAGTACTTCGACCACAGACAGGAATCCGTGGTTTGTAGCGTGCATGAGGGGAGTTGTCTTATCGACACATCTCGCCTCTACATCCGCACCTCGCTGCAGTATCAGTTTGACCAACTCATGATCTCCTGTTAAGATCGCGGATATAAGTGGTGTTTCGCCGGATTTCGTCGGCGCATTGATGCTCGATGAATCCACCCAGGCGTCTGGAGCCCATCTGACACGTGGTGGGATCGCCTGTTGTGTCTCGTCTGGCTGGAAATGAGATGCTGTTTCACGTTGCTTTGACTTCGGTGGCACTTCAGGCGGCATGCTCTGTGCACGATAGACTCTTCGCAGAGCATCTGCCGTCTCCGTTTTGTGCTGCAGTTCGTAAATGGTGACCAAGAGATTGACAGACTCGAGGAGCAGAGCATTATCTTTCTCCAGACTCTTCTCCCTCCCAATGTAAGCACGCTTGGCAAACTTCTCGGCTTCTGCTATTCTGCCTTGTTCGTGGTAGATCTCAGCTACTGCATGATAAAGTCGCCACTTCCTATCCGTTTCACCTTTTTCTTCCGTCAGTAGGTGACTCAATACTTGCTTGGCCTTCTTGAGCTGCCCTTGTCTGGTATAGATTATCGCTAGAGTCTCGTGCATGTCAGGCTTGTTGTCGAATGGTATACCTAGTTTCCGCTCTCTATCCGTCATATATTCCATTGCTCTCCGATGAGGTTGTTCTGCCTCTGAGTATCTACCAGCTTGCATCTCCCTCTGCACTTCTTGCTGGAGGCCACTGATGAGTTCGGAGTATACCGCTGCGGGAAAACTGTCCTCAAATTCAGGCTCGGGATCGAAGATCGACTCATTGTCCGAATCGATGCTGCCGCGATGCTTCGTATTGATATCACTAGTGTGGGCAACCGTTGGTGAATCTACTGAAGGGTTGGAATCTTTTGGTCGATAAGCCACCGTTGTCAGGGTTTCTTTGGCAGATTCAGGGCTGAACGCTGGCGTCAATGGACTTTGTTTCCTTTTAGCCGGCGGTCGTCGTTCCTTCGCCATCAAGAAGCCAACGTGGCTCTGATTGTCTAGTTCTGGTGTATCTGGAGCGGACTTGCTTGGAATTGGCTCCTCGGCTGGCGTTCCTGGCAACTCAAATGGCAATTGTCTTTTTGGAGACTGCACATCCTCATAGACTGTAGTGGTTGTGACATTCATGATGATTTCGGCCGAGAAAACGCATTTCTCCACATCGTACAGAAATGTTTCTTCCTGGATTGGGCTGTGCAGGGTATCACTTTCACCGAGACCTTTACGATGCGCTATAGCCTCTTTGAGACGCTGAAGAACCTGGCGGAGGTCTTTGTGATGAAAGTAAATGCCATCTTGGGGAAGTTGGCTCTTCCACTGATAGACTCTACACAACATCAGTCAAGACGACAGGGTACACAGTAGCCGTGCTGCAACTTACAGCTTAATGGTCTGCAACGACATCTGAAATGACAGAACATAGAAGCCAAGTCTTGCCCTCAAAGCTAGTATTTCCGAATTCTGTAAATCTACCAAACCCTCTGGGAATGCATCCTGCGGGGCAGCCTTATATCTGGCTCTCAGCTCTGCGAGGATCTCGCAAAGTCGTGAGAGTGTACTTCGACAACGGTCCAACAAGACTTCTACATCACTGAAATGCTCATCCTCGAAGGCCGTTCGGGGCGCGTTTGCTTTTCGGATTCTTTCGATCAAGTCCAAGAATCTGCGGAGGGTCTGCACTTCGCCACGGAAGGTGTTGATGTCTGTGGTCGCGTTCGCAAAGCTCCGCAACGTTTCGAGAATCACGTCGCAGAGGTGCGCGATGGTGGGATCTCCGACTACTGATGGCTGGTCCATGACCTTGAACGTCATTGGGACAGGCGGCGTTGGTAGTGGAAGAGTAGCATGAGATGGATGAGGGGAGTAGTGGAGAGGTGGCATCGGGATCGGTCAGTAGAGGGCGAAGTAGCCTGGCCTGGTTGGCTTGCAGGCTGCTACGTAGCCCTACAGTGTGCAGCACATCTACCTTACATTGTCCAATCGGACATCCCGCGGGGTTTCCAAATTACCTACTATTAATCAGAGCTTACTCCGTACAGTGCTGCGACATGAATTCTACACCGAGGTCACACATATGGACAGACTAAAATTTCTGATCAAGTGCCCGCAAGCTACCGTGGGGATATCTACGAAAAGCACGCTGCATATTACCCGGCAAGGTCAGCGCGGAACATGAAAGAATTCAGTAGGATCCTTGGAATTTATAGAGTGGCCTCAGGTCCACGTCTTTTCGCAGTATATACCTGCGGAACGCCCATGGCAGGACCTCGAAGACCTGATATCGCATGTGCTGCCGCGTTGGAACTGCAACTGATCCCAGACGTCAGGTCTTCACTCGCTGATGTTATTCGAGGGGTGGCTTACATATGTAATCAAGCTCTTCGAGCGTTCGTTGCTTTGTCTCGGGTACCCAAAGAAATACCATTATAAGGGCTATTACATTGAGACCACTACATTCCGATAACATATTAGCGCATATCATATGAACGATGTGCATGAAGTCTTACGCAAAGAACACTATGGCACCCGTCGGGCCAAAAGCAGAGATCATGCGTGGAAAGGCGACAGTCAGTACCCCAGCCCAGAACAGGTTCACGGCGACTGCCAGACTCATTCCGACCTCTATCCCATGGGTCAGCGGAGTTGATATACTGGGAACAGATGGGCCAAACCTCGATGGAAAAGGGGAAATGCTTCCGCGGAATACGTGAAAGGGACTGGTCCTTCACCAGGCGAGTAGAAGGCGGAGAACAGGTAGATGAATAATGTGATTATCGGTATATGGGCCGCACTCGATTCCGGAATATAAAAGCTAAACCCGGCGGCGAGCAGTGTCCAAGCCATATTGGGAAAGGTGACAAGAAGGAGTGCTCGCCGTCCGAAGGTGTCGATTGTACGAACTGCAGGCCAAGCAAACCTAGGCGAGGTAAGCTTCTTAATCATAAGTGCACTGAATTTTCTATTCGACTTACACGAAGTTGATCAGTCCAAAGCCCCAAGACGCAAAAAGAGCAGTCCGTTGACTCGCATGTGCCTCTACGAAAAGCGTGGACGAGTAGAATGCCATGATGTTGACTATTCTCGCGTCAGCGAATCCAGATTAAGGTCGGATACAGGGCACGCACTTCCACACATCTGCTGAGCAATCATGACCACGAATGCGGCCAAGGTGGCACGTCGTACACGCGCGATGGTGAACAGTTGCACCAGTCGAGCCAGGTATCTACCCCTGCTGGTAAAGTGTTCCTTTCCCATCTCGATGTTTATCTTTTGTATATCTCCATCCCCAAGCATTATCTCCTCGAGTCTTACTTGTGCGTGTATATAGTACAGATCGCGGGCTGCTTGTAGAGGTGTATTGCGGAGGCGGCGCAAAGATCGAAAGGCGTCATTGTAACGATGCTTCTTGATGTACCAGCGAGGCGATTCTATAGTATGTCAGTAGCGACACGAAACGCCAGCTGAGCGTCTTACCAGGACACATGTAAATCCCAACCAACAGAGGCACCGCCGGAATGAATGCGGATCCAAGCTGTAGGCGCCAAGCAATCTTACCGACTTGATAGACCGCCAGATTGGCCGATGAACCCCTGTCAAAAGCAGATTAGAGATGGCATACAACGAGACCAACTGCAATGGACTCACATTAGGATCCCAAATGCGACCCATAGCTGCCAACCCATGACAAGACTTCCTCGAATGATCGCGGGGGAATTCTCAGCGGCGAACACTGGAATAGTCGACGCTTTGGTGCCCATGCCAATGCCGAGTAATAGGCGACACGCGAATAATTGTTGCCATGTTTGTGTAAATGCAGAGCCTAGGACAGAGGCGAAACAAAAGAATGCTGAGATGAATATCGTCCCCCGGCGCCCGATACGGTGATTCAATGGATGAGATAGCCAGCAACCTCTGTCAAAGCAAACATTAGCTCCGGTTAGAGCAGTCGAGCGCGAAACTTACAACAAGGCGGACGCGAAATACGGCGCTGCGTTGACAAGCCCGAATATCCAGACGTCATTGCTGCTTGCATGTGTGTCGAGGCCAAAAGCTTGCGGCCAGTTCAGGTTCGCGCCAGCCGACCCTGTCTGATCCCAACCCCTGGCGTACATCCATATCAGCTCTCCAGATCCCGAGGTACCCAAGTATGGAGGGAGCTCACTGAACGGCGGCACCGACAGAGCACGTTATAATGGTAACGTATAGTGCTATCGGTTGCCGAAACCGGTGATGTTCCTCATCTCGCAACGCCTTTTTCTCAACCTCTGTTATTCCCCGTATCGCCTCGAAAAACCTTGGGTCTTTTGCAACCTGGGCGCCCTTTCTTAGAAGATCGAGATGTTCTTCGAGATGTTTGGAGCGGGCGAAGTCCCGGACGTCTCCCAGTAACTGTTCGGGTGTGAGGTCGGCAAGAGGGTTCTCGATGCTGCAGTCATGGAGCGCTGCTTAGCACATGAAGCATCAGTGTAGTGAAGGATGTGCGACGTACAGCGCTTCGACGTTCTTGTTCAGATCCACGTGTGCGAGTCCGTCCTCGGTTGAACGAGTGGTCTAGAGAGTACAATGTCAGCCTTGTCGCATAGGTCGAAGATGGCAGCTATGATGCACATAAGCACATACATGTATCCTGCTAGTCAAGTGAAAAGACTCCTTGTGGTCATCCATCCTGGTGCAGACGTGGATGCAGGTCCACTCGAGGTGTAGCTGGCTTGAGCAGTTGTAGGGACAGATGAAACATGGTAGGACATGGAGGTTGGCCTGATCTTGCGGTCCTCAGCCTCACCGGCCCCGCTAGAACTAAGCTTTGCGTGGAGTTTCTCGGAATGGTAGGATTCTTATTGCAGGACTGAAAGTCCAACATCATTGGCGGGACACCTGCATTCACAGCCCAGCCAACTTCGAAGGCCAGCCCTTTGGCTCCCAACAGAGTCATTTCCTAGAACATCTGCGGCGTGAAATTGCACATTGGCGCCAATTGGTGTGATGATGCCGCATGTCCTTTCAAGTACGCCAATCTGGCCAGTAGACCAACACACACAACTGTCAACGGTAAGCATAGTCCTGCCGGAGCGGAGGAAAAGTTGAACAGGGCGCACCTCTCGCTACTCCTGCCTATCAGCGCGTATGCGGGAGACTGGGATCTGCGGTCATGCTGTGGCTTCATGCATGAATCCACCATCCTCTACCACGAACGGCAAGATCATCACAGCCTTTCTCCTCGGACCGCACTAGTCTGTGGCCAGCGCTCCAACTAGAAGTACTAGCATGCTGTATCGACCCTGTCAGGCAGCCTGAGCTGAGGCGGGTGCAGTCCTGGTGCAGATCGAGTCTGTTTTGCATTTGACCCTGTCGTTTTCCGGACAGACAATTCACCGACGACGTCGCGGAACCCACGGCTCAAGTACTCAGCACCACCAGCTCGATTCACTCCGATTTGGCTGTATAAACTGAAATCTTTGGAGTCGAAAGGCACTCAAGAAGTGGAGTGCAATTTCGCAGCGTCGAAATCCTTCGGCTTCTTCCGCCGCAGCCTCGCCTCGAGATGCCGGATAAGTTTAGCTCTGATCGTCCTTGGCATGCTAAACTCTTTTGGATCATCTTAATGGGAGGACGTCCTTTCTGTATCAATCAAATCTCTACACGCTTTCGGCCCTTTCATATGTTCTACTCCGTAGCAGGAACCCTCATGCACAACCAGCTCGCATGTGAGCTTCTCTTGCGGACTTGCAGAGCTGAACAAACCTTGTCCCATCATAGAGTCATATCAGGTTGTTCATCGCCTCGATGAGCTGCCATCATGTGAGGAAGTCTCGCTGGACGGTACAGCTTACATGCTCTTATTGAATTGTCAGCGCGTACCACCCCTTGGCTTCGAAGGGTATAGTTCTACGCGGACATGATCGATTGCCATATCGAAGGCTCGATGTCGTCAGGGATGTCCTTTTTATGGACATCGCCATCATTTCGGTATTGCCGAAACAATCAGCCCGGTCACACATGCTTCCTGCCCTTGCTTCCATCCCTCGACAGGGAACCCATTTAAAAGTCAAGGGTCATAGAGGCTAACACCATATCTTCTGATGTCAACGTCTTTTTTTCAATTCAGTGGTCATTGACACGCCTTGGGCTTTCAGATGCGATCCTAATCCAATAATCAGGAACATGATGGCTACGGTGTACGAGCACCTTTATTCTCGCGGGATAGTAAAGCTTTTCCTACCAAGCATTGGACCGCGGACGCTCGATCGAGGACCTCTAGAGTAGTAGTATACCTGCCAAACGCTCTGAGCGATGCACTCAATTCAGAAAGTACCAAGGGTATTGCACCAGTCAGTGTCGTCTCCACTTCGGACAGCCTGATCTTCTTCTCAGCCAACCACATGATAGCATCTTCCGTGAACTTCCACGAAGCTCTTCTCTTGGGAGTCTCGGCAGACAAGGGCATCCCGCAGCAGATCTATCAATGGGCCGAAACCAAACCCATTACCGGTCCTCAGCATAAATACGGCCAGAGGTCGAGATTGACCGCACCGTGAGTACGACATGTATGTATCACAGACACGGAAGGGCTTTGTCTTTGCTCCTTTCATAACTCTTGTCATTCGTTGCTCGACACAATCCATTCGGCAGCCAGTGGGCGCCTTTCGACCCTTTCGTAAATCTTTCGAGCTCCATTGTGAATCTTGAGAGACTGCGTTTGTGTCATAGAACATCTCACCAGCCAGAGAACTATTATTTCATGCGCGGATGTCATGCAAACCGAATTCGCCACTGAATCATCGCAGATCGGAACTGTACATGCAGGTAAGCTGATGTGAGATGTACAATCAACTTTACAATCGCATCTGTAGCACCAATACGATCATTGCGTTCAAGCTTCTCGCACGATTGCTGTTGCAAATTTCCTCTGGGCGTCACGTTATGTAATGTCTCCTGAGGAAAAAGCTCTCGCTGAGGATATGGCTGGAAAAATGTCCATCGACGATTGTGCATATCCTGAGCCTGTGATCTAGTCGCAGTTGGGGGTAAGATTGCGATCGATCACATGACCGCTATACGCACGTCGCTCACTTTACAATAACAATTCGAATTGGCAGCGTAAATACTTTAACGTTGGATGAGGTTGTGATGTCGTCGGTTTTTCGTTATTATACGGCGCAAGAAAGTTGGCGAAGCACTATCTTTTCCAGGCACAAAGTCATTGGTTTGCCGTATCGATTTTTACAATACGAGAGACACCAATGATCCACAGTCATTGCGGACACATTAGGATCATGGATGCCTTGCCTCCTTGAATGGTTATGAAGACGACACGCGGCACTCCGCCAAGCTTTGTATTCGGCTGAGCTACGATGACTATGTGCAATAAACATCACGACAGAAGGTAAAGCGCGTGAGCGATGCTCTAAGGAGGTACTGCACAGAAATTTTGGTACCATGCAATCACTCGTGGCGGTGAGGTTGATGACGCTCATCTGCAAAAGGCTTAGTCATTACAGCGATGACTTAATTTGTCAGGGTGGCTGTAATGACATTGTCCCCAGGACAGAACCTCCAACTACTGATGAGATATAATGAGCGTGGAAGGTTCGCGAATACTGTTGAAGCTTTCAGGCTGCGTATTCGACGGCTTTGATGGAGGTCTACGGCTTTGGCCGGTACCGGTCAGCTCTATGGATAATCGCAAACACAGCCGACCATTACGAGCTGACAATGCTTGGCCAAGTAATCAAGACGATGTCCAGAGGCCGCGTGAGAAGCAGTGGCCAATACTCCGGTTGACGTAGGCCACATCGTGCTGCTTGGACCGGTCACCCAATCAAGTATTTTATCTTGACTAAGTACCACGGTCATGATCAATGAATTAACAATCAACTTCGACTCGCCATCAGAATTTGGGCAGATATATAAAGCTCTTTCCACCGCGCCCAACCTCTCCTTCCATCATCTACAGACCAAAGCCAAGTACACAATCACCTTCCACAACAACCCTCCAATCATATCAACAATCAAAACCTTATCCATCAACCCCCTCCCCAACAATGAAATCCTTCACCATCCCCGCCGCTCTCCTCGCTCTCGCAACGCTAGGCAGCACCAGCCCCGTTGCATCCAAGCTTCAATCCCGCCAATTCGAAGCCGTTGTCACTTTCTTCGGTGCTGGGCCTAATCCGCCTTCTTATACGCTCTCTCTGCCTAATGATGGCTCCTCTGTTGCGATCGGTTCGTGCACTTTCACTTTCGATAGGGCTTTTGCCTGATATCTCCTTTTTTTCCGTTTTATTGAGCTCATAACCATCGTCGTATACTGCCCACATCATCGTTCCCCATCCCATACGGACCTTTTCCGTCGCCTTTCATCCCACTCTACCCTACCTGCAGCTAGTGATACAAGCTCATGCTAACACATCTCAAATCCAGATAACCCTCTCGGCGTATCCCGTATCTTCTCTCAGGGCGGAGCTACGTGCGACTTCAAAGGCGTCGATGGCAGCGATACGGTGATCGTTGGTGTTGGTAGCGCGGATGTGGGACCTCCACAGCCACAGGTTGAGGCGTCTTGTCTTGCTTTTTGAGTTAGGCGATGATGAGGGGTGGGAGTATGAGGCCGTGGGTGGCGATGGTGTTGTAGAGCTTGGGGATTGGGGCGATAGAGGCTAAGGGGTTGCAGAGCGTAGTGTTCTTCAGTCATTACCAATTTAATATAGATGAGCGGTCCATTCCGACAGTTCATACTCTTATCTCTTTACAACTGCGTCAATGCCGGACTGCTAAGATGTATTGCCAACTCGGACTATCGCGCCTCTGTGGCAATTTCTGAAAAATAAATCTGTTGGTACCGTAGAACTCTGGGGTGTAGAAGACTCTGCCGGAGAGTTGTTTCGTGTTTGCTTTGGATGTACGAAAGATCTATTGATGTACCATCTGCAAAAAGAATAACATGATCTCACAATATTGAACAGACCTAAACCCATGCAACTTGCCCATGTGCGCATGTTCTCTGCAGACTGCTCTTCGGATCCACACTCTATCGACGGAGAGAGGTCTCTATGTTGCAGTCGCCGTCATGTGCATCTTCCTCGTAGGCTCGTAATACCCTCCGCCCAGTACCGAAAGCGTGAGCGAGGTTTTCTTGACTTGCAGACGAAGCGTGACAGAGACTCGCCGAAGAGGATCGAGAAGAGATTGATTTGTCAGGATGAGCAAAGACTGGTGATAGATTTCTTTGTTGAATTTCAGATTGATTATCAGGTAGGCCATCGCGTGAGAATTGATGGTGTCGGCTTTGTGGTTCGGCCTGCTACCAAGGGTGTGGGCAGGAGTGTGAATGGTGTATATGGATTCGCTCGGCATAGTACAGTTGAATGCCGTTGTTCCTTCATTGGCTCGGCCGTAGGCAAATCGTAGCTTCAACACTGCCAAGACTTTAGAGTGAAGGGTCCAGTGAGTTTTCATACTCAACTTCCGATCTGTTATCAGCTCATGCATCCTGCAATACACCACATACAATTATGTACGAGCTTTTTAACCTCTACATGTATGCGCAGATGCCATCACTCTCACCCTTGGCAAGCTATCGTGATAGACAGCAGGCCTTATGCTGAAGACCCCACAGTTGAGCGTCTGCAGAGGGTCCGCCAATCCAAGATCACCACCTCCGGGCAAGTGAGTTTGCAGAGCTAGGACTATTGTTCATTGAGACTCGTTCCGGCACACAATCCCACCATATTCTCATGTACAAGGATCCTGGCATTACTGTCCTACACCTTCGAAACCTGAATGCAAGCACCACACTCTTCCGGGACTTTGTAGAATCAGGTCTTGCCTCTCCTCAACTGCGGTTCAATCAATAGTTCGAACTGATAACAGCCGCGGTACAGTCATGGAGGATTTTAGATCCGTGGGTCTCTTAAAGACGATGGACAATGGAGATTCTGTGCACCAAGAATGGGCAGATGATGAAGAAATCGCACGGTATCTTAGCCTCAGTCATGTGCCCACGACGATAATGTGTGATGATGTCCGTGGTCGTGCGGACACCTTGACCTTGGAAAAGGCTGTCGAAGATGCGAAGAATCACGCTACTGGACTTTTTAAGGATTGGATCCGACTCGGCAGCATCATCAACAACCATGGGAAAGCTGTACAGAAACGGTGGTCGAAGAAGACATTGGAGCAGCGTGAGAAAATATTACTAGCGACCTGGCCCGGCATGGCGGTAGACCATCGTCCGGATATTAGGACCTTGGCTTCGATCGACTCGTCGGGGGGCAAAAAAATCTTTGTCTATAAAGATTGGATCTATTACCCTCACATAAACATCGAAGATCTGACCAAATCGAGGACTTTTCTTGTGCTATTAAACGGGTTATTATGTTCGCGGTATGGAATTGATGATGGAAGCATAGGTCCCAACGACGTCATGTTATATGAAAAATGGTGCTGATGTCACAGGTTATTCGGAAGCTCCCGGCACGCCACAAGCCATGTGGCTTGCCCGTCATGTGCACCAACACAACTCCGTATCTTATAGAGCAACCGTGTTACACTGGTGTCGGAGACTGAATACTATACACATATAACATAGAGAATGCATTCGAAAGGACGATCTCAGGTTGAAGTGCCAAGATACGCTAGGAAGCGGCGGGCGCACTAGCTTCCGCCTTAAGGGCTAGCTCCGTATGATGTTTTGCGACTAGCTTCCTTGTCGGCCCGCCCGTGAGCCGACGCTCCGAACGGTGGATTGTTTCAGCGTCAAAGCCAGCTTTATAACAGTAGCCTTCGGAGTGAATTATGTTAACAACCGGCTGAATGAGCTATACCCTACAACAGTACGCCTCCGCACTCATGAGGTCTGTTCATGCAACGTGTCTTCCTAGATAATCAATCATCATGTAGCTGCTTCTACCAACGGACTAACGCTTACACCTTCTTTTAAGAGACTTTGTTGATTAGCAATGACAGATCCTACTTTTGCAGCTACGACGAGAGTATGTAGCGACTCGTTTATTGGTGCGTCACCTACATTCACGTACGGATATTGAAAACGAATCGGATATAAGTCAAGTATATTCATCGTTTCTTGTACGATCACTCACAAGGTGGACGTACGACTGGCATGACCTTTGATATCGCACGTCAACGACTAGAGACACTTCCACATACACAGGCAGCTCATTAAGAGAGAATTCAACATCGTGGACTTGACATTACCCCAATCTGCCACCGGAAAATACGCATGCATCTTCCAAGAACATCAGGGTCGTTCTTCGTAAGCCTCCATCGCCCATATTCAATAGTATCTGCTTTGCTAAAGATTTTTTCCTTCCTTGCCCATCACCAGAATATGGTTGCTGGAGAATCGCACGGCGTGTCAGTGGTTTCGGAGCTACCACAACTATGATTTTCACAGGAAAAATACTTACACATGACGTTGAGATGATGAGCCGCGACTGATGAGCCCAGTAGAAACCACTGACGTATGATCATCACCTTCGTCTTGTTGAACGTTACATATCACGGCAGTTCCCCAAATGTTGATTTGAAGGTCGTAACCACCTGAGCAACGGTAACACCAACGATGGGAGCAAACTCTGCACTCCGATCTGTAATTCAGGTTCCCATGTCCGCAAACGTGGCATGTCCATTCCATGTTGGAGAAGCGGGGTGGTATGCCAAGCCCAACGTACGACTGTGTGTGGGACGCAGCGTCTTGATTCTTATGGTGTAGTAGATGTAGATGAGGAGGGTATTTGTCGAAGGGTAGTGTTGAATTTGTTCGATGATTCGAGCCTGGTCATATGAAATGTGTGAATCAAATGGTTTAGAGGGAAAGAATAGAGGGGTTGTAGATCATACCTCAATCAGATCTGGCATTTACATCAAGGCGACCAATCAAGAGGCCACAGCTTCCGACTTTGATATGTAGCACTGAATCGGGACACAACTTCAAGATTCGTCGCCTTCTAGCGCTATCTTCGCACGCGGTTAAAATGCCCGTGTGATGGAAACCTCCGCTGTCCATGATGACTTCAGTGCTATGCTTGGGCGGCGTATTGCAGGCGACAAACGCATAGTGACGTGCAGTTTCAAGTCTTTGAGTGCATTATATCTCATGGCTGATGAAAATTCCGACTAAAGCTTGATAACCTTTTCGACGTCAAATGCTCTCTCGACTTTACTGCTCTTCCGTAGAATGTGGCAGAAGAGAAAGTGCCGCGACGTTGCGATCGCTTGTCCCTGCAATGCGATTCCGTTTAGGACGTAACCTCTTTGGTTGCTAACAAGCTGTACTTGTCTCCTTTTGAACTCGGTACTGAAATGTGTGTGTCCGAATATCCAGCATTGGACATCTGCAAGGTGCCCTGTATGAAGAAGATCGGTTGCAAAAGCTGAGCTCAAGGGACTTCCGGTGTCACTTGGCTTTGAAGTTCCTTTGATCGTAGGCGCATGATGCGTGATGACGAAAATTTGGCGTTGTGGTTTGTCGGTACGGATCTTGTTGACCTCCTGTTGAAGCCAGTTCACGTCATCTTGATGCTCGGTATTGTGATTATCAACAGTCCAATTCTCGAGTTGATGGAAACCGCTAACCTGCACCTGGACCATGAGCTTATCCTTTGATGGGATTCGAGAATGGAGAGTACACCCCAGCACTACGATGTTCAGATGGTCCAAATTGACTCGATTACGATATAACACATACAACCTGCCTTGACCGCCTGGCTCGTTTTCGAGAGACCTAGCCAGTTCGAGTCCCTTGGCTTGAGAAACCCCAAAGAATTCGTGATTTCCAATTACCAAAAAGACCATGGTAAAGGCTGCGCACTGCCGTTGAAGGAATTGAAGGTATAATTGATAGTCTTTGAGCCGTCCAATGTCCCCAGCAAGTATCAAATATGGGGCCTTTGGAGGAATTATAAATTCAGGGTATTGTTGGCTAACCTCAAGATGACGGTCAGACATTATCTGGAATCGGGACTCAGGGCCGCCGTAGACTTCGCGAAGTCTCCGCTGTGACTGCATCTTTAAGCAATCCATTTTGGCTCGAGATTCGCGGCAGTCTATCTGACCTGGGAGGAGGACTCCATTCACGAATGCTTGACCTCACCTGACAGGTGTCTGTGCAGCCATAGCGACGAACTCCTCATCCCAAGGTAAGCCCTTGCATTGCTTCGGAAAGAGTGAACGAGACAATATTGCCGACAATCACCACTTCGTAAGGGCTGACCCCACAAATTCTGAAGAGGTGGTCAGGGGTGTGGAAATGTTTGATGAAAGGAAAGTTTGGGTTGTCGCCGCAACCAAGTGCAGGAGATTTAGCGTCGGATCGGCCCATGGCGCTTGGCGCCCGGGGGCAACTGCCGGGCTACTTATCAATATTATTTCTTTTTCGCTCCACCAGTACGACTCAGAATACAGCTTGAAGCTGGAAGCTGTTGCAAGTGGAAGGTTCCATGATTACCGTGCGCTATCTTGGGACCAAAGCTGTCAGTATAGTGCCTGAGCTATGTTGCTTGGAAGATCTCATAGCACCTACGGCTATTGACGGTCTCATTGGCGGACTGGACCAAGATAAGGAGTAGTGTATGCGGCATCTCTTCCAAGCAGACAAAAGCTGTCTAAAACCTACTTTGCAAAGTACGAGATGAAGTAACGACGGATTGGACATACTGAAATAACACTATTAATCCGTATCGTTGCGAATGAAGTCAAATAACAAACGGGGTTTCGCTGTCATAATATTGGGCAGGACTCGAGCAATCAACGACGTTGTCTTGTCACAGCAAGTCAAGACCAAGTCGTTGCCATTCTGAATGGCAGGGACCGCTGTACATTCAACCATTAACCTTCGTCAGACTACGTTGCCCTTTCGTGGTTGGCAAAGTCTGAGGACGGGTAGGCCACCCAATTCCTCCTCTATAAGTCTGTCACTGATCTTCGTTCAAGCTTAGGATCACGGTACAGATAGGAGATGTTGACCCACGTGTCGGGCTGATTGAAGGTCACACCTTGGGGAATGGACATACCCCGCCTCTGGAATCAGTCTATATATTCAGAGGCAGATTTCGCGCATTCTATTACAACAAGGACAGACCAATAGCGGGAAGGCTGACGGTAGATCCCCCACATCATATTGTACGTACGCATCCGGCGCGAGGTTGGTCACAGACTCGAGTAGAGTAGATTTACGTACCAACTTCTGCACAGTCCAGCCTATCAGACTCTGTATTGGTACATAAACTAGGAGGCATGACCCTTGTAGCTAAGTGATGTTAGGATTAGGGTCTGACACTATCCAGCGGGCAAAGGCCGAAAGCTCGCCTAGTCTTGGGGGCCGCAAGGAACAGGAGTGGTCAGAATCAGAATGAAGTCTCACACCAATCACAGGCATGGCACAATAGCCAAATTCATAAGCCACGTCGGAGATAGAGGCTGCTGCCTGCAAGACGCTGGTTTATACAATCAACGTCCAATAGAGGCATCGCATATAGTCTGCTAGTATCGCCAAATAATATCTCTGACGGTTCATTAGCCCAATTCGGGGAAGATCTCAAAACAAGGCCGCTACATAGCTCATGGTTGCCTAAATGGTGACTCATAGTGTTTCCCAAGAGCGATTAGCAGCAGAAGCTGACTTAATAGCGACGATTGCCACTCCTCCTCAAACCAGAACTTCCTCCCAGAGGAACGAAGACACTGTTTTCAAGGTATGGAAAAGCAATTCTAAATTTCATCGATTCTATTGATGAGACCTAATAGAAAGTCCACTACACTCTCATCAGCAAGCTGCGCGCATTTCGAACTGAACAGGATATCATACGTGCGTATGTAGATTATGATAACGTGTACCACTTGCTTATGGATAAGTGCAAGGATGTGTGTCACAGGAGCTCCAGGCACCACCTACACCAAATGCGGTCACAAGGTTGAGGGTGTTGAGAAGGTAATCAGATGCAAGGACTATCCAAATGGTCGCAATTGCGTAAAGCCGCCGTTCAGTCAATCTTTGACGGGCAACAAGGTCAAGATGTGGTGTCCGAATTGTGTCGCTGAAGGCAAAGGCACGAATTAGGCCTGTGAAGAAGTTTTTTGATAGACCTTTGACGTGGAAGAGCCATCAGGCTGCCAGAGCCCATAGTAGTCGTGCATCGGACAAGGAGATGGCGATAGGCACAACACAGATTGTAGAGTAGTGAACATCGCTCGTTCAAATCTCATAGCGCCCTTAATGGTTCGTCTCTTCTAAGAGGTTGCCTAGATCACGTGTCATGCCGGCCACGTGACCCACTGGGGCCGCCGCACTGCCGAAGTTCGTACTGTTAAAGAACTATATTGTCTCACATCGCGCGATATGGCAGACTGGCTTACGCCCTACTGTATGCCAAATGATCACTGTTTAAGCATAGGACAAGCCCCTTCGCAAGGCCTTGTGTACGCCATCGACGGAAACATTGTAGTAAAAGTCCCTTTCCAATATCCAATTACGAGCCAACCGGATTCCGATATCCAATCACGTCGAGATGATAGTCTGCGGAGCTTCGAGCTTCTGCGAAAGGAGGCTAACATCTACGAGTTACTGGCTCATCATCCGCATCGAAACATCGTACGGTGCATCTACGCTCGACCAGCATCCTGTCTGTTCCTCGAGCGTGCATTGAATCCTTTACATTCAGCCCAAGCGCAGGCGAACAAGCAAATACGGTTTCGCTGGATCCGACAGCTCCTCAGCGCAGTCACTCATCTGGAGGAACTAGGCTACACGCATGGCGATCTGGCAGTGCAGAATATTGGCATTGATGACAATGATTGTCTGAAGATGTTCGACTTCGGTAGTGCGACGCACAAAGAGGACGACACATTCAACTATACCTCCGAAAAGGATCATACCGGATTATCAACCTGCTTATATTTCCTCCTTTCAGGAGTTGACCCGTTGGCGAACGCAAAAAACTGGGACGAAGTTCGCTGTATACAAAGAGAATTGAGCGAAGGTCGGTACAACACTGTGCCGGAAGCTGGCATCCTGAGAGAAGTCATCGTTGATGGTTGGACTGAAGGCGCCACGCGTCGAACATTCGGTGAGACTAGAAAAGTCGTGGAAGGAATCATTGGTGGCGGCGATGACGCTACATTACATCCTCACCCCCTCAAGGATTACCGCACCATGGAAGCAGTATGTGAGACATGGCTGGATACAGTCTCTGTAGAACCGCACTGGTTGACTGAACAACAATATCATGCGAAACTTAGAGGTCTCGGATACGATGTCGAAGAAGGCCTATGGGGATGACGGATAGACCCGTATTATCTGTCTCATTGGGACCCTATCAAGCACTCTACATTCCCTTGATCTACATCTCTTACAAGACCCCTTGACTCTTCATCTCATAATCTCTAAGGAGTAAGGACCTCGTAGCCGGCTATTATAGACTTATATACGCGGATCTTCCCGTGAAATCCGCCCCGGTCCGGTCCGGGGCCCGGACCCGTTCCGCAGCGTAGATCCGCGGTGATAGGATGCTAAGAACCTATGCCAAGGATTCTTAGATAATTTATGTACTTATGCCAAAACTCTCACGAGCGCCTTCTTTCTCATACTCTTCTCCGAGACCACCGAGTCAATCCTTCCCTCTTCCTTCGCTTACAGCTTCTCTTCCTCTGCAATCTGAACAGATCTCTTCCCCTGATCGCCTGAACGGGCTACCCACCATTCGTCCCCTCGACACAGATCCCAGGCCCAATTGTCCCAACGACACCGCCTCCTCTCACCTTCCCACGGAGCAGCCGGCCCTTCTCCCTCCCTACGCCCCTCTTTCCAGCCATCACATCACGGGCCACGATCCATCTGCGGGCTACCCGACTGCTACATCACATTCTGTATCCTCAATCGAAGACTGGGTCGACGAGACCTTGCGAGAAAGACCTACATATACGCTTGCCGAGACGCTTGAAGGAATACCTACACCTACACCTACATTCACGCAGCCACCTTCCTTCACAAGCCCCTCTTTTCTAAAGCACAAGCGCAACCTTTGTTCGGCCGACCAGGACTTCGACGGCGTAAGGCCTCTACTGTTGACGAAAAGGCGGCTAAGATTGCATACCGAGATCACAGTCGATGCCGGCGTTTACAAGACGCTCACCAAAGAAAGTGCTCAACGCAATGCTCCCAGACCGCCAACATCGAACTCGGGAAGCTCGGGGTCGAACACCGACTCAAAGTGGGTCAAGATGCGCATGGAAGGCCATAATATCTACCGCCGCTCCGATGCTTTCGGACGCGCTGATTGTAACGGGTTCAAGGAAAACGTCATGTCCGTAATCTCCCCAGAACGGCCCTCAGGTGTCAAACCAGGGGAGGCGTCAAGATTCAAGGCGATCCACGAAACCTGTGTCGGTAGCGGCGTGACCGAGGCGACTATGAAACGCGATATGCTCAAGTATATCATCAAGGACGATTCCCAAGTCCTCGCCGAGCCAGGCGACCCGGCTCAAGGCATCCAACCGGTTTATGAAAGCCGCGACACTTTCGAGCGTGGCATTTTCTGCCAGGCCGAACAGCCACTTCGACGAGGCCACCTCCCGCACAACTACCCACCGGGACTCAAGGATCTTGCCGATCGTCTTAAAGCCGACGGCATGACCAATAGCGTTCCGGATAGTACATGGGGCTACTTGGCTCGCGTCCTGGCCCCTATTCCAGCAGGAGCCGTGTTACAGATCCCGACCAACGCTCTCCTCACCATATGTCCTGCCTTATATTGCCCTTTCTTCTTTCTTGAGGTCAAGCCTGACCGCGGCAGCATGGAAGCATGCCGCAATCAAGCCGCGCGCGGGTGTGCGACTATCGTCAATGCCATGCGCTTGCTCCTTCAAACACTCGGGCGCGAAGATACCGTAGGACCAGATGAAGATTCGTACATCTATTGCGCTACCATGAACGAGGAATCGTTGGAGTGGTGGGTTGGCTGGGCGGAGGTATGTGAAGGGGGGCAGGTAAAGTGGCACATGAACAGGATTCACCGGGAGGATTTCGAGCAGGACAATCCGTTGCTGGTGATGAGGAGGTATATGCATAACATTCTAGAGTGGGGCTTGACGACAAGACTACCAATCATCCGAAAGCTGGTGTCGGATCTTTATGACACGGATACACGGGTGCTGGCTGAGGAGGCAAAGAAGGGGCTGCCGAAAACCCCAAGTACTGGGACGAAGCGCAAAGAGATACACTTGACGCCGCCCGGCTCGACGGTGGCGGGGGGCGTCGGGTGATGGATGAACGGTAGAGGATCCGAGCGAACTTTTGACCACCCTGATCCCTATCTGTGGCATGTACGCACATGTCCTGCATGCGTGCTCCACAGAAAATCAACATTTTTACCACTGATCATGAATATCCACCTTGGTATTGATCACTCCGTGTCACGCCGATAGCTTCTCGCCAATGGTTTCGGACACTGCTGTAACCAGTAGCCTCCACTCTTTTGGAAAGCCCATCCAACCCACTTGCCGCTCGAGTCAGCCTAGAACAGAATGCCCTCAGGCTTGTGTACGCGTCTACCTCACCGAAGACCTTTAATACCGCGATCGGAGCCTCTAGAATTGCATCTACAGCCTCCCAAACCGCGTCCAGACCCCGCAGAACCGGGTCCAGAGGCGCCTTGTCTATCCCCTTTACATGCATGGACTCCCCTGCCTTTGATGCTCTCGAGCTCTGATGTTGCACCAGGAGCCATTCAATGGTGAGATCATATATACCCCTAAGGATATATAACAAGAGCTGAATCGACTTGTCACATTTGCCTACACAACTAAGACGTCTAATACTACTGAAAGCTTTGTGTTAACGCCCTAAACATACTGGAACGGCACATCTCGCAACGATGATGAAGTGTGTATTTCTGCTTGCGGCCGTTACTCTCTTAGCCGCTGCGTAGAACGACAACCTAGGGCGAAACCCAGCCCCGGACTTCCAGTTCGAGTTCAACATCTACATGGGACCACAATGCGATTCGGATTTGCGGAATTCAGAGGTAACGAGATTTAGCCCCACTTGATTATCAGTGACCATAACCCTGGCAACCTCTCGTCCGTCACGTTCGACTTGCTGGCGGCCTCGGCCACCCTTATACTCGAGGGATCGGGACCCAGCGATATCATAGCCATCACTCGGGCTTCATGTAGGTTTTTCTAAGAGAGTCGGTTGAGAACATGCGAGCTGACCGAATAGTCTCCCACAATGGCGCCGGTTCGAAGATCCCAGGCTTTGAACAGAGTTTGACTACGCCCTTCAACATTGTAGCTTTTGCGTTCAATCCATGAATTTATCGTATTAGGCGTGGGTGCAGATGGATGGAAGTGGGGGTTTTGCGGTGTGTACGAAGTGTTTAATTCGACGCCATAGAGAGAATGGTGATTCGACATATAGTGTGGGAAGTAGGAGAGATGCCTCAGGATATAGTTTTCGGGAAAACATAAGCGCCATGAAAGTAACTCTATAAGCATGAGTGGAGAACGTGACGGATAACGAGTTGGTAGCACAAGTGGGCTAAGGGAAAATGTGACATGATGGTCACCATCGTCTATGCTTCTTTCTGGTGTTTCTTTCTGCCACGATCCTGCCACAGCCCTACCACAATGATGTCACAATCCTGCCACAATTTCATTTCGCTAGAGTCCTTTTCTTCCTTGAACACCCGCCGGGAGACGAAAGATGGAATGGCGCAAGACAAGGTCAACCAAGTTGGACGGACTCGAATACATCATCTGTTGGGGTATGTATCAAGCCTCTTTCACAGAGATCTTTGCTACATATTCGTGTGCCATGTCGTGGAGGACTCTGGTACATCAGCATTGGCCTCTGCTTTTGCAAGTGAGCTGCCACTATCCACAATGCAATGTGCACAAGGATTGAAAACTGGGGAGTGGCAATTGACCGCAGGACTCCCTGCTCCTTCACCGCAGCGGGGCCATAATAAGTTGAAGCACGAGACCGGGGTTACTAGGGAGAACCGTGACATGATTCTTCGCCCGATCAAGCGCCACACGAATTCCCACGTTCCATGACAGGAATTGGTTCTAAGCGTTCGACCCGATATTGAACTTGACCCCGTTCAAGGCCAGGACCGAGAATACCCCTCCCATTGTTGGTCTCGCATAGCCGACCGGCCCATACCATTCGCCTGCCTTATCACCACTGACAACGAATCTATCTATCTGGGAAAGGCAAATTATTCTTTCCGTTTGTCAAGAATCGATACTCATCCGCAATGATCTCTTGCTGAATTTTGGCGCCGCATGTTGGAGCGACCCACATCGCCCAGAGGCCGTTGCTTTGAGGCCATGGGCTTGCATAAGGATAGCCCGTCGGCGTGGCATGCTTTTCGTACCACGCACATTGCATCTGCCGTATTTGCGGGGAAAAGGTGTTGAGGTCTAGCAGCTGGTCGCAATAGAGATTGAAGATCGTGCCCCAGCTGGAGTCATTGCCGTAATTGTATGTGAAATGCGTCCTTCCTTGGTCTAGTCCTAGACCATCGGTGACAAGTTTGTTCAAAAAGCTTTTGGCTGTGCTGCTGTAGCTCTGATCGCCAGTCATAGCCGCATAAGCGTTAAGGCCAATCGCAGATACAAGGGCCAGATTGGTTTGATCAGCGGAAGCGGGAATAGAGTCGACTGTATCAAGCTGAGAGATGGGGTGCAAACCATTGTTTACCAAGTAGTCCGCGTATTGTCGCAGGGTTTTGGCATGCGTCTGGGCAAAGACTTTATCGCCAGTGAGCTTTTGGTAGTCATAGAATAAGATCAAGAAGCCAGCATCGGCTTCCAGGAGGATATTTTCGGCATTTCCGGCGTTGTGTCCAATGGCATTTGGGTAGGACGCTCCGATATCATGGACTGCGTAGGGAAGGGGCCATTCGCCGGTGTCAAGGTATGCAGCGATAGGTGCGAGCAGCATCTTGATCCATGTTGGATCAAGGACGTTGATGATGGGGAACATAGGGTAGATCACGTCAATGGTGTTGACGTTGCCATCGCTGGAAATCTCCTTGAGAAATACATAAGGATTGCTTGTGTCGAGCGTGTCCAGGCGAATGGTGAGTTCAAGCGCTCTAAAACTTGAAGTAATGTCAGCTTGTTGACCTCGCGAGCCGCAGATGAACTCACACTTGTCGTACAACAACACTGGTAATATCCGAATAGTCGCTAGAGACAGCACTTGACTGCTGAGTGATTTCCTAGTCCAAGGCATCTGACTCTTCGTTCGCGGCCTGGAAATCGCGGAAGAAGAAGTCGATAACTTGTAAGGCTGTGGCATACTGGGATCGATACGTACGAAGTCTGCGCTTTACCAAGATAATTGATAGTATTGTCTCGAAGATGGCTGACTGTAAAGGTAGCGGCAGTGTGAAGGTATATATACACTTTATCAGTATATCCTTTTGCGGGCGTTAAGTCTAGGTAAAAGGATTTAAATTCTTATAACCCTTTTTTAGAGCCGAAGGCGGGGCTATTAGCGGAAGTATTCTATTATATTATAAGGGGCGCTAGGTTTAATTACCTTAGCGCCCTTTATAATTCATAAAAGTTATACTTTTAGACTATATTTACAGGCTAGACTAATTAGCTTAAGTAGCCCTAATAAAAATAAATAAATTAAGTAATCTTACTTACCTAGTACTTATTTTTACTACTAGTCTTATAGTAGTATAATATAAATAAATAACCTTATTATCTTTATATATAAGCCTAAAAGTTCTTAATTATATAACTATAATATAATTTAGTAATACTAGGTCTAGGGACGTACCCTCTTATAGAAGGGGAGGTATAAAGGTATATATATACTTTATTAATATATCCTTTTACAGGTATTAAGTTCAAGTAGAAGGATTTAAATTCTTATAATCCTTTTCTAGTAGCTTTAGATAAGTACTTTCTAATACTTATATAAGTATAATAATAAGGAATAAGAAGATCTAATACTAGTTGAAAGAGAAGTATAAAATAATTAGAAATTAGGCCCTTAGCTTAATAAAGGAATAGGCCTTATCTTAGTTTAGGCTAGATTTAAAACAGGATAGGCTAGATTATAGTTAGTAGATTAGTGGCTCCTCCTATCACTACTAAGCGATTCTGTGAGCGCCCTAGCCCTAAACATCCCGATAAGATAAGCGCTGATAAGTCCGACTAGGGCCGAGGCTTAGTGACAAAAGTCGCTGCCAACCCTCTGGCCTTTGCAATCCTCATCCAACTCCACTCACCACAACGTTACGATACCCAGATGCCATATGTCCGGGGCGCAACTGTCCAACCCGCGTAAACGCCGACGTTCAGGGTGCCTTATACCTCAGCAGTTTAGAACTTTTCAACACACATCTGAGAGTACAGAACACAGTTCTCCCGGCGACTTCCAGCTCTCAGCGGCATTCTGGGATAACCTGTCTAAGATCCAGCTGACCAAACGTGCTTTGGAGGAGCTAGATCGAAGGAACTCCGCTGCCGGTTCAATTCCTCAACCAACCTGCCCGCGTTCTCACCAATTACTTACTGCGCCAAAGAAGAGCTCCCAACCTCTGACATCAGCCGCCAAATTCCTCTGCTATTGTGATGCGAGTGATCTCAAGGGCATAAAGCAAAGTGCAAGTCACGGCGAGCCAGACCTATCAGACCTTCGTGGTGTATGTGGCCAACATGTACACTGTTCCTAACACTAACAAATCTCTAGCTTCCAGAACCTCCAAGTCCTCTAAACTCAGCGATGGACTCAGATCTATCCAATGCTCGCGCTCCAAAACGGAAAAGCATGTCCCCATCCACCACCCAACGCTCCTCGAAACGCTCTAAAAGCACTGGCCCGTACGATCGAAACTTTCAACAGAACCTCATTGATGGTGGTGTCTACCCTGATAGGTACACTTACCCAGATGGTCGAACACCACCGAAACCAACTAATTGGGGGGATATCAATCGACGAGTATCACGACCGCGACCTTCTCTCTCACCATCCAGATTTTCAGACGACGCACATGAGAAATGTATACAGGCGGATGCAGATGTAGCTAAAGAGAAGCAAGTAACAACATCAGTCATTCCAGTGATCGAAGGGGATATAGGAGACGCCAAGTGTGTTTCAGGAGGAATACCGTTCTCAAATCTCTGCGCTCTGACAGTCGGCCAACTTGTCCCTGGGAATCCGGATATCTACTACGGCGCACGTCCTGAACAACTTGATCTACGGGTGCGTGACAAGCTCAGCGACCGCATCATCCCTTCCACCCAGGATAACCTTCCAATGGCGCCGAATTTCTTCCTGGCGGCGAAGGGTCCTGACGGATCGGCTGCTGTCGCAAAGCGTCAAGCTTGTTACGATGGTGCGTTAGGGGCGAGAGGCATGCTCAGCCTACAGTCATACGGGCAAGAGAATGCATCCCACTACAGCAAGGCTTACACGATATCGTCCATTTACCATGACGGACACCTCAAGCTGTACACCAGCCACCCTACACGGTCAACAAGCCCTAACAGGCGACCTGAATATCACATGCATCTTCTAAGAGACTTCTCCATGATTGATACCGCTCACACGTTCCGACAAGGTGCGACACACTATCGGAATGGTAGGGACTGGGCAAAGGAGCAAAGGGACGAGGCGATCCGACAGGCAAACGGGAGGGTGAATGGGAATAGTGCTAAGCCGTCGGCCGTCGATGCAAGTGTTGACGGGGCCTCCGGCCTCACAAATGAAGCAACAGCGGATGAAACACAAACATCCAAAGTCACCGAGGAGTCTCAAATATCACTGACCGAAGACTCTGATACGGCCACTTGATTTCGAACATCTGTGCAGGGAGGGCGGCGGTCATTACAAGCATGCAAGGTCCTACGCATGCTGAGCTGGTCGATGCTGAATAGCATGGTCGCTTCACGGCTTTTCAGGTGCGATATAGATGATGTCTTCGATCCCGATCAGTCTTGAACCACGGCGGGCGGTTGACCTTGCCATCCTAGATAGCAGAATTGGTTCGAGGAGGTAGAGAATATGAGACGAATGCTTGCGAACAGGTGCAGCAGACTAGAATATTCAGTAGGTCCTTTCTCTTAGGGACTGAACCAAATAGAAGTATTACCTACAAGCCTGAGATTGCGATGAAGGCGCTCCCTTCAGCCAGCGCCATCTGCTAATTCACTCAGCTCGTGTTAAGGATCTGTCATATCATGGTATAGTCATGGATTGGTTAACTATCTAGGAGTGCAAATCCATGATATCTACCGGATCTACAAGGGTCTTCAGCTAGGGCTTAGCGTTCCTAAAGACGAATATTAAAGTATAATAAACCTAGTAAATCTATACTTATAATAATTACTACCTTTTTAAAAAAAGATAGTATCCTTATTATTAATAATACTAAGAAGATACTTTAACTATATAAGTAGCTTATTAGAAGTTATATATCTACTTATCTATTATTATATATATATTAATAAAGTAAAGAAAGGTTTATATAAAATTAATCTTATAAGAGATAATATTAATAATTAAGTTATTTTATTAGTAATAATAAGGTTAAAGTAATAGTAATTAAATTATAAAGTAGACTTAATAGTAAATAAGAGATATATTAGAAAGCTTATAAAGATAAGAATATAAAGAATATAATAATTACTAAGTTATAAGTATATAAGTAATATTAATAATAT
>JAABUK010001340.1_pt1 | contig 47382 bp, 37 predicted proteins | sample 5559141 | NCBI WGS metagenome assembly JAABUK01 (sample SAMN10711869, study PRJNA513367) | rock metagenome | isolation source: Antarctica rocks | place: Antarctica: Victoria Land, Pudding Butte nord | collected 2016-01-03 | reverse complement strand
GATTCTCCTGGTTTTCAAGGCAATTCAGACCAAAATGAGCAGATCGAGAATGGGTATTTCGGAAATACCCTGGAATTCAAAGGGATTTCAACCGGACAGTAGTGATCTCAAATTTCAGATTTCAGATCGGGATCCCGGCACCGGGATCACTTCAGCCGTTCGGGCTTGGGGTAGGGCCTGGGCTTGCCGTAGACCGGGTCGCGGGGATCGTCGCTGACCCACCACGGGGCGGCCGCCCCCTCGCGGAGGTAGAGCTTCCGCTGCTGCTGGAGGTTGAACGGCCGGGCGCCGACCCGTCCGAAGACGGAGACCTGGTTGCCGCCCTCGTCGACCGCCCGGTCGCGGTCGAGGCCCTTGGAGATCGCCAGGGCCTCTCCGCCCTTGGGGATCTTGAAGGTGGCGATCAGGTTGGGCGTGGGCCGGGGGCTGAAGCCGTCGTTGCCGGGCGTCTCGGGCGAGGTGAGCTGGACGACCCGCATCCCGTTCTTGCCGTCGGCGAGGTAGGCGAACTCGCTAACATAGGTGATTCCCAGCTTCACGTCGTGGAGGTCGTTGATCTTCCCCCCGGCGTTGAAGACCTGGTCGACCCGAGGGGCCTCGGGCCGCTCGATGTCGAGGATCACCAGCCCCTGCTTGCCGGCCGCGACGTAGGCATAGGTCCGGGCCAGGTAGATGTTGTGCGCGTCCTCCAGGGGGAGGGCGCCGACCGGTCGGGGGACGGCGGGGTTGGTGACGTCGAGGACCTTGATCCCCTCCTCGTCGCAGACGTACCCGTAGCGGAACTGGCCCTGGAAGGCCCGGGGATGGCGGAGGAAGTTCTCGCCGATCACCGAGGTGACGACGGGCTTCTTGGGGTCGTCGATCGAGATGACCACCAGCCCGGCGTCGCAGGTGATGTAGGCGTAGGTGCCGAAGATGGTGATGCTGTTGGCCCCCCGGAGGACCCCGCCAGGGTTGAACGTCGTCTCCCGCTCCAGGAAGTTGTTCAGCGGGTTGCCGTCGATGACGGTCGCGGCGGAGACGGTGATCATCCCCTCATACTTGTCCGCAATGTACAGATAGGCGTACATCGGGTGGATGGCCTGCTCGTGGTTCTCTTCCTTCTGGGCCCGGGTCGGGTCGGGGGCGACGGTCGAGGGCGAGGCCACGGCCGTGGCGTAGGCCGTCTTGACGTAGAACCGCTGCCCCAGCGGCGACACCGGCGCGGTGGTGATCCGCTCGGAGAATCCCTTGTGGTCGATGAAGGCGATGTCGAAGACCTTCAGGCCGTGCTCGCCGCAGGCGACATAGGCGTATTCGCCGCGGACCTGGACGCCGAGGATCTCGGGCTTGTCGCGGAGGAAGCTGGCGATTGAGGTGCCGATATCGCGGCCGACGTGCTCGTGCTCGTCCTTGAGGACCCGCCCTTCCTCCTCGAACTTCTTGAAATTGTCCGGGAAGGCGACCTCGTGCAGGCTGCTGCCGATGACCGTCTGCGGCTCGTCGCGCTCGGTCACGACGACGGCGTGGAGCCCCTCCTCGCCGGCGGCGACCCAGCAGTATCGGCCGATGAAGTTGAGGTAATTGGTCCCCTGCATCATGAGCTGGGCCATGATGGCGTTGTTGTCATTGTCCCTGGAGATGTGGCAGTCGGTGCACTGCTTGGTCTCGTTCCGGCCGGGGAGGTAGGTGTTGGGGTTCTGCGACCGGCCGTAGTTCTCCCGGCTCATGTCGCGGGGCGGCCCGCCCCGGACGGTATGCGGCACGTTGGTGCTGAAGGCGATGCCCGAGAGCCCGCCGGCGGAGACCGTCTGCTGCTGGACGTAGATCGACTCGCGGTTGGCGTTGTACGACCCCACGTGGATGGCGCACGACGACCGGGCCGGGTTGATCCGGTTCCTGGTCACGTCGCCGTCGCGGGCGAGCATGAAGACGTCTTCGCGGAGGGTCTGGAAGTTATACGAGACGTAGTTCCGGGAGACGTCGCCGGCGTTGTGCAGCTCCGGCATCTTCATGTTGGCCTTCTGCGGGAGGTGGCAGCCGTAGCAGCTCGGGTTCCACGACGAATGGCAGGCGATGCAGCTCATGTTGCTGTCGGCGTGGGCGCAGGCGTCCTCGGAGGCCTTGCCGTCGGGCCCCCTGGGTAGGTCGCCCCAGGCCATCCGGCCGTCGGCCTCGAAGCGGACGGTCTTGGCCAGTCGCGACTTCTCGTTGTAGTGGCGGCTGGTCGGGTCGAGCGTGTCGACCGTCTGGACGACCTCCCAGGAGAGCTTGGGGTCGACCTGCGAGTTCTGGATCAGGATATTGCCGCGCTTCTCGAATCGCTTCTTGCCGAAGGGCGTCCGGAGCGCGCTGAGGTTCAGGCCGCCCTCGGGCGAGGCGTTGCCGGAGGTCCGGAGGGTCGGCCGCCTGCCGGCGGTCCCGTGGCAGTCGATGCACTCGATCTCGATGGCGTTGCGGACCTCGCCGTAGAGCTTGCCGTTGCCGTGGGCGCTGACGATGAAGTGGCAGTCGACGCAGTGCATCCCCTTCTCCAGGTGGATGTCCATCAGGTGGAGCGGGGTGTCCTTGCGGCCCTCCAGGCCCTCCTGCTGCTCCTTGGGGGTGGGGGGGACGATGGCGTCGACCAGCCGCTGCGAGCCCTCCTCGGAGACCAGGTTGCCGGCGGCGTCCAGGAGCTGGCCGTGGCGGTCCTTCTTGAAGACGCTCCGGTAGACCCAGCCGTGGCCGTGGTAGTCGGCGAATTGCGAATGCTTGAGCTGCGGGTTGAGGTCGAAGGTCCGGGCTAGGAAGTCCGGGTCCGACCAGTTCCCCCGGGCGGCGGTCTCGTCGGGGTTGTTCATCATCGACAGGACGAATTGCTCGGAGGTGAGGTTCTTCTGCTTCTTGGGATACATGAACTCGGCGTCGGTCTCCTCGTTGTACCACATGTCTCCCAGGTAGCTGTTCATGACCGTGGTGCCGGGGTGGGTGTGGCAGGTGATGCACTGGCTGGACGGCGGGGCCGTGATGAACTTGTGCTCGATCGGGTGGGCGGGCTCATCCTTGGGGATGGTCGGGTCGGGGTTGAAGCTCAGGCCCCGGCTCCCGTACTTGGCATAGGGCCCCGAGTTGACCTGCGACCGGTCGTTGGCGTACATGAAGTGGCAGGCCGAGCAGCCGCTCGACCGGTAGTCGCCGGCGTGGTCGTTGGTCCCGAGGAAGTTGAGCGTCGGGTCGAGCAGGCGGGTCTTCTGGAGGCCGATGTAGACGGGATCGGTCCGGTTCTGGGTCCCCAGGCCGCGGTCGGAGAGCCGGATTACCGGCCGTCCCGGGGGGGCATTCGTGTTGGGGATGCCGACCTCGGCACGCCCGGATCCGCCGCGCTCGAAGATCCGGAGGATGTTGGCGGGCTGGCTGACCTCGAACTTGGGCAGGGGCATCAGGTACGGCAGCTCGCCCCGGGTCCGGATGGCCTCCTCGGTCGGCGCGGGGTTGGCGATGATCATCTGCGGGGTCCCGTTCATGCTGTAGCTCTCGCCGTACCGGGCATGCTTGTCCGGGAAGGCCCCGTTGTTGTAGAGGGCGGCCTCCCAGAGCATCGCCCCGTGGGTCATCATGCTCTTGCGGTTGGTGTCGACCTCGCCGGGGTGGCATCCCGAGGTCCCGCAGCTGATGTGCGCCACGCGGAGGTCGCCCGGGTTCACGAACATGGTGAACTCGGGCGACTCGTGGTTGAGCAGCGTGTATGACCGGACCGGGTTGGCCGAGGATCGCCAGGCGTCCGGGTACCGGGGGTTGACGTGGGCGAATTGCTTGACGCCGGTGGACGCGTTGCCGCCGTGGCAGTCGGTGCAGCCGAGCTTGACGGTCGGCTTGCCGTGCGGGTCGTGGGAGTTCTGATGGCACTGGATGCAGCCGACGCTCTTGCGCTCGACATCGCCGCCGGTCTGGCGGGACAGGTCGACCCCGATCAGCCCGGGCGGCATCGGGAAGGCGACGGGCGGGGTCGGCCGCGTCGAGGGCTGCGCATGGTATTGCGCCGGGGCGGCGGTCGCGAGGAGGAGGATCGCCAGGGTCGAGGCGACCCCGGACCGGGCCAGTTGCCGGATCCGGTGGAACCGGGAGCGCGGGCGACCGGCTGGGGAAACCTGTCGTGTCATGGCGAACGCCGACCTCCGTGTCCTCGAAAAGAACGCGCCGTGCCCCGATCCGCCTCCGGCGATCTACCAGGGAGCGCGGGAGTTAAGCAGGCGGGGGGGGAAAGGTCAAGGCTGATCGGGGGTGGACCGGGACCGATGGGTTCGTTCGGCGCCGGGGCGGTGGGTTCGTTCCGCGCCGGGGCGGTGGGTTCGTTCCGCGCCGGGGCGGTGGGTTCGTTCCGCGCCGGGGCGGTGGGTTCGTTCCGCGCGTCGTGAGTTGAAAGCCTGTCGGCGGGGGCGGATCGGGATCCGGTCATGGTCGGGCCCTGGCGCGGTCGGGGGCTCTCGGACCCGATCCGGCGGGGATCGGCCGTCCTTCCCCGATATATTCGCGGGGCGCGGTGGCGGACCAGCATACAATTTACGGCCCGACCGGCGATCTCCTCGGGGATCGCCGATCGGGCGGGGAAGGTCGAGGCGGGCTCGCGTCAGAAGGAGAGGACGACCGAGGCGAAGCCGGCGAAGGGGGTGTCGACCCGCTGGCCGAAGTTGCTGTAGATGTCGCGGAAGCCCATCCCGGGCAGGAGGGCCGTGACGCCGACCACGACCACGGCGGCGTCGTTCAGGAACGGGCGGTACTCGAAGCCGCTGCTGGGCTCGACGCCGATGGTGTGGTGGATGTGGCCGGCGAAGAGGAACTGCTGGAGGACCTGCACCTGCTGGAACTGGACGAAGTTGATGTTGTTGACCATCCGGAGCTTGGGGGTAATGTCCATGTCCTGGCCGAGGTTGAAGAGGACCTCGCCGGGGTTCACGAAGTTGCTCTGGCCCTGGATCTTGGACGACCGGAGGTCGGGCAGGAAGCTCCCCATGTTCGTCAGGTTCACGCCGAAGATCGGGATCGCCTGCCGCTGGAGGTAGCTGAAGATGCCGCCGGCGAACACCTGGGCGTCGAGGATCGAGTCGAACCCAGACGCGTGGCCGTTGTTGATGTTGCTGTCGCCCGAGGCGAACAGGGCCGAGGTCCGGAACCGCATCCAGTCGCGATCATAAGACAGCTCAATCGCCGCGAACTGGGCGCTGATGAGCTGGGACCGGTTGGCCAGCGGGTTGAGGCTGTCGCGGCCGACGACCCAGTAGAACGCGTTGGTGACGTTGAACCGGTTCCAGTGGCCGTCGCCGGTCAGGCCGAAGTAGACGGCGTCGACCTGGTGCCGCTGGAAGATCCCGACGCCGTCGGGCCGGTTCAGGACCTTGTTCTTGTTGATCTTGAAGGTCGGCCGGTCGTTGTTGTAGTGGATGCTGGCCTGGGCGGTGTAGCCCGGGAAGATGAAGTCCTGGCGGTAGTAGTTGGCGATGAAGATGTTCTGCTGGCGGTCGTGGAACGAGTTCAGGCCGCTGTTGGTGTCCTTCTCGAACTGGCGGAAGTAGACGAAGTTGTACTGGTCGCGGTTGGCGTTGCGGGTGCCGAAGATCCGGGCCCCCCGGTTGATGTCGGCGAAGATGAAGCCGCGGAAGTCGCTGACGAAGAGCTGGCTGCCGACCCGGGCCGAGGCGAAGTCGTAGTTCGGGCTGGTGTCGGCCAGCTTCACCTCGCCGAAGAACTCCTGGACGGCGAAGAACGTCTTGTACCGCTTGGTCCCGGCGGTGACGCTGGGGTTGACCTGCGCCAGCTCGTTGGTCGCCAGGACGTTCACGTTATAGACCGGCGTGACCCGGATCCGCCAGTCGACCGGCTTGAACCCGGCGTCGCCGTGGGACAGGTCGAACTGGATGCTGGCGAACTGGGTGTAGAAGAACTGGCTGGGCCGGCCGAAGAACGCGAATTCGTTGGCCCGGGCCGTCGACTCGAACGGCGTGGTCTGGGTGGGGATCCGCCGGTATTCCATGAAGGCCAGGGTGCTGGCCGTCATCTCGAAGAACGTGTGCTGGCCGACGATCGGATAGTCGCCCTTGAGGACGCTCTGGCGGAACGGGTTGATGGGCCGCCCGGGGACATAGGGGTAGTCGTCCAGGAGCGGGTGTCCCTTGCTGTATCGGTCCCACGCGGGATAGCCCTCGCGCCATCGGTCCTCGATCGGGACGAAGTCGGGCGAGGTCTGCGGCTCGGTCGGGGTGATGCTGGAGCGGCCGGCGAACCCCATCGGCGGGCCCATCAGGTTGCGGAAGTATTCCCCGGGGGGCCCGGTCGGGGCCATCTCGGGGTCGGGGAAGGTGGGGTCGGTCAGGGCCCGGAGCCCGGTCGGCTGCTGGCCCGGGACCGGCGGGAACTGGACCCGGGAGAGCTGGCCATCCCGGGCCTCGGTGAATGTCGGCCCCGCCGACGGCACGGCGATCGGCCGGACGGGCGCCGACGCGCCGGCCGGCGGCGCGCCGAGGTCGGGCCCGGCGACCGGCATCGGCTCATCGGGCAGGGGCGGCAAGCCCGGGAGCGACGGCGGGGCCGCACCGACCGCGGCGCTGGCTACCGCCAGCCCCGCGACCCAGACCCTGACCTTTCGTGGCACCCAGTCGGCTCGCGACATCGCATCTACCCCCGGGGGTCGTCGAACGGTCGGGCCCGGCCCGATCCGGACGCGATTGGAAGAGAAATCTCGCCGAGGGCCGGACGTCCGGGGCGACAAACGCCACCCGGCGAGCAGGCCGACCACTTCGGGGGCGGTCCCGCCGGCTCCGTCCTCGTCACGCCCTGTTGATCGTCGCCGCCGACGGACGACCTTGAGGGATTTGTCGGATAGCGCGGTGTTGACGGCTATGCAGATGCTCCGGTCTCATCCAGCTTTATCGATCGGGCCGACATGGAGGGCTGCGCAAGGGTTCCGGGAATTAGGGTCAAGCCGATCGTAAACCATGCCGATTTTGAGGGACGAAGGGCCGGAGCTGTGCCGACGGCGGCACGCCCGAGGCCGAAGCTCCGGACGTCCGGGCCGGCCGCGACGTCGCGAAGCCTCCGACATCAGGTTCTGTCCGGGGGCGAGTAGCCGTCGCCACGCCCCGGCGTCGCCCAGAAAGGGAGTAAGATGCACCTGCCAGGCTTCCGATCGGACCGACCGAGCCCGGGCGACGTCCCCGGGCATCGACCCCGGAGGGCCGCCGCGAGACGGCCGGGCGTCGAGGCGCTGGAAGTCCGGACCCTGATGGACGCGTCGTCGGCCGGGCACCCGCCATCGCCGTTCGACCCCGTCGGCGGGCCCGCCGTCGACGCCGCCACCCAGGCCGCCCAGCTCAAGCCCGCCGAGGTCAACGCCCTCCTCCAACGGGCGACCGCCGCCGACCCGTTCAACAACGCGATCATCGCCGTGGTCGACCGGGGCGGCCGGGTCCTGGGCGTCCGCGTCGAGAACGGGGTCTCCCCGCTGATCACCAACGACCCCCGAAAGCTGGTCTTCGCCGTCGACGGCGCCCTGGCCGAGGCCCGGACCGGCGCCTTCTTTGCCAGCGACCAGGCCCCCCTGACCTCCCGGACGATCCAGAACCTCAGCGAGTCGACGGTCACCCAGCGCGAGGCCCAGTCCGACCCGAGCATCACCGATCCCAACTCGACGGCCCGGGGGCCCGGGTTGGTCGCCGCGGTGGGGATCAAGGGCCACTTCCCGTCCGGGATCCCGTTCACCCCCCAGGTCGACCTCTTCCAGATCGAGCTGACCAACCGCGACAGCATCCGCCACCCGTTCGCGAACGGCCTGGTCAAGAGCACCGCCAATGACGTGACGCTGCCCAACCGGTTCAACGTCGACCCGGCCAACATCCCGGCCAACATCGCCGCCGCCGGGACCCAGCTGACCCCGCCCGAGTCGTACGGGCTGGTCTCGGGGCTCGAGCCCGACGCCCAGCCCCGGGGGATCGGCACCCTCCCCGGCGGCATCCCGGTCCTCCGCAAGGCGATCGTCCGGGGCAAGACGACGTCCATCGACGTCGGCGGGATCGGCGTCTTCTACCCCGGGACCACCGGGTTCGCCACCGAGGAGAACTCGGCGCTCAACGACAATTCCCTCTACAACCCCAGACGGCCCGACCTCTCGGCCGCGGCCGAGATCGTGGCCGCGGCGGCGGTGAACGGCTCCTCGACCCGGTCCCCGGTCGGCAGCGAGTCGCTCCGGTTCGGCCCGCTGGGCGGGGTCGGTCCCGTCGCGGGGCTCGACCTCCAGCCGTTCGGCCGGATCGACCTGGTCGGCATCACCCTCGACGTCCTCGGGCAGATGGGCAACCAGGGGCCGACCAACGTCCTGAAGCTGGCCAGGACGCTGGGGGTCGGCAAGATCAGCAAGGGTCCCAATGCCGGGATCAACCTGCCGATCAGCAACGACGTCGGCAACACGATCTTCGGCACCACCACGGCCCCTCTCAACCCGGCGGTCTACCCGAATTACACCACCATCGTGACCAACCAGGCCGACGCCCAGCTCAACGCCAACCAGTCGGTCGTCGCCGCGACCAACACCCGGGGCGGGCGGATCGTCCCCGACGGATGGCTGGTCACGCCCCATGCCGGCGACGCCCTGACGGCGGACGACGTGGTCAACATCGTCGCCCAGGGGCTGGTCCGGGCCAACAGCACCCGCGCGGCGATCCGGCTGCCGATCAACCGTCACGTCCGGATGGTCTACTCGGTGAGCGACAAGGAGGGGAACCTCCTGGGCGTCTACCGCCAGCCCGACGCGACGTACTTCTCGATCGACGTGGCCACGGCCAAATCCCGGAACGTCGCCTACTACGCCAACGCCGGCCTGCTCCAGCCGGTCGACCGGCTGGCGACCGTCCCCGCCGGGACCGCCCTGACCAACCGGACGTTCCGATACCTGGCCGAGCCCCGATTCCCCGAAGGGATCGACGGCTTCCCGCCCGGGCCGTTCTCGATCCTGACCGACGGCGGGTCCAACCCCCTGACCGGCCTGAATACCGGGACGCCCCTGGCCGCCTCGGCATTCCAGAGCGTCCAGGGTTACGACGCCTTCAACCCCCAGACCAACTTCCACGACAAGGCGAATCCGCTCAACCAGAGCGGGATCGTCTTCTTCCCCGGCAGCGTCCCGCTCTACAAGGACCTGGGGACCGGCACCAAGGTGCTCGTGGGCGGCTTCGGCGTCAGCGGCGACGGCGTCGACCAGGACGACGACGTCACGTTCTCGGGCTCGCTCGGCTTCCGCCCGCCGGGCACCGTCCCCCGGGCCGACCAGGTCTTCGTCCGGGGGATCCGACTCCCCTACCAGAAGTTCAACCGGAACCCCAAGACCTGAGGACGGCCCCCGGGCACTCCCGGGCGTTTTCTCCGGAACAACTGTCCTTCCCGGTCCCCTCGATCCGAAAACAAGTGTCGGGCCCCCCGATCCGAGGGGGCCGAGGATCGCCAGGGGCCGGAGGAGGACTCCCGATGATTTCCCGAGACCGGATCGCGGCAGGCCTGACGGCCCTGATCCTCGGGGCCTTCCCGATGGGCGGGTCGGTCATGGCCGGCGATCACGCGCATTTCCATCTCCATTCGCGACCGAAGTCGACCCAGGCGACGCCCCATACCTTCCTCCAGGCCGGCAACCCCCAGGAAATGTCGCGGATCGCGCGGCCGTCGGACAACGACCATTACAGCGGCGATTATGTCGGCGGCGGGAAGGCGTTCGGCGGCGAGGGACGCTGTGCCAACGAGGGGACCTGGGGATGGGATTACACCCCCTTTCGGCCGATGTCCCCCCGGATCTTCATGAACTGGTCGCACGGCCGACGCTACCAGGACGGGTATGGCCGGTACGCCACCGATGGGCCCAAGCCGCTGGAGCACATCACCGAGGCCGTCCACGAGCATTTCGGCCACGAATGAACCCGAGCGCGCCCGGATCGGGATCCGGGCCCGGACGGGAGGAGAAATCGTGATCCCGACGAACCTCCGACCGGGATCCGGGAACAACACCCTTTTCCGCGTCCGATCCGCTACAATCGACCCACGAAGGACGTGAAAGGGTATGTTGTCCGTTCGAGGTGGCAACCCATGACAGCCGCTTTCCAGCTCCGCGTGATCGACGAGGAGAAGAGGACGGTCTTCACCAGCGATTATTCGAAGCGGGTCGAGATCGGCCGCCAGGATCGGGGCGAGCCCGGGCCTTACGACTCGCGGTTCCAGGACGGCCACTGGCGGCTGGTGATCGCCCCCCTGACGGAAGACACGGTCTCACGCCAGCACCTCTCGCTGGAACCGCTCTCCGAGGGCCGATTCCGGATCAAGAACGGGAGCAAGGCGATCCCGATCCGCCTGACGACGGGCGAGGAGGTCCGGCCGGGCGAGACCCGGGACCTGGCGATCCCGGCGCACATCATCCTCGGCCGGAAGATGATCCGGGTGGTGTCGCCCGAGGCGATGGGCAACGACCTGAAGGAGCTCCCCGAGGCGACCCTGCCCCCGGGGGCCTTCGACGGCCTGGCGACCCGGATGGCCGGGATGTCGCTGCCGTTCGCCGGCAACGACCCGGCCGGGATGGTCCGATGGCTCCGCGCGGCGATGGACGTCCTCCAGGCGTCGGTCGCCTCCTCCGACTTCTACCAGAAGGCCGCGCAGGCCGCCGCCGAGCTGGTCGGGCTGGACACGGCCAGCGTCTGGCTCCTCCAGGACGACGAGTGGATCCAGAAGGCCTACCAGTCGTCGTCCCGGATGCCCGCCTCCAAGGCCCCGGCCAGCCGACACGTCCTGAACCGGGTCCGCCAGCGCGCCAAGACCCTCTGGGACAAGCCCGAGGGAAGCGCCTCGGCCACCACCAGCCTCGACTCGATCTCCGCCGTGGTGGCCGCGCCGATCCTCAACCGGACCGGCGAGGTGATCGGCGCCCTGTACGGCGACCGGTCGTTCATCAGCCCGCTGTCCCGGCAGAGGGGCGAGATCACCGAGGTCCAGGCCATGCTCGTCGAGCTCCTGGCCGGCGGGATCGCCTCGGGCCTGGAGCGGGTCAAGCACGAGCAGGCGGCGCTCAAGGCCCGGGTCCAGTTCGAACAGTTCTTCACCACCGACCTGTCCCGCCAGCTCGAACTGAACCCCGACCTGCTCAAGGGCCGCGAGAGCGAGGTCACCCTCCTGTTCTGCGACATCCGGGGCTTCAGCCGGATCAGCGAGAAGCTCGGCCCGGCCAAGACCCTGGACTGGATCAACGACGTCATGGGCGTCCTGTCGGATTCCGTCCTGGATCACCACGGCGTGCTGGTCGACTACATCGGCGACGAGCTGATGGCCATGTGGGGGGCCCCCACCGAGCAGCCCGACCACGCCATCCTCGCCTGCCGGGCGGCGCTGGACATGGTCCGCAAGCTCCCCGAGATGAAGGCCCGATGGGAGCCGATCCTGGGCGAGACCCTCGACCTCGGCATCGGCGTGAACACCGGCAAGGCCCAGGTCGGCAACACGGGGACCGTCAAGAAGTTCAAGTATGGCCCGCTCGGCAACACCGTCAACCTCGCCAGCCGGCTCCAGGGGGCGACCAAGCACTTCAAGGCCCGGCTCCTGATCACCGGCCAGACCCGCGATGCGCTCGACGAGACGTTCACGACCCGTCGCCTGGGCAAGGTCCGGGTGATCAACATCGGCCAGCCCGTCGACGTCTTCGAGCTGTTCCCGGTCGACCACCCCGATCGCGAGGCCCTCCAGGCGGGATACGAGAACGCCCTGGCCCTCTACGAGAGCAAGGAATTCCGCCAGGCCGCCGGGATCCTCGGCAACATCCACGTCACCTACCCGGCCGACGGCCCGGCGCTCATCCTCCTGGCCCGGGTCGTCAACGCCCTCGTCGACCACTCGGCCTTCGAGGAGGTCTGGACCCTGCCTTCGAAGTGAACGGAGACCGCGACATCGGGCGGGCCCGGTCTCGCCCGACGGCCTCCCGGACGTCCGGTCAATGCCCCGTCCGGCGGACCTTCCGGCCGCCCACGAAGCTGTCGAAGACGTACTTGCCCAGGTCGTCGGCCGAGCAATAGGCGGCCACGCCCTGCGAGACCCGGGCCATCTCCTCGACGAAGTTGACCAGGCCCAGGTAGAAGTAATCCTCGATCAGGGCGAAGCTCGACACCCGGATCCCCGCCGAGGCGCACCGGCGGACCTCGTTCAGGGTGTACCGGGCCGTCTTCTCCGAGGGCGGATAGATCAGGCAGACCTCGCGGCCCTCGATGTGCGCCGTCGGCTCGCCGTCGGTCACGACGATGATCTGCTTGTTCGACGCCCCGGACCGGCCCAAAAGGTTCCGCGCCAGCCGGAGCCCGGCGTCGATGTTGGTGAAGTGCTGGGGGACCCGCTTGGGGAGGTTGTCGAGGTCGAACCGGAGGTTGATCCGGCTGTCGTACATGCTCACCGGCTTCGGGGCCGAGTTCAACAGCTCGCGCTCGGTCATCACGCTGGCGAAGCTGTAGAAGCCGACCATCTGCAGACTATCCTGCGAGTACTGCGCCCGGACCATCGCCTGCAAGGCGAGCGCGACCTTCTTGGTGGTCGCGTACTTGCCGTATCGGCTCATCGAGCCGCTCATGTCGATCAGGACGACCGTGGCGCATCGGGCCTGGTGCTCGACCTCGTGGACGACGTAGTCCTCGTGGCGGAGGCGGATCGGATAGCCGCCCCCCTGGCGGGCCATAGCGTTCTTGAGCGTCTCGTGCAGGTTCAGGTTCGCCAGCGAGTCGCCGTAGACGTAAGGCTTCGAGTCCTCATGGCGGATCGACCCGTCGCCCTTGTTGGGCGTCTCGTGCTTGCCGATCGCGTCGCGGTTGAAGGTCTGGAACAGGTTGGAGAGCGCCGATTCCTGGATCCGACGGAGGCCCTTGGGGCTGACCCGATACTTCCCCTCGCCGTCCTCCTCGATGAAGCCTTCCTTCTGGATCAGGTCGACGAGGTCTTTCATGTCCTCGTCCTCGACGTCGTCGAGGTTCCGGAGGACCTGGTCGCCGAACTGCATCAGGTATTCGGAGATCTGGTCGAAGGCCTTCTCGGCCGACTGGGGCTGGAACTGCTGCGAGCCGTCCCACTTCGTGTATTCATGGAAGGACATCGTCACCTCGGGGTGTCGGATGGGCCGCGCCCGGCGTTCTGTCGGGCCGGGCGCGACCCGCGCGCCCGGCGGCTCAGGCCGCGGATCGGTCGGATTGCCAGAGGGCGAGGATGTTGCCCTCGGGATCCTTGAACTGGGCCAGCCAGCCGAAGCCCGGGACCGGGACCTTGGGGAGGATGATCTCCCCCCCGGCGGCCACGATCCTGTCGGCGTGCGCCTGGACGTCCTCGACGCCGATGTAATTGGTCGGCTTCTGGTCCGGGTGCATCCGCTTCATCATCCCGCCGTTGACGCCCGGCCCCTTGGGCATCCCATCCTCGCCGGTTGCCGTGGTCCGGACCCCCATGTACTCCATCGGGCCGGGCATCCGCGCGATCTCCCAGCCGAACACGTCGCGATAGAACTTCGTGGCCCGATCCAGGTCGTCGGCCGGGATATCGAAATGGACGATCGTGTGATTCATGACTTCACTCCTTCGGTTCGATGGATGGGCGTACACATTTCCCGACAGCCGGATCAATATCGGGAATGTGCACGGGTGTCACCCAGAAAATTTTTCCATCATCCGAAAGAAGTTTGCTCGATGCATCGGCGGATGGACGTCGCCCCGCCCTTGCGATTCCGGTCACCGGATGAACAAGATCGGGGCCAGACCGAGCGGGACGAGGGGATCAAACTCGCCGTGGTCGGAGGTGACGACCTGACCTCCGAGTTCGATCGCGAGGGCGAGGCAGAAACAATCCGCCAGCGAGATCCGACCGCGAGCTTTCAGACTCCCGACCTTCCTCCAGAAGCCCTCATCCATATCGGACCGCTCGATGACGCCCGCAGCACGAAGCTTATCGATCGCGTTGCGGGCTGTCGCCTCATCAGATCGTCGAAACACCTGATAATAGACCTCGCACAAGTTGATCGCATGTGCGTAGCAGTCGTGGGCGGGATCCTGCAGCAACGAGTCGACCACCGATCCACCGGGTTCATTCCAGAGATAGGCGATCATGGCGCAGGCATCGAAAGTCCGGTCCGCCATACAAGTTTTCCGTCTTCCCGTTCAATTTCAAGTTGCTTTTCCCTCATAAATTCTTCCGTGCCCCCGCCGAGATGGGCACAAATTCCTTTCGCGGATGGACGTTTCACGGGCAAGGGTTCGGACGCCTCTGCTCCATCGACCTTCACCGCGCTCGGTGATTGGTCGGAAGCAAGATAAATGGTCGTATGAGCGCGCCCTTCTCGCAATACTTGGAGAAAATTGAGGATGCGATCCACATCCCGCCAACCTGACCGATTGGCGGAGGATTGTTCGACAAGGAGAGCTTTGAAAGACTCTCGAATCGAGGTGGTCTGGCCTTCTCCCACCAGAGCCTTTCCCAGACAAAGATACAAACAGGCGTTTTCCGCCGTGGACAATCCTTCGAGGGCCGCCTCGGCCGCAAGCTCTGCTTCCAGAGATGGCGGCAATTCGATGGTGATTGCCATATCTTTTAATCCGTTTGAGCAACTGGGTTCGACGTGACCCCGCAAATCATCGGCGGTAGGAAGTCCCCCCCGCCTTGGCGGTCTTGTTCAGCTTGTTGTGGACGTGGAGCCCTTCGAGGATGAACTCGGCGGCGCTGGCGGCGGCGGCGTCTCGGGCGTCGGCCTCGGACAGGTCGGGCAGGAGCTTCCGGGCCAGCTCGTCGGCCTTCTTCTTGAGGCCCGGGACGCGGTCGACCCGGTCGAGGATCTCCCGGGCGGGCTGGGTGTCGCCGACCTCGATCCCCTTGCCCCCCTCGAAGAAATCCACCGAGGCGCGGAAGTCCTTGATGTCGCAATGGTGGTCGAAGACGTTCTTGACCGCCTCGGCGGCCAGCCGGCCGATCATCTTGTCCTCGTAGCCCTCGTCCTCGGCCATCGTCAGTTCCAGCTTGCCGCGCGAGCTGGGGACGGCGTGGGTCAGGTCGGAGACCCGGGGGACGATCCACCGCTCCTGGTTCAACAGCGCCCGACGCTCGGCGTTGGAGACCACGTTTTCTAGGTTGGCGATCGACATCCGGACCGACACGCCCGACGCCTGATTGACGTGCGACGACGCCCGGGCCAGCCGCGACATCTCCTCGACGACCTCCTTGATGTAGATCGGGATCGCCAGCCGGCCGCCCCCGCGCTCCAGCCAGGCGTTCTGGTCGTTGATCGCCATCCCCAGCTCGCGGGTCAGCGGGTAGTGGGTCCGGACGACCGAGCCGATCCGGTCCTTGAGCGGGGTGACGATCCGGCCCCGGTTGGTGTAGTCCTCGGGGTTGGCCGAGAAGACCATGCAGAGGTCCAGGTTGAGCCGGATCGGATAGCCCCGGATCTGGATGTCGCGCTCTTCCAGGACGTTGAACAGGCCGACCTGGATCTTGGGCGAGAGGTCGGGAAGCTCGTTGATGCAGAAGATCCCCCGGTTGGTCCGCGGGATCAGGCCGAAATGCATGGTCAGCTCGCTCGACAGGTAGCGCCCCTCGGCGTGCTTGATCATGTCGACCTCGCCGATCAGGTCGGCGATGGTGACGTCCGGGGTGGCCAGCTTCTCCTGATAGCGCTGGTCGCGGCCGACATAGGCGATCGGGGTGCTGTCGCCCATCGCAGCGACCCGGTCGCGGCCCTCCCTGGAGAGCGGGGCGAGCGGGTCGTCGTTGACCTCCGACCCCTCGACGATCGGCATCGCGTCGTCGAGGAGGTGGACGAGCTGGCGGAGCATCCGGGTCTTGGCCTGGCCCCGGAGGCCGAGGAACAGCATGTCGTGGCGCGAGAGGATGGCATTCTGGATCTGGGGGAGGACCGTCTCCTCGTACCCCAGGATGTCGGGGAACAGCGGCTCTCCGGTCTGGATCCGGGCGGCGAGGTTGCGCCTCATCTCGTCCTTGACCGAGACGCTCCGATAGCCGCTGGCCTTCAGCTCGCCGAGGGTCCGGGGTCGCTCCGTCGCCATATCGATGCGATCTCCAGGTGGGGAAGCTGCGCGGCCGTCGGGGCGAGGGGGGCCCGGCCACGCCGTCGGAAGGGGCGGGGGAGTCGCCCGGGCGTCTGGATTATGCTAGGCGGACGACCGAGGGGAGTCAATTCGACCGGCGATCCGGCAACGACAACGGCCCGGGGGAGTCCCCGGGCCAACGGCCGTCATCCCTCCCCCGCGTGCCCTCAACGGACGCCCGCCACCGCGGGCGCCCTGGGCTCGACGTTCCATTCGAACGTCGCGCGGAACGGCTCCCACCAGGGGGCCACGCCCGTGGCCGGGTCGCTGTGCCGGCCGAGGCCGCCGGCCGAGGGGGGCCGGACGTCGTAGATCAGCCGGTAGTCGCCCGCCCGGGGCATCACGATGTTGGCCCCATAATGCAGGCCGTCCGAGGCGACCATCGGGGTCAGCTCGCCCTGCGCCACCGGCGAGCCGCCCGGGGCGGGGACGATGGAATAAGCCACCTTCAGATAAGGGACGAATTCGTCCCTGGCGAACCCGTTGGGGTTGTCCTCGGTGGCCTTGATGTCGGCCTCCAGGTGGATCAGGTCGGAAGCGCCGGGCGTTTCCATCCCCTCCATCTTCACGGCCGAGAGCCAGACGGCGGCGACCCGGACGTGATTCTCGACGACCGGGTCGCCGATCGGATATTCCCGGATCTCGCCCGGGGCCGGTCGGAGCACATCGTGCTTGACCTCCCCCGGCGACCGCGGCGGCTTCGGCGTCCCGGGGGTCTGGAGGTTGACGACGAGGACCGCGCCCACCCCGACCACGATCAGCCCGGCGACCATCGGGCCCATCCACGACTTGCTCACGACGCACCTCCCGAGGAGATTCGACCCCTAGGACGCGGACAGGTCAGACGCCGACCCCCGCCCTCGGCGGGGCCTTGATGACCTTCGGGGGCGCGGGATGGCCCTCCAGGGCCGGCAGGATCAGGGCGAGCACGGCGCCGGCCACGAGCAGGCCCTGGACCGAAAGGGCCTGGACCGTCGGATGGATCCCGAGCGCCGGGAACCCGGCCCCCGGCCAGGAGACCGGCGTCACCTTGAGGTATCCGGCGTTCTGGAGTTCGAACACCCCATTGCCGGCGAAGACCACGGCCATCGCGAACAGGACGAAACCCGTCACCTTGAAGAACGGCCGGAGCGGGAGCTTGACGCTCGTCGACCGGATCAGGATCGCGACCGCCGCCAGGACGACCAGACCGAGCCCCAACCCCACGGCCAGCCCGAGCAGGCCCGATTGCGACCCCCCCTGCCCCGAGATCATCGCCTGATACAGGAGGGCCGTCTCGGCCCCCTCGCGGTAGACCGCCAGGAACGCCGTCAGGCCCAGGGTCCAGAGACCGCCGACCCGCGCCCCCCGGGCGATCTGGCCCTTGAGGAACTCGGTCCATCGCTTGGCCTGGGTCTGCGAGATCAGCCAGTAGCTCACCGAGAACAGGACCCCGGCCGCGGCCATCATCACCGCCCCCTCGACGACCTCGCGGGTCCTCCCCTGGGCCGAGGCGACGAGCTGATTCAGGCCGATGGCCGTCACCGCGCTGGCCCCGACCGCGACGCCGACGCCCCACCGGATCGCGGACATCGCCCGGGGCTGGCCCGCCTTGGCGACCAGGGCGACCAGCATCGCCAGCAGGAGGATCACCTCGGCCCCCTCGCGGAGGGCCGTCACCAGCGAGTTCGCGAACGCCAGCCCGAACGACCCGGCGGCCGACCCCTCGGCCCGCCCCAGCGCCGCCACGATTTCAGCCCGGAGCCCGTCCAGCTCCGACCCCAGCGGGTCGCCCTTGAGCCCCGCGTCGACCCGGCCCCGGATCGCGCTGAACCGCGACTCCAGCGGGGTCACCTCCTGAGGCCGCCGGACGATGAGCAGCTTCTCCAGCGGCTCGAAGTCGGCGAAGTAGGCGTCGGTGATCGCCGAGGCCGCGTCTGAGGCCCGGTCGCGGTCGGCCAGGGCCCGGACCCCGGCGAACGACGCCGCCAGCGCCCGGAGCTGCGTGGCCTGCTCGGAGGCGCCCGGCACGTCGACCGACTCGGCCGAGGCCGTCGAGGCGCCCATGCCATTCCGGTCGACCACCTTGAGCCGCTTCAGGTCCTCCGACGCCCGGGCCAGGTCGACCAGCAATTGCCGGGACCGCGAGACCAGCCCCTCGGCGGGCGCCCTGCCCTCGTCCACCGCCTTGATCGCCGACCGGAATCCGATGAACTGCCCCTCGATCTCCCCGGCCCGCCGGAAGCCCAGGTGGCGGCGGACGGCGGTCTCCATCTCCGACGACTCGAACTCGCCCCAGTAAGCGTCCTCGGCCAGCTTCCGGGCCTTCTTCACCCCGTCCGGCTTCCGGAGGCACGCGCGGGCCTCGGACAGCAGGACCCCGATCCGGTCGACCACCTCGGGCCAGGCCCGGACGGGGGCCGCCGACGCCGTCGAAGCCGTCGCGGGGGGCCCCTTCAGGACGATCGTCCCGAGGTCCGACGTCCCGCCCCGGACCACCACCTCGACCCGGGCCGGTTCGCCCATCTCGTGCCAGGCATTCAGGATGTATCGGCCGTCGGGCACCTCATCGAACCGGAACGACCCGCCACCCTTGCAGACCTTGGCCCAGGGCGAGGCGGTCACGACGACGTATCCCCGCATGTGGCTGTGGATGTCGCAGACCAGCCGGACCAGCCCCGGCTTGTTCGGCACGTAATTGGCCGGTACGTTGGGGGCCATGCTCCGGTTGAACGGGAAGCCCGGCGTCAGGATGTGGACGTTGTGCGTCTCGGCATCCTGGTTGGTGAACCGGATCGTCCGGCCCACCCCGATCACCTGCACCCTCGGCTCGAACTGGAGCCCATGCTGATTGACCAGCGCGACCGACGCCGGCCCCTTGGCCGCCCGATCGGGCGCGGGGGCCCCGCCGACCGGCTCCAGGGTGACGACCGCCGGGCTCACCGATGGCGAGCAGGTGTCGGGCATCTCGACCCGGCCCGACACCACGCCCGCCCCCGCCGGGGACGACGCCAGGGCCAGCAAGCCGACCATCACCAGGGATCGCATCATGGGGCGTTCCATCGGGGCCGATCTCTCGGGGCGGGCATCGGGCAGGGGTCGCGAGCGGCGTCGTTGAGATTGGATCTCAACAGCCCGATTGTATCCCGCCCGCCGGGCCCCGTCAATCAACGATTGCCCGGGTTGTCGCTTTCCATGAACCGAGGACGATGACAAAGATCCACGTCATGAGCCCGTACGACGGCCCGGTCCGCGAGTCGCGGATCCGGGTGGCCGGCCGGACGATCGCGCTGGTCCGGCCCGGCGACCCCGACCGGCTCCTGGACGACCCCGAGGTGGCCGCCTGGAACGCCGCCACCGACTACATGCCCTACTGGGCCCACCTCTGGCCGGCCGCGTTCCTCCTGGCCGAGGCGGTCGCGGCCCGGGCGTGGCCGGCGGGCCTGTCGGCCCTGGAGATCGGCAGCGGCCTGGGCCTGCCGGGGCTGGTCGGCGTGGCGGCCGGGCTCCGGGTCCGCTTCACCGACCACGACCTCACGCCGCTCCGGTTCGTCGAGCGGAGCGTCCGGGCCAACGGGTTCGATCCCGACGCCGTCTCGACCGCCCTGCTCGACTGGGACGACCCGCCGCCCGAACATTACCCCCTGATCCTGGGAGCCGACGTGACCTATGAGCGGAGGCTGGTCCCGATGGTCGCCCGGGCGATCGCCGCGCTGCTCGGGCCCGACGGCGAGGCCCTGATCGCCGACCCCGACCGGGTTGCGGCCCAGGGGTTCGGCGAGGCGGTCGGGGTGCTCGGGCTGGCGATCGAGTCGACCCCCGCCTTGGCCGACTCCGACGAGCTGGGCCCGATCCGGGGGACGATCCACCGGGTCTGGCGACCGGGGCCGACCCGGGGCTGAACACCGCCGGCGTCATCCCCGATCGCGGTTCGAACGCAACGTCCCGACGATCCCGGCCACGCCCGGGATTCCCGCCTCGTCGAGCTTCCGGGTCAGGGCGTCGAGCAGGATCTCGGCGGCGGCGGGGTCGGCGAAGGTGGCGGTCCCGACCTGGACGGCGGAGGCGCCGGCGACCAGGAATTCGAGCGCGTCGTCGGCATCGCTTATCCCGCCGATCCCGATCACGGGGAGTCCGGGGAGGGCCCGGGCCACCTCCCAGACCATCCGGAGGGCCAGGGGCTTGATCGCCGGGCCGCTCAGGCCGCCGACGTCGTTGGCCAGGATCGGCCGCCGACGCCGCCAGTCGACGGCCATCCCCCGGAAGGTGTTGACCAGGCTCACCGCGTCGGCGCCGCCGTCGGCCGAGGCCCGGGCGATCGCCACGATGTCGGTCACGTTCGGGGTCAGCTTGGCGATGATCGGCAGCGGGCACGACGCGCGGACCCGGCCCACCAGCCGGGCGACCGCCCGGGGGTCGACCCCCAGGTCGAGCCCGCGGCTGACGTTCGGGCACGAGATGTTCAGCTCGACCGCCGCGACCCCCGGCTCCTCGCCGATCATCGCCGCCATGTCGACGAACTGGTCCTCGTCCTCGCCCGCGATGTTGGCGATGACCGCGGTCCCGACCGTCCGGAGATAGGGGAGGTGGTGCGTCCGGAAGTGGTCGATCCCGTCATTGTCGAGCCCGATCGCGTTGAGCAGGCCCGAGGGGGTCTCAACCGTCCTCGGCGTCGGGTTCCCGGCCCGGGGGCGGAGCGTCACCGTCTTGGGGATCACCCCGCCCAGACGCTCCAGCCGGACGAAGCCGGCCATCTCCCGGACGTAGCCGAACGTCCCGGATGCGACCAGGATCGGATTAACCAGATTCAGACGCCCCAATCTCACGTTCAGGTCGACCAAGCCCTTCCCTCCCCCCGATGACGCGCCGGCGCAACCCACCCGGTTTACCCCCGATGGCCGCCCATCCGCAATGCCGGACCGGACCGGGGTCGGGCGAACCCGCCCTTTCCCATTATTCCGACCGGGGCCGGGAATTGAGTGGCAGCCGCCGGGTGGCTACTCGCAGCCGCCGGGCGGCTATGCCCGCGGGGGCCGGCGTGCCCCCACGAACCCACGATTGGAGACTCGCAGCGATGCGTCGATCGGGATTGAGGATCATGACCGCCGTCCTGGCCGGGACTCTGCTCACGAGTGCCCACCGGACGGCGAGGGCGGCCGACGGCGATTCAGTCAAGGTGAACCTGACCGGGCCGCTCCTGATCTGCCATGAGCAGGCCGGGGGGGTCCGGGCCCCCGACGCCAAGGGGGCGGAGGCCGAGCACGACCTGGTCTTGTTCATCCTCGCGGGCCGCGACCCCGAGGGTAAGGTGCTCCACACGGCGCTCCCCAGGGACGGCTCCCATCGGAAACTGGACACCAAGCGGGCGACCAAATTCATCAAGGATGCCCACCTCCGGGAAGGGACGCTCAACCCGGGGCGGAAGAATACCGCCCAGCAAGTCGCATGAGGCGGCCGTGATGGGGTGACTCCGATGGCCCCGGCCGGCCCCTCGCGATGACATCGCCTCCCCGCCGTGCCGATCGCGGGTCCGGCCGACCGGCACGGCGGACACCACGGAGAAGGCGCGACCCGGGCGGCATCCTCCCCGCCGAGGCGAGCGCCAATCCCCGGCGTGCGAGCGGGTCGGCCACTTTTCCGCCCGGGCGGCGGGAAAATGGTTGACGGTGGCGTCGCGGTCGATAGGATGGAGGTGAGAAAACCCTCCTCGCGTCGTCCCTGTCGAGACGCCTCCCCCGGTCGGTGCCGATCTGTCGGCCCTCCCTCTTCGGTCACGATCGCGTGGTCCGCCGCCGATTCCTCCGGTGTCGACCCGTCGTCGGGTATTATCCTTGCATGGACAACCCGGCCTTGATGGGATGGCTCTGGGGTCTGCTGCCGGGCCCACGCGAGTGGGCCCTGGTGGCGATCGTCGTGGTGGCCCTGTACGGTCGGTCGGAGACGGCCCGCCGCGGGTTCGCCCGCCTGGCCCGTCCCTGGACGACCCGGCCTGATCGATCGACGGGGTGGCCTCGCCTCGGATGGCCGGCCGACCGCTGGTTTCTGGTCGTCGCGGCCTCCGCCGCGGCGGCCGTGGCGGCCTGGGTCGTGACCTGGATGACGGTCATCCACCGGCCCGGACCCCCCTAGCCTCGCCCCCGCCTTCGCCCGGAGATCCTCCCATGATGTCGATGCCGCTCGCCTTCCTCGGCCTGCCCGGCGGATACGAAGTCCTGGTGGTCGGGCTGGTCGCCCTCCTGATCTTCGGCAACCGGCTCCCCAGCGTGATGCGGTCGCTCGGCAAGAGCGTCACCGAGTTTAAGAAGGGCGTCGCCGGAATCGAGGAGGACCTCGACCAGGCCGCCACGGCCGACAAGAAGCCGGCCGCGGCCACCACCACCCCGAACCACGACTGACCCCCGACGGGCCCGCCGCCGGGCCCGGACGATGGAGGATCCGACGCGATGTTCGGCAATCTCAACCCGATGGAAGTGATGGTCGTCGTGGGGATCGCCATCCTCCTGTTCGGCAAGCGGCTCCCCGAGGTCGGGCGTTCCCTGGGCAAGGGGATCGTCGAGCTGAAGCGGGGGATCCGCGGCCTGGAGGAGGAGTTCCGCTTCGACGAACACTCGGTCAAGGCCGCCTACAAGCCCGAGACGACCCATACCCCGTCGGACCTGGTCGAGTCGTCCGTACCCAAGTTCGAGCCGCCCACGGCCGCGCCGGTCCGCCAGGCCGACCCCATCCCCGGGGCCGGCAAGGACTGAACCCCGCCCCGCCCCGCCCCCTCCCCGGGGTCCGGCACGATGGCCCCTGAAAAATGCGTGACGGTGGGTGCATGAGGGGCGGCCGATCGCGGAGGCCATCCGGCCCGGGTTGGCCCCGTGCATCGGCCATGGCCCATGAACCGTCGATCCTGACCGATCCCGGAGCCACGATGAGCGCCCCCCCGCCGATCGACGCCTATCGGTCTCACCGCGACCTCCCCTCCCTGGCCGGCCTGGCCACGATCGCCGAGGCGGCCCGGCCGGGCCTGGGCGTCGAGGCGTGCGTGTCGCGACTCAAACGCTACCATTACGCCTTCAAGCGGCTCCACGGGATCTTCACCGCCCGGATCACCGCCGAGCCGATCTATGAGCTGAAGACGGCCTTTGCCCACCACGCCTACCTCTGCGCCGAGCACGTCGAGGCGCTCCGGGTCCGGGTCGGCGAGATGCGCGAGCCGCCCCTGGGCCTGGACGTCGTGCCCGACCCGATGCTCGCGCTCTTCTTCGACGAGATCCTCGCCGCGCCCGCGACCGGCGACCTGCTCGTCGGGCTCTACCACGTGGCGCTCCCGGTCCTCGACGCGGCGCTGGCCTGGCATCAGGTCGACACCAACCCGCTGACCGACGCCCCGTCGGTCCGGGTCTGCCGGTTCGCCCGCCTGGAACTGGCCGACATGATCGCCTTCGGCAAGGTCTGCCTCGATCGCCTCATGGACGAGGATGCCGACCGCGAGGTCGGCCCCTGGATCGACACGCTCCGCCAGGCCCTGGCCGCCGCCGGGGGCCTGAACGGCTCCCGGACGCCTTCGGGCCGGCCCGTCGACCGGATGCATTCGGCCACGCCCTACGCCTACGACCCCGTCCCACGCCGCGACGCGCGCTATCAAGACCTGTTCAACCAGGGGGTCAACGCCGAGGCGTTCCTGTACCGGCCCGACTTCGACGACCGCTCCAAGGGCCTGATGATGCTCTTCAAGCGGATCCGCGAGATCGACGTCCCGGAGATGATGGCCGGCATCATCCACCAGACCCCGGGCAAGCCCTGGGGCTACTACCGCGACATGACCCGGCAGCTCTGGGACGAGGCCCGGCACGCCATGATGGGCGAGGTCGGCTTCGTCGCCAACGGGGTCGACTGGACCCAGGCCCGGATCACCCACAACTGGTCGCTCCGGCTCAACACCGAGTGCTCGCCCCTGGAGCGGCACGCGGTCCTCTACTTCATCGAGCAGGGGCTGATGCCCAAGACCGGCAAGAAGTACGAGTGGGAGGTCGGGGTCCGCTCGGGCGACCCCCTGCTGGCCACGATCCAGGATTACGACTGGGCCGACGAGGTCCTCCACGCCGCCATCGGCCGCGAGTGGTACATCCCCCAGGTCGGCAGGTGGAAGGAAGCCCTCGCCTTCGGCGACGAGTGCTGGACGCGGATCCTGAGCAACTGGGCCGAGGTCCGCGACAAGGGCCTGACCGGGCACGCCAACTGGTGGCCCGCCGTCTACCTCGAAGCGTGCCGGAACTGGGGGATCGAGCCCGACCCCAAAATCCTCGCCTTCGACGAGAGTTACGAAGGGAAGCGGGCCGACCTCAAGGCGGTCGGCGCCAGCGGCTGAGGACCTACCGGAGCGCCCGGGAGGCCCGGAGCCCGGCGGCGGTGAAGCGATATTGCTCGGCAAGACGGGCCCGCTGGGCCCGGGTCATCGGCTTGGCCGGGGCGTCGGCCTGGGTGAGGTCGAGCCCCTCGGGCCGCATCCCGGCGACCACCTTGGCCATCAGGGGCGAGAAGAACTGCTCGATCCAGACCGCCCGGCGCCCCTTGTCGCGGGGGACCACGGCGTCCAGGCGACGGGTCATCTCGGCGTTGGCCTCGTCGTAGCTCTTGAACTTGTCCATCCGGTCGGCGACCGCGTCGAAGGCGCGGGACAGGTCGTCGGCGTACCGCGTCCCCCCCTCGATCGAGGCGACCGAGACCCGGGCCAACTCGTCGATCGCCATCTCCGCCGCGCCCGGCGGCCCGGCCGAGGCCCGGCCGGAGGCGGACCCGGCCCCCGCGACGTTGACCGTCACCATCGAGGCCTCCGACAGGATGCCCCCGGTGGTGGCGACCACCAGCGCGAATCGGTAGGTGCCCGGGACGGTCGGCAGGAACGACGAGGTCGGCCCGTCGCCGGCCTGGAGGGCGACCCTGGGCCCGCCCGCCTGGATCCACCGGAACCGGATCTTCCCCCTCGGGGCGCTCCGGATCCCGTTGAGGACCACCTTGCGGCCGACCCGGGCCGCCTGATCGTCGCCGGCGTCGGCCTTCAGGACCTGGGCGTCGGAATCGCGCTCGGGGTCGTCGACCTCGATCGTCACCGCCCTGGCGTCGACCCCGGTGGGGTCGCCCACCACCAGGACGAAGCCGAGTGACGCGGCATCGGCGGGGACGGTGAAATGGGCCTCGGCCTTCATCGGGTCGTCGATCGCGACCCTGGGCCCCTGGGTCTGGATCCATCGATACCAGACCTTCCCCCCCGACGACGCCGACCCGTCCAGCGTGACCTTCAGGCCCGGCGAGGCGATCCCGTCCCACCTCGCCGCCGCCCGGAGCACCGACCCGGTCCGGGCGTCGACCGTCCCCGAGGGGCCGGTCGGGCGGGTCGACGCGATCGGCGTCGGCTCGTCGAACGATCGGGCCGGGCGGGCGGGCGCCTGGGCCCGGGCCGTGGGGGAGGGGCCGGCCCAGGACAACCCGACGAGGGCGATCGGGGCGAGCCGGATGGCGACCGACGCGACGGCGGATCTGGACCTGGGCACGGCGGTTCCTCCCCGACTCCGGGCGGAATAGAGTTCGCGACGACGACGGCACACCCTCGTTTTTCGGACGGGGCGCCGGACGTCTTCACCCCCTTCCCGCTTCCCAGGGACCGAGGCCCTTGCCCGGTCGACAACGCCGGAATCGCCGGGATCATCGGACCCTTCGGCCCGGGTCGGACGTCCCGCACGGTCGACGCCCCGGCTTGTCCGGCCGGGCCGGCGGGGCGTACAATCGGTCCCCGTCCGTCCGACGGATCTCGAAGCCCCCGGAGCGCCCGCCGATGTCGCAAGGCTCGGAAACCCCGACCACCCCGGCCCCCCCCCCGACCCGGCCGATGCAGCACGGCCACCGCCCGGCGTCGTCGGAGAAGTTCCCGGCCACCCTGGTCCCCGAATCGGGCTGGCACTTCCTCCACCTGTTCTACAAGGTCGACCGCGGGGCGATGGCGGCCCTGCCCGAGGACGCCCGCCGCGAGGGGCGCCGGCAGGTCGTCGAGGCCCTCGACCGCAGCCGGCCCGGCGCCCCCGAGCAGTTGCACGCGTTCGCCGTCCCCGGCCACAAGGCCGACTTCGGCCTGATGATGGCCGGGACCGACCTCCGGGCGATCCACGGGATCCAGCTCGCCGTCCAGGCCTCGGCGATCGGCCCGGCGCTGGTCCCGGCCTATTCGTTCTACTCGATCACCGAGATCTCGGAATACGTGCCCGACGTCGAGGCCTACGGCAAGATCCTCCGCGACCGCGAGGGGGCCGACCCCGAGTCCGCCGCCTACCAGGCCAAGGTCGCCGCCTATGCCGACCGGCTCGGGCCGATGAACAAGCAGCGGCTCTTCCCCGAGTTCCCCGACTGGCCCTGCCTCTGCTTCTACCCCATGAGCAAGATGCGCCAGGGGGAGCAGAACTGGTACCTCCTCCCCTTCGAGGAGCGGTCCGAGCTGATGAGCCAGCACGGCCGGAGCGGCATGAAGTTCGCCGGGAAGGTGTCCCAGGTCATCACCGCGTCCACCGGGCTCGACGACTGGGAGTGGGGCGTCACCCTCTGGGCCCGGAACCCGTCGTACCTCAAGGACATCGTCTATACGATGCGGTTCGACGAGAGCTCGGCCCGGTATGCCCTGTTCGGCGACTTCTACTTCGGCTATATCCTGCCGCCGGCCGAGGTGCTCGACGCGATCCGCGTCTGATCCGGGGCGGCCCGCCCCCGGCCGTCCCCCCGTCGAGCCCGACGATACCCCTCCCGGACCGAGGAATGCCGCCATGTGGACCTGCCCGAAGTGTCACTCGAAGGTGGATCCCGCGTTCGAGGTCTGCTGGAATTGCGGGACCTCGCCCGACGGGACCGTCGACCCGACGTTCGTCCGGGCCGACGACTCCGGGCCGATCGAGGGCGACCCCGTAACGCCCGAGCTGGACGTCGAGCAGGATCCCAACGCCCTGGGCGAGCTGCCCGGGCCGATCGGCGGCGACCTGGTCGAGGCCTACCTGGCGCTCGACCTGATGGAGGCGAAGTTCCTCGCCGACCAGCTCAACGAGGCGGGGATCCACGCCATATCGGACACCCACGACCCGCACCAGTCGTTCGGCGGGATCCAGTCCGGCCCTTACGTCCGGGTCCGCGCCGAGGACCTTGCCGGCGCCCGGGCCTGGCTCGACGACTATGACCGGAACAAGGTCCCGAGGGCGGACGCGTGACGTCCGACGGCTCGACCGGCCCGGGTCGGGCGGGGTAGACTGGACGGATCGTCGGCGGGCCGGCCCTCCCCGGCCCGACGCCCTTTCGCGGAGCCGCCTCGCATGAGCCAAGCCTCCCCGGCCGCCCGGACCCGGGCCAGGGCCGCCCGTCCGGAGGGCGGGCCCGGGGCCCCGACCGCGGCCGCCCGGCTGGCCGACGCCGGCCTGATCGGCGCCTTCCTCGCCCTCGCCTTCCTGCTCGGGGCCTTCCCGCTCAAGGACACCGACTTCTGGTGGCACCTCCGGACCGGCGACCTCATCCGCCAGACCGGACAGGTCCCGACCGTCGACAATTACACCTTCGGATTCGGCGGCCGGCCCTGGGTCGACCTCCACTGGGGGTTCCAGGTCGCCCTGAGCTGGGGATACGCCCACGGCGGCGTGGTGATGCTGACCCTCGCCAAGTGCGCGATCACCACGCTGGCCGTCGGGCTCCTGATCTCCTCCCGACGCCCGGGATGGCCCGCCTGGGTGATGGTGACGTCATGGCTCCCGGCGCTCCTGGTCCTGGGCGGTCGGATGTACATCCGGCCCGAGTCGATCTCGCTCCTTTACCTGGCGATCGTCCTGGCCGTCCTGTTCCGATGGGAGCGTCGACCGTGGCTGGCGTTCCTGTTGCCGGCGGTCCAGGTCCTCTGGGTCAACACCCAGGGGCTGTTCCTGCTCGGGCCGATCCTGATCGGCTTTGCCCTGATCGACGCCGCGACCCGGCGCGGGGCCCTCGAACCGGCCCGCCGGGGATGGTGGCGGATCGTCCTGGCGGCCTCGGCGATGGCCGGCCTGGCGTGCCTGGCCAACCCCTACGGCCTGAAAGGGGCGATCTATCCGCTCCAGCTCCTGGAGACGATGCGCAGTCCGATCTTCAAGGACATCGGCGAATTGATGCCCGTGCCGACCCTGATCAAGGAAGTGGGCCTGGACAACCTGACGCTCCGGCTCCACCTGGCAACGATGGCCCTCGGCGCCCTGAGCTTCCTGATCCCGATGTCCTGGGTCGCCTGGACCCGCCTGGCCGATCGCCCGGCCGGATCCGGGCCGGGACCGAAGCCGGCCCGGGCGAAGAAGAAGCCCGCAGGGATCCCGGTCGACGACCCGACCCGATGGCGCCTCGGCCCGGCCCGGCTCCTCCTCTACCTCGCCTTCAGCGCCCTGAGCTGGACGGCGACCCGGAACAGCCACCAGTTCGCGGCGGTGGTCGGCACGGTGACGGCCTGGAATTTCGGCGAGTGGGCCGGCGCGATCCGGGCGAGGAAGATCCGCCGGGACCCCGCCGGATCGCCGACCCGGGCCTGGCCCCGGCTGGCCGCATTCGGGGCCGTCGGGCTCGTGATCCTGGCGGTCGGGTCGGGCCGGTTCTATGCCTGGTCCAACGAAGGGCGGACGATCGGCCTGGGCGAGGAGCCGCTCTGGTTCCCCCACGAGGCCGTCAAGTTCGCCGGCGGGCCCGGGATGCCCGACCGCCTCCTCGGCTACCACAACGGCCACCCGGCGCTCTACGAGTATTACTGGGGGCCCGCCAAGAAGGTCTACACCGACGCCCGGCTCGAAGTGATGGGCCCCGAGATCTACGCTCGATACCGCGCCCTCCAGGAACGGATCGGCAAGAACGCCGGAGGATGGGACGAGGAGCTGGCCGAGATGGGCCGGCCGGCGATCCTGATCGACAACATCCACGCCGGGAATGCCGACATGTCCGCGACCCTGCTCAACTCCCGACGATGGCGATGCGTCCGGTTCGACCCGATCGCCTCCGTGTTCGTCCACGAATCGCTCTCCGACATCGTCCGGGACCACGGGGTCGACTTCCTGGCCATCCACTTCCGTCGCGAGGCCGAGGTTGCGCCCGAAGACCCGCCGACGCTGACGGCGACCGTCAAGGCGCTCCGGAACGTCGCCACCAGGCTCCGCTTCCGGCCCGGCGGCGGCGAGCAAGGCCGGGCCCTGATCCTCCTGGGCCTCGACTATGCCCGACGCCTCCGGGCCGCCGATCCGCGCGGGCTCGACGGCCGGAAGCAGGCCGGCCTGCTCGAATACCTCCGCGAGCCCCTGGATTCGGAGCAGCCGATCCCCCGGTTCCGGCTCCCGTTCGACCCCGCCTTCGACCTCTCGCCGATCCGGGCCACCTACGAGCTGGCCCGGGCCCGCGAGGTCGACCCCGACGACGGGATGACCCAGTGGTCGCTGGCCCGGCTCTTCCTGATGCGGGGCATGGACGAGGCCGCCTTGCCGCTCCTGGGGCGGTTCGCCGGCCAGCCGAACGTCAACCTCCAGCAGAGGGCGGAGAAGGCGAGGGCCGCCGAGGAGGTCGCCGAGATCCGGGCCCGGCTCGGCCCCGGCCCGTCGACGAAGTGGGCCAACCTCAGCGAGCTGGATCGGCTCGTATCCGAGCTGCTGGCGAAGGGCCGGGCCGCGACCGCCGCCGACGTGATCGAGGCCGCCTATCCGCCCGGATCCCGCCCCCCCGAGTGGACCGACCGCCTGGCCGTCCTCCGCCTCCACCTCGGCCAGCCCGCCCGGGCCCGGGCCGCCTACGCCGGATCATCCCGCCCGGCCCGGGTGGCGGCCACGTACCTCGTCGAGGGCGATTTCGCCTCCGCCCGGAAAGCCTACCGCGAGGCGATCGCGGCCGGCACCGACCCGTTCGAAGCCCACTACGGCCTGGCCCTCCTCGAACAGGACGACGGCCACGCCGCCGGGGCCCTCGCCGAGGCCCGCCTCGCCGACTCGGCCGCCGTCAACGACCACTCCCGCGCCGCCGCCCGCCAGATCATCGCCACCGCCGGGCCTTATGTGAGGGACGAGCCCGCCTCTCTCCCGGGGAGAATCGGGCCTTGAAATCCTCCTGGTTCCGATGGAATCTGAAGCATGTCCTGGTCGCCGTGGCGGCCTTGGCGATGATGTTCGCCGTGCTCGGAGTGGGAGAGGCGGTCGGGGCCTCTGTCTTGGGGACGGCCTTCATCGCCCCCATCGTTCGGGCCCAGTCGGGGCGACGTATCAAGGCCGCGGCCTGGGTCGCGTCCCTCCATCCGATTTACCTGCTGATCTCGCTCCATGTCACCTGGATAACGGCTTGGTACGTGCTGGGACATCGACCCCGCATATCATTTGATGATCCGAAGTTCATCGGAGCCGCTGTCGATTGCCCTTACATCGCCACTGCAATTCTCTTGATATCTCTCCCGTTTTCATTCCTCGGATTTATTGTTTTGAACATGATCGACCTTTGCTCCACAAGGCCGATGAACCGCGAAGTTGAACCCCGGATTATTGATAAAGCCGCGATCCTGCTCCGGTCCTTGGTGTGGATCGCGGGCTTTTTGATCCTCCGAATCGATCGATTCAAGGTATTCGATTGGTTTCTTGATTGATTGCCCGTCAACCCGGGCCGTTCGTTGGAGCGAGCCCTATAATTCCATCGAGTCAGCCGAGCAATCGACCGGAGCCCCGCCGATGGCCATCACCTTCGCCCCGACCGCGACCTTCGAATGGAAGCGATGGCCCGAGGCCGAGGCGTTCGTCGACGGCCTGATCGCCTCGGGCCTGGCGGGCAACGCGTTCGCCGCCGGGCTGGCGGGTCGGATGGCCCGCGAGTCGAGCACCCGGTTCCGGGATTGGGTCGATCACCTGGTGGTCGGCGAGACGCCCGGGCTGTCGCGGAGGCTGGAGGCGCTGGGATATGCCCGGCAGGTGGGCCCGGTTGCGGCGGGCTCGTCGGTCATCGCCCACGAAGGGGGGATGTTCCCGAGGATCGCCGTCGCGCCGGGCCCGGGGCCGGAGGTCCGCGTGGTTGCCATCAAGGTGGAGTCGGTCGCGGCGTTCTCGCGGGCCCATGACCTGGGATTGGCGGTCCTGGGCTGCCCGATGGGACCGTACCGGGTCGGGCGGGTATCGGGCTCGGGGACGGGCTTCGCGGCGGTCGAGCGGCGGGGGTACGTCGGGTTCGACCCGTACTCGGGCGAGATGGCCCGGGTCGGCCGGATGGCCCCGCAATCAACGCGGGACGCCCTGGCCGCCCGCGAGTTGTGGGAGGCCCGTCGCCGCCGGTTCGACGACGACGCCGAGGGGTTCGACGTCGCCGAGGCGACGCTGGCCCGGGTGATCGAGCGGGCCGGCGGGCCCGACCTCGCCTGCCACCTGGTCTTCGAGGTCGAGCGCGATTACTGGCAGTCGCGGAACCGCGCGGCGAGGGTCCAGAAGGCCCGGCAGGACCGGCTCGGCCTGGGGTGGGCGAACCACGACCACCACACGTTCCGATCGTCCCGGCGGTTCTTTCCCCGCCTGATGGGGATGTTCAAGGCGCTGGGGTTCCGGGCCCGCGAGCGGTTCCACGCGGGCGAGGACGCCGGATGGGGGGCGCAGATCCTGGAACACCCGACGACGGGGATCGTGATCTTCGCCGACCTCGACCTCGCCCCCGACGAGGCGTCGCACGACTTCGCCCGCCACGCCCTGCCCGACCTCGCCCGGCCCAACACCGTTGGCCTCTGGGTCGCCCTGCACGGCGAGTCGATCCTGGGGGCCGGGATGCACCACCTCGAAGCCCAGTTCGACTTCGACGCCCTCCGGGCCGACCTCAAGGCCGAGGCCGACATCGACGTCATGAAGCCCTTCTCCGACTTCCCCTTCCTCCGCCAGGCCTTCACCGCCGGCGAGCGCTGGCCCGTCGAACCCGGGAGGCTCGACCGGGCCCGGGAATCCGGCTCCATCGACGACGCCCAGCGCGCGAAGTTCCTCGCCGAGGGGGCCATCGGAAGCCACCTCGAAGACCTCCAGCGTACCGAAGGCTACAAGGGGTTCAACCGGCAGGCCGTCGGCGCGATCCTCGCGGCCGTCGACCCCCGACTTCACTGATCGGGCGATCGGCCTTCCGTCTCGATGGGCTTGCCGTCGCGGACTTCCCAGCCTTTCCAGACCTCGGCGGCCTCGGGGTGGTGGGCGCGGAGCCATTCGGTCGCCTCGTCGAGCTTGCGGGTCCGAGCTTCGCCCTCGGCCCGGGCGGCGGCGTCGAGCAGGGCGGCCAGGGGCGCGGGGGGATCGTCCCGGCCGGCGGCCCGGGCGAGGGCCTCCCTCGCGACGGGATCTCCGGGGGCCATGACGGACCGGGTATAGGTCGCCCAGAGGGCGAGGGCGGGGTCTTTGTGGGCCCGGAGCTGGTCGAGCGGCTCCCAGGGGATCCGGTATCCCTGGCCGACCCCGTAGGCCATCGGGCGGGCCAGGAGCAGTCGGAGCCAGTCGGGCCAGCCCTCGCTCCGGGCGACCATCAGCGCGTATCCCTTGGGGTCGGCCCGGATGGCGTCGGAGGTCAGGCCCTCGGCGAGGATGTATCGGGCCAGGGGGGGGAGGTCCTTGCGGAGGGCCAGGTCCATCCGCTGGCGGTCGTTGGCCGACGGGTGATGGGCCACGGCCCAGGCCGCCCGGATCCGGTCGGGCTCGGGTCGCGCCGGGGAGTTCAGGGCGGCGATCCCGGCCCAGAGGTCGCGGGTCTTCCAGAGCCCCAGGAAGAACGTCCCCACCAGCACGACCGAGAGGATCAGGCCGGCGATCCCCAGGTAATACAGCCCGCCGTACTTCTCGACCTGCGACTTCCGGGGGGGGTCGGGCGTGACGATCGGCAGCTCGGGGAACGACGGCTTCCCGGGCGGGGTCACGATCGGCAATCTCGGGAACTCGGGCATGGGCGGGCGCTCTCGGGTCCGGCTCGGGCTTCCGGTCCGAGCTTACCCGATCGGCCGGCGACGGGGTAAGATGGGGGCATGAAGCTCAAGCGACAGCCCGAGGATTTCCGGGTCGAGGAACTCCCCCTGGTCGAGGGGACGGATCGGGGCCGGTTCGGCTTCTACCGGCTCACCAAGCGCGGGGTCGGCACGCTGGAGGCGGTCGAGGCGATCCGCCGACGATGGAACCTGGCGGGCCGTCAGATCAGTTACGGGGGGATGAAGGATCGGCACGCGGTGACGATCCAGTACCTGACGATCCTCGACGGCCCCGACCGGGGCCTCCGCGAAGGGTCGATCGAGCTGGAGCCGCTCGGGCGACTGGCCCACCCCTACGGGCCGAACGCCTTCCGGGGGAATCGGTTCACCGTGGTCCTCCGCGACCTCTCCCGCGAGAAGGCCGGGGCGGCGGCCGTCGCCCTTGGCGAGCTGCCCCGCGACGGCCTGCCCAACTACTTCGACGATCAGCGATTCGGCTCGGTCGGCCACGACGGCGACTTCATCGCCAGGGCCTGGCTGGCCGGCGACCACGAGAAGGCCCTCCGGCTGGCCATCGCCGAGCCCAACGCCTCCGATCGCCCCGACGCCAAGGCGGAAAAGGCGACCCTCCGCGCGACCTGGGGCGACTGGGCCGAGGCCAAGGCCCGGCTCCCCCGGTCGCACGCCCGGAGCCTGGTGACATACCTGGTCGACCACCCGACCGACTTCCGGGGCGCCTTCGCCCGGGTCCGCCGCGAACTCCGGTCGCTCTACTTCTCGGCGTTCCAGAGCCACCTCTGGAACCTCGAACTCGCCCGGCTGATCGAGCGGACCACCCGGCCCGACCAGCGGGCCGTCGTCGAGTTCAAGGTCGCCCCGCTCCCGATCCACCGTGGCCTCGACCCCGATCAGGCCGCGATCCTGGCCGCCGCCCGGCTCCCGCTGCCCGCCTCGCGGACCCCCCTGCCCCCGGATGGCCCGGTCCGCGACGCCGTCCTGGAGGTCGTCGCCGGGTTCGGCTTCGCCTGGGAAGACCTCCGGGTCAAGCACCTGAAGGACGTCTTCTTCTCCCGGGGAGACCGCCCCGCGCTCTTCTTCGCGCACGGCCTGACCCACGACGCCGGGCCGGATGACCTCTACCCCGGCCGGGTCAAGATCGCGCTCGGCTTCGACCTGCCCAGGGGGGCCTATGCCACGCTGGTCGTCAAGCGGGTCACCGACGCCGCCCGGGCCGGTTGATCCGACCGGGGCGGCGTCGGGATTGATCAATATTCGATCATGTGTGGATCGAAAAGCCCTTGCGGTAGTCGCGGCGGAGGTGCTGGTCGGCGTCGGAGTTGTTCTTGACCCTCATGGCGGGGGCGTCCCACTCGATCTTGCCGCCGGCCTTGAGGGCGACGACGCCGAGGAGGACGGTCTCGGTCAGGCGGCCGGCGTAGTCGAAGTTCGACAAGGCTTTACTGGGGTCCTTGGCGACGATCGCGTCGACCCACTCCTTGAAGTGGCCGGGCGAGCGGGGCAGGGTCTTCTCGACCTTGGGGGCGTCCTTGAACTTGTCCTTGGGGAGCAGGGTGGACTCGGCGCCGTAGTCGTTGGTGGAGAAGAATGAGCCCTTCTCGCCGACGATCAGGAGGCCGCTGCCGGGCATGTTCAGGCCGTCGAGCTTCTCCTTGATGGCGGCCTTCTTCTCCTTGGGGAGCTTGTCGCCGCCGTCGTACCAGGTCAAGGAGAGCGGGGCCCGGCCTTCCCGCGCGCCGAAGTTGGTCCGGATGATCGACCAGGCCGGGTAGGTCTCGCGGTCGACGATCCCGGAGGTCTCGACCACCTCGACCGACTCGGGGTCGAACAGGCCCAGGCCCATCACGGCGACGTTGAGGGTGTGGCAGGCCATGTCGCCCAGGGCGCCGGTGCCGAAGTCGAGCCAGCCTCGCCAGTTGAAGGGGTGGTAAGCCTTGTTGTAGGGGCGCTCCCTGGCCGCCCCGAGGAACTGGTCCCAGTGCAGGTGCTTGGGGACCGGCTGCTCTTCTGTCGGCCGGGCGATCCCCTGGGGCCAGATCGGCCGATTGGTCCAGGAGTGGATCTCCTTGATGTCGCCGAGCAGGCCGGATCGGAGCAGCTCGACGCCGCTCCGGAATCCGTCGGCGGCGGTCCCCTGGTTGCCCATCTGGGTGCAAAGCTTCTTGTCGGCGGCGAGCTGGCGGAGGACCCGGGCCTCCTCGACCGACCAGGTCAGCGGCTTCTGGATGAAGGCATGCTTGCCCATCCGCATGGCCATCGCCCCGGCCGGGGCATGGGTGTGGTCGGGCGTGCTGACGGTGACGGCGTCGATCTTCTCGCCCATCTCTTCGAGCATCTTGCGATAGTCGAAGTACTTCTTGGCCTTGGGATACTTGGCGGCCATCTTGTCGAGCGTGTTCTCGTCGCAGTCGCAGAGGGCGACGATCTCGCCGAACTTGCCGGCGTCGTTGGTGTCGCTGTCCCCCTTGCCGCCGACGCCGATGCAGGCGAATCGGACGCGCTCGTTGGGAGAGCCTTGCTGGCCGAAGGCCGGCGAGCCGAGGACCGAGCCGGCCACGCCGGCCAGCGCGGATTGTCGGAGGAAATCACGGCGAGTCGGGCGTCGGATCATCGAGCTAGTTCTCCCTGGTGCGATCGGCGGCGGGATGGCCCGGCCCCGACGACCCTCGGGGCCGCCGGGCCACCCCCCGAGTATGCCGCGACCCGCCGGCCGCCGCAATCGCCCGGCGCCGCGTCCCGAGGTCGATTCGCGATCCCCGGCCGGACGCGGTCACCCCCGGACCCCGTCACTCCCCGACGCAAAACGGACCCATCGCCGCATCCCGGACCGCTGGAAAAAACGAAGCCAACGCGACCCCACCCGACGTCCAACCGATCCCCTGGTCGCCCCTCCGCCCGCCAGAAGCAACCCAACTCCCCGATCTGCCCGACAAGACGAACCCAATCGAGGCCGTAAGATGGAGGACCTGGTCCCGTCGGCGGACCCCCGAGCGCATCCTCGGGCCCAGGGGACCGGATGCCCGGACGCCCCGCCAGGAAGAACCCATCGCCGACAACCCCCCTCCCCCGCCCGGGGCGAACGGCCACCTGCTTGCCAGGACGAACCCAATTGACCTCCCCGGTCCGACCGCCAGGACGGACCCGATCCCCCGACACCACTCTGCCCCGAAAAAACGAACCCAACGCCTCCCGGGGCGAATCGTCGGGATATCGCTTGCCCCCCAAGGATAAGATCGTGTCGGCGACCCTCGCCTTATCGGGTCAATCCCGGCGAACCTCCGGATTTCACCCCCCGGCTCATCGGGCGAACGGGTCGGCCGGGAAGACAACCCCGAGGCCCGCCAGGCTGGTCATCAGATCACTCTGATGCGAGACGATCGTCGGGTTGGCATCGGCCAGTTGCTGGCGGATCGCCAGTGCCCGGCCGAACGACTCCGGCGCCCGGGCCGGCTCGCCGGTGCTGTCGAGTCGGTAGAATCGCTCGTCCTTGAGGATCGGATCCTCGGTCACGGTGGCCTGGAAAGCGTGGATCGCCTCTTGCGCCAGGTCAAAGCGGGCCTGGAACTTCTCGTTGGACGCCTTCAGGTCGGCGTTGATCCGCGACTCGCGGGCGTTGGCCTCGACCAGCAGGGCGTTCCGGGACCGGACCAGGTCGTTGGCCTCCTTCAGTCGGGGGCCAGAGGAAGCGGAACCGGAGGGCCCCGGCCGTCGAGGTGCCGACGGGCGGGACGGCCGTCCGGTACGGGTCGTCGCCCGGAGGAACCGCGTCTTGGCGACGCCCACCACGACCACCCCGCCGCCCATCGCCCGTCGGAGATGGGCCCCGAGGCCCGGCCCATCGTCGTCGCCCAGCCGGACGTGGCCGTCGCCGATAACGACCTCGGGCGGCCGGTCGAGCGTCCCGAGGACCGCCAGGAGGCAGGGCAGCTCGCGGCGGTAGAACTCGCCGGGGACGTACGGCTCGACCTCTTCGATCCGGACGGCGGACTCGGACGCCGGCCGGTCGTCGGGCCGGCCGAGGGACAGCATGCAGGCGGCGACCGCGCCGTCCTCGCGGCAATCGTCGTCCACGCGGGCGATCATCCGGCCGTCCTCGGGGTTCCTTCGATCGGAGTCGGAACCCCCGGCGGCAGGGAAGGTTCAGGACAGGGTGATCCGGCCCGCCCGGAAGTCAATCGTCAATGACTGACCCCGGAAGAAATCCAGCCCGAGCAAGCCATCCACGCCCGAACCCGACGGCAACGTGTGCGAGATCACCGGGAAGCCGAACCGGTGTTGCCCCAAGGCGCTGAAGCGGGTCAGGACGACGATGGGGACGATTTCGACGGCGCTCCCCGTCAGCATCGAGGTCCGTCGGGGCGATTGGTCGGGGTCGAAGCCGACGGTGATGAGCGAGTCCCGATCGATCACGCTCATGGACGCCCCCGTGTCCAGCGCGAGTTTCAAGGCCGCGGACCCGAAGGGCCCGGTGATCATGGCAACCACGACGATCGGGCCCCTTCCCGGTCGGAAGGGATGGCTGCTCACAGGTTGAGCGCCATGTGCTCGGGATATTCTCCCAGATAGAACACGGCGAAACGCCCGGGCCGGATCTCCCTCGCCTTCCGGTGGACCTCATCCCGGTCCGGGGAGTGGAAGAGGACCCTGCCGGAGATGTCCGTGAGATCCTCGTTCGTCCGGAGGTCTCCGATGAGCACCCAATCCGGGGCGTATCGGGCCTCGATCTCTTCCATCGTCAGGATCTGATCGTCCATGTCGTCCTCAACTCGATCTCGGATCGGGCCTGTCGAGCCCTCGCGGGCCACTGTCGTCCCGCGAGCCTGCGCCGTCAAGCCGTCGGGGCCGTCCTTGCGTTCCTGCTCGGCGGCGTCGAGGGCCTCGCCGACGATCTCCACTCCGATCTCGACCTGTCGGCGGGTCAGGCAGAGGGGCGGGCAGAACCGGACGGTGCTCGGGCCGCAGGGGAGGAGCAGGAGCCCCCGTCGGAAGGCATGCTCGATGATCCGGTCGCGGAGGGCGGGGTCGGGCTCGCCGGCGGACTGGACCTCCATGCCGACCATCAGGCCGAGCCCCCGGACTTCCTTGATGCTCGGGTGGCCGGGGGCGAGGGCCCGGAGTGCGCCCATGAGCTGATCGCCCCGACGGCCGGCGTTGGCCCGGTATCGCCGCTCGATCAGGGCGAGGGTCGCCAGGGCCGAGGCGCAGGCCACCGGGTTGCCGCCGAAGGTGCTGGCGTGGCTCCCGGGGGGCCAGTCCATCACGTCGGCCCGGGCGACGATCGCGCCCAGCGGGAGCCCGTTGGCGATCCCCTTGGCCAGGCAGACGATGTCGCCGGCCACCCCCCAGTGCTCCGAGGCGAACATCCGCCCCGTCCGGCCCATACCCGACTGGATCTCGTCGAGGACCAGCAGCGCCCCGACCTCGTCGGCGATCGCCCGGAGTCCGGGCAGGAAGTCGTCGGGCGGGACGATGTACCCCCCCTCGCCCTGGATCGGCTCGACGAAGATCGCCGCCAGCTCGTCGGGCGGGCAGGTGGTCCGGAGCAGGGCCCGGACGCTTTCCAGGTCGCCGAACCGGGCGTGGTGGACCTCGGGGACCAGCGGGGCGTACCCCCGGCGCTGCATCGGCTTGGACGCGCTGAGGCTCATCGCGCCGAAGGTCCGGCCGTGGAAGCCGCCCAGGAACGCCAGGGCCCGGGGCCGCCCGGTGTGGCGGCGCGCGAGCTTGAATGCCGCCTCGATCGCCTCGGCGCCGCTGTTGGCGAAGAAGACGCGCCTGGGCCCCTCGCCGGGCGCCAGCCGGGCCAGGCGTTCGGCCAGGCGGATCTGGGGCGTGTAATAGAAGTCGGTGCCCGACATGTGGATCAGCCGGCCCGCCTGGCGGCGGATCGCGGCGACCACCCTCGGATGGCCGTGGCCGGCGGCCGTGACGGCGATCCCGGCGGTGAAGTCGAGGAACCGGTTGCCGTCCAGGTCCTCGATCATGGCCATGCTGGCCCGTCGGACCACCAGCGGGTAGGTCCGGGTGTACGACGGCGACATCACCGCGGAGTCGCGGGCCAGCCAGGCCGAGGCCCGGGGGCCCGGCAACGGTCCGACGATCCGGGGCCCGTCGCGATGCAGGGCGATCATGGCGACTCCTTCCGTGGCGACTTGCGGGCGACCCCGCCCGGACATGCGCGGCGGCCGACGCGACCGGGCCCCGCCCGGGCCCCCATCACCACCTTGATTGTAGGACACGGGCCGCCCCGATCAACGATCGGCGGGCTAGGGCGCCCATCGCGGCCGGGCCGATCCCGGGCCCGGTCGGCGTCCAATGTCCCCTGCCCCGGGGCTCCCCCGTCGGGTGGGAGGGCGATGGGAAGGGCCGCCGGGCCGCGATCCGCCGGCGGCCCCCTCCCGACTGGGGCTCGCGCCGACGGCGCGGGTTGGTAAGATGGAGGGATCATCGCCCCGCGCCGGCCGACGCTCGCCGAGTCCCCCACCTTCCTCCCGGGAAGACCATGGCCTTCGATCCCAAGTTCATCCGCAACTTCTCGATCATCGCCCACATCGACCACGGCAAGAGCACGCTGGCCGACCAGCTCCTGCTCCAGTCGGGCGCCATCTCGCAGCGCGAGTTCCGCGAGCAGCTCCTGGACGACATGGACCTGGAGCGCGAGCGCGGGATCACGATCAAGGCCCGGGCGGTGGCGATCAACTATGTCCTGGACGGGCAGAACTACGAGCTGAACCTGATCGACACGCCGGGGCACGTCGACTTCCATTACGAGGTGTCGCGGAGCCTGGCCGCCTGCGAGGGGGCCATCCTGCTGGTCGACGCCACCCAGGGGGTCCAGGCGCAGACGGTCGCCAACGCCTACGCGGCGATCAACGCCAACCTGACCATCGTCGCGGCGCTGAACAAGATCGACATGCAGGCCGCCCGGCCGGACGAGATCCGCGAGGAGATCGAGTCGACCCTGGGGATCGACCCCCTGGAGGTCCTGGCCGTCAGCGGCAAGACCGGCCTGGGCGTCCCGGAGATCTTCCGGGCGATCATCGACCGGGTCCCGCCCCCGCCCGGCGACGTCGACGGCCCGCTCCGGGCGCTGATCTTCGACTCCAAGTTCGACGACTACCAGGGGGTGGTGATCTACGTCCGGGTCGTCGACGGGATGCTCAAGGTCGGCCAGAAGATCCGGCTGATGGCCCAGGGGACCGAGCACGAGGTGATCAACCTCGGCCGGTTCCGCCCCCGAGAGACCCCCTGCGACGACCTGGGGGTCGGCCAGGTGGGCTACGTCACCGCCAACATCAAGCGGCTGTCCGACGTCCGGATCGGCGACACGATCACCGGCGCCGGCCGCCCGGCCGAACACGCCCTGGCCGGCTACCAGGAGCCGGCGCAGGTGGTCTTTTGCGGGCTGTTCCCGGCCACCAACAACCAGTTCGAGGACCTCCGGACGGCGCTCCAGAAGCTGGCGCTCAACGACGCCAGCTTTACCTTCGAGCCCGAGTCGTCCGACGCGCTGGGGTTCGGCTTCCGGTGCGGGTTCCTGGGGATGCTCCACATGGAGATCGTCCAGCAGCGGCTGGAGCGCGAGAGCAACCTGTCGCTGGTCCAGACGGCGCCCAACGTCACCTACGAGATCACCACCCGGCGGGGCGAGACCCTGCACATCTCCAACCCGACCCGGATCCCCGACCCCGGCGACATCGAGGAGTTCCGCGAGCCGGTCGCCCGGGTCAACTTCATCATCCCCTCGGACTGCATCGGGGCCCTGATGCAGCTCTGCGAGGACCGCCGGGGCGTCTACCAGAAGACCGAGTACATGACCCCCACCCGCGCCATCCTGTCCTACGAGCTGCCGCTGGCCGAGATGATCTATGACCTCTACGATAAGCTCAAGAGCTCGACGCGCGGCTACGGGACGATGGACTTCGAGATCCTCGGCTTCAAGGAGAACGACCTCTGCCGGCTCGACGTCCTGGTCAACGGGGCGAAGGTCGACGCCCTGTCGATCGTGGTCCACCGGTCGTTCGCCGAGCGGCGGGGCCGCAAGCTGGTCAAGAAGCTCAAGGCCGAGATCGAACGCCACCAGTTCGAGGTGGCCATCCAGGCCGCCATCGGCAGCCGGGTCGTCGCCCGCGAGTCGATCTCCGCCCTGAGGAAGAACGTCACCGCCAAGTGCTACGGCGGCGACATCTCCCGCAAGCGGAAGCTCCTGGAGAAGCAGAAGGAAGGCAAGAAGCGGATGAAGCAGGTCGGCAACGTCGAGATCTCGCAGGAGGCCTTCCTCTCGGTCCTCGACGACGGCGACGAGTGATCCCGGGGTACATCCGAGACACGGGGAGTTCCCATGCAGATCCTTCGTGAGATGTCCATCTGGGGAGATGCCCAACAATTCGATACCTTGATGGATGAATTCGAGCGCGGACTACCCGGCGGGTGGAGTCGAGACAGGGCGTCCGAGGTACTTCACGAATATCACGGGAATAAGCCGGGGCGTTATCACTTCCGGTCGGCGGGAGGCGATGGATTTCCGGCTTGTGACCTGATCCTCATCCGCTTGGGCACGACCGCCCTGGGGGTCGCGAACATCATCCCACGCGATGACGATCGTTTCTCGTTCAGCGAGCACAATGCCGCACTTGAGGAGTTCTGCGAGGAGATAGCCCGCCCTTGCGTCGAGAAGATGGGCATGGGCCTCGAACTGACTTCCGGTCAATTCGACATCAATCGATGGTTGAATGACGAATCGGTCAAGAAGCTCCGTGACTTCTGTCGGCTGGCCAACAAGGGGCTCGGCGGCGCACTCCCCCTCGACCGCGATCGTTGGCTCGACTTCGTCGTGACGGCCCATCGCGATGGGAGCAAAATGCCTACGACATTGCTCCGTCGATGGCTTATCGAAGACGGAGGATGGTACTTCGAAGATGCCGACCGGCTTGCCGGCGAATATGCATTCGGAGGGGATGTTTTGTCCTACTCGCTAAATCAACCCGCCCGAGCGTGATTTTATGCCGAGCATCGGAGCTTTGGCGGATCTGATCGCGCGAACAGGCATTCCTGTGCTGTTCCTGGACACGTGCAATTTCCTCGATATTATACGCTTGGCGATATCGGAACGATTCCGGCCGGGCGAGGCCCAAGCGGCCAAGGAATTATCGAATTTGATCTCGGCCTCGCCTCCATCGTGCCTGCTGGTCGCGTCTTCGATCATCAACCGCGAATGGAATGACAACCTACCGAACGTCAGGAAGGCAGCGACGGACCATTTGGCCGGGTTGGAGAGGGAATCTGGCCATTTCCATGAAGCTTGCGAAACGCTAGGGATCGCGGGAAGGGCGGGACGTACGGGCTATTCGAGTTCGGGATTGACCGAGACACTTTGCGAGCTTTCGAAAAAATTGTTTGATAATGCGGTCCATCTCGACGCCGATCGCGAAAGTCGAGTTAGGGCGACTTTCCGTGTGGAGGAGAAGAGACCGCCCGCCTTGGAAAGCAAAGAAATCAAGGATTGCATAGTCATTGAGGAATACCTTGCGGTTTGTGAGGCGTTGAGGTCGGGTGGGTACTCGGGCAAGTTGGTCTTCTGTACGACGAATAAAAAAGATTACTGCATCGGCTCGGCCCTTGATGGGCAATTGGCGAAGGAGTTCGGCGAGGTCGGGCTGAAGTTCGCGAAGAATTTGCAACACGCACTCCATGAAATGACCCATTAATTCCATGAAGGAGTCGGGCGGCAGCATGGAATCGGGCCAGGACCAATCAGGGAGGATCCTGGAAGCAGGGGCGACTCCAGCCTCGGCCCTGGCCCCGCCGCGGCCCGAGGCGGTCCGTCGGCAGACGGCGGAATTCCTGGTCCTGCTGGGGGTGGGGATCCTCCTGCTCCGGACCTTCGCGGCCGAGGCGTACGTGGTCCCGACCGGGTCGATGGCCCCGACGCTCCTGGGATTCCACCGCGAGCTGACCTGCCCGAACTGCCGGTTCCCGTTCGTCGTCGGGATGGACGAGGAGGGGCGGTCGGGGCGGCCGGTCTGCCCGAACTGCGGGCAGGATGGGCTCGGCGGCGTCCCGGCGGTCGACTGCAACGGCGACCGGCTCCTGGTCCAGAAGTTCCTGTTCGACTTCCGGCGGCCCAGGCGTTGGGAGGTCGCCGTCTTCAACAGCCCGGACGAGCCCGACCAGGCGTACGTCAAGCGGGTCGTCGGCCTGCCCGGCGAGACGATCCAGGTCGTCGACGGCGACGTCTTCGTCGACGGCCGGATCGCGCGGAAGTCGGCCGTCGAGCGGCGGGCGACGCGGATCCTGGTCTTCGACAACGACTTCATCCCCGCCGACTCCGACCGGTTCCCCCGGTGGGCGTTCCGGGGCGACCGCTACCGCCGGGCGACCCCCAGCGGGTGGCGGGCCGAGGGGTCCCGGTTCGTCCACGGGCCGACGCCCACCTCCGCCGATCGCGAGGACTGGCTCGAATATCTCCACTGGGACCCCGACCGGGGGCGGCACGGGCCGGTCCGCGACTTCTGCCCGTACAACGGCGGCGACGCCCGGGGCGATAATGTCGTCCGCGACCTGATCATCGAGGCCGACGTCTCGGCCCGGCCCGACCTGAAGTCGGTCTCCATCCGCCTCGACCACGGCGTCGACCACTTCACGGTCGCGATCCCGGTCGACGGCCGGGGATCGCCGGAAGTCCGGCGTAATGGCCGGGTCCTGGAGGCGGCCAACCCGTCCCCCGGGCTCCGATCGTCGCCGGCGACGGCCCCGAGGTTCGCCCGGCTGGAAGCCTCGACGGTCGACCGGCGGCTGAGCCTGACGCTGGACGGCGTCCCGCTCTTCGACCCGATCGACTTCGAGGCGGCGGGCGGGTCCGGGTTCGGGCCCCCGGCCAGCCCGATCGGCCTGGGGGCCCTGGGCGGCTCGATGGAGGTCCGCCGGGTCAGGATCTTCCGCGACATCTATTATACGAGCGGCCCGGGCCTGGGGGGCCATCCCTCGTACGGGGTCGACCGGCCGTACCGGCTGTCGGCCGACGAATTCTTCGTCCTGGGCGACAACAGCCCGGTCTCCAAGGACTCGCGATTCTGGGCCGACGGCCCGGCGGTCCGGGGCGACCGGTTCCTGGGCAAGCCGTTCCTGGTCCACCTGCCCGGCCAGGTCGTCTCGCTCCGGGTCTTCGGCAGGCCGATGGGCTGGATACCCGACCCCCGCGAAATACGTTACATTCGATAGCCCGACCGACCGCCGGACCTCCGACCGCCAGGGACCCCGCACGATGAGCCGGACCGTCACCCGCACCCAGGCCGCCCAGACGACCCCGGCACCGACGGCGCCGGAGAAGCCCCGGGAGACGATGCGCGACTTCGTCGAGCAGATCGTCGTCGCGATCATCCTGGCCATCCTGATCCGGGGTTTCGACGCCGAGGCGTTCGTGATCCCGACCGGGTCGATGGCCCCGACCCTGATGGGGCGGCACAAGGAGGTGACCTGCCCGCAGTGCGGCCACGTCTATGCGGTCAACGCCTCCGACGACATCGAGGACTTCATCGGCAAGGAGCGCGGCGGGGCGTACCATCAAATCGACGTCGCGGAGTCGGCACCCGGCCGGCTGGCCGCCGCCGAGCGGGACCTGTCCGCGGCCACCCGGGCCGGCGACCGGTTCGGGGCCGAGGAGGCGAACGATCGGATCCGGAGGGCCCGCCACGAAGTCGAGACGGGCCCCGGCAAGATCCGGGACGCCAAGGACCACCTCGGGCAGCTCAGGCAGTCCGGGACCTGCGTCAACTGCCGGTATTCGACCGACCTGGAGGAGACGGCCAGCTTCAAGGGCGACCGGATCCTGGTGATGAAGTTCCCCTATGAACTCCCCTTCCTCCCGGGCTCGGCCGGCCCGAAGCGGTGGGACGTCGTCGTCTTCCACTACCCGAACAAGCCCGAGACCAACTACATCAAGCGGCTGGTGGGCCTGCCCGAGGAGGAGCTCCGGATCAACCACGGCGACATCCAGGCCCGGCCGTCCGGCTCGGGCGAGCCGTTCCGGATCCAGCGCAAGCCCCCGATCCACCAGCGGTCCATGCAGATGCTCGTCCACGACGACGGCCACCGCCCCCAGCTCCTCGACGGCAAGCCCGAATGGCGGCGATGGGAGCCCGCCGGTTCGTGGCGCGAGGAGGCCATCGGCCGGTTCTCGGCCTCCCGCTCGGACGGATGGTCGGAGCTGCGCTATCGGCACCTCGTGCCCGACCCCGAGCAGTGGGCGGCCCTGACGGCCGGATCGGCCCTGCCCCGGCCCCCCCGGCCGACCCTGATCACCGACTTCTACTCGTACAACACCAACATCAACCCGGTCTCCTTCAACCGATGGGCCTCGCTGCACGACCGATGGCTCCAGTCGAACTGGGTCGGCGACCTGACGCTGTCCTGCCGGGTCGACCTGGAGGCCGCCGATCCCGGCTCCCTGCTCAAGGTCGAGCTGATTGAGGCGGGGGTCTCCCACCGGTGCGAGGTCGACCTGGCCACCGGGGTGGCCTCGATGTACCACGGGACCACCAAGCTCGGCGAGGCCGCGACCCCGCTCCGGGGCGCGGGCGCCCATGACGTGAGCTTCGCCAACGTCGACGACCGGCTCACGCTCTGGGTCGACGGCCAGGCCCCGTTCGGCGACGGCCTGGCCTTCGACGAGGACCCGGCCGCCGCCTATATCCCCACCGCCAGGGACCTCGACCCCGCCGGCGTCGGGATCAAGGGGGCCGGGGCCCGGCTGAGCGACCTTGTCCTGAAACGCGATATCTACTATACCCAGGACGCCGCGCACCCCGACTACAAGATCGGGGGGGTCGAGGAGTCGATGGGCCCCGACGACCTGGCCGGTTATGGCCGGGTCGTCAGGATGTTCGACTTCCTGGCCGACCCGGCCCGGTTCGGCGAGCTCAAGGACTCGCCGGCCCGCAAGCCGTACCTGATCCGCCCCGACCATTTCATGATGATGGGCGACAACAGCCCCCGGAGCAGCGACAGCCGGCAATGGGAGAGCGGCGACAACTGGCGGGGTAACATCGAACGGTCGAGCTGGGAGGTCCCCCGGGCCATGCTCATCGGCAAGGCGTTCTTCGTCTACTGGCCCCACGGCAAGCCGTTCGGGCCCGATTTCGGCCTCTCGCGCGACTTCCGGATCCCATTCCGGCCCTACTTCGAACGGATGAAGTGGATCCGGTGACCGCCCCGGACCCCGACCGAACCGGGCTCGGACGACCCCGAGCGGTGCGATCAAGGAGGATCGGCCCATGCCCCTGCTGGATGTCCGCGGACTGGAGAAGTTCTACGGCCGCCGCAAGGTCGTCGACGGCGTCACCTTCGACGTCAATCAGGGTGAGGTCGTCGGCCTGCTCGGCCCCAACGGGGCGGGCAAGACGACCAGCTTCCGGATGACCATGGGCTTCATCGACGCCGACGGCGGCCAGGTCCTCTTCGACGGCCAGGACGTCACCCGCCACAAGATGTACATGCACGCCCAGGCCGGCATGGGCTACCTGGCCCAGGATTCCAGCGTCTTCAAGCAGCTCTCCGTCGAAGACAACCTGATGGCGATCCTGGAGACCCGCCCCGGGATGAACCGCAAGGCCCGGAAGGCCCGCCAGGACCAGCTCCTCGCCCAGTTCGGCCTGACCCACATCCGCAAGACCAAGGCCCAGCGCGTCTCCGGCGGCGAGCGGCGCCGGCTGGAAATCGCCCGCTGCCTGATCACCGAGCCCAAGCTGATCCTCCTGGACGAGCCATTCGCCGGGATCGACCCCAAGACCGTCGGCGAGATCCAGGACGCCATCCGGAACCTGGCCGAGGAGCATCACCTCGGGATCCTCCTGACCGACCACCAGTTCCGCGAGACCCTGGAGGTCACCGACCGGACTTATGTGATCCGCGAGGGCCGGGTCTTCGCCCACGGCGGCCGCGAGGCGATCATCAACAACGCCGACGTCCGCCGCTACTACATCGGCGAGCGCTTCGACGTCGGCCACCTCCTCGACAAGCGGCATCGCCACGGGCTCCCCGGCGAGGTCGACGCCGGGATCGGCACCGCCACCTCCGACGTCATCATTGACAATGTCGACGACGGCCCGCCCCTCGACGGCGACGGCGACGACGGGACGTTCCCCGATTGAAGGCCCGGCCCCCGGACGGACCGTCGCCGGATGCTCCGCTCGGTCGGGCCTATCCGAGTCCCGCCCCCGGCACGAATCCTTCTAGGATCGCCTATTCAATAAATTTCCGAAATCTTGTAGGGTGGGTGAGCGCAGCGAAACCCACCATAACTTCTTGTGTCGCAGCCGGTTGTGG
>JAABUK010001338.1_pt1:15000-47418 | contig 47418 bp, 45 predicted proteins | sample 5559141 | NCBI WGS metagenome assembly JAABUK01 (sample SAMN10711869, study PRJNA513367) | rock metagenome | isolation source: Antarctica rocks | place: Antarctica: Victoria Land, Pudding Butte nord | collected 2016-01-03 | reverse complement strand
CAGAGGGCTGCTTGCCCGGACACAAGGGCTGCTCGGTCAAGTTCTGGGGCACACGCCCTAATGAATTCAACAAAGATACCCCTTCAAAAGGGTTGCTGTCGTTGCATCAAGGTAACACTCTTTGCCTTCTCAAACCTTCCGGCTAACGTTTTACACACCTTGTCGTCCATCAAGCAACATGGCCCGTACCAAGCAGACAGCTCGTAAGTCCACTGGTGGCAAGGCACCCCGTAAGCAGTTGGCCACCAAGGCCGCTAGGAAGAGTGCACCTGCCACTGGAGGTGTAAAGAAGGTAAACATCGACGCCTTGTTGTTGTGCGTACAGCATTCACCTTGACTCAACTTTCGTTTTAATATTCTGATGGGCAGTTATCTCAACAGACACCTCAGCAGACTGACTAACAACCTGTTTCGTTGTGTTGCAGCCTCACAGATACAGGCCTGGAACCGTTGCCCTGCGTGAGATCAGGAAGTACCAGAAGTCCACTGAGCTGCTGATCCGCAAGTTGCCCTTCCAGAGGTTGGTGCGGGAGATTGCCCAGGACTTCAAGACTGACCTGAGGTTCCAGTCCTCAGCAGTGCTAGCCCTTCAGGAGGCAGCTGAGGCCTACCTGGTTGGCCTCTTCGAGGACACCAACCTGGCTGCCATTCACGCCAAGCGTGTCACAATCATGCCCAAAGACATCCAGCTTGCCCGCCGCATTCGTGGTGAGCGTGCTTAGGCTTTCAAGTCTACAGCACATCATCTTTCCATCCTCAAATGGTGTTATTTCAACACCACCCTCCTGGAAGGCTTGCACACATACATTGCAACTTTGAGTAGGCAACAGTACAAGGACGCTGCCTCAACAAAAACTTCCCCCCCCCCCCAAAAACCCATAGTTGCAATGGCTGTGTGCCTTATTGAAATTATAGAAATGTAGTGTGCTGAGATGCATAGCGCCTGGATCCACAGCGTTAGACCACACAGCCTTCAATCTGCAGACTGCCAACTCTGCAAAATTCATTACATGTGTGAACTTGGAGGCTGTCCTGAGCAAAGCAGTTGAGCTGCAGAGTATGCACTGATGTCGTTTTTGTCCACAGTCACTTGGCAAACGTAATAATAACAATAACGCTTTCCAGCTCATGATGAGCTAGGTACGTGCGGGACAACTCTTGTCTTTCCAAAGCAGTCTGTCTTGCGCATCTCTATACGGTCTACTGATCCCACGGGTTTGACAATCATGCAAAGCAACATCATTGAAACTAGACCTAGGGCGACCAGGTGGGCGGAGCCCTTTAACTTGACCAAACAATAGCTTCTTAGGCAATCTATCATTAGGCATCCTGAAAACATGACCTAGCCATCTGAGTCTTTTGCCTTGCAGCTGAGACTCCACAGACAGGGTGTTGCACCTGTTCAAGGAAATGCCACAGATGCGTCGCAAGCAGTTCATCGTACTTACATTGCAAGACAAATAACAACGATGCTGATATGCTTCTGGGCAACCTGTGTTGTCAGGCTGTTTCCCTTTCAGGCAGACGCTCAGCACAAAGTTTTCTTAAGCAACCCCGCATGTGTTCTTACCAGAACATCCAATCTTGAGCAGAGACAACCCAAATGCCTAGCATAAGGTTCCATACTGCATGTGCAACGATTGCAGGACCTAGTGATTCAAAGTAGCAAACTAAACTATGCATGCACAAAGCAAATAGCATCCCCAGGACGGGCTCACAAGCAAATCTTGTATGTCCAGCACCAAAGCAGAAGATCGCAGCTGCCAATGAGACTATGTTGATTGCTTTCAATGATATGGCCTGAAAGGATGTATACTGCCAGCCAGACAGCAAGTTAAAGAAAGCCCTATACAGAAAGCCTCTGTCATAGACTTCCTCGAAGAAAGGTGTGAAGACACTTGAGTTAAACAATCTGATGAAAACCAGCAAATGTGCTGTACTTCCTTCGTGAGCTGTATATGGATTCCAAGGTCTCCTTTTGGACTTGCCAAACGAAATCAGTTTCGGACCACCCACCCACAAAATTGTGCTTACTATACCCATGGCTGCACCAGCAACTGATGACTGCAGACTAAGAGTGAACTCGGCAAAGCCGACTACATTGCCAAAAAAGATAGCTATCATAATGTTGAACGGCAAACGCACTGCATACAACTGGTAGCGTGACAGTGGTATGTAAGGACTGAGGTAGGCCAGCACTGTCATGACCAACTGGTGTGCAGAAAACCACCCTGCTAAACTGTATTGTCCTATAGTCAATATATTCAGGCAATGCAGTAGCACAGGTGGAACCATATGAGTTGCCACATATGTCAGTTCAAGTGTCTGGACAATTTGTGCTTTCTGCAAGGGCTCAGCTTTCCTAGAGGGGTTTTGAGAAGGCTGCTGTTCAAGAGCTGACAAGGGGCGGTCTCTGTTCCTCATGCTACCGCTACTTCAATGTCTGCCTACGCCAGACGACAACTGCTTAAGAGCCTGCTCGGTGAGCTCGCACTGCAAGCACATGCAGGTTGAAAGCACACATGCCTGATCGGTGACACTAGCTGAAGCAGCCCGGTCAGAAGACGCAAACGACGTGCATGCCTGTTTTAACTTCACCTTGCCTGCACTGCATTGCAGAGGGTGATCCGACCAATGTCCGTTCTGCGTCAACAGGTTCACAACCTTTCAGGTGCATGCGCTCATTGACGCGACCCAAGCGCGAGACTGTTGCCTGCGCAATGCCTGGACGCCCCTTCGCTCGCTTGCCGACAGATTGGAAGGCCGATTCCTACGCTGTGTATCTCTGACGCTGATGCCAGCCTGAATGAGCGTTCGCGCTATTGTGTACGCACAGCGCTAGCGTTAGCACATCAGTATCACGCACGACACCGATGTTGTGTTATTGCGCACCCTTAACACTGCAAAGCTGCATAAGCATACGTCTCGTTGTTACAGTACTGTTTGCAGTGTCCCAGGAACACGCTGCATTTGGGTGTTCGTCACAGTCAGACCATGCAGGATGAGGCTGTAGCGCACTTTGTGCTCGTCACAGGAGCTGACGCCAAGACAGCAGCAGGACTGATTGAGGTATGTTTGTTCCATACTTACGTCGCATGTCCGATTTTGTTGCTGTAAAAGTGTACGCTTGACAGAGCGGTGTGTGGCATAGGCTTGTACTGGGGACTTGGAGTCTGCGATCCAGCTTTACTTTGACACGCAAGGTGGATCAGCTCACCATAGCGATGAGGCTTTCGCCAGAAGCCTGCAGCAGCAGCACACATCTTCAGCTCAAGATGGGTGAGCTAATCTCACTGCACAGATCACTCACGCTAAAGGGTTTCATGACCAGCATGATGCCTTGACATACATGAGTCCTATGCCACAATTGACAATCGACTGGCAGTCCATTCTATCCCGTGCACTCGTGCAGGCCGTCAGACCTGTCAGCTGAGATACGCGCACCAATACCCATTATGAAAGACACCTTGTACGGAGAAGGTGCACAGCATATGCTACGGCATCATTCAAAATCCAGGCATGCATGCAGACCTTTTGCTCTGTTATTTGCTTGCCATGCTTGCTCCGGTCATTTTGACCAGCAGCCAATGCAATGACGCCTGTTTATTACACATTGCAGCTTTCATGCCATGTTGCTGCAGGAACAGTGAGCGATCATCTGCTCAAGATGTGAATGCATTCCGAGATTTCCAGTAAGTAACTGTTTATCATGCTGGCTGTGGCAAGGCACTGCTTACTTCGCTTCTTCTGCTCACTCCCCCTGTGTTTGTGAACAGGGCAGAAGGGCGAGGCCCCTCAGGTGCAGGCAGTTCTTCAGTAAGATCAATATGGCCCTCTCATGCCTCACGTTGTATCATCAAAGCAATATGGACATGAACCTTCCTGCAAACTTACAATGAAAGGATCCATGAAACAAAGAATGACAAAAATGAACAGGAAACTTCTAGGAAGTTGGGTATTGGTCCGCACCTAGCCTGTCCAGCCTGTTACACACAGCCTGCATCTATATGCTGAACACTCACTGGAGTATGTGTACCTGCATGAACTGCAGTGTGTACGCAGGCGCTTGCATGTGCATAGGCTACATTCAACACCTTTACACTGTCCTACGTCTGGTCCATCACACGTGATGATGCATTTGTCAAGTGGTGTGAGAACTCCACTATGTATGTTATGCTGACCTGTATATTGTGTCTTGACAGGGACTTGCTAGTCTGTTCAAGGCGCCATCCGCTTTGATGTTCCAAGGCACGATTGATGAGGCTAAGGCAAAGGCAGTACAGGAAGGCAAATGGCTGGTGAGTGTCTCCTTTCTACACTGCTTTTCTGACAGTGTCTCCTTTCTACACTGCTTGTCCTACAGTGTCTCCTCCCAACAGTGTCACCTTTCAACAGTGTCTCCTTTCTACACTGCTTGTCCTTATTGAACGAATGGCAAATGGCTGGTAAGTGTCTCCTTTGTACACTGATTGTCCTTGGTGAACAACCGGCAAATGGCTGGTGAGTGTCTTCTTTCTACACTGATTTTCGTTGAACGACTGACAAATGGCTGGCGAGTGTTTTTCTTTGATACTGATTGTCGTTGATGTTCAATTGGCAAATGGTTGGTGAGTGTCTCCTTTCTACACTAATTGTCCTTGTTGAACGTCTAGCAAATGCCTGGTGAGTGTTTTTTTGTGGATACTGATTGTCATTTGGATGCTATCTTACACCTGGGCAGCTCATGCTTCTCTTTGGCATGCTGCACACGGCAATGGAACTCAGCGACGTCTGCAGATCACGTCTGCCCTTGAAAAGAAAAGGAACAAGAGGGAAAAAAGAAAAGAAAAAAAGAGTGGGGAAAACCATGTCTGCAGATCATGTCAGCCCTTGCTGCAATGGGCACGGTGGCAGAGTGCGTGGACTCCACCTGTATGTTGAACTCCTCATGACAGCTCCAGAAATGAGAAACCCCCTAAATAACCCCTGAATGTATATGACCCTGAGTTGCCCATGCAGATGGTAAATGTTCAGAGCAACAGCGAGTTTGCCTCGCATCAACTGAATCGAGACACCTGGTCGGATCCCTCTGTGTCCAGCATCCTCATGGGCTCCTTCATCTTCTGGCAGGTACACCAATGCACTCTTGCTACAGCAAACGTATAGCAAACAAGTCTTTGTCGGAGGGATGTGACCAACTCTGTCTTTTGCATCCCTGTCCAATCCCAGCACACATTGCTTTAACACATTGTTACAACACATTGCTACAAGACATTGCTACCACACATTGCTACAACACATATTGCTACATCATGGCAATGTCATACCACAACATATTGCTACATCATGGCAGTGTCATATCACAACACATTGCTACATGATGGCAGTGTCATATCACAACACATTGCTACATCACGGCAATGTCATATCACAACACATTGCTACATCACGGCAATGTCATACCACAACATATTGCTACATCGTGGCACTGTTATACCACAACACATTGCTACATCATGACAATGTCATACTACAACACATTGCTGCTACATCATGGCAATGTCGTACCATAACACATTGCTACATCATGGCAATGTCATACCACAACATATTGCTACATCATGGCAATGCCATACCAAAACAGGGCCTCATACCGGCAGTCATTCAGGACTGTACATACCTGATTCTAAGGGAAGACATGCGATCAATATTGTAGGCAGTGCTCCGGGCTGCCGCCTTAGGAGGCTCCTGTTATGATTGCTGAAGCGCACAAACTTTCTTTGCTTACTTTCTGATAGTGGGCAGTTGCCTGAGGGCGTCTGCTGCAATGCATGCAATGCAATAAGTCTTGCAGCATGTGTCTGTGTGCCTGGACATGATCCTTGACAGGGAGCTAAAGTATTCATGGCACGGCACAGTACAGTGATACTGTCATGAGGACTCATATGTCGAGCCATAAGGTAAAGATATGCATGTATTGTCATGAACATGTATTGTCATGAACATGCATATCTTTACCTTATGGCTCGACATATGAGTCCTCATGACAGTATCACTGTACTGTGCCGTGCCATGAATACTGTAGCTCCCTGACAATGATGATGTCCATGCGTCTTCCAGCTGGTGGGCAGCTGCTTGATGATATCCTACATCATTGACTCAGTGACTGATCTGCTTGTAAATAGAGTCTTAATTCTCAAGCTGAGTGCTGTCTTTGCTTTCTACGCAGCCTTCCTACTTACCATGCATGTGCACTACAGCTCAGGTCTTGGCAGCCAAAGTGTGAGCTTCCACATAGCTCATGACAGCCTGTCTTGGCATTCAAGGAAACTATCACACAGCCTGTGCACTGCTTGTGGCTGATGCCACCCGGACCCTTGTGCTCTGCAAGTGATTGCGATCGAAAATCCTGACTTCAGCACACCATAATTCTCATAGCTGATGTTAACTGGACTCTAGAGCTCTGCAGTAATTCAAATCCCTGACGTCAGCCACCCGTACTTCTTACAGCTGATGCCAGGTGGATCGTAGTGCACTGCAAGTGATCGAAAACCCTGATGTCAGCAACCTGTGACTGAATCCTGGAACATTGCATATGCTCTGGTTGAACGCAGAGATGATGTCCGCGCCTCTGATGACTGCTTCAAGGCCTGTGCTAATGTCATCCACTTGCTGACATAAGGCACAATCCATCAATGACTGACAGCCCTGAAAGCAGCAGCCCAAACATATCTCTGGTATAGCTGGTCATGTCTGGATGCTGGTGTATTGCAGGTGACTGACAGCTCAGACATCTGCAGCCTGTGTATCTCATGTAACTGATGCCAAAACTGGAACATGATGCATTGCAGGTGAATGACAGCTCAGACATTTGCAGCCTGTGCACCTCTAGTAGCTGACGCTAAATGGGTCGTTGCGCATTGCAGGTGACTGACAGCTCTGACACCCGCATCACATTTGCAGCCTGTGCATCTTTTGTAGCGGATGCTAACTGGATTGCAGATGACTGACAGCTCTGACATGAGCACCCCGCCCACCTCTTGTAGCTTAGGCTAACTGAATCATGATGCATTGCAGGTGACTGACATCTTAGACACCAACAGCCTGTGCATCTCTTGTAGCTGACTCTGAACCAATCATTGTGCATTGCAGGTGACAGACAGCTCAGACATGGGCAGCCGTTTCATGACCTCCTACAGGATTGACTCTGTGACTGAGCTGCCTATCACCCTGATCCTGGACCCCATCACCGGCGCCAAGCAGCGCCAGTTTCTTGGCTTCATCGAGCCTCAAAGGTGAATGAGCGTTATTATTACTTTGATTCTTATTATTGTTATTCCTGGGCAGCCTGATATGATACTTGGCTTCTCAGTAAACTAACGCCAAAAGGCGTAGTCTTTTCTTTTTCTTTTCTTCTTCTGATTTTTATTATTGTCATTGTTGTTATTACTATTATTATCATTATTATCATTGTTCTTATGACTGTTATTGTTATTGTCAAAGGTGAATGAGGTAGACTTTGGTGGTCCTGCCTGTGCCTGTCATGGTACATGCGCTGCTTGTGTTGCACTGATTTCTGTTGCACCGCTGCACAATTTTCTGTCTGGTGGCCGGAACCTTTGCAGCCGCTGCTTCAGGTTCAGCCTGCAGCTGAGACAAAACAAGAGAGGAGAGACAAGACTTGCCCTGCACATACCTAGCTCACCATGAACTAGACAGTGTCAATGATCATTACTATTGTTACTATTCACAGCTCGTTACAGTAATTGAAAACCGTCATCTCTAGACGCTGTACTAGATGGGTGTCATCTGATTTGTTCGTGTTGCTGCAGACCAGCTAAAACATGGAGACCTCATGCCTGCCAAGGAAATTGCATTCATTATCATCTTCTGACTTCACATGTGCAGGCTGGCTGAAAATCTGGTGCCTTTCATCGGCCATGACATCAACCACGCCGCTGCTGATGTCATAAAGTAAATATATATCTGCAGTCAATCAATGTTGCTGCAGGCGACCTGGTGCCTTTTATGGAAAACTTGCTGCATTTACAAGCACAGGCTGGTGCCTTTCCCGGAAGGCCTCATGCCTTTCATAGGAGATTGCGCTCTTTGCTATTTGTTGATTTCTACACTACTCAGTATGTGTAAATAAGTATATACAATATAGATACAAACATCTATTCAATGAAAACAAATATATACAAAATAAAAAATCAAAAAAACTATCTTTGGATATAGATATAGATATGCCCAACTGGCTGTGTATATATTGTGATACACCATCTCATTACATGCAGGCTGGCTGAGGACCTGGTGCCTTTCATGGATCATGACATCCACCATCCATCAGCCCACAAGCTGGCCACTCAGCACAAGCGCAAGCAGACACAGCATCAGCCGCCCACCAAGGTCAGCCCCTCTTGTCCCGGCGACCCACCGTGTACAGTATCATGTTTGATCACAGCATTGATCACAGCATTGATAACAGCATTGACCACAGCATTTATCACAGCATTGACCATAGCACCGATTACACCCGTTGTATAAAGGTATCCTCTGACCATGTGGCGTATGCCAAATGCTACGTCTGAACATGCTGTATCACATGTATTTAAATTAGTGGCAAAGGATTGAGCATCAGTCAGTCTCATAACATCCTGCTGACGTGCTGTATGGGCAAGCAATGTATAGCATAAACAGCAAGCATGAGATGATGTGTTTAACTGTGTATCAAGCAGGAGGTAATGTGTTACTACGTATGCAGCGTGCCCTGGCAGCCCTTTACTGGCCACCTTGAATGCTGTTGTATAAGGCTGTCACAGAAACCAGACTTTGGTTCAGGAATCTACTGCCAACAGCAGAACTCTTATGCAGCATCATCACAGCTGACGCCGCCCTAGAGAGCATCAGTGAACAGTGTGCTAAACACTGACAATGTACTTTGTCAATTCCAATGTAGAAGCCATGATTGGTTCAGATGCCTCTAAGTGTAACACTTGACACATGGCTTCAGGCATCCATTGTACACCTTGCTGGTGTCACGGCTAAAGGCCCTGCCCATGCCTCTGCCAATGGCCCTGCCCCTGGCCCTAATGCTGAACCTTTCTTGTCGACAGTGTATCTTCATCCCGCACATTCCTAGCTCATTATGAGCTGGAAAGCGTTATTATTATTATCATTATTAAGGTTATTTAAATTTTTATCCTTGTCTGTGTAGAAAGTGATGACTGAAGAGGATGAGCTTCAAATGGCCCTAGCAATGTCAGTGGAAGACGTCCCACAGCCTCAAGCTTCCACAAGTGCCCCTGCCAATGTCACAGCACAAGCCCCTGCTGCTGCTGCTGCCAATGGCCCTGCCCCTGTGTCTAGCAGCCCTATCAAAGCGACCCATAATGGCATGCATGAGAGGGAGAACGCTTCTGCTGTTGCCAATGGAGCTGCACATCAGGTAAGAAAAGGAAAGAAAAAGAAAAGAATACCACTTTTGGCGTCAAATTAATGAGAAACCGAGTATTATATCAGGCTGCCCAGAAACAGCAGGTAACACCCTCTAGTTACTGTGCTGAATGTGGCAATGCATGTAACAACGTGCTGTGACAATGTATGTGACAGTGTATGTGACAATGAATGTCATAATGTATGTAACAATGTAATGTGTAACCAGCTGATGTAGCGTCGTTAGACATGCACATCTTTTCACACTGCTGCAGTGCACAATCAAAAGGGGTCTGCCTGGTCTCTGCAAACATGCATTCCATCATCAAACATGCGTTCCATCATCAAACATGCATTTCATCATCAAACATGCGTCTCTCCCCAGGGTCAGGAGAGAGAGAGAGACAGAGAAAAATACAATGCTTGAGCTAGCCAGCAAGTCTGATCATATATAGGTTGACCTGTGTCTTCTGCTATATATTACCAGACATGTCGGCTAGCTCAAGCATTGTTTTTTTCTTCTCCCCCCCTCTCTCTCCTGACCCTAAGGTCAAATTTGGAGAACAGCAAGACAGCTCAAAACAAACCGCAAAACTTGCATGTGGTCTGTGTATGACCCCCTACTTTGGCAGTCAATGTATTGCCTGTTGCAGATGTACTCAACAATGGCGGTCATGCGGGCGGTCACGTTAGGAGTTTCATTCATTACAAGAGACTGTTTGACTTGATGTGCTCATGCATGCTTGTGTAGCATGTGGGCTGCGTATCAAGGGCTTTGGGCCCAAAACTGAACCCTAAACGTAGACAGGAAGTGTAATTGATTGATTGATTGACTGGCCTTGCTTCCACCCACCTCATGCTCAATTTTAGTTGTGCATGTAATATGCAGCAACCCACATGGTACCTATGTGTTCCTACCTCATGCTCAATTTTAGTTGTGCATGTAATACGCAACAACCCACATGGTGCCTGTATGTTTCTACCTCATGCTCCGATTTAGCTGTGCAACAACCTACATGGTGCCTATGTGTTCCTACCTCATGCTCAATTTTGGTTGTGCACGTAATGTGCAGCAACCCACATGGCACATGTGTGTTCATTGTTGGTTCTTCTTCATCATTTTTTGGTTCTTCTTCTTCTGCTTCATTGTTGCTTTATCTTCTTCTTCTCTGTGATGTGCAGGCGCCTGATGAGGCAAGTGTGATCGGTGAAGCCAAGGCAAGGCTGCCCTTCGAGCCTGCCAGCTCTGACCCCAATGGCTGCAGGATAGGTGAGCCTTTCCATCATCTTTCCCCCCTTTCCCAATTGAAATTTCATTGGCTGGCTGATTTGCTTCTTTGCGTCTTTCAAAGCATTGAAGGAAAATGAAAGGAAACATGCACAGCCTGCTGTGGAGCAGAGGTCTGTGCAGGAAAGTGTACAGAGGCATCAGCCCATGAACACACAGACAGACACACACAGACACAGACAGACATGAACCTCCAATGGCTTTTTTCCCTCCTACTTGAAGTTCCAGCAGCCTGTTGAGACCTGGCGGTGCCCGGAAAGGGCGGAGCCAAGCACACATCAGAATAGAATTGGCCTGATACTTTAGTCAATTTGAATGCCTGCATGTGCTAGTCCAGCTTAGAGTGAACACAGGAGTGTGTGTGGGAAGCTGCAGTGACTGACACGTGTGACCAGGAGTGTGTGTGGGAAGCTGCAATGACTGACACATGTGACCAGGAGTGTGTGTGGGAAGCTGCAGTAACTGACACATGTGAACAGGAGTGTGTGGGAAGCTGCAGCAACTGACACATGTGTTGGTGACTGCAGCTATTCGTCTGCCTAGTGGGGACAGATTGACCCGCACCTTCTCCAAGACAGATTCTGTCTCTGCGCTAGAAGACTACTGCAAGAGCGAGGTATAGTCCTCCCCCTTTTTTCGCTGTCATTTATCTGTAACTTTGGCTTATTGTTTCTGCATGTGCGTCACTTGCAATGATGACAATACAGGCTTGACTGGCTCTACAGAACATCTCATGACTGGCATGCTGCACACGCAGCTGTTGAGCTCAGCTGCAGTACTGTTCATCGACTTTGGATATTGTAACCCCTGGTTGGGTTGTGTCATGTGATGTGATCTCAACATTGTCTGGGCGGCCCGGTATATACTTGGCTTCTCATTAAACTGACGCCGAAAGGCGTAGTCTTTTCTTTTCTTTTCTGTGATCTCAACATCGACCAGGTTTTGACGTCAGTGTGATGCTGCACAACACCTGGTGCCCTTTCGCAGCAGCTGTCATGCATTTACATGCTGTGCTGAGGCAGATCATCATTGTAAACCCGGCTTTTGAACATGCACACCTGCCTCAAGTCATAGCATCAGAAGCGGTTGCATGACATCTTGCTTGCAAGGAACGTAGACTCAAAGGCAATCACTCCAAGTCATGAATCCCACAATCAGAGGGCAGCACATTTGACGTGCAATGCATACCGTAGATTCTGCTGCACACATGTACCCTGTCTATGGCGCACTCTGCTGGACCCTGACTTCAGCCCCAGCTGAAGCCCCCATCCGTACTGTGTGTGTCTGAGTCTGTGCCTGTGATTTCTGCTGCCTATGTTGTGTATGATGTGATTCCCGTAGCCTATGTTGCTGAGGGCTGAGCAAATGCTGTGCTCCATGGCCCAGCTTATGCTCTGATCCAGGCAGCGTATGTGGTGCACCGCCCATTCATGCATCTAAACGTTGAATCTGGACAACTTTGTCATTTGTCCCTTCATGCGTTCATCCTGAAGTTTGTTCTTTCATGCATTATTTCCTGCCTTCCTTCCAACGTTGATGATCAACAATGCTGGAGCATCTGTGTCATCAATGACAGAAAGTAAGTAACAAAGAATGCATGAATGAAGGTTGTTTGGAATGGGGTCTGGTGTACCTTCCAAGATGGGCTGTTGTGCACTTCCAAAAAATGGTTTAGTGTACCTGTTGAACAGGAGTGTGGTGCCTGCAGGCTCCAGGTGCAGCTACCAGGCCTTTCAAATTAATGCAAGCTTTCCCAGGTGATGCATGGCTCTCAACTTCCTTGCTGCTTGATGCATACCCTCAGTTGTATGGACTGTGCTACCCGCTGGCTTTCTCCCATCCTGCTGCTTTGCGCAAGCCTGCTTTTTCACGCTAGTCATCATCATCCAATCACCCACTCACACTTCCAGTCATCCATTCATTGCTTCCTCCATATTATTTCTTTCTGTGTAAGGCTCTTGTTTGCCCCCAGGGTCAGATGCATGTAGCGTTTTACCATCCTTACCGTGTCACCCTTTCCAAGCGATACGCTGGCAGTGATGCAATGTCTGCAAGTGTCCTGATTGGCATCAACCCGTGTACATCGTTTGCAGCAGGTCAAGCACTTCCATTCTGCATGAATCATTTCTGCATTGCTGCTGCATGTGCCACCAATGGAGATCACCCATTTGAGGCATTCCTTCCATCTATGCAGAAGCATCAGCCCACGTTGCAATACTAGAAGCCTCCTGTGAGACAGATGTTTGTACATGCAGGTGCACCACCCCTGGCAGATTCCTCACAGTCTCTGCAAGCAGCTGGCTTGGCTGGTGGCGTCATTGCCTTGAAATGGACTGACTGACTGCTCTACAGCTTACAGCATGTCCCAGCTTGCCTCATTCATGTGTTTCGTTGGTCTGCATGAAACTTGCAGAGCATCTTGTCAGGGAACGGGAACACAGGCTCGTGCTGCAAACATAATCAGTGACTTGCACACTACCAATGACAATCCTGATGGAATAGGGTGTGTCTCACATTGAAACTGGTGTTCGCATCAAAGCATGACCACCTGCTGCCTTGTTTGACTTGTACATTAGGAGGGAAATTGTACATCTGGGCGCCATGTATTGTGAAATTGCTTTAGAATGCTCTCAGAGCCTCGATTACTTTTGTTATTATTCCTGGAAACCTGTCCAAATTTGTTTGATTATGTGCTGTACTGTAGGTATACACATCAAGGCACCAGTAGGGTCTGCCAGCGCTTGTGGAATGACTGAGGCTTGACTCTGCATAACTTTGTCATAATCTGGTGCACTGCCCCATTGCTGATGTAGCATGCAGAACTGTGCAACGGCAGGAAAGTGGCCTTAGCGAAACGTTAACGTTGGTAGGTTGACAGACAGCCAAGTTGACAAGTGCAACTGCATCCAGTAAAGTAGTGAATGCATCAAGGTTGCCTCAATCTCTATCAAAATCGTGCGAGCAGCCCTGCAGGAGCAAGCTGGCTGTGAATAGAAATTTGTCCCGATGCACACAACTGCTTGTTGCTGTTGCTCAGGACCTGCAGAGCAGTCATTCCGGATAGCAATCTGATGACTGTGAAGCTGGTGCATGGGATATGGCAAGTCTGGTCCATCACTCAGCAGGGACAACAGGATGAAACATTCATAACGAGCAGCATCCATATTTTTAACGAGCTAGCAAATTTGCACCTCAGGCCAGCAACAGCCCACTGGTGTCTATGCACGTATGCTCAAAGGACTGCTTCAAATGTTGCTGACTTTGTGAGTGTCCACAGTCACTACAATGGGCTGGGCAGGCACTACAGCAGGCTCAGCAGCACCATTTGTGTGGGCCTAGTACGACCCCATGGCTTGCCTGATTTGGCCAATGTGAGAGACGCCGGTTATAGAGTCATTCAGAGGAGAGGAGACTGCGTTTGCTAGCAAAGTGCTGACATGGCAGCAAAACCTCCTAAAGGAGTCACAGTCAGATGCTTACGGGGAAGATACCCATTACATTCAGGTACTGCGCATGCGTGTCCTTACTTCTCCATCTGTATGGAATGCTGGCTGGTATTTCCAAATGTGGCGAGCCAAACCTCAAGCTGAGGCCTGCAATGCTGTGCTTTCAGTGATGGGCTTGTCATGTGTTGAGCTGCCACCCACGGAGCTGTGTTGAACATTGATCCGAGAGGTTGTGCCCTCACCACCACAATGAGGGTATGTTCAGGTTTGCTTTGAGACTTTGCCCTGAGAGTCAGGACTTGCAGTTGTCATGTGTGCATGAGGCATTAAAGCCTGATGCTGATGATTCGGTGACCGAGTAGAGACACGCCCGCACTGTCAGTAATGCAGATCGAACCATAATCGAACCAGAACTGCTTTGCAGTACTTGACCTAACAGCCTGCGGATGTGCTGATCAGCCTGTGCCAGAGCGTGCCACACACGCAGTCTATCCCCGCTGAACAGGTTCTGAACACGTCAAAACATGCTACTGATCCAACATCGATGGGTGTGCAGCCGGTATCAACGGTCACGGGCGACAGATCAGTAGCTCCAGTGTTCGTGTTGTGTTCTTGTTCTGACTTTCAGGCATGTTTCCTGGCGAGCTGACATCCTTTGTACGTCTGGCCGACTTAACAACGATTGCTTTAGGTGGTTGATGACGCGTGTGCGGAGTGTCAGGGCTAACCGTGACGTGTCGAGTCGACGGCAGCGCTCTGAACCAAGGTACCTCCAACAGTTGTTTCCAAACTTTGCGGTGTACACAGGTCGTCAGAGGTGATCAGCGTACGAAAACCAATCGCAGTCAAGAGCTAGCACCACAAGCAAACTACACGCAATGGGCCAAGGCCTGTAAGTACCACTGCTGCGGCATACAACAGATCTGCTGAGTCGGCAGTCTTGGCTGAATAGTCGTGAATCTATTGCGACGCAAATAGCCATAAGACCCCTCAGTAGCCAGCACAAACATAAAGCATTGCAAACATTTGATAGAACGTGTGATTGCTGTTTCCCCCGTGCGACTCATGATGGCTGTATACCGTTGCCTGAGTTTCTGCAGCGGACTCAGGCATCGGCAGCTAAATTAGCATAATTTAGATGCCCTAGCTTAATTGCAACAGCCCTTGAGGGTTTGGCTAATTCGCTTTTGAAACTTGACCGAACCGCCCTTGAGACGCCCCGGCGAGCTGAGGAACCTGCGTCGGTCAAGCTGATTTCAAAAGCATACCATCAAAAAAGTCTGCTCTGATCTCGCCACCCATCGCCCTCACGCTCTCACGTATCTCACTACCCTTCCATCTCAATATCTGCCATCATGGCCCCCAAAGCAGCCCCAACTCACGCACCATATGTGGACATGATCAAGGCAGCCGTTGTGGCTCTCAAGGACCGCAACGGTTCATCTCTGCCAGCTCTGAAAAAAAAGATTGGTGAGTGCCGTTCAAGCTATGGTTAGCTGCTTGTGTGACTATCTAGGTCTGAAAATCTTTCAAAAGCCGTCTTGACTAGAGACGATGTTAACATCTGCAGCAGCTGTTTTTCTGAGTCAGCTGTTTACATGAAGCCATTTCCGCTTTTGGGTGTCGCATCTTTATTCTGACTGCTCTTCTGCTGCTGCAGCTGCTGACAACAAGCTGTCAGGCAACTGGGAGGCTATCCTAAAGCTGCAGCTGAGAAACCTCACCAAGGCTGGAAAGCTGGTCAAGCCAGCTGGCAAGAACACTTACAAGCTTGGCGAGGCTCTGAAGAAGGCCCCAAAGAAGAAGCCGGTAAGCAACGAGGCCCTTGACTTTCTCGTCAACCTTCCCTCCAGCTGTCTGTCTTTTCGACTTCCTGCTTCTTTGACCGTCCTGCTGCTCTCGATCCGAACACCAGCCTGCACTAACATACCCAATTGTCGTCTGCAGGCCGCCAAGAAGGCAACAGCCACCAAGGCAAAGAAGCCAGCAGCCAAGAAGACTGCTGCCAAGAAGGCCCCTGCCAAGCCAAAGGCAGAGACCAAGGCTGAGACCAAGGCAGAGGGTGATGTTGCTGCCCCTGCTGCAGCCAAGCCCAAGGCCAAGAAGGCTTCTGCTGCCAAGCCAAAGGCAAAGGGTGTGGCTGCTAACCCCAAGGCCATGGCCAAGAAGGGTGCTGCAGTCAAGAAGGCAAAGGTGAGTTTTGTTCTACAACTCTGGTCTTGTTGCATGTCCTAAATCTCATCTAAGTCTCTTCAAGTTCTTTGTACTTGTGGCGCTCTTGTTGTCAAGAACACCGCAGACTATCGTGAGACAGTGACCTGAGCGTTGACTGCTGAAAAGACCCAGAAAGCTGTGTTCTGACCCACTTGACTGCCATGCAGGCTTCTACCAAGAAACCCACCACTGCCACCAAGAAGAAGACCCCTGCCAAGAAGGCTGCTCCCAAAACCAAAAAGACCACCACTGCCACCAAGAAGAAGACCCCTGCTAAGAAGGCAGCAGGTGTCAAGAAAGCTCCAGCCAAGAAGGCTGCCAAGGCTCCCGCCAAAAAGGCAGCCCCAAAGGCTAAGGCTGCCAAGGCTGCTCCTGCTGCCACCACAACAGCTTGAGTGGTGCCCTCTGCCTCTCCCCCCTACTTGGGGGGGGCAGGACCTCACCTACCTCAAATGGTGTTTATTCAACACCACCTTCCCTGGACATTCTGGCTGAATATTGTGTGCTACTTAACTTTTGTACCAACGTATGTTGCAAACAGTCGTGTGTCCAACAAACTCAATGGCCATGTGACAAAATAGCAGTTGCCAACTAACTACACATGAACATCCTATGGGCTGCTTGTCGCTGCAACAGTAACAAACTCTGCTGATTGATAATCACTCAGCTGAAGTGCTTGTGACAAACAAACAGCATCACGCAGGATGCAATCTGGACTCACAACAAGCGCTTACAATATGGGGCATGCACCCTATATGCAGCAGCATACCCCCTGCCAAATTGGGTGCTTGCACTTGATAGATACAATGTGATATCCGTAGTACTAGCATTTTGATAGTGCATTTCAGCAGCTTCAGGGTGCACACATCACATTGCTAGCAATGACCCTTACAAAGCAAGATATATGCTGATTCAGCATGGCAACAGAATGAAGACAAGACCACTGTCATGTGATCACCTAACTCAAAAGGTCAGGGCCACTGTCATGGAGCTGGGGAAAACGTATCAGTAGTATGATAGCTTGAGCAAAGCGCAAGTCACAACACTGTTATTGGACTTTCAGACAGTGTGACACAAACTACTTTAAACAAAGGCAGCATCATTCTTTGACAGTCAAACGTTTTCAAACTCACTGTCCATCTTGAAACCTGTGCTAGGTAACACCTTGCTTCAGCCTGGTCGAAATCCATTGGCTGAATCTAATGTACATGCTTGTCAGGTCCTACCATCGCCTGGAACAACACACACACACACATCGTGCAATGTGTGCATGGCAATCATGGAATATCTGTCAGCATGGTCAGCAATAACCTGTCCTGCTGCAGATTTGCACACATCATCCAAGATCCAACATCAAAGTCATATGTTCTCAGGGTCAGCATCATACGTCAACACATCTGGACAGCATCTGTCAAATAAAGTTGTAACAGCCCGGCATTCAGCTTGTGGGAGCAGGCTGATCAAGTGGGGCAGTTGCAGCAGCAGTGCTTGAGCTGTCCTCTTCTCGCAGCCCTGATTGCTGCACTTGAGCTTCTTCTGCTTCATCGGATGCAGAAGCATTTACGACAGCAGCCTGAGGAGCCTGTGCACAAACACACTCAGTTGAAAGAAAAGAAAAGCCTCTACCTTTTGGCATCAACTTAACAAGAAGCCAAGTGTTATGTTGAGCTGCTCAGGAACGTACACAGTACATCAGTTGCTGCAATGAATGATGACTTTGTCCATGATGCAGGTGTGACTATACCGCTTCCAAGGATCCAGCAGTTTGCATGCATGGCTGAGGGATGACTACTGCTGTGTTTGAGGTTTGCATGCAAAGACAGGACGTCAAAAATAGGCAACAACATGCATGTCATGATTATCTGCCTGTTGTTGATGTCCTGTCTATGTGTGCAAACCTCAAACACAGCAGTAGTCATATCAGCCTCAGCCATGCATGCAAAGTGGTTGCACAAGCATGATCTGCTGTACTCAGGCAAAACTGGGCAGACCCTACAGCACAGTCACTGCAGCTTTGCAACCCTATACGGATCTAACGTGACACACACAAAGCAAGCGGCATAACAGTGACCCTCAAATTTGCTGTGCAGGTAACAACAGCTGAGAACAAAGCATCAAACAGCATGGGCAAGGCAGGGACAGTACAAGAGCCGATGCCCCCTCATGGGGCTAGGGCCTCAGCCTCAGCAGGATTTGTAATCTATGCTGGCAGCCATTGGGGTATGCCTTGTACTATAGGCCTATCAAGACTAACTTATTGCGTCAAACAGCAGCAGCATTGACCAACAAGGGCAAGGCAGGGGCAGTGTGACCTGCTGAACAGCAGCAGCAGCAAACATCAGGGAAAAGCAGGGGCAGTGTGACCTGCTAAACAGCAGCAACAGCAAACATCAGGGCAAGGCAGGGGCAAGGGCAGGGGCAGGAGCAGGGGCAAGGGCAGGGCAAGTGTGACCTGGTGGACAGCAGCAGCAGCATTGCCGGCCACAAGCAGCTTCTCCACACGCGCCACAATGTGCTTGCCATACGTCAGCTTCTTCAGTTGGTTCAGGAAGATGGTGATGCGAGTCATCAGCAGCTGTCTCTGTGAGTCATCACACACCTGCACAGACAAGGCGTGCATATATCAGCAATGAGTTGCATGCGGGCTTTTCCAAGACCACTGCAGTCAACACATAGACGTTTTTCTTGGGATGACCAACATGATTAGCAGAGGGTGACTGAGCTTCAGACAAAACACGCACCAGCGCAACACATAAAATGGCGTAGCAGATCAAGACCATACATGCGAGATCACAACAGGGACCAGCTTACTGACCATGCAAGGACGACTCATTATAACCGAAAGACCAACTAAACATCAAGTTGCCATTGAGAGAGGTGTTCCAGTGAGCTATCAGACAGAAAATATGGCATTTTACACTATGCTGACTGAGTACAGAGACAACCAAGACAAAACAAGTCTGCAGGTGGCTGCACACAGAGACAGTCAGACAGATGAAACAACTCTGCAGGACACAGATACAACCAGACCAAGACACACTCTGTAGGGTGTTGTGATGCACCGGCCGCCTGCATGCTGACACAATGGCTGACACCACAGCACAGCATGCTGACCGACCAGGTACACCACAGCACAGCATGCTGACTCAACCAGGTACACCACAGCACAGCATGCTGACCAAATGAGTGACTCCACAGCACAGCATGCTGGCACATCGAGTGACAGCACAGCACAGCATGCTGACTCAACCAGTGCACCACAGCACAGCATGCTGACCGACCAGGTACACCACAGCACAGCATGCTGACTCAACCAGGTACACCACAGCACAGCATGCTGGCACAATGAGTGACAGCACAGCACAGCATGCTGACTCAACCAGTGCACCACAGCACAGCATGCTGACCGACCAGGTACACCACAGCACAGCATGCTGACTCAATGAGTGACTCCACAGCACAGCATGCTGGCACAATGAGTGACACCATAACACAGCACAGCATGCTGACACAGTAAGTGAGACCGCAGCACAACACAGCATGCTGACACAATGGTTGAGACCACAGCACAGCACAGCCTGCCAGCAGGTAATCACCTCCAGCATCTTCTGCACCACGTAGTTAGCATACTGATCCTTAGTCATCATTTGAAGGGCGCTCTCTCCGTCAGAGCTTCCTAGCACCTCCTGAACGGACGCCTGCACACACATGCAGGCTTTGATCACATACAGGCTTTGATCACATGCAGGGTTTGATCACATGCAGGCTTTGATCACATGCAGGCTTTGATCACATGCAGGCTTTGATCACATGCAGGCTTTGATCACATGCAGGCTTTGATCACATGCTGCCTGTCTACTCAAGACCACCACGTACTGCTGGCAGATGTGATGAGACATTGCCAAGTGAAGAAGAAGGTGAGTGACCTCTCAAGGCAGCAGGCCTGTGCATGTTACTATAAATGACTGAATTAAATAAGATGTATTTTACTGTAGAGCGACGTCAACCAGACAACAGACAATGGGGTCCTTCTGTGTTGGGCATGATTGCAAGGGGGTCAGAAATTTGATATTGATGCCCAGCAGAGCCTATACAGCAAGCTGCAGCGCTACAGGAGACTTGCAGTTTGTGATGCTCAGAAGCCTGATGTCAGTGTGTCACCACAGTACAAGCTGCCACAGCATGTGCTTCAGCAAGATGACAGGCACTTTATGCACCTGCTGGCACAGCAACATGCAAACATGTTTCTGCATCGCACGACATGTATGTGAGATCAGGCCTGTATCAGTCAGTACAGTCTACTATGCTAGGAAACAAAAGCAGGGTTGCAAATGTTGCTGCAAGGAGCAAGGGCTGTTGTTGTGTGAAGCAAGGGCTGTTTCTACATGAAGCAAGGGCTGTTGTGTATGAAACAAGGGATGTTGTTGTATGAAACAAGGGCTGTTGTTGCATAAAGCAAGGGCTGCCCACCTGTCTGCTGTTAGAGTCACCATACTGCAGGCACTTCTCAATGACATTGGAGGCAAATTTATGCTGGCTTAGACGCACCACCTGCCCATGCAGCTTCTCAATGATTTCCTGCCTGCACCGCATGTCAACATTGTATTCTGGGTAGTGTGCGGTTGAGCACCAGACCTGGCAGGATCAAATGCAAGCATGCGTTGCACAAACTCACGCCAGCTTGACAGCATGAAACAAAGGAGCAAGAGGATTGACAAAAAGCAAGCAGAAACTATATGCTGTGTGCCTTTGAGGCATGGGTCAGCACGTTGACAGCACAACTGTCAGCATGTTGACAACACGACTGTGAGCATGTTGATAGCATCACTGTCACTGTCTAACATCATGATGAAATTACAATGTCGTGATCCGATGCTTGTTGCAGCGTATGCTGAAGAAAGCAAATGCTCAATTGGAAGACAGGTTTCCCCTGCATCATGACCAAGCTGCTTCATGCAGTCAACAGCAACCTGCTGAGAGGCGCCTCTGATACTACAATATACTATACTGTGTTATACTATCAGTTACTGTATGGTGTTGCAGAGAGGGCAAGGCTTACTGACACACCTAGCATAGTGTAGTCTATCTTGTGTTGCATATCAAGTGCTGCACAGGCAAATCACTAGCAACAGGCAAGGTACACCCTGACCCCAACACAAGCATATGTCTGATAATCAAACAGCAGACAATCAGGCAAGCTACGTCCTTTGGCTTCAAATCACTTGGTTGATTTCAGCAGTTGTCTGCAATGCTGGTGTGTTGTACAGTTGGTGACTCACAGCACAGGTGGATCTGACCACTCAGCAAATGCAGACTGTATCTTGACTCTCAACAAGTGTGTTTTACATTGGAGAGCATACCTAGCAGCACATACCGAGCTCATCATGAGCTGGAAAGCGTTTCATCATTATTATTATTATTATTATCATCATTATTATTGGTATGATTACTAATACTATCATGATTATGATAATGAGAGCATACCTGGCAGAGGCTGGGCCATGCTCCAGCATATGCTGGATGACATAGTTGCCATACTGGTCAGTGGCCAGAGGGGCAGTTGAGCGCAGGATGTCCTTCCGAATGTGCTCCTTGGCATCGTTGATGGTGCAGTGCTCTAGCACCCTCTGCACCACCCTGCACCCGTAGGGGTGGGTGGACAGACTCACCACACTACCCTTGATGTCCTGCACACACAATCAACAGGGGTGAATGGGGGTTCCATAGGGGTGGGTGGATAGACTCACCACACTACCCTTGATGTCCTGCACACACAATCAACAGGGGTGAGTGGTGGGTCCATAGGGGTGGATGGACACACTCACCACACTACCCTTGATGTCCTGCACACACAATCAACAGCGATTAATGGTGGGTTGTGATACAGGGAAGCTCGATGCACAGCACCGTCGCACTGTTTGTAATCAGTGCCCAGAGGTACAGTCTTGTCTTGTGCAGTGATTGATGCTGTTCACACTGTGCAGCGACATGCAGCAAGAGACTCAGCCAGTCAAGCTGAAAACAGCTCATGCAGCAAAGAAGCAAAGCAGTTAAGTCCAAAACAGCTCATGCAGCAGGGAAGCAAAGCAGGGAAGCAAAGCAGGGAAGCAAAGCAGGGAAGCAAAGCAGGGAAGCAAAGCATTTACGCCAAAACCAGCTCATGCAGCAGGACATTAAGCCACAGCTGCAAGGCCTCACCTCAATGATGGCCTGAATCTCTGTCGTGGGCTTCACACGTTCAATGCTCTTCTGGATGACATGGTTGCCGTTCTGGTCACGCACACACCTCATGACCTGGCCCTGCAGCTCTCGCACCACCAGACGCTGCTGCTCCACAGGCAGCACCTCTAGAGCCTTCTGGATCACTCTGCAGCCGTACATCTGAAGAGACAGGACCAGTACATGCCCCTGAATCACGCCTGCCAGGGCCTCCAGCACTTCCTGCAGCCATGCCAAGAACAGGGAGTCAGACCTGGCAACTTCAGAAGGTTGTACTGCCTGAAGACTCCATGCTCAGTGACTGTACGCTTGCGACCATGTTGTTGCCTCTGAATCACGCCTGCCAAGGCTTCCAGCACTTCCTGCAGCCATGCCGATCACAGGGAGTCAGATCTGGGGGTTTCACAAGGTTGTACTGCCTGAAGAGCCATGCTCAGCGACTGTACCATGTTGTTGCCTCTGAATCACGCCTGCCAAGGCTTCCAGCTCTTCCTGCAGCCATGCTAATCACAGGGAGTCAGATCTGGGGGTTTCAAAAGGTTGCACTGCCTGAAGAGTCCATGCTTGCAGGCCAGACAGTATTTGCAGCCAAACAGTCTTTCCATGAGTGCTGATGCAGCAGTGCAAGCTTGCATATCTGCCCTTGTCCCCCAGCTCCACAACCAAAACATCTGACCAAGCTTCCAGATCTGTGAATTGATGGCCCAACAAGGATTTTGAAAACAAGAGGACACAAGACATGCAGAATGAGTGGCTCATCAAGCATTCATGGTTTAAGTGAATCTAAATGGTGCTGCTTTGCCCGAGTGGTTAAGGGGTATGCCTGCTAAGTGTATGCGGAAACGCGCGAAGGTTCGAACCCTTCAGGCAGCGGTTTTGCCGCATGCAACAGGAAGCATGGCAGCAGTGTGAGCAAGCTGACTCAGCACCTGGCTGTTAGGCTGCATGCATTCAGGTTTTACACGTCCCTGTCACTCGGCTGCGACAGCATGAGACTAAGACACAGCAGTGCTCAAAGATTTGATGACTCTCTGCTGAAGACGTTTCCCAGCTTGAGAGAAAGGGTTCCAGACTCCAAAGCACCATATTGCTGTCAATCTGATGTGCTTTTAAACACGAGTCATGAGCCCATGTCTCAAACTCTAGCCAAACTCTACCCAAAATGTGGAAAACGAAGGTTCTTGACCAGGACACACAGCTGTTGCTGCCAAAAGTATGGAAAGGCTATGCATACGGTGCAAGTGTTGCCACATTGAGCCTGGCAGAATTGCTAGCAGCAGAAAAGAAAAGGAAAAACTACGCCTTTCAGCGTCAGTTTAATGAGAAGCCAAGTATTTTACCAGGCTGCCCAGATGCTAGCACCACATGAGCATGAGAAAAGAGAGGAAGACTGACCTTGCTGCCATGCTCAAAGCATTTCTGGATGACGTAGTTGCCAAACACGTCCTGCATGAGAGATATGGCATGCGGTTGCACCTCCTCAAACACTGCCATTATCTCCTCTGGTGGGGCGTCTGCCAGCTTCTGTTGTATGAAGCGATTGCCGTGCTGATCCCGGCAGAAGTCGTGCACATACCCTTTGATGTCCTGCACCATGGTGTGACAGTCATCTTGGTGATAGGCCACCTTAGTGATAGGTAATCAGAAAAAGTAGTGCTGCTAATAAGAGGTCACAAAACAATCATGGTATCTTGCACCACATTGTGACAGTCATTTTGGCATGCAGACAACCACAGAAGTCGTGCACATGACCTTTGATGTCCTGCACCATGTTGTGACAGTCAACTTAGTAATAGGTAATCAGAAAAGGTGGTGCTGCACCACATTGTGACTGTCAAATTCAAGGTGAACATAAGAGATAATGAAAACAATCATGGTATCTTGCACCACATTGTGACAGTCAACTTGTAGACAACCACAGAAGTCATGCATGTAACCTTTGATGTCCTGCACCACATTGTGACAGTCAAATCGATAATGATAACGAGAAATCAGAAAACAATCATTGTATCCTGCACCTCGTTATTTAGCACCAGCACCAACTCCAACACATACCAGTTCCCACTTGCTGACAGCCACATCCGACTGGCAAATTACTAATGTTACCCCATACGCAATGACTCCATACATTGTATTTCTCTGCATTACTACTGCCAACACCACGCATTGGATAACATGTGAAGTCAGTGTGTGCATGCATGCATGTGTATGTGTGAGTGCGTCTGTCACCTGCAGCTCAAAGGGTTGACTCTTGGTCTTGGTCTTGAAGCGCTCCAGCAGGGCTGCAGCTGCTGCCACGTGCTCTGGGTCAGCCGCGACGCATGACTCATCACAGCCCCTGCCTCGCATGCCTGCATTGCTGTTGGTGGCTGTTGCACCATCACCTCGCCTGTCTGGCACTTGCCGGTTGGCCCTATCCCTGGAGCACACAACTCACTCAGAAATATCGCTGCAGAGAATGCCTGAAAGTAGAAAAGAAAAGACTACGCCTTTTGACGTCAATTTGATGAGAAGCCCAGTATTATACCGGGCTGCGCAGCCTGAAAGTATTCGGTGTTGGGCAGTTTTGCATCATGCAGGGGATCAATACTTTGCATTTTTGTGGTGAGATTCCGTGACTGTGATAAAGTGTCCATCCGAGCATGCGTGTGTGACAGCACAGAATGCACTTGGGATGTGGGAGCATGTGAGAGCTGCTGTCTCCTGCTGCTGTGGCAGTGATAGCTGTATGGTGGAACATATGTCCCAGAACAGTTTGCTCCAGAACCAAGTGTGAGAGGAGGGTGCTTGAAAGTCATAGCTGGCTAAGTTCTATTTGTGAGCAGTCTCATCACATTCACACAGGAGGGTACCTGCTGTCTTGCAGTAGCTATCACAAAGGGGACATAGCTGCTGAACAAAAAACAAAACCAGCTGCAACTTCAGCAGCACCAAACATGCAATTGCATATTTGACACATGCAGGGCAAGAAGATAAGGAGGTGTGTGAGCAGGATTCAGCAGTGCAGCCGTGCACAGGCAATCATGAGACATAATCTCCTCCCTTCACAACTCATAGTTGTCAGTTTGTACTTGGCTCCACACCCCAGACTGTAAGGTGTAAAATGGAAAAAAAAGGAATGAAAGTTTGAATTGTTGTGCACTTTGGCACATGGTTGCAATCAAAGTCACGGTAGCATGTAAGCAAGCATGCAGTAGAAGCACATGGTTGCAATCAAACTCATCAATACCCTGGTTGCATGTAAGCAAGCATGCAGAAGAAGCACATGGTTGCAATCAAACTCATCAATACCCTGGTAGCATGTAAGCAAGCATGCAGAAGAAGCACATGGTTGTAATCAAACTCATCAATACCCTGGTAGCATGTAAGCAAGCATGCAGAAGAAAGCACATGGTTTCTGTTGTCCCCAGTCGCAAGCCTTAACGCATATAGCGTGGACTCACTCCTGAGCTGTGAAGCCTGTCTGTGCCGTGCTGAGTCCGGATGCTAGATCTGAGCTGAGGGCTGCTGGTCACAAGTCATTATACACAAGCAAATATCCGTGGTGTAATGTAATTTGATACTAGCATGTCAGCAAGCATGCAGAAGAAGCAGACCTGTCAGCTGAAGTGGCAGAAGATGCAGCTGAGAGGGCACTGGAATTGCGCCGGTGAAGGCCATTTGCAGCACGCATTGGCTGCCCTGTCGAACCCTGCGCGAGCATTCATGGCAGTGAAGCTTTCAAGTGATGTTGCAAGCTGCACACGAGGTGAAGAACGGTCGCGAATATGTTGAATTCATGACAGTACGCAGGGTATGAGCAAAAGGTGAATAAGTAATCGATCCTAAGGAGCCGAAAAAAGAGATGCGTGATCCGGGAATCGAACCCGGGTCTGTACCGTGGCAGGGTACTATTCTACCACTAAACCAACCACGCTGAACAGATGGTGCTGACTCCAATACAACGTTTTATATGACATTCTGCCACTATTTTAAGACCTGCTGAGTCACGTAACAAACGGCGGTCGCACCTGAGCAATGTTGCCTTGCGCCGCTGCTTCCTTGATGGCCTTAGACGATCTGTCAACATGAGCGGACAAAGGAGCCCCTGGGAACACCTGAACCCAAAACACAAGTTGCCTGAGCTGTTTGCCAAGCATACCCCTAGACCACAGCAAGCTCAACTTGCAAAGCTCCATGTGCTGGCACATGCTGCTGTGCTGCAGCATTGCTGGGGCTAACCCAGTGATCAGCACAAGTACAGCTAACAAAGCAAGACAATTTGGTCATCAATTAGGTACACTGTCTTTCAAGGCAGAATGTCCATGCAGCAAAGCATGCATGTGCAGCTATATTGCACAGCCAGCAGCAGCTGGCATAGCACAGCAGAGACATCTTGAGCAGGAAGGCTGAGGAGGCTTTGGGAGATACCTGCTGCTGTGACATGTGATGCATGTAGTCTGCAAAGTGGGGGTCCAGGGCTGGCGGGAAAGGGGCTGACTGGGGAAACGCGCCATGTGGCCTCTGAGGCCCGCCTGAACAGCAGCAACACCACTTAATACCTTTTTTGTGAGTTGAGTTCTCCGATCCAACAACAACTGTGTGCAGAGATGTTCATAGCAAGCACGCCTTTGCTTGCTGAATTGATGCAAGTGCATTTCAAACATAAACCAGCGCATAGCTTTTCGCCTCAGGCTGAGACCCAGAATGTATAAGGGGTACTTTCTGGATGTCAAATAATAATAACAATAGCAACATCGCTTTCCAGCTCACGATGAGCTAGGCACGTGCGGGACAAGTCTTGTCTCTCCAAAGCTGTCTGTCTGCGCATCTCTATGAGGTCTACCAATTTGATAGCTTGACAATCAAACAACGCAACATTATTGAGAGTGGACCTAGGGCGGCAAATGTGTGCAGAAGTGTCAACAGCAGGCACGCCGGTGCTTGCTGCTGCATTTGCGGTTTTGACAGTGCATCAGTGCATGTTACAGACAGGGGCATTCACTGCAGTCTCTCATTGAGGACTGACAGTGCTTCAAACAGAAGTGTAAACTGGCAGAAACTCTGCAAACAATTTAAACTAACAGAGACCCTGACAAAAGCGTAAACCAACAGGGATGGCTTTTGACTGCAGTGGTAAGTGGCAGGAAAACTACAAACAATTTGAACCAACAGGGACCCTGACAGAAGTGTAACCCAACAGGGATGGCTTTTGACAGAAGTGTAAAGTGGCAGGAACCCTACAAACAATTTAAACTAACAAGATCCCTGACAGACATGTAAACTGACTGGCAATTTAGTAGAATTATAGCATTGGGGACCAGCAGAGAATTCTGCAGAAGCGCAGCAGGTGAAACATTAGTTTCAAAAAGACCCGAAGTTGTCCTACCTTGGACGCCGTTCTCCATGCCATACACTGGCATGTTGCTTGGAGGCATCTGTGGGTAGTATGTCATCATGTAGCCATTGGGTAGATACATCGGCTGCTGCATGCCACCCTACACACAAGTCACTTGAATTTGAATGGTGCCTTTGTTGTGAGGTACCCTACAAGAGCATCAGATCAGCCTGCATTGACAAAACAGCAACAGCAGTGGGTTGACACACAACTTGACTGCTGTACAGACAGACGCATTTATTGTACCAAGGAATGCAGAAGGGAGTGTTGTTGGCCTATGCCGTGAATTTCCAACTCAAGCAAGTGCTCGGGCATATGCGATGTTAGTGCTCCCAATAAGAAGATAACACATACATACATGTATGACCTCAGAGGTGCGATCACCAAGACACTTGAGTAGTGAGCATTTCACCTGTGGATGCATGCCTGGCATCATGCCATAAGGCATCACTCCAGGGTACATGCCCATAGCAGGTACCCCCATCTGCTGTTGGGGTTGGGCAGTCAGCATGCCTCCCATGCTGGGGTGAGGTCCTGACCCATCATGACTGCGGGGGGGTCTAGGTCTGGCTTGCCCTGAGCACATTGATTGATGTCAATTGGATGTTGTGTGATTGACTGCTGTCATGGCTGTGGGATAGGTACCAAAATGAGATGCAGAGCATGGCGATATATGCAAACAGGATGCACAAAGCCTGGAAAGTATCGCATTTTTTTTGTAAGCAGTGCATGAAGGCATTTGGCCTGCAAGGTTGAGACTTCTTTGTGTGTATGGTAGAACGGAGGATCTGAACTTGCAAGACTGTGACACACATTTGACATCAGCACAGTGTGAACAATCTAGACATCACACATTTGTCATGGCACTCATCACCTCATGCCACATGCTACACAACATTGCTGAAACAGCAAGCCTCATCTGACAAGGAGCAGGACCAGCAGCATACAAAAGGCCAGAGCACAACAACAAATTGCACACCTGCATGCCACTGCATAGAGGGGCGCTGATGCTGGAGTATGGGGGGCGGGGGTGGAGGCTGTGCATAGGGGGGGTACAATGCCCCCTCTGATTCCCCTCTGTGGTGACCCTGCACCATGATGTTGCGCAATTTAAATGCCATGCCAGACCAAAACATGCTGCACATACTCGGCATACTCAATGTAGAAATACATAAGGGGCAACAGCATGACAGTATATAAGCATAAGGACACATAGCATATGGACAGACTGCAGCGAACCTGAGCAGGTGCAGAAGGCAGCTTAGCAGATGGCAAAGATGATGCACATACATACTTGATATGCCATACAAGGCACGTTTAATAGCATGCATGCTCAGCTGGGCACACATGCCGGCCAAGCCATCCTGTTTCACACTATGCCATGTATGCTATATGACAAGATGACATCTTTGCTGTTGTTCATGCATGGTCGAGTACGCTGCTAGTGTAATCAGGATAAGGACAAGTGCAAGCATGGTCGAGTACGCTGCTAGTGTAATCAGGATAAGGACAAGTGCAAGCATGGCTAGTGTGATGGACATGGAATTTGATGAATGCCTGCTGCAACACCTCACCTGGTGGATTGATGGGAGCAATCAAGCTGTGAAGTTCAGTGCATAGGACTAGCGAATCAGTAAGGTGTACACGAAGCTTCTAGGGATCTTGAGAAAGAAAGATAAGAGGCATTTGATTGTGAGGATTGACACTCATTTAATTGAAAAATTGCATATAGGAGGCATACCATGCCATGTGGTACCCATTGTTGGGCATTTCCCTGATACTGACTGCGACTTCTGTTATGGCCAGGCTGTCTGCCACTGCCCTGCCCTTGCCCTGGCCGCTCTTCATGCTGAGCTGGCGGTTGACTGGATGAGCTTGCCACATCAGGTGCTGACTGCTGTTGAGGTTGATCATCCAGCTGTTGAGACAGAGACTGTGAGGATGTTGGAGGCCCTGTGGGGGTGGCAGGGGCTGGATGGTTGGGGCTAGCAGAGGAGCTGAGGCGTGAATGATGGGGAGGGGAGTGATGACGCAGGGCAGGGCTGCTTGTGGAGGAGCCCGGGGGACTGGCATTTGGTGAGCTGGGGGCCTGCACAGACCATCAACATGTGACAAAAGGTGATCATCAATTTCTTGTGTTACACCATATTTGCCATCTTTACAAGACTCTCTTTTCAGCCTCAAACAGTTCAGCAAACCTGCTCGCATGCTGCAGTTGTTGTGATTATAAGACATGCCAGCAGCACAGCACAGCAAAGCGCAGCATGGCACAGGTTGCAGCCCTACATGGCTTACCAGTCTAAGTGGAGAGACTGACAAATGAGCCACATTGCTCTCTGCAGCTGAGCTACTGGGCATCACGTCATTCTGCAGTCCCTGAAACCCTCCAGCAGCATCCCTGGGGTCCGTGTGATGAGGCTTATAACTCATGGGAGCATCTGCTGTAAAAGCTGCTGCAACACTATCAGCTTCTGCGCTGCTGATGTCATGACTCAGCTTCCTGCTGCCCATGTTCGGACCTATGGGTGCTAAACGCTGTGGATGCTTTGTCACGTGATCTGGCTTGCTGACTGAAAGGCTTGGGGCAGCCTGCAACATCCCAAACCCATTTGACATGCTTTGACACTGCTGTCAGTACCAGGTTTGATATTGCCCATTGGCATACTTTGATGCTCCTTGCCAAAACGGTTGCAATGCCGAAGCTGACTTTCAGACCTCGAGCAGATTTAGCCAGCAGACAGCTGCGGGGGGGTGTACAAAGGACAGAAGTGTACATCAGGCACAGACATGCTTTGACTACAGATCTGTACATGGTCTGCGCTACTTGAGATGCCACAACAATGTTGCTCTGAATCAGGGATTTGCCAGAAAGCCATCACTACACACCAGCTGTAACACTCATATGCAAAGCAGTAGCTGTGTCACGCATGTTCTGAGCATGACTGCAGATCACAGACAATGGTATGATTGCAACAGCACAATGCAGACAAAGAGAGAAAGTTGCTTAGACTAACACCTGAGCTTGTCTTGCCAAATCTGTGAAGAAGGAATGGGACTCACTGACTTCCTGCATATACGCACCACTCCTTAGCATGCACATACTGCTTAATAGGCGTTGTGCATGCAGAGCATCCCACAGTACGCAAGCTGCCCCATACATTATGGATACAGAGACAGAGGCCAATAAGCAACACAGATGTGCAAGATCTGTTCACAAGAGAAGCTGCTTTCTCACCTCAGCTAAGCTTTCCAGTTGTCTGCTATCTAATGATCTATGCTTGGGGATGGTGCTCCAAGAGAGGCTGCTCCAAGGATTTCTGCAGGTTGCGCAAAACATCTGACAGCGCTGCAGATGACTTTTACGTGTTGCAAAACCACAAGCTCAGCTGAGTCTGGTGCAGTGGTGTTTTTGGTAGCAGCATTACTACTGCAGTGGGACTCTGCTAACACAAGAGTTACAGAAGGGTCTTGTCGCTGCAAAGATCTAACACTGGATGGTAGGGACGAGACCTGAGCAGCTCTGATATCCCACAGTTGGACGCTCCGAGCACAGCTCCTTGAAGAGAGCCTGCAGTGTCTAAGCTGTGGTAGTCGCTGTGGAAGATGCTGTTCAAGTGCGGTGGAGCACTCTCTGATCGTCGAGGAGGATTTATGTCCGCAAGCAGCCAAGTGAAAGGCTGAACATCCTGTACAGTTGCACATAGGCTTCACTCAGGTCGGCACACTGCTGTTCCCGAGCAGGAAACGAGCCCCGTTTACGGCTCACAAAGTGGTGTGTTGACGCATCCGGCCGACATCGTCGACTGTGTGGGTAAACGGCCGCACACCTGCGTTTCTGTGTTGTTTATCTCCTCGCACTCAGTGACGTTGGCAGGCATACTTCTGGCGATAAAAGCTACGGCAACCACACCCGACTGTCATCACAAAACGAATATGCGGCAGTCCCAGACAATATCGAGCCTCGGATGACTCGCATGCGGCAGGAATCTCGGGCCTCCGAACTGGCACTGCTCTTCCCGTTCAAACGGGCAAAATTGATCATTTTTCGGTATAAGGGAATGCCACGTGGGATTCTGCTCAGCGGCCCGGGTCACCCTTGCAGCAGAGCGCGAAACTGCACGCTGAGCTTGACGTACCCCAACGCAATTACTTGTACTCACATGCCTGTTGCATGGCCCTGTGGCGTCTTGCGCACGCGTCATCATGCAGCAGAGATGGGGAAGTTGGCCGAGTTTGTGATCATAGTTGTGCCAGCCTGCGTGGTTTTACAAAACGCTTATAACAGCTGCCGGCACATACCCGCCTCGTTGCAAAGGGCTTGCCGCCAATCGTCAGAAGTTACACACTGCAGCAACTGAATCCGAGCGAGCTGCAGTGCGTACCTCAACACTTGTCCCTCCTGCACTGGTGTGAGCAGCGCCGCTCAACCGGATGCATACAGGCCACTTGCAGCTTGACTG